>JAESFO010000417.1_pt1 | contig 41966 bp, 40 predicted proteins | sample 9269421 | NCBI WGS metagenome assembly JAESFO01 (sample SAMN14502839, study PRJNA617101) | algae metagenome | isolation source: Nostoc desertorum CM1-VF14 and co-occurring heterotrophs from rocky... | place: USA: Clark Mountains, San Bernardino, California | collected 2000-06-05 | reverse complement strand
GAGGCGATCAGGCCCCAGAACAGCTCGGGGTTGCTGGTCATCACCTGCGGGCCCGGCTGGATGTTGTGGATCGTCATCGCGCCCACCATCAGCGCCATCACGGCGTTGGGCGGAATGCCCAGCGTCAGCAGCGGGATGAAGGAGGTCTGCGCACCGGCGTTGTTGGCCGCCTCGGGGGCCGCCACACCGCGGATGTTGCCCTTGCCGAAAGGCACTTCGCCCGGCTTCAGCTTGGTCTTCTTCTCGATCGTGTAGGCCGCAAAGGCCGACAGCAGCGCGCCGCCACCCGGCAGGATGCCGAGCGAGGAACCGAGCGCCGTGCCGCGCAGCACGGCGGGGATCATGCGCTTGAAGTCTTCCTTGGTCGGGAACAGGCCCGAGACCTTGGCGGTGAACACCTCGCGGTCCTCGTCGGGGCGCGAGAGGTTGGCGATGATTTCGCCGTAGCCGAACACGCCCATGGCGATCGCCACGAAGCCGATGCCGTCGGTCAGCTCGGGGATGTCGAAGCTGAAGCGCGCGACACCCGAGTTCACGTCGGTGCCGACCAGGCCGAGCAGCAGGCCCAGCACGATCATGCCGATCGCCTTGAGCAGCGAACCCGAGGCCAGCACCACGGCGCCGATCAGGCCCAGGACCATCAGCGAGAAGTACTCGGCCGGGCCGAACTTGAAGGCCAGTTCCGTCAGCGGCGGCGCGAAGGCGGCAAGGATCAGCGTGCCCACGCAGCCCGCGAAGAACGAGCCCAGGCCGGCGGCGGCGAGCGCCGGACCGGCGCGGCCCTTGCGCGCCATCTGGTAGCCGTCGATCACGGTCACCACCGAGGACGATTCGCCCGGCAGGTTCACGAGAATCGCGGTGGTCGAGCCGCCGTATTGCGCACCGTAGTAGATGCCGGCCAGCATGATCAGCGCCGACACGGGCGGCAGCGCATAGGTGGCGGGCAGCAGCATCGCGATGGTCGCGACGGGGCCGATGCCCGGCAGCACGCCGATCAGCGTGCCGAGAATACAGCCGCCAAGGCAGTACAGCAGGTTGGTGAAGGTAAAGGCAACGCCAAAACCCATCGAGAGGTGGTCAAACAATTCCATGAGCGCAGCTTTCGTCTCAACCGGTGATGAAGGTCGGCCAGACCTGGATCTGGAGCTTCAGCGCCCAGATGAAGGCCACGTAACTGCCGACGGCCAGCACGGTGGCCAGGATCAGCACGGTAGGAAGCTTGAACTCGTGGCCCGCAAGGCTCGCGATGATCACGAGCGCGTAGATCGCGATGATCATGCCCATGGCCGGCACGCCGAAGCTCGGCAGGCCGCCGAGCAACACGCCGAACGCGAGGTTGGCGCCCAGGATGAACACCACCTGCTTCCAGGCCCACTTGCCGATCTTCTCGCCGTCGGTGGTTTCGACGGTCATGCCGCTGAACATGATCCCGAGGCCGATGACGGCCATCAGGATGCCCAGCATCAGCGGGAAATAGCCGGGTCCCATGCGGGCGCCGTTGCCTACGCTGTAGGTGGTGGCGCCCCATGCGAACGCCAAGCCTACGACGGTAAACATCACTCCCGAGAAAAAGTCTTTCTGACTCTTGATTTTCACGAACAGTCTCCTCGAACAATTTCGATGCGGGATTGTCGAGTCCACCAAAGGCCGGTTCGATGTGGATTCCACTAACGAAAGTGCTAGGGATAACCCGAGATCGCCAATGCGGGCTCCCTGCGAGGGACGGGGGTGCGCCTACGCCAGCGGTGGCGTCGCGCTCAGCACCTCCTCGATGGTGGTGACGCCTTCGGCCACGCGCAGTGCGCCCGCGAGGCGCAGCGGGCGCATGCCGTCGATCACGGCCTGGCGGCGCAGGCCGGAGAGGTCGGGCTCCTTCGTGACCTGGCTCTTGAGGTCTTCGCTGACGCTCAGCAGCTCGTACAACCCCATGCGCCCCATGTAGCCGGTCATGCGGCAGTCGACGCAGCCCACGGGCTTGTAGGCACGCACCGAGCCAGTGATCTGCCATGGCTTCACGATGGCCTCGAGCTTCTCACGCGTCATGCCTTCGTCGGGCTGCTTGCAGTGGGGGCACAGCGTGCGCACGAGCCGCTGGGCCAGCACGCCGAGCATGACGGCATTGATGAGGTAAGAGGGCACGCCGAGCTCCATCAGCCGCGTGATCGCGCTCGGCGCATCGTTGGTGTGCAGCGTGCTGAAGACGAGGTGCCCGGTGAGCGCGGCCTGCACCGCCATCTCGGCCGTGGCGAGGTCGCGGATCTCGCCGACCATGATGATGTCCGGGTCCTGCCGCATCAGCGCGCGCAGTCCCTCGGTGAAGCCGAAATCGAGCTGGGCCTGCACCTGCGTCTGGTTGAACGCGGGCTCGATCATCTCGATCGGGTCTTCGACCGTGCTCACGTTCACCTCTTCGGTCGCCACCCGCTTGAGCGTGGAGTAGAGCGTGGTGGTCTTGCCCGAGCCGGTCGGCCCCGTCACGAGCACGATGCCGTTGGGCCGCGTGACGAGCTGTTCCCAGCGGTGCGCGTCGTGCTGCGAGAAGCCGAGCGCGTCGAGGTCCTTCACGGCCGTGTCGGGGTCGAAGATGCGCATCACCATCTTCTCGCCGAAGGCGGTCGGCAAGGTCGACAGCCGCATCTCGATCTCGTCGCCGCGCATGTTGCGCGTCTTGATGCGGCCGTCGAGCGGCCGGCGCTTCTCGACCACGTCCATGCGGCCCAGGAGCTTGATGCGCGCCACCATCGCGTTCATCACGCCCATCGGCATCTGGTAGGCCGGATGCAGGATGCCGTCGATGCGAAATCGGATCACGCCCTGCTCTCGGCGCGGCTCGAGATGGATGTCGCTCGCGCGCTGGTCGAAGGCGTACTGCCAGAGCCAGTCGACCACCTGCACCACGCTCTGGTCGTTGGCGTCGAGCTGGCGGTTGCTCTTGCCGAGCTCGACCAGCTGCTCGAAGCTCGCACCGCCCGTGTTGCCGCCGGCCTTCTGCGCGGCGCGCACCGACTTGGCGAGCGCGAAGAACTCGGCCGTGTAGCGCTGGATGTCGGCCGGGTTGGCCACCACGCGGCGCACCGCCCGGCGCGACTGGCGCTCGACCTCGGCGATCCAGTCGGTCAGGAAGGGCTCGGCCGTGGCCACGACCACCTCGTTGGGCAGCACCTGCACAGGCAGCACCCGGTGGCGCTCGGCGTAGGCCGCGCTCATGGTGTCGGCGACCTTGCCCACATCGACCTTGAGCGGATCGATGCGCAGGTAGGCCAGGCCCGCGCGGCCCGCGAGCCACTGCGTGAGCATCTCCAGGTCGAGCGGCTTGCCGTCGCTCTCGCGCGTCATGGCCACGTTGGCGAGCCGCACCAGCGGCGCCTGCCGGCTTTCGGCCTGCGCGCAGCGCGCGATGGTGCGCCTGGCTTCCACGGCCGAGATCACGCCGTCGGCGGCCAGCCATTCGATCAGGCGGCGCAGGTCGAGGGGACCTTCGTGGCGGGCGGACGCGGCGGCGGGAACGGCGGGAACGGCACTCATGAACCAGCGATACGCGTGAGGGTGGGATGGAGCGGCTTGAACACCCGCAGCCATTTCGGCGCAGGCAGGCCCCAGCGAGTCTGGATCGTTTGCGCACGCTCGGCAAGCGCTTCTCGCTTGGGCCGCGCGGGCGTGCGCTGGGCCAGCACCACCGTGTTGCCTTCGCGCGTCGGCTTGAAGGCCCAGACCGCGTCCGCACCGAAGGCCGCCGCGATCTTCTCGAGGCTGCGCTCGTAGCTGGACGACCGGCCGAACAGGTTCACCGTCATGCAGCCGGTGTCGGTGAGCAGCGCGCGGCAGTCGGCATAGAAGTCTTCGCTGTCGAGCACCGGCGCCGCCGCCTCGTGGTCGTACAGGTCGACCTGCAGCGCATCGACCGTGCCCTGCCATTCGGGCTTTTGGATCTCGGCTGCGGCGTCGGCCACCACCACGCGCAATTTTGCGTCGTCGGCCGGCAGCTTGAACCAGCCGCGGCAGGCCGCCACCACCTGCGGATTCAGCTCGATCGCCGTGGTGCGCATGCGCAGCGTCTTGCGGCTGAACTTGGTGAGCGTGGCCGCGCCCAGGCCGAGCTGCATGGCATGCAGGCTGGCCACATCCTTGGGCTCGGCGAACAGCAGCCAGGCCATCATGCGCTGCACGTACTCGAGCTCGATCTCGAACGGCGCGTCGATCTTCATCGATCCCTGGACCCATTCGGTGCCCAGGTGCAGGTAGCGGACGTCGCCCCAGTCGGAGAAATTGACTTCGGGAAGATCGGCGGTTTTGCTTTGTTTTTTGCTCGTGGCCATCAAAGAAGGTGGTGGGCGGCGAAGACCTCGCGCCAGGCCGCGAGCTTGCGCTCGAAGCTCCACGACGCATTGGCGGGGCTGGTGGAAGGCAACTGGTAGACCGGTACGCCCAGCGTGCGCGTGTGGCGCGCATGCTTGAAGCTCTCGCCGCCGTTGTGGGCGATGGCCGCAAGCTTCGGCAGGTGCAGCGCCGCGATGTCGTTCACCACGGGCGCGCGGATCGCGGTGTCGAGGCTGCCCTCGCGCTCGCAGGCGCCGTAGACGTCCCACACGCCCAGCCCGCGTTCGAGCAGCCATGCCTTCTTCTGCGGGTAGCTGTCTGCGCCCATCGGGAGCGGGTGGTCGGGCCAGGCGGCTTGCAAGATCTTCCAGAACTGGTTTTGGGGATGCGCATAGTACTGCTGGAGCTCGAGCGAGCGCACGCCGGGGAAGCTGCCGAGGATCAGCACGACGGTGGCGGGCGACACCACCGGGGCCAGGCCGGTGAGCACCGGGCCGGACTTGCCGCCTGCGCGGCCGGTTCGGGCGGAGGAATTCATGGGCGTGATCTTGGCATTGCCGCGGGCCAACGAAAAAACCCGCCGAAGCGGGTCTTGTCGCGAAGAGGCCGATGCTTACTTCTTGGCGGCGTCGTGCTCGGCGGTGCCGGGCACCTTCTCGCCGATCGCATGGCCGGCACTGCGCATGCCGTCGGCCGTCTTGTGGCCCGCGTTCTCGACCGCGTCGCCAGTCTTGGCGGCGACGTTCTTGGTGGCGGTGGTGGCCTTCTTGGTCGTGCTCTTGGTGGCGTCCCAGGCCTTCTCGGCACCGTTTTCCGTGGCGTTCACGGCCTTCTTGGAGGTGCGCTTGGTGGCATCCCAGGCCTTTTCAGCGCCGTTCTCGGTGGCATTGGCCGCCTTCTTGGTGGTGCTCTTGGTGGCGTCCCAGGCCTTCTCCGCGCCGTTCTCGGTCGCGTTCACCGCCTTCTTGGTCGTGCGCTTGGTGGCGTCGACGGCGTCACTGCCGGCATCCTTCGCCTTTTCCATCATTGTGGGTTCGGTCGTGGTAGCCGGGGCAGTAGTCTGCGCCACGGCGGAGATGCCGATCGAGGCGAGTGCCAGTGCGAGCACGGCAGGCAGGGTGCGAATCGTCGATGTGGTCATGGAAGACTCCTTTTTTTGGATCAGGTGTTGGAGTGGCGGAGTTGCCACTCATCGGCAACGCCACTTCGAACCCGGAGGATGACAGCAAAGAAATGCCTTTTGCGGGCGCGGCCGCAAGTCGGGGCGCCGGCCTACGGACGGTGTGGCCGGCCTTCCGACAGCGCGAGTAGGCCGTGAAGCCGCGGCATGGCTTCGAGCGCATTCCGCATCGTCGCTTCGGCCAGTGCATCGACACCGATGCCGCGCAACTGTGCCACCACCTCGGCGATGCGCGGCAGCTCGCCGGGCTCGTTGCGGCCCTGCGCTTCGCCGGCCGCGCGCTGCGCCTGCGTGCGGTAGATCCAGTGCGGCTGGATGTCGGGCGCGTCGGTTTCCATCACCATCGCCTCGAGCGGTAGCGAGGCCGCCAGGCGGCGCAACTGCAAGGCGCGCTCGAAGGTCACGGCGCCGCCGAAACCCAGCTTGAGGCCCAGCGCGATGCAGGCCTGGGCCTGCTGTTCGCTGCCGTTGAAGGCGTGGGCGATGCCGCGCCATGGGCGGCCGCCCGCCGTCTGCCGCAAATGCTTGAGCACCTTGTCGACCGAGCGGCGCACATGGATCAGCACGGGCAGGTCGTGCTTGCGCGCGAGTTGCAACTGAGTGTGAAAGAAGTGCTGCTGCTTGTCGCTGTCGAGCCCCTCGACGAAATAGTCGAGGCCGATCTCGCCGACCGCGACCAGCCGCGGGTCGCCGCGGCGTGCCGAGAGCTCGGCATCGAGTGTCTCGAGGTCGGCTTCCTGCGCGTTGCCGGTGCACAGCGGATGGATGCCGAGCGCATAGGCGTCGCCCTGCACCCGGGCGAGCTCGCGCACGGTCGCGAAGTTGAAGACGCCCACGGCCGGAATCACGCAGATGGCAACGCCGCGCTCGGCTGCCCGCGCGCGGACGACGGGCATTTCCGCACCGAATTCGGGCGCATCGAGATGGCAGTGGGTATCGATGAAGACAGCCATCGCCCGATGATGCCCGAAGGGATGCAAGGCCGCGGAAAGCGTGCTACTGTGAACCCCTCTCCCGTCGTTCCTTTGCCTTTGCCGGAGGTGCTTCGATGCGCAGGCCCGCCTTCTACAGCCGCTCGCCCCGCACGCTGCCTGGTGCGGCCGACGACGCCGGCTCGCCTTCGCCAGAAGCCGCCGGCGGCGCCCCGCCCCCTGCCGTGCCCACCGCCACCAAGGCCGGCTGGCAGCCCGGACGACGCAGCTTCGCGGTGGTCTTGCTGCTGAGCGCCGCGCTCGTCGCGGGCACCGCCTGGTGGCCGCGCCAGGGCGCCAGGGCGCTCACGCAGAAAGACATCGACGCCGCCGTGCTGCGCACGATGCAGACCCAGCCGCTTCCCTCCCCCGCCGCCAAAGCCGCCGAGATCGTGCGGCCTTCGGTGGTGCGCGTGGTCGGCTACGGCCCCGAGAAGGCCACGCCCGAAGCCAAGACCCAGAAGCGCGGCCGCAACCTCGCCAAGGGCAAGCCGCCCGAGGCCGACCCGCCCCCGGGCGAGGTCGAGCGCGGCGTGGGCACCGGCGTGGTGATCGTCGACAAGGGCGTGATCCTCACCAACCTGCATGTGGTCGCGGGCTCCGAGACGATCAAGGTCACCTTCGCCGACGGCTTCGAGGCCACCGCCACCATCACCGGCGTGCAGCCCGAGAACGACCTCGCGGTGCTGCAGGCGCAGAAGATCCCCGACGACCTGATTCCGGCCGTGATGCGCTCGACCGCCGATCTGCAGCCCGGCGACCAGGTGGCTGCAGTGGGCTTTCCGTTCGGCATCGGGCCCTCGGTGTCGGCCGGCGTGGTGTCGGGGCTGAAGCGCTCGTTCCGCTCGCCCGAGGGCAAGCAGGAGCTCGGCAACCTGATCCAGTTCGATGCGGCCGCCAATCCCGGCAACTCCGGCGGCCCGCTCGTCAACATGGAAGGCGAAGTCCTCGGCATCGTCACCGCCATCCTCAACCCGACGCAGCAGCGCACCTTCATCGGCATCGGGTTTGCCGTGCCGATCGAGAACGCCGCGTCGGCCGCGGGCTCGCCGCCGTTCTAGCCGGCCGGAAGCCGACCCGCCCCTCCGAACTTCGACCGTCCATCCAGCAAGAGGCCACCGCATGAGCACCGAGACCCCCTATTCCACGTCCACCGGCACGGCCGAGCTGATGGAGCAGATCCTCTACGAGGTCAAGCGCGTGGTGGTGGGCCAGGACCGCTTCCTCGAGCGCGTGATGGTCGCGATGCTCGCCGGCGGGCACCTGCTGGTCGAGGGCGTTCCGGGCCTCGCGAAGACGCTCACGGTCAAGACGCTGTCCGACACGGTGCGCGGCCAGTTCAAGCGCATCCAGTTCACGCCCGACCTGGTGCCGGCCGACCTCGTCGGCACCCGCATCTACAACCAGAAGACCGGCGAGTTCAGCACTTCGCTCGGTCCGGTGTTCGCCAACCTGCTGCTGGCCGACGAGATCAACCGCGCGCCCGCCAAGGTGCAGAGTGCGCTGCTCGAGGTGATGCAGGAGCGCCAGGTCACGATCGCGGGCGAGACGCACCGCGTGCCGCGCCCCTTCCTTGTCATGGCCACGCAGAACCCCATCGAGACCGAGGGCACCTATCCGCTGCCCGAGGCGCAGGTCGACCGTTTCATGATGAAGGTGCTGGTCGACTATCCGACCGACGAGGAAGAGTTCGTCATCGTCCAGCGCGTGATCGGCGCGCCGCTCGAGGCCAACCCGGTCGCCACCACCGAGCAACTCGCGGCGCTGCAGGCCGAGGCGCGGCGCGTCTACGTCGATCCTTCGCTCATCCAGTACGCGGTGAAGCTGGTGTCGGCCACACGCACGCCCGACAAGCACGGCCTCAAGGACATGCGCCGCTTCATCACCTTCGGCGCCAGCCCGCGCGCGAGCATCAGCCTCACCGAAGGCGCCCGCGCGCTCGCGCTGCTGCGCGGCCGCAGCTATGCGCTGCCCGAGGACATGACCGCGCTGGTGCCCGACGTGCTGCGCCATCGCGTGACGCTTTCCTACGAAGGATTGTCGGAAGGCCTCACACCCGACAGCCTGATCGAGAAGATCATGAAGGCCGTTCCCGCCCCCCCCAAACCGCTCGAACATGAAAAACTGGTGGCGTAAGGCCCCGGCGGCCGCCAACGACGACAGCCTGGCTGCCCAGGCCGGCGGGGCGGAACGCGCGCTGCGCCGGCTCGAATGGACCGTGATCCGCCGGCTCGACGGCCTGCTGCAGGGCGACTACCGCACGCTGATGCGCGGCGCCGGCCTCGACCTCGCCGACCTGCGCGAATACCAGCACCATGACGACGTGCGCCACATCGACTGGAACGTCACGGCGCGCCTGCAGACACCCTACGTGCGCGTCTTCACCGAAGACCGCGAGATGGCCGCCTGGTTCGTGCTCGACCTGAGCCGCTCGGTCGATTTCGGTTCCGGCCAGAAGGCCAAGCGCGAGATCTCGGCCGGTTTCGTCGGCGTGCTCGCGCGCCTGCTCACGCGCCACGGCAACCGGGTCGGCGCGCTGGTCTACGGCAGCGACCTCGAGGCCGTGATCCCGCCGCGCAGTGGCCGCCGCCATGTGCTGCACCTGCTGCACGCGATGGAGCGCCGCGCCGGCAAGGCCGAGGCCGCGCCCACGCAAAAGGGCATGACGCGCCTCGACGACCTGCTCAAGTCGGCCGCCATGCTGATGCCGCGCCGCTCCATGGTGTTCGTGGTGTCCGACTTCCTCAGCGAGCCGGGTTGGGAGCGCCCGCTGGGCCAGTTGGTGCAGCGGCACGAGGTCGTCGCCGTGCGCCTGTTCGACCCGCTCGAGCTCGAGCTGCCCGACCTCGGCCTGGTGCCGCTGCGCGACGCCGAGACCGGCGAGCAGCTCTGGGTCGACACGCACGACGCCGGTTTCCGCAAGCGCTTCGCGCGGCTCGCCGCCGAGCGTGAGGACGCACTGCGCGCGGCGCTCGCCAAGGCGGGCGTCGACGCGCTCGAGCTTTCGACCAGCGACGACCTGGTGGAAGCCATTGTTCGTTTCGCCGACCTGCGCAAGCGCCGCACGCGCAGCGGCCCGGGCAGCATGAAGGCGGTGGCAGCATGACATTTCTCTGGCCTCAATTCCTCTGGTTGCTGGCGGCGCTGCCGCTCCTGGTGCTGCTCTACATCTGGCTGATCCGCCGCAAAAAGAAGATGGCGGTGCGCTATGCGAGCCTCTCGATCGTGCGCGAAGCCATGGGCACGGGCCAGAGCCTGCGGCGGCACATCCCGCCCCTGCTCTTCCTGTTCGCCATGGCCGCCATGCTCGTGGCGGCCGCGCGGCCGATGGCCGTGGTGATGCTGCCGTCGAACCAGCAGACGATCATCCTCGCGATGGACGTGTCGGGCAGCATGCGCGCCGCCGACGTGCAGCCCAACCGACTCGTGGCAGCGCAGGAGGCGGCCAAGAGCTTCATCAAGGACCTGCCGCGCCATGTGAAGGTCGGCATCGTGGCCTTCGCGGGCAGCGCGCAGGTGGCGCAGCTGCCCACCACCAGCCACGACGACCTGATGACCGCGATCGACAGCTTCCAGCTGCAGCGCGCCACCGCCACCGGCAATGCCATCGTGGTCTCGCTCGCGACGCTGTTCCCCGATGCGGGCATCGACGTGTCGCAGTTCAGCACGCCGAGCCGGCAGCGCGGCGTGCCGATCGACCAGGCCGAGAAGCAGGCCAAGGAATTCACGCCGGTGGCGCCGGGGTCGTACACCTCGGCCGCGGTCATCATGCTCACCGACGGCCAGCGCACCACCGGCGTCGATCCGCTCGATGCCGCCAAGGCGGCAGCCGACCGCGGCGTGCGCATCTACACCGTTGGCGTGGGCACGGTCGATGGCGAGACCATCGGCTTCGAGGGCTGGTCGATGCGGGTGCGGCTCGACGAGGAAACGCTCAAGGCCGTGGCCAACAAGACCCAGGCCGAATACTTCTACGCCGGCACCGCCACCGACCTCAAGAAGGTCTACGAGACGCTGAGCTCGCGGCTCACGGTCGAGAAGAAGGAGACCGAGATCTCGGCACTGTTCGCACTCGGCGCGGCGATCCTCACGCTGCTGTCGGCGGGGCTGTCGCTGTTGTGGTTCAACCGGATTCTTTGATTCGGGATCGGACTTCCGGACGCAGAGGACGCGAAGGTTTCGCGAAGGACGCGAAAGAACAGCCGGAATCTTGTTTGTCCGGGGGCTGCCAGTGCTCGGCACTGTTCGCAGCGTCGGCGGACTCTCATCCTTTTTTTCTTCCTTTTGCGTCCTCTGCGAAACCTTCGCGTCCTCTGCGTCCGGCTGTCCGCTCCCTTTCTTCACCCGGCGCCTTCACCGCCCCAATCCCTCCAAGGAACAGGTCCGCCACGATCGGCGCGATCGATGCGTGGTCGAGCCGGCCGCCGGGTTTCATCCAGGTGAACATCCAGTTGATCATGCCGAACAGCAGCATCGTGAGGGGCTTGGCGAGGTCGTCGCTTGGCGCACCCGGGCGCAGCGCCGACACCGCGCGCGCGAAGGCGGCCACCACCTCGCGCTCCTGGTCGAGCACGCGCTCGCGGTCTTCTTCCTCGAGAAAACGCACGTCGTCGGTCAGCACGCGGTGGGCGTTCTGCGCACCCGCATATTCCTCGACGATGCGGTAGATGAAGCGGCGCAGCCGCTCCTCGTCGGTGTGCGTGGAAGCTTCTTCCTCGGCCACCAGCGCGGCCAGGCGCGAGACGTGCGTCTCGGCGATGCTGATCAAGAGGCTGCTCTTGTCCTTGTAGTAGTGGTAGAGCGTGGCCTTCGAGAGATTGCAGGCCTCGGCCACCTGGTTCATCGAGGTGGCCGGATAGCCGCGGCGCGCGAACAGCTCGGCCGCACGCGCGAGGATGAGTTCACGCTGGTCGTCGTAGGTGGCGGATCTTCCACGCGGCATCGGGTCTTCTTTCTTCCTGGGGGCAAGTGGTGGCTGCGGACAACCCGCGATCTTGCATCAACGCGCGCAAGGCAATGCCCTACCCGCGCCGCGTCGCGATCAGCGAGCGCACGTCGAAGTCGGGCAGCCGCGGCCGGTCGGGCTCCGGCTGCGCCAGCGGCGCCACTTCGCGCAGGCTCGCGAGGCTGCGTTCGGTCAGCGCATGGTAGGTGTGCGTGCCCTCCAGCTTCCAGGCGATCTCCTCGTCGCTGAGCTGCTTCTTCACCCTGGCCGGAATGCCGGCCACCAGCGTGCGCGGCGGTACCTTCATGCCCGCGGGCACGAAGGCGCAGGCGGCCACGATCGCCTGCACGCCGATCTCGGCCTCGTCCATCACCACCGCGTTCATGCCCACCAGCGCATCGCGGCGCACCACGCAGCTGTGCAGGATCGCGCCGTGGCCGATGTGGCCGTTGACCTCCACCACCGTGTCCTGGTCGGGAAAGCCGTGCACGCAGCAGTGATCCTGCACGTTCGAGCCCTCCTGCAGCACGATGCGGCCGAAATCGCCGCGCAGGCTCGCACACGGGCCCACGTAGCAGCGCGGGCCGACGATCACGTCGCCGATGAGCACGGCGCTCGGGTGCACGTACGCAGTGGGGTCGACCACGGGAATCACGCCGTCGATGGCATAGCTGGGCATTCGGAACCTCTGCTGTCGGGGTGGGAACGGTGGCTCAGGGTTTGCCCGAGGCCGCGGCGCTTGTGTGGATGCCGGGGTCGATCATAAAATCAACCGAACGGTCGGTCAATAGTGTTCCAGTTCCGGCCGGCCCCACGAACAACGGGAGACAAGTCCATGGCAGAACCTTTGGTTCTCACCGATGACGCCGGCGCCGTCCGCACGCTGCGCCTCAACCGGCCCGCGGCGCTCAACAGCTTCACGACCGAACTGCATGCCGCGCTGATGGCCGCACTCGAAGACGCGGCCCAGGAAACGGCGGTGCGCTGCCTCGTGCTCACGGGCGCGGGTCGCGCCTTCTGCGCCGGCCAGGACCTCGCCGATCCCGCGGTCGCGCCCGACCCGGCGCCGGGTGCCGCGCCCAAGGACCTGGGCCACGTCATCGCCACCTTCTATGCCCCGCTGGTCACGCGCCTCCGCTCGATGCCGGTGCCGGTGATCGCCGCAGTCAACGGCGTGGCCGCAGGCGCGGGCGCGAACCTCGCGCTGTGCTGCGACCTCGTGGTGGCCGGCCGCTCGGCGAGCTTCATCCAGGCCTTCGCGAAGATCGGCCTCGTGCCCGACACGGGCGGCACCTGGCTGCTGCCGCGGCTGGTCGGGCCGGCGCGCGCGCTGGGCCTTGCGATGCTCGGCGACAAGCTCCCCGCGGAAGAAGCGGCACGCATCGGCCTGATCTGGCAGTGCGTGGACGACGCCGCACTCGCCGAGACGGCCGCCGCGCTCGCGGCCCGGCTCGCGGCCATGCCGACGCGCGCGCTCGTGGCCACGCGCGAAGCCATGGCCGCGACCGAAGGCAAGAGCCTCGAGCAGGCACTCGCCCAGGAGGCGCGCCTGCAGCGCGAGCTCGGCCATGCCAGCGACTACCAGGAAGGCGTGGAAGCCTTCCGCGCCAAGCGCCCGCCCGTCTTCAAGGACCGCTGAACCATGAGCGAACCCACACGCACCCCGCAGCAGACCGCCGAACACGTGCGCGAAGGCCTGTTCGCGAACGACCACGCGAGCAAGGGCCTCGGCATGCGCATCGTCGAGGTCGCCCCCGGGCAGGCCACGATCGAGATGCGCGTGCGCACCGACATGCTCAACGGCCACGCGATCTGCCACGGGGGCTTCATGGCCACGCTGGCCGACTCGACCTTCGCCTTTGCCTGCAACTCGTACAACGAGTTGACCGTGGCCTCGGGCTTCTCGATCGACTTCATTGCACCGGCACGCGAAGGCGACCTGCTGACCGCACGCTGCGTCGAAGTCTCGAAGGCCGGCCGCACCGGCGTCTACGACACCGAGATCACCAACCAGCGCGGCGAGCGCATCGCGATGTTCCGCGGCCGCTCGTACACCGCCAAGGGCCGCCCCGCCGTGCCCGCCGACGCCTGAGGAGACACGCCGCCATGACCGCCCGATACCCCGCCCCCGGCGAACTCGAGCCGATCGAGACTGCGAGCCGCGACGAGATCACCGCGCTGCAGGTGCAGCGGCTGCGCGCCACGCTGCAGCGCGCCTACGACCACGTGCCGCACTACCGCCGCGCCTTCGATGCCAGGGGCGTGCACCCCGATGACCTGAAAACCCTCGCCGACCTGTCGAAGTTCCCGTTCACGGTCAAGAGCGACCTGCGCGACAACTACCCCTTCGGCATGTTCGCGGTGCCGCGCGAACAGGTCGCGCGCATCCATGCCTCGTCGGGCACCACCGGCAAGCCGACGGTGGTCGGCTATACGAAGAACGACATCGAGACCTGGGCCGACCTCGTGGCGCGCTCCATCCGCGCCGCCGGCGGGCACGCCGGCGACATGGTCCACGTGGCCTACGGCTACGGCCTCTTCACGGGCGGGCTGGGTGCGCACTACGGCGCCGAGCGCGCGGGCTGCACCGTCATTCCGGTGTCGGGCGGCCAGACCGAGAAGCAGGTGCAGCTGATCCAGGACTTCAGGCCCGACATCATCATGGTCACGCCGAGCTACATGCAGGTGATCATCGAGCAGTTCGAGCGCCAGGGGCTGGATGCGAAGGACAGCTCGCTGCGCATCGGCATCTTCGGTGCCGAGCCATGGACCGAGGCGATGCGCCGCGACATCGAGGCCAAGGCCGGCATCGACGCGGTCGACATCTACGGCCTCTCGGAGGTGATGGGCCCCGGCGTGGCGAGCGAATGCGTCGAAAGCAAGGACGGCCCGGTGATCTGGGAAGACCACTTCTACCCCGAGATCATCGATCCCGACACCGGCGAGCTCAAGGCCGACGGCGAGGAAGGCGAGCTGGTCTTCACCTCGCTCAGCAAGGAGGCGATGCCGATCGTGCGCTACCGCACGCGCGACCTCACGCGCCTGTTGCCGCCCACCTCGCGCGCCTTCCGCCGCATGGGCAAGATCGTCGGGCGCAGCGACGACATGATGATCATCCGCGGCGTCAACGTCTTTCCCACGCAGGTCGAGGAGATCGTGCTCGCGCAGGGCCGGCTCTCGGGCCTCTACCAGGTGCATGTGCGGCGCGAGGGCCTGCTCGACGAGGTCGAGGTGCACTGCGAGCTGGAGCACCGCAACGCGAACGTGGCGCAAGCCGAGCGCGACGCCATCGCCAACTGGGTGCAGGACCGCGTGAAGACGCTGGTCGGCATCTCCACCACCGTGCGCGTGTTCGATCCCGATTCGATCGAGCGCACGCAGACCGGCAAGGCCCGCCGCGTGGTCGACACGCGCCCCAAGGGCTGAATCGAAGAAAGGACACGCACATGTACACCCAGGCCATGGACACGATGGGCAAGGACGCGCCGGACGGAAAGAAGAAAGCCGTTCGCACCGCCGAGGAGATGCACCGCGAAGAGCGCTTCGAGGCGCGCATCGACGCCGGCGAATTCATCGAGGCAAAAGACTGGATGCCCGAGCACTACCGCAAGACGCTGGTGCGGCAGATCAGCCAGCATGCCCACTCCGAGATCGTCGGCATGCTGCCCGAGGGCAACTGGATCAGCCGCGCGCCCACGCTCAAGCGCAAGGCCATCCTGCTCGCGAAGGTGCAGGACGAGGGCGGCCACGGCCTTTACCTGTATGCGGCGGCCGAAACGCTCGGCACCTCGCGCGACCAGATGTTCGACGCGCTGCACTCGGGCAAGGCCAAGTACAGCTCGATCTTCAACTACCCCACGCTGACCTGGGCCGACATGGGCACCATCGGCTGGCTGGTGGACGGCGCGGCCATCATGAACCAGGTGCCGATCTGCCGCTGTTCCTATGCACCCTATGCGCGCGCCATGGTGCGCATCTGCCGCGAGGAGAGCTTCCACCAGCGCCAGGGCTTCGAGTCGCTGCTGACGATGATTACGCACGGCACCGATGCGCAGAAGGCGATGGTGCAGGACGCCGTGAATCGCTGGTGGTGGCCCTCGATCATGATGTTCGGCCCGCCCGACGACCAGTCGCCCAACAGCGCGCAGTCGATGCGCTGGGGCATCAAGCGCTTCAGCAACGACGAGCTGCGCCAGAAGTTCGTCGACGCCGCGGTCGAGCAGGCGCGCATCCTCGGCGTGACGCTGCCCGACCCCGACCTGAAGTGGAACGAAGAACGCCAGGCCCATGACTTCGGCGCGATCGACTGGAGCGAGTTCTGGCGCGTGGTCGACGGCGACGGCCCTTGCAACCGCGAGCGCCTGCAGGCCCGCGTCGATGCCTGGGAAGAAGGTGCGTGGGTACGCGAAGCCGCGCTGGCGCATGCGGCCAAGCAGCCGATGAAGGAGGCCGCATGAGCGCCGCGCCGGGCCGCCCCCAAGCAAGCTCGCTCCCGCCTGGCGGGAAGGCGCGCAGCGCCAAGGGTGCACCAGTGACCGCCGACACCAAACAGGAGTGGCCGCTCTGGGAAGTCTTCGTGCGCAGCAAGGCGGGCCTCGACCACAAGCACTGCGGCAGCCTGCACGCCGCCGACCCGAAGATGGCGATCCAGATGGCGCGCGACGTCTACACGCGCCGCCAGGAAGGCAGCAGCATCTGGGTGGTGCGCTCCGACCAGATCGTTGCGAGTGACCCGGGCGAGAAGGACATGTACTTCGACCCGGCCGAAGACAAGGTGTACCGGCATCCGACGTTTTATGCGCTGCCGAAGTCCGTGGATCACATGTGAGTGATGGACGATCTCCTCGTCTTTTTGTTCGGGCACGAGTGTTCAGGGCGTGATCCCGCCGACGGTGGACTCCCCTCCGCGAATGTCCCCCGGCCTGCGGCCTCCTCCTTTATTTCGCTGCGCGGAGCCCACCATCGGCGCGATCGAAGGGCACTGGCGTCGAACCGCTCGCACGAGCGCTGCGTCCTGTGTGCCCAGGGTACCGGGTGCCCCCGCAGCGAAATAAAGGAGGAGCCGAAGGCGGGGGACATTCGCGGAGGGGAGTACCCGGTGGCCTGGGCACGCGCCCTGAACAGAAGAGTCCCCGCAGAGCGAAAGCAACGGAGCCATTGAAGAAATGCAAGCCTCGATCCAACTGAACCGCACGCCCGCCGTGCAGTACCTGCTGCGCATCGGCGACACCTGCCTCGTGCTCGCGCAGCGGCTTGGCGAATGGTGCGGCCACGCGCCCGCGCTCGAAGAGGACATCGCGATGGCCAACATCGCGCTCGACCTCGTCGGCCAGGCGCGCGCGCTGCTCACGCATGCGGGCAAGCTCGAAGCGTCCGGTCACGAAGGGGCCCGCGCACATGACGAGGACCAGCTCGCCTACTTGCGCGACGAGCGCGACTATTTCAATCTCACGCTGGTCGAGCTGCCGCGCGGCGACTTCGCCTTCACCGTGGTGCGCAACACCATGGTCGCCACCCTGCTCAAGCTGCTGTGGCAGCGCCTCGCATCGTCCAATGACGCCGAGGTGGCGGCGATCGCCGGCAAGGCGCTGAAGGAGGCGCGCTACCACCAGCAGCACTCGGCCGACTGGGTGGTCCGGCTCGGCGACGGCACCGACGAGTCGCGCCGCCGCACCGAGAAGGCCCTGAAGCAGCTCTGGCTCTACATGCCCGAGCTGTTCGAGAGCGATGCGGTCGACGCCGAAGCGAGCGCGAGTGGGCTCGGCCCCGCATGGAGTGAGTTGCGCGAACCCTGGCTGGCCGAGATGCAGCAGGTGCTCGACGCCGCCGGCCTCGCGATGCCGGCCGAAGCCGCGTTCCGCAGCACCGGCAAACAGGGCGTGCACAGCGAACACATGGGCTACCTGCTGGCCGAGATGCAGCACCTGCAGCGTGCCTTTCCCGGAGGGGTGTGGTGACGGCGAACGCGCTCACTTCGTCGCGCGTGGATGCGGCGTGGGCCGTGCTGCACGGCGTGCCCGATCCGGAGGTGCCGGCAGTGTCGGTCTGCGATCTCGGCATCGTGCGCGAGGTGGTCGAGCACGACGACGGCCTGGAGATCGTGCTCACGCCGACCTACTCGGGCTGCCCCGCCACCGAAGCGATCGAACACGACGTGCTGGCTGCACTCGCTGATGCCGGGCTCGGCCCGGCGCGCGCCACGCTGCGTCGCGCTCCCGCCTGGAGCAGCGACTGGATCAGTGACGAAGGCCGCGCGAAGCTCAAGGCCTATGGCATCGCGCCGCCTGCACACCTTTCGGCAGAAGCCGCCGCCGGCACCGCGATGCCGATCCGGCTCTTCGGCCGCATTGCGGGCGAACGCATCGCCTGCCCGCGCTGCGAGAGCGAGCGCACCGAGCGCCTCTCGGCCTTCGGCTCGACCGCCTGCAAGGCGCTGTACCGCTGCATGGCCTGCCAGGAACCCTTCGAACACTTCAAGCCGATCTAGATGAGCACCCTTTTCCACCCCTTGCGCGTGAAGGCGGTCGAGCCCGACACCGCCGAGGCCGTGATCGTCTCGTTCGACGTGCCGCCCACGCTGCGCGAGGTCTTCGGCTTCACGCAGGGGCAATACCTCACGCTGCGCCACGAGATCGAGGGCCAGGACCTGCGCCGCTCGTATTCGATCTGTGCCGGACTCGACGACGGCGAGCTGCGCGTGGGCGTGCGCAAGGTGCGCGGCGGCGTGTTCTCGAACTGGATCAATGCGCACCTGCGGCCCGGCGACACGGTGCAGGTGATGGCGCCGCAGGGCCGCTTCTTCGTGCCGATCGAACCGGGCGCCGCGCGGCACCACGTGGGCATCGCGGGCGGCAGCGGCATCACGCCGATTCTCTCGATCATGAAGACCGTGCTGGCGCGCGAGCCCCGGAGCCGCTTCACGCTGATCTACGGCAACCGGCAGCTGCAGTCCACGATGTTCAAGGAAGAGATCGAGGACCTGAAGAACCGATGGATGACGCGGCTGGTGCTGCACCATGTGTTCTCCGACGAGCAGACCGATTCGCCTCTCGGCAGCGGTGTGATGGACCGCGCGAAGATTGGCGACTTCCTGCGCAGCGTGGTGCCGGCCGACAGCATCGACCATGCCTACGTCTGCGGCCCGTTCCAGATGAACGACGAGGCCGAGGCGGCGCTGCTCGCGGCCGGCGTGCCCGAGGACCGGATCCACATCGAGCGCTTCGGCGTCGCGCTGCCCTCGGCCGGCGCGGGCGCGCAGCAGGTCGGCGCCGTGGTGCACGAGGCACTGCCCGGCGACGCAAGGCAGGCACGCGTGACCATCGTGCGCGACGGGCTGCAGCGCGAGATCACGTTCACCGAAGGACAGCCCAGCATCCTCGACGCGGCCTCTGCCGCCGGGCTCGAAGTGCCCTTCTCCTGCACCTCGGGCGTGTGCGGAACCTGCCGCGCCAAATGCGTGGAGGGGGAAGTCCGCATGGAACGGAACTTCGCGCTCGACAAGAATGAACTCGCCGCGGGTTTCGTACTGACCTGCCAGGCGCATCCGCTGACCGAGCGCGTCACGCTGTCGTTCGACGAACGATAAGAACAACCGATCACCCTTCACAACACCGGAGACAACCACCCATGAAATTCTTCTTCAAGCCCCTGCTGATCGCCGCGCTCTGCGCCTCCGCCGCTGCCGCGTGGGCCGACGTCAACGTCGGCGTGACGCTCTCGGCCACCGGCCCGGCCGCGTCGCTCGGCATTCCCGAGAAGAACACCATCGCGCTGATGCCCAAGACCATCGGCGGCCAGAAGATCAACTACATCGTGCTCGACGATGCGTCCGACACCACGGCGGCCGTGGCCAACACGCGCAAGCTCATCGCCGAGAACAAGGTCGACATCGTGCTGGGCTCGACCACCACGCCCAACTCGCTCGCGATGATCGACGTGGTCGCCGAGGCGAAGACGCCGATGATCTCCATCGCCGCATCGGCGCGCATCGTCGAGCCGATGGACGACAAGAAGAAGTGGGTCTTCAAGACGCCGCAGAACGACATCATGATGTCGCTCGCGATCGCCGAGCACATGGCGGCCAACGGCGTGAAGACCGTGGCCTTCATCGGTTTTTCCGACGCCTACGGCGAAGGCTGGTCGCAGGAGTTCGCGAAGGCCGCCGAGCTGAAGAAGCTCAAGATCGTCGCCAACGAGCGCTATGCGCGCACCGACACCTCGGTCACGGGCCAGGCGCTGAAGATCATGGCGGCCAGGGCCGATGCGGTGCTGGTCGCCGGCTCGGGCACGCCGGCCGCGCTGCCGCAGAAGACGCTCAAGGAGCGCGGCTACACCGGCAAGATGTACCAGACGCACGGCGTGGCCAACGCCGACTTCCTGCGCGTGGGCGGCAAGGACGTCGAGGGCACTTTGCTGCCCGCAGGCCCGGTGCTCGTGGCCGCGCAGCTGCCGGCCAGCCATCCGGTGAAGAAATCGGCCCTCGCCTACGTGAGCGCCTACGAGGCCGCGAATGGCAAGGGCTCGGTCTCGACCTTCGGCGCGCATGCCTGGGACGCCGGCCTGCTCATGACCGCGGCGGTGCCGGTCGCACTCAAGAAGGCGCAGCCCGGCACGCCGGAGTTCCGGGCGGCGCTGCGCGATGCGCTCGAGCAGGTGAGGGAAGTGTCGGGCGCGCACGGCGTGTTCAGCATGACCGAGAAGGACCACCTGGGCCTCGACCAGCGCGCGCGCGTGATGGTGAAGATCGAGAACGGTGCCTGGAAGTACCAGCCCTGATGGTTTGGCTCCCTCCCCCGCCGGGGGAGGGCGGGGGTGGGGGCCGGCGGCGTAGAAAGCCCGCGCGGCGTTGAAACGCAGCCTGCCCCCATCCCCGCCTTCCCCCGAAGGGGAAGGAGCAAAAACACCGACTCTCGAAGGTTTTCTTCCATGGATTTTCAGATCGCCCTGCTGCTCGGGCAGGACGGCATCGTCAACGGCGCCATCTACGGATTGATGGCGCTCGCGCTGGTGCTGGTTTTCTCGGTCACGCGCGTGATCTTCATCCCCCAGGGCGAGTTCGTCGCCTTCGGGGCCCTGTCGATGGCGATGCTGCAGGCCGACCGGGTGCCGGCCACGCTGTGGCTGCTGGTCGCGCTCGCGGCCATGGTGCTGGTGGTGGAAGCCTGGCGCTGGAAGCGCGGCGCGCCGGTCGAATGGGGTTCCACGCTGGCCTGGTGCGTGGTGCTGCCGGCCGCGGCCTGCGCGCTCGTGCTCGGGCTGCGCCCGACCTCGATGGCGGCCCAGGCGCTGACCACGCTGGTGCTGATCGCACCGCTCGGGCCGCTGCTCTACCGCCTTGCCTATCGGCCGCTGGCCGACGCGAGCGTGCTGATGCTCTTGATCGTCTCGGTCGCGCTGCACGGCGTGCTCGTGGGCCTGGGCCTGTTGTTCTTCGGTGCCGAGGGCTACCGCACCACCGCATTCTCCGACGAGCGCTTCGAGCTCGGCGGCATTCCGGTCAGCGGCCAGTCGCTGGTGGTGGTCGGCATCACGCTGCTGCTGGTCATTGCGATGTTCCTGTTCTTCGGCCGCTCGATGGTCGGCAAGGCCCTGCGCGCGACCGCGATCAACCGCGTGGGCGCGCGCCTGTCGGGCATTCCCACGGGGCTCTCGGGTGACCTGAGCTTCGCGCTTGCGGCGCTCATCGGCGCCATCTCGGGCCTGTTGATCGCGCCGCTCACCACGGTGTATTACGACACCGGCTTCCTGATCGGCCTCAAGGGTTTCGTCGCCGCCATCGTGGGCGGGCTCGCGAGCTATCCGCTGGCGCTCGCGGGCGCGCTGCTGGTCGGCCAGCTCGAGGCCTTCGCCTCGTTCTGGGCCAGCCCGTACAAGGAGGTGCTCGTCTTCACCCTGATCATCCCCGTGTTGTGGTGGCGCTCGCTGCACAGCCACCATGTGGAGGACGAGGAATGAATCGCTCCGCTGCTTCCAATCCCGCCAGCGCCGAGACGGTCGCACCGGCGCATCCCCCGCTGGTCACACCGCGGCAGCTCACGCTGGCCTGCGTGGTGGCGCTCGCGCTGGCCTGGGGCTTCCTGCCGGAATTCACGGTTTCGGTGCTCAGCAACATCGGCCTCTACGCGCTGGTCGCCACCGGCCTGGTGCTGCTGACGGGCGTGGGCGGCATGACCTCGTTCGGGCAGGCGGCCTTCGTCGGCGTCGGTTCGTATGCCACCGCCTGGCTCTGCACCTCGCCGATGGTCGCCGCCTGGCTGGGCAGCTTCGCCGGCACCGCGCTGCTGCCCTGGGCCGGGCTGCTGCTCGGCCTGGCGCTGACCTGCGCGCTGGCCTGGGCCCTCGGCGCGGTCACGCTCAAGTTGCAGGGCCACTACCTTCCGCTCGGCACCATCGCCTGGGGCCTGAGCCTCTACTACCTGTTCGGCAACATGGCGTTCCTCGGCGGCCAGACCGGCATCACGGGCGTGCCGCCGCTGGTCGTCGCGGGCTACTCGTTCGCCTCGCCGCGCGCGCTCGGCGTGGTGATCTGGGCCGTGCTGCTGCTCGCGCTGTGGGCCATGCACAACCTGCTCGATTCGCGCGAAGGGCGCGCCATTCGCGCGCTCAAGGGTGGCCGGCTGATGGCCGAGTCGATGGGCGTCGACACGGCACGGCACCGCATCAAGCTCTTCGTGCTCGCGGCGCTGCTGGCCGCCGTGTCGGGCTGGCTCTACGCGCACCTGCAGCGCTTCGTCAACCCGACGCCGTTCAACCTCAACATCGGCATCGAGCTGCTGTTCATGGCCGTGGTCGGCGGCGCCGGCCACCTCTGGGGCGCAGTGCTCGGCGCGGCGCTCATCACGCTGCTGAAAGAGAAGCTGCAGGACGTTCTGCCTTCGCTGCTCGGCAGCAGCGGCAACTTCGAGGTGATCGTGTTCGGCCTGCTGATGCTGGTCGTGCTGCAGCGCTTTGCCGACGGGCTCTGGCCGACGCTGGCGCGGCTCTCGCACCGCTGGGTGCGCGAGACGCCGCGCACGGGCGGCGCCCAGCGGACGGTCGCCGCGCAGCAGCTCGCGCAACGCACTTTGCCTGCCGTCGGCACGGTGCTGCTGGAGGCCAAAGAGGTCAGCAAGCGCTTCGGCGGCCTGGTGGCGAACGATGCGATTTCCATGACGCTGAAGGCCGGCGAGATCCATGCGCTGATCGGCCCCAACGGCGCCGGCAAGAGCACCTTCTTCAACATGGTCTCGGGTGTAGACGATCCCAGCGCGGGCGAGGTGCGGCTCGTCGGTCAGCCGATGGCCGGCAAGCCCTCGCGTGCCTTCGCCGCGCTCGGCCTCGGGCGCACCTTCCAGCATGTGCGCCTGCTGGGCCAGCGCAGCGTGGTCGAGAACGTGGCGCTCGGCGCCCACCTGCGCGCGCGCCGCGGCTGGCTCGCAGCCATGCTGCGGCTGGACCGCGCCGAGGAAGCCGCGCTGCTGGCCGAGGCGCGCCGCCAGATCGAACGCTGCGGCCTCGGCGCGCATGCGGATGTGCCCGCCGCTTCGCTCTCGCTGGGGCAGCAGCGCGTGGTCGAGATCGCACGTGCGCTCGCGGGCCAGCCGTCGGCGCTGCTGCTCGATGAGCCGGCCGCGGGCCTGCGCCACCTCGAGAAGCGCGCGCTCTCCGACCTGCTCGCCCAATTGCGTGCCGAGGGCCTCGGCATCCTGGTGGTGGAACACGACATGGAATTCGTCATGAACCTGGCCGACCGCATCACGGTGCTCGAATTCGGCACCGTGATCGCGGCCGGCACGCCGGCCGAGGTGCAGGCCGACCCGCGTGTGCTCGAAGCCTACCTCGGCAGTTCCGATGACGACCTGCAGGAGGCCGTGCGATGAGCGCCGCCTTGCTCCAGCTCGACGGCTTCTGCGTCGCCTACCGCACCGTCGAGGCGGTGCACGGCGTGCAGCTGCAGGTGAACGAAGGCGAGATCGTGACCGTGATCGGGCCCAACGGTGCCGGCAAGACCACGCTGCTGTGCGCGGCGATGGGCCTGCTGCCGTCGACCGGCACGCTGCGCCTGGGCGGCGAAACCATCGCACGCCCGAGTGTCGAGGCGATGGTGGCCCGCGGCGTCGCGCTGGTGCCGGAGAAGCGCGAGCTGTTCGGCGAGATGTCGGTTGAGGACAATCTGCTGCTTGGCGGCTTCTACCGCTGGCGCAAGGGCCAGCGCGACCAGCGCGCGCGCATGGAAGAGGTCTTCGAGATCTTCCCGCGCCTGCGCGAACGGCGCCCGCAGCTGGCCTCGACGCTTTCTGGCGGCGAGCGCCAGATGCTCGCGATCGGCCGTGCGTTGATGGCGCGGCCGCGGCTCTTGATGCTCGACGAGCCTTCACTCGGCCTTGCGCCGCTGGTGGTGCGCGAGGTGATGCGCGTGGTGGCGCAGCTGCGCAGCCACGGCGTGGCGGTGCTGCTGGTGGAGCAGAACGCGCGCGCCGCGCTGCAGGTGGCCGACCGCGGCTATGTGCTCGAGATGGGCGCCGTGGCGCTCGAAGGCGAGGCCCGCGAACTGCTGCACGACCCGCGGATCATCGAGACCTACCTGGGCATCGGAAAGAAGCACTGACCGGTTTTTCCCCCTCCCCTTCCGGGGGAGGGTTGGGGTGGGGGCACGACGGCGATCGACGAAACGCTGCCTCAAGAACAAGCGCCGCCGGGCCCCCACCCAACCATCCCCCAAAGGGGGAAGGAGCCAGACATCGAAAGGACATCGACATGACCACTCTCCAAAGCTACATCGCCGGCCGCTGGATCGGCAACCAGGACGCGCAGCCGCTGCGCAGCGCCGTCAACGGCCGCCCGGTCGCCAGCACCCACGCCGAGGCGATCGACTTCGCCGAGGCGCTGCAATACGCGCGGCGCACGGGCCTCCCCTCGCTCATGAAGCTCGACTTCCAGCAGCGCGCCGAACGCCTCAAGGCGCTGGCCAAGTACCTGGCCGCGAACAAGGAAACGCTCTACGCCATCTCGGCCCACACGGGCGCCACGCGCACCGACAGCTGGATCGACATCGAAGGCGGCGCCGGCACGCTGAGCGCGTACGCGGGCATCGGCACCAACGAGCTGCCCTCGGGCAACCTCGTGCACGAAGGCCCGGCGTTCCCGCTCGGCAAGAAGGGCAGCTTCGCGGGCACGCACATCCTGGTGCCGCGCAACGGCGTCGCGGTGCACATCAACGCCTTCAACTTCCCGGTGTGGGGCCTGCTCGAGAAGTTCGCGCCGAGCTTCCTTGCGGGCATGCCCTGCATCGGCAAGCCGGCCACGGCCACCAGCTTCGTGACCGAGGCGCTGATGCGGCTCATCGTGCAGTCGGGCATCCTGCCCGAAGGCAGCCTGCAGCTCGTGGTCGGCAGCACCGGCGACCTGCTCGACCGGCTGCTGGAGCCCGATGTGGTCACCTTCACCGGCTCGGCCAACACCGCCGCGAAGCTGCGCGTGCATCCGAACCTCGTCGCGCGTTCGATCCCCTTCACTGCCGAAGCCGATTCGCTCAACTGCGCGATCCTCGCGCCCGACGTGACGCCCGACGACGAGGAGTTCGACCTCTTCGTGAAGGAAGTGGCACGCGAGATGACGATCAAGGCCGGACAGAAGTGCACCGCGATCCGCCGCGCGATCGTGCCGCGTCAACATCTCGACGCGGTGGCAGAGCGCCTGCGCGCGCGGCTCGCCAAGACCGTCATCGGCGACCCCGCGCGCGAGGAGGTGCGCATGGGTGCGCTGGCCTCGCATGCGCAGCAGGCCGACGTGGCCGCGCGCGTGGCCACGCTGCTGGAAGGCGCCGAGCTCGTGTACGGCGAACGCGACGGCTTCGCGCCACTCGGCGACGGCGTGGCCGAAGGCGCCTTCTTCGCGCCCACCCTGCTGCTGAGCCGCAAGCCGCTCGAACACGACGCGGCGCACGAGGTCGAGGCCTTCGGTCCGGTCAGCACGCTCATGCCCTATGGCGACATCGACGAGGCGCTGGCGCTGGCCGCGCGCGGCCGCGGCAGCCTCGTGGGCACGCTGGTCACGCGCGACCCCGCCATGGCCGCGCGCGCGATCCCGGTGGCCGCCGCATGGCATGGCCGGCTCCTGGTGCTCGACCGCGAGGCCGCGGCTGAATCGACCGGCCACGGCTCGCCGCTGCCGCAGCTCAAGCATGGCGGGCCCGGCCGCGCGGGCGGCGGCGAAGAACTCGGCGGCCTGCGCGCCGTCAAGCACTACCTGCAGCGCGCCGCGGTGCAGGGCTCGCCCACCATGCTCTCGGCCGTGACCGGCGAGCATGTGCGCGGCGCCGCCGTGCGCGAGAGCGAGGTGCATCCGTTTCGCCGCCACTTCGAAGACCTGCAGATCGGCGACTCGCTGCTCACGCACCGCCGCACCGTGGGCGAAGCCGACATCGTGGCCTTCGGCGGCATCTCGGGCGACTACTTCTACATGCACTTCGACGAAGTGGCCGCCAGGCAGTCGCCGTTCGGCAAGCGCATCGCGCACGGCTACTTCGTGCTGTCGGCCGCGGCCGGGCTGTTCGTCTCGCCCTCGCCGGGCCCGGTGCTCGCCAACTACGGCCTTGACACACTGCGCTTCGTCAAGCCGGTGGGCATCGGCGACACGATCCAGGCGCGCCTCACCTGCAAGCGCAAGATCGACCGCCGCAAGAAGGACGCGAGCGGCCAGGGCCAGGGCGTGGTCGCGTGGGACGTGGAGGTGACCAACCAGGACGGCGAGCTGGTCGCGAGCTACGATATCCTGACACTCGTCTCCAAAAAGAAACCCGAAGGCACCTGATTCATGTTCGATCTCACGGGAAAAACCGCGCTCGTCACCGGCGGCAACGGGGGCATCGGCCTCGGCATGGCCGAAGGGCTGGCGAAGGCCGGTGCGCGCGTCGTCGTCGCGGCGCGCAACGCCGCCAAGTCGGCCGCGGCCGTCGAAAGGCTGCGCGCGCTCGGCAGCGACAGCTTCGCACTCGAAGTCGACGTGTGCGACGAGGCCTCGGTGCAAAAGGGCATCGACGAAGCCGCGGCGCGCTGCGGCCGGCTCGACATCCTGCTCAACAACGCCGGCACCACAGTGCGCAAGCCCGTCGACCAGCTCTCGCTGGCCGAGTGGAACCAGGTGCTCGACACCAACCTCACGAGCGCGTTCCTCTGCAGCCGCGCCGCGCACCCGCACCTCAAGGCGGCCGGCGGCGGCAAGGTCATCAACATCGGCTCGATGATGTCGATCTTCGGCGCGCCCTATGCGCCCGCCTATGCCGCGAGCAAGGCCGGCATCGTGCAGCTCACCAAATCGACCGCGCTCTCGTGGGCGGCCGACAACATCCAGGTCAACGCGATCCTGCCGGGCTGGTTCGAGACCGAGCTGACCGACGGCGCGCGCACGCTGATCCCCACGCTCTACGACCGCGTGGTCGCCCGAACCGCGGCCGGCCGCTGGGGCCAGCCCGCCGACATCGCGGGCACCGCGGTGTTCCTCGCGAGCCCGGCCTCCAACTACGTCACGGGCACCGCCATTCCTGTCGACGGAGGGTTCTCGATCTCTGGCTGAACGCGGGCGGTGCGTGTAGATTCGGCCGCCATGCTCTTCTGGTTCCAGATCCTCCTCTTCGTCGCCGGCTCCGCCGCGCTGGTCTACGTCTCGCGCGGGCCGCTGCGCCAGCCGGGCTCGCATGGGTTCTACCGCTTCTTCGCGTGGGAATGCATGCTGGTGCTGATCATCGTGAACCTGCCGGTCTGGCATACCGATCCGTTATCGCCCACGCAGATCGTGTCGAGCCTGATGTTCGTGCTGTCGATCTGGCTGCCGATCCATGCCGTCCGGCGGCTCAAGGCCGACGGCAAGCCGACCGAGGCGCGCAGCGACGACCCCGCCCTGTACGGGTTCGAGAAGACCTCGTCGATCGTTTCGACCGGCGCCTTCCGCTACATCCGCCATCCCATGTACACCGCGCTGATGCTGCTGGCCTGGGGCGCCTTCCTCAAGCAGTTCACCTGGCTCACGCTCGCGCTGGTGCTCGCTGCCACGGTGCTGCTGGTGCTGACGGCGCTCAGCGACGAGAAGGAATGCCTCGCACATTTCGGCGAGGCCTATCGCGAGTACATGGGGCGCACGCGGCGGTTCATTCCGTTCGTGGTGTAGCGAGCGGCCCCAAGAGAGGATCAGGCCAGCGCGCCCTCAGAAGTGCATCGCCACCGCGTCGCTCACGCGGTAGTCGTTCTCCACGATCGGCATCCAGTGCCACTTGTCGAAGGTGGTGCAGGGATGCGAGATGCCGAGCCCGACGCGCTCGCCCACGACCGGGGCATCGGCCTCCTCGCCGAGCTCCCAGCGCAGGTACGCATGCTGGTCGTTCAGCGCGGTGATCTTCCACCCCGCGGGCACGCCGCGCGGCTGCAGGGCGCCGCGCGCGGCGCGTGCGATCGGCACGGGCATCGAGAGGTCGAATGAGATGTCGCGCTTGCCGGCGGCGAGGATCGCCAAACCCGGCTCGGGCCGCGACTGCACCGTGGCCCAGACTTCCATTGCCGGGCGCAAGCTTTCGCCGCAGCCGCAGCCCAGCCGCTCGTCCACCGCTGCGACCATGCGCTTGTAGAAGCCGTGGTCGTGCGTGACATAGCAGCCCGAGCGCAGAAGGCCGCGCACCGGCGCGCCGAGCGCGGGCTTGAGGCGGCCCGCCACGAGATCGAAGATCGCAGAGCCGCCGGCCGAGACCAGCACCTCGTCGGCCTCGAACAGGCCCTGCGCATCGCAGTGGCGCGCAATGGCTTCGACGCGGTCCATCAATGTCGTGGCGTAGGCTGCATCGGGTTCGCTCGCACCGGTGGCGCCCTGCCCTTCGTAGGTCTCGATGCCCACGAGCCTGACCGCCTCGCTGGCGCGCAGCCGCGTGGCGAGCGCGACCGCTTCATCGTGCGTGCGGCAGCCGGTGCGCGCACCCTCGACGCCAATCTCGAGCATGACCTCGAACGGCACGATCTCGGCGTGGCGCTTCGACCAGTCTTCGATCAGTGCGAGCTGCGCGAGCGAATCGACCAGGAACACCACGCGCAGGTCGGCGTGTGCGGCAAGCAGCAGCTGGATGCCGGCGAGGTCCTCGTCGCCGACCACCTGGTTCGCGATCAGCGTGCGGCGCGCACCGGCCGCCACGCCGACCGCAAGCTGCGTGACGGTGGCGAAGGTCAGGCCCCAGGCGCCGGCATCGAGCTGGCGCCGGAACAGTTGCGGCGACATGGTGGTTTTGCCGTGCGGCGCGAGGTCGATGCCCCATTCGCGCACGCGCGCCTGCATCCAGGCCAGATTGTGCTCGAGCGCCTCGCGCTTGAGCACCGCGAGCGGCAGCGGCAGGTCGCCCGCAAGCACGTTCCACCCGGCCACGCCGATCTCGCTGCGGCGCCGCGGCGGCCGGGTGCGCGGATAGCCCTTGAAGCCGCCGTCGAGCAGCGGATCATCGAATGAAGCAGCGGTGTCGGTCATGGTTGTTGCCAGGTGGCGATGAGGGGGACCGGGCACGGACAGCCGAACGCAGAAGTCGCAGAAGGAAGACAAAAAATTGTTTTCTGTCTTTTCTGCGACTTCTGCGTCGCTTTTGTATTCCTTCTGCGTTCGGCTGTCCGCTCCCGCTCCCGCTCCCGCCCTCGCTCCCCGCTAGACGCGCAGTTCGGTCTTGCGCTCGATGATGCGCGACACCAGCCCGTACTCGACCGCTTCCTGGGCCGACAGCCAGCGATCGCGTTCGATGTCGGCCAGCACCACGTCGACGGGCTTGCCGGTCTCGCGTGCGATCTCGTGCGCGATGCGATGCCGGGCCTTGAGGATCTCCTGCGCCTGGATCGCGATGTCGGTCGCCTGCCCGCCCGCGCCGCCGCTCGGCTGGTGGATCAGGAAGCGGGTGTTGGGCAGGCACACGCGGCGCTCGCGCGGCGCCGCAAGGAAGAGGTGCGTGGCGGCGCTGCCGACCCAGCCGGTGCCGATCATGTTGACCGGCGCGCTGATGAAGCGCACCACGTCGTGGATCGCATCGCCCGATTCGAGGTGCCCGCCCGGCGAGCTCACGAGGATGTCGATGGGCTTGTCGCTGCTGTCGGCATCGAGTGCGATGAGCCTGCGCGTGACGTCGGCCGCCACCGCGTCGGTGATGCCGCCGAAGATCAGCAGCGTGCGCGACTTGAAGGCTTTTTCCTCGAGGTAGGAATTGCGCGGCTCGGCAGTGGCCGCAGGCGTGGTGTCGTCGTCGGTATCCAGTGAAAACATCGAAGCGCTCCGTTGAATTGGGCTCCCTGGCAGACGGCTCGCGGCGCAGCGCGCGCGGCCGTTCTTCGATGGATTCTGCACGGCGGCGCCGTTCGGCGCCGCGCGCGCTTCAGATCACACCCTGCGCGAGCATGGCATCGGCCACGCGCACGAAACCCCCCACGTTGGCGCCGTCGACATAGCTCACGCGGCCGTCGGCGCGCTCGCCGTAGTGCAGGCACGAGGCATGGATGCCCTGCATGATCTGCAGCAGGCGTGCATCGACCTCGTCGCGCGTCCACACGAGGCGCGCGGCGTTCTGGCTCATCTCCAGGCCCGAGGTGGCCACGCCGCCCGCATTGCTCGCCTTGCCGGGTGCATAGAGCACGTCGTTGGCCTCGAACACCTTCACCGCCTCGATGGTCGAAGGCATGTTGGCGCCCTCGGCCACGCAGACCACGCCGTTCTTCACCAGCAAGGCCGCGTCGTCGGCGTTGAGTTCGTTCTGGGTCGCGCTCGGCAGCGCCACGTCGACCGGCACATGCCAGGGCGTCGCACCGGCGAGGAACTTGGCGCCGGTACGCTCCGCATAGTCGCTCACGCGGCCGTAGAGATGGTTCTTCACGTCCATCAGCACGGCGAGCTTCTCGGGCGTGAAGCCCTCCTCGTCGACCACCGTGCCGCTCGAATCGGACACGGTGACGACCTTGGCGCCGAGCGCCATGGCCTTCTCGATGGTGTACTGCGCCACGTTGCCCGCGCCCGAGACGCTGACGCGCAGCCCGTCGAACGACCGGCCCTTGCGCTTGAGCATCTCCTGCGCGAAGTAGACGTTGCCGTAGCCGGTGGCTTCGGGCCGGATCAGCGATCCGCCGAAGCTCAGGCCCTTGCCGGTGAAGACGCAGTCGGCGCGGTTGGTCAGCTTCTTGACCATGCCGGCCATGAACCCGATCTCACGGCCGCCCACGCCCACGTCGCCGGCCGGCACGTCGGTGTCGGCGCCGACGTGACGGAACAGTTCGGCGGCGAAGGCCTGGCAGAAGCGCATCACCTCGCCCTGGCTCTTGCCCTTGGGGTCGAAGTCGGAGCCGCCCTTGCCGCCGCCCATGGGCAGCGTCGTGAGCGCGTTCTTGAAGGTCTGCTCGAAGGCAAGAAACTTGAGGATCGACAGGTTGACCGAGGGGTGGAAGCGCAGGCCGCCCTTGTAGGGGCCGATCGCGAGGCTGTGCTGAATGCGGAAGCCCCGGTTCACGCGCACGTCGCCGTGGTCATCGACCCAGCAGACGCGGAACACGATCACGCGCTCGGGCTCGACCAGCCTCTCGAGCAGGCCGTGCGCCATGTACTTCGGGTGCTGGGCGATGTACGGCCAGAGGCTGTCCATGACCTCGGTGACGGCTTGCAGGTACTCGGGCTCGCCGGGGTTGCGCTGGGCGACCTGGGCGAGAAATTCCTCGACGGATGCGTGCTTCATTCCAATCCAATTCCAAAACGGTGCATAACCCTATGCGGAAAGCGCATTTTGCCGGATCGGTGAGCCCATCCTGGTGCGCAACGCATCGATAGCGGGCATTGCGCGGCCCGATATGTGAAATCAGCCAGCCAAACGACCCGCCACGAGCTGCAGCACCCGGTCGCAGCGCCGCGCGAGATCCTGGTCGTGCGTGACCATGACGAACGCGGTCCGGTGCTTGCGCGCGAGTTCGAGCATCAGCGCAAACACGGTGTCGGCCGTGCTGCGGTCCAGGTTGCCGGTGGGCTCGTCGGCCAGCACGCAGGCGGGCTGCGTGACCAGCGCGCGCGCGATCGCCACGCGCTGGCGCTCGCCGCCCGAGAGCTCGGCCGGACGATGGTGCAGGCGCTGGCCCAGGCCCACGCTGTCGAGGATCCTCGCGGCCGCGGCGGCGGCCTCCGACGATTCGGTGCGCCGGATCTTGAGCGGCATCGCCACGTTGTCGAGTGCGCTGAACTCGGGCAGCAGGTGATGGAATTGGTAGACGAAGCCCAGGTGCTGGTTGCGCAGGCGCCCCTGCTCGGCGGCGTCGGCATGCGCGATGTCCTGGCCAAGCAGTTCGACCTTGCCGCCGGTGGGTTCGTCGAGGCCGCCCATCAGGTGCAGCAGCGTGCTCTTGCCCGAGCCGGAGGCGCCGACGATCGCGAGCGTCTCGCCGGCGTGCACGTCGAGGTCGACGCCGTGCAGCACGGTGAGGTCGATGCGGCCTTCGTGGAAGCGCTTGGTCAGGCCGCGGGCGCGTAGAACGACTTCACTCATAGCGCAGGGCCTCCGCGGGGTTCACGCGGCTCGCGCGGTAGCTGGGATACAAGGTGGCGAGGAACGCCAGCACCAGCGAGATGATCGCGATCGGCATGATGTCGCTGCGCTGCGGATCGCTCGGCATCTTGCTGATCAGGTAGATGTCCTTGGGCAGGAAGCTGGCCTGGAACAGCTGCTCGAGGAAAGGCACGATCACGTCGATGTTGTAGGCAATGCCGAGGCCGAGCGCGAGCCCGGCCACGGTGCCGATCACGCCGACCATGGCCCCCTGCACCACGAAGATGCCCATGATGCTGCGCGGCGAGCTGCCGAGCGTGCGCAGGATCGCGATGTCGGCGCGCTTGTCGGTCACGGTCATCACCAGCGTGGACACCAGGTTGAACGCGGCCACGGCCACGATCAGCGTGAGGATGATGAACATCATGCGTTTCTCGACCTGCACGGCCGCGAACCAGGTCTTGTTCTGCCGCGTCCAGTCGCGGATCAGGAACTGGCCCGGCAGCGTGACGGCCATCTGGTCGGCCACCTCGCGTGCTTCGTTCAGGTCCTTGAGCTTGATGCGGATGCCCGTGGGCCCCTCGAGCCGGAACACGCGCTGCGCGTCCTCGGCGTGGATCATGGCGAGCGCCGAGTCGTATTCGTAGTGGCCCGAATCGAAGGTGCCGACCACGGTGAACTGCTTGAGCCGCGGCACCACGCCGGCCGGCGTGACCTGCCCGCCGGGTGCCACCAGCGTGACCTGGTCGCCGGGCTGCACGAAAAGCGCGCGCGCGAGCTCGCCGCCGAGCACGATACCGAATTCACCCGGCACCAGCTTGTCGAGCGTGCCCTTCTGCGCGGTGGTGGCGATGTCGGTCACCTCGGGCTCGAGCTTGGGCACGATGCCGCGCACCAGCGTGCCCTTCATGTCCTCGCCGCGCGCGATGAGCGCCTGCGTGGCGATGAAGGGGGCGGCGCCGGTCACCTCGGGGTTCTGGCGCGCCGCGGCCATGATCGCGTCGAGGTCGGGCAAGGCCTGGCCGTCGCGCGACAGGATCTCGATGTGCGAGACCACGCCGAGCATGCGGTCGCGCACCTCTTTCTGGAAGCCGTTCATCACGCTGAGCACGATGATCAGCGCCGCCACGCCGAGCGCGATGCCGAGCATCGACACGCCCGAGATGAACGAGATGAAGCCGTTGCGCCGCGTGGCCCGGCCTGCACGCGTATAGCGCCAGCCGAGCTGCAGTTCGTAGGGAAGTCGCATAAGTTCAGTGGTCCAAGGCGCGTTGCGCGCGGCGAGATTGTGGCATCCCGGACAATAGCGGGATGGCCGAAGCCTCCCCCAGACACCTGTTGATCCCCTTTGCGGGCCGCGGTTCCCCCGCATGCCGCGCGGCGCTCGCCGCGCTGCGGCTGCCGAACCTCGAATCGCTGCTGTCCCGCCTCTCGCTCGCCGACACCGACCTCCAGGACGAAGGCACGCGCTCCCCGCCCCACGAAAGGGCGCTGGCCCGGGCGCTGGGCATCGCAGCCGGCGACGGCTGCATTCCCTGGGCGGCGCTCGAAGCACGCCAGGCCGGCATCGCCGAGCCGCACGACCCCGAAGCCTGGGGCCGGCTGTCGCTGTGCCATTGGCAGGTCGGCATCGACGACGTGGTGCTCGGCGACCCGGCCGCGATCGAGATCGACGCGGCCGAATCGGCGGCGCTGCTCGAAGCGGCCCGACCCTTCTTCGAGGAAGACGGCATCGCGCTGCATGCCTCGCCCACGCCGGGACGCTGGCTCGCGCGCGGGCCCATCTTCGACGGGCTGCCCACGGCGTCGATCGACCGCGCAGTGGGCCACCCGATCTCGCAATGGTCGCCGCTGGCCGACGCGGCGCGCCCGCTGCGGCGGCTGCAGAACGAAATGCAAATGCTGCTCTACACCCAGCGCGTGAACGACGAGCGCGCCGCGCGCGGCGTGCCCGCGATCAACTCCTTCTGGCTCAGCGGCACCGGTGCGCTGCCGCCGGACACCGCCACCGCTGCCGCCGCCACGCCGGCGCCCGAGGTCAGCGAGGCGCTGCGCGTGCCCGCGCTGCGCGACGACGGGCCCGGCTGGGCCGAGGCCTGGCAGGCGCTCGACGCGGGCGCCGTGGCCGAGCTGCTGGCCGCCTACACGGCCGGCGCGGACGTCACGCTCACGCTGTGCGGCGACCGCGCGGCCCAGCGCTTCGGCGCGCAGCCGCAGCGCGGCCTGCTCGGCTGGGCCCGGCGCCTGTTCGAGCGAACCCCCGCCGCCACCGTGCTCGAGGCCCTATGAAGATCATCGCCAGAGAAATTCCACCGCGCAGCGCCTGGGCGCTCGAGCAGGCCGGCGTGCATCCGCTCTTGGCGCGGCTGTTCGCCGCGCGCGGCGTGCTCGCGGGCGATGAGCTCGACGACGGCCTGGCACGCCTGCTGCCGCCCGACACGCTGCACGGCACGCGCGAGGCGGCGGTGCTGCTGGCCGACGCAATGGCCCAGGGCAAGCGCCTGTGCGTCGTGGCCGACTACGACTGCGACGGCGCCACCGCGTGCGCCGTCGCCGTGCGCGGCCTGCGGCTGCTCGGTGCGCAACACGTGAGCTACCTCGTGCCCGACCGCGTGGTCGACGGCTACGGGCTCACGCCCCCGATCGCCGAGCGCGTGGCCGCGAGCGGTGCCGACGTGCTGATCACGGTCGACAACGGCATCGCGAGCGTCGAAGGCGTGGCTGCTGCCAAGGCGCGCGGCCTGCAGGTGCTGGTGACCGACCACCATCTGCCGGGCCCCGAGCTGCCGGCGGCCGACGTGCTGGTGAACCCGAACCAGCCCGCCTGCGGCTTCGAGAGCAAGAGCATCGCGGGCGTGGGCGTGATGTTCTACGTGCTGATGGCGCTGCGCTCCGAGCTGCGCGCGCGCGGCATCTTCAGCGCGGCCACGCAACCCAAGCTCGACGTGCTGCTGCCGCTGGTCGCGCTCGGCACCGTGGCCGACGTGGTCAAGCTCGATGCCAACAACCGGCGCCTGGTGGCGCAGGGGCTGCGGCGCATCCGTGCCGGCGCGCTGCCCGCGGGCATCGCGGCGCTGTTCAGGGCGGCGGGGCGCAGCGCGCCGGCGGCCACCACCTTCGACTTCGGCTTTGCGCTGGGGCCGCGCATCAACGCGGCCGGGCGGCTCGCGGACATGACGCTCGGCATCGAATGCCTGCTGACCGACGACGCGGCGCGCGCCGACGAACTCGCGCGGCTGCTCGACGGCATCAACCGCGAGCGCCGCGACATCGAGGGCGGCATGCGCGAGCAAGCGCTGCTGCTGGCCGAATCGCTGTTCAGTGCCGACGCCGATGGTGCCGAGACGACGCCCGCCGCGATCAGCGTGTTCGGTGACGATTTCCACGAGGGCGTGGTCGGCATCGTGGCCTCGCGCATCAAGGACCGCTTCCACCGGCCGACCTTCGTCTTCGCGGCCAGCGGTGCGCCCGGCAAGGAGCACGAGCTCAAGGGTTCGGGCCGATCGATCCCCGGCTTTCACCTGCGCGACGCGCTCGACCTGGTGGCCAAGCGGCACCCGGGCGTGCTGCTGCGCTTCGGCGGCCATGCGATGGCGGCCGGCTGCACCGTGGCGCGCGATCGGTTCGAAGTGTTCGAGCGCGCGCTGGCCGAGGTGGCGCACGAATGGCTCGACGCCGCGACGCTGACCCGCCGCATCGACACCGACGGCCCGCTGGCGCGCGAGTACATGCGCATCGACCTCGTCGACACGCTGCACCGCGAGGTCTGGGGCCAGGGCTTCGCACCGCCCACCTTCAGCGAGGAGGTCGAGGTGGTGTCGCAACGGCTCGTCGGCGAGAAGCACCTCGCCCTCAAGCTGCGGCACCAGGGCCATCCGGTCGACGGCATCTGGTTCGGCCGCACCGAGCCGTTGCCGCCGCGCGTGAAGCTCGCGTTCCGGCTCGATGCCGACGAGTGGCAGGGCGTGCGCCGCGTGCGCTTCCTCGTCGAAGGCGCGGAACTCTAAGCCCGACGGCCCGTTGCATGCCCTGGCACGCCCATCTCCATCTCGACTACCGGCAGGAAGCCGCGCGCAGCGTGGCGCGCTTTCGCCATGACGGACCGCTTCGGATCCTGCAGAGCCTCTATCCCGAAGGCGACGGTATTTGCCACAACGTGCTGGTGCATCCGCCGGGCGGGCTGGTCGGCGGCGACACGCTCGACATCGAGATCGACGCGGCCGCGGCAAGCCACGGCCTGGTCACCACGCCCGGCGCCTCGCGCTTCTATCGCTCCGAGGGCGAACGCGCCTTGCAGCGCACGCGCATTCGGCTCGCGCCGGGCGCGCGGCTCGAATGGCTGCCGCTCGAGGCGATCTGCTACAGCGGCTGCCAGGCCGAGAACCGGCTCGTCATCGAGGCCGCGCCCGGTGCCGAGATGATCGGCTGGGACGTGACGGCGCTCGGCCTGCCCAACGCCGGCCAGCCGTTCGAACGCGGCAGCTACCTGCAGCACATCGAGGTGCCCGGCGTGTGGCTGGAGCGCGGCCGCATCGATGCAGCCGACCAGCGGCTGCTGCAGAGCCCGCTGGGCTTCGGCGGGCACCGCTGCATCGCGTCGCTGTTCTTCGTGGCAGGCACGCCGGCCGACCGCGCGCGCCGCGAGGCGCTGCTGGCGCTCGCACGCGCGGCCATCGACGCCGGCGGCCTGCAGGAAAGCGCGGGCGCGACCAGCCCGCATGCCGAAGTCGTCGTGCTGCGCGTGCTCGCGCCGGTGGTCGAGCCCGCGATGCAGTTGCTGCGGCAGGTGTGGCAGGCCTGGCGCGCCGAACTGTGGCGCCTGCCCGCGAGCACCCCGCGCATCTGGAGCACTTGAACGCCGCGCCGCGGGGCGCGCTCAGGCCGCTTTCGGCTCGGGGATGATCGAGGTCAATGCGAAGTCGACCAGGTGCAGCCAGGTCGCTTCGAGCCGCATGATGTTGTGATGGTCGGAGCCCGGCACGGTCTGTACGCAGACCGGCGTGGGCCAGGCGGCGATCAGCTTCTGCGAGCGCTCGGGCAACACGACGTCGTCGCGCTCGGCCAGCAGCACCTGCGTCTTGGCCGCCACTTCCTTGCAGTGCGCGAGCGAGTTGAACCGGTTGCGCAACAGCAGCGACAGCGGCACCAGCGGAAAGCGCCGCTTGGCCACCTCGAGGATCGAGTCGTAGGGCGTGACCAACTGCAGGCTCGCGAACTGGTCCTGGTGCGCCACCAGCTGGATCGCCACGCCGGTGCCGAGGCTGCGCCCCACCACATGCAGCCGCACGCGCGGAAAGGCCTTGTGCAGGTGGCGGGCGAACTGCACCGCGTCGGCGACCGACGCGATCTCCGACGGATGGCCTTCGGAGTCGGCCACGCCGCGGTAGTTGACCGCCGCGAAGCCGAAGCCCTCGGGCAGCCAGTGCAGCGCCTGCGCGGTCGCGCGCACGTCTTCGCCGCGGCCCGCGAAATAGATGAACAGGTCCTGCAGCGCCGCCTCGCCCTGCGGGTGATAGACATAGCCGCGCACCATGCCGCCGGGCACCGTGTGCGAATAGGTCGAGAAGTCGTCCGACAGATGGACCACCGGGAGCCTGCGGGCGTGGAACAGGATGTGCCCCTGCCGCGTGGCGAGCAGCGTCCAGTAGGCGGCGATGGCGCCCAGCGTGGCGGCCGAGGCCGAGAGTGCGAGGCGAAAGGCTTTCTGGCGTGACAGCAAGGGGCGTCTGCTCCAGGGAATGCGGTGGCGGTACAACGGCCTACTTGCGGCAATCGCCGCCGACCGACACCGTGCCGTCCTTGCACTCCGTGAGGATCGCTTCGCCGCTCGATGGCGATGGCGATGGCGCAGCCGAGGCTGCTGCAGCGTCCTCGCGCTGGTAGACGATCTTCTTGCTGCCGAGACCGCAGCTGCCGACCACCTGGCCGGGGACCTGCGCATCGGCATCGACGGCGACGACCGAGAAGCGCGCCACGCCGGCCGCGGCGATCTTCGCTTCGAGCTCGGTGCGCAGCGTTTCGCAGCCGTCGGCGTGGGCCGCGCCCGCAAAGGCGAGCGCGAGGGAAATCATCCAGCGTTTCATGATGAGGGGTGGCAAACGGGTTCTAACACACGCAGTCTAGCCCGCTCGCGGCCCGCCTTGCTGCCGGACACATCCCCGTACACCTGCCGGAAAGCGCGACGGCCCGCGCCCGCCGCCCGCCTCATTCGCAGGCGTTCCTTCCGGCCGGCGACTGGCGCAGCCGATTCAGGAAGACGAGCTGCACCTTCGCGGTCTCGCTGCCCTGCGAAGCGGCGCGCAGCATCCAGTTGCGCGCCTCGCAGCGGTTCGCCCGGATGCCCGGGCCGTAGAGCGTGGGGCCGGTGAGCAGCACCATGCCGAGCATTTCCTGCGCCTCGGCATGACCCTCGGCGGCCGCCTGGCGCAGCTCGCCGAGCATCACCGCATAGTCGCGCGCCGTCTGCGCTTCGAGCGCGAGCTGGAAGCGCTGCTCGGCATGCAGCACCACGTCGCGCCCCGCAGGGTCCGCGGCCGCCATGCTCGCCGCGGCGCACAGCACGGCGAAAGGTAGAAGCACGCGCCCGTGCAGTGCGCGGCTTGTGATGTGGGCGATTCGGAATGCCATGATGTTCTCCACCGTCATGTTGCGATGGCGTGCATCGTGGCAGGCGGCGCGCGCCGGGGGAAACCGGATTTCGCGCAGCCCGCCTCAGCCTCCGCCTGAGCCCGGTGCGCTAACATCGCATTCGCGGTGTGCAAGCCGCGTCCGGGCCCGCGGAAAGGGTTGAACCCACTTGCCTTCCACTGCCTGCTGAACAGTCAGCGTCCTTTGTGCAGCCGGATTTGCGGGTCGACGGCGCGCCATGCACGGAGGTTCACTTGAAGCAACGCATTCCCGCCCGGCCCGATGCCGGCCATCTCAAGAAGCAAGCCAAGCAGCTGCTTGCCGCCCTGCGCCAGGGCGACCCCGCCGCCTTCTCCCGCTTTCGCGAGGCATTGCCCGCCGCTGCCCACAAGGACGACGGCGCCATCGCCGCGCTCGGCCTGCGCCTGCACGACGCGCAGTCGTGCCTCGCGCGCGAGTACGGCTTCGCATCGTGGGCCGAGCTGCAGGGCTTCGTGCAGGCCCGTGCCGCGCAGGCGAACGACCCCGCTCGCGCGTTGTTGCTGTGGCTGCGCACCGTTTACGCCGGCGAGATCGCGGGTGGCAACAACCTGGCGCGGCCCGCGCTGGCCGCACGGCTCCTTGCCGAAAGCCCAGGCCTGGCGCCTCGCGACGACCCCTGGCTCGCCTGCACCGTCGGACATGCCGGGCTGCTGCGCAAGGCGATCGCGCGCAACGCCGGCTGGGTCCGGCAGGCCGGCGGTCCGCTGGCGCTGCCGCCGCTGCATGCGGTCGTGTTCTCAAGCCTCGCGCAGCTGCCCGCGTTCCGCGACGGCCTGCGCGCCTGCGCGAAGCTGCTGCTCGACGCCGGGGCCAATCCGAACCAATCCATCGGCAGCCGCTGGCCCCCCGCCTCGCTCGCGGCGCCGGCCGAAGACACCCGGCTGTCGGCGCTGTACGGCGCAGCCGGGCTGAACCGCGACGCGGAGATCACGCGCCTTCTGCTCGAGGCTGGCGCCGATCCCAACGACGGCGAATCGCTCTACCACGCGCTCGAGGAACCCGCCTGCACGCGCCTGCTGCTGGCGGCGGGTGCGCGCGTGGCCGGCACCAACGCGCTCTATCGCGTGCTCGACCTCGACCGTCTCGAATCGCTGCAACTGCTGCTCGCCCACGGCGCCGATCCGAACGAAGCGGCACCGGGCGCCTTGGCAAGCAGTTGGGGGCGACCGCTGCTGTGGGCGCTGCGGCGGCGCCGCTCGCCCGCGCACATCGAGGCGCTGCTCGACGCCGGCGCCGATCCCTCGGCGCGCACGCCCGAAGGCATCGATGCGCGCACGCTCGCGCTGCGCTTCGGCCTCACCGATGTGGCAAGGCTGCTCGCGCAGCGGCTGGGCAGCGATGCGCCGTTGGCACCCGACGAGCAGTTCGTCGCAGCCTGCGCGCGTGGCGACGCGGCCGCGGCGCGCGCGCTGCAGGCACAGCATCCGCAATGGCCCGCCAGCCTCTCGCCTGCCCAACTGCGCCTGCTGCCCGAACTGGCCGCCCAGCCCGGCTGCGGTGCCGCCGTGCAGTGCATGGTCGAGCTCGGCTGGCCGATCGCCACGCCGGGTGGCGACTGGGAGGGCTCGGCGCTCAACCAGGCGGTGTTCCGCGGTGACGCGGCGCTCACGCGCTTTTTGCTCGCGCACGGCGCCAGCTGGACCGAGCGGCACGGCTTCGGCGACGACGCGAGCGGCTCGCTGTCGTGGGCTTCGCTCAACCGGCCGACGGACGACGGCGACTGGGCCGGCTGCGCCGAGGCGATGCTCGCGCATGGCCTGCCCGCTGCGCGGCCCGATCCCGCGGGCTCGGACGGCGTGATCATGGACGGGCGGCTCAAGCGGTTCTCGGACGAGGTGACCGAGGTGCTGCTCGCGGGGCGCTAGCAGCGGAGGGGACGCTAGCAGCAGCGCCCCTTGCCCGCGCCGTACCGCGCCTCGAGCCGCTCGCGGAAGAACTCCTCGTAGCTCATCGGCGGGCGGTCCGGATGCGTGGCCGCCATGTGGCTCAGGTAGGCGTCGTAGTCGGGCAGCCCGACCATGAGCCGCAGCGACTGCTTGAGCGAGCGCGCGAAGTAGCGTCCCGCCTCGGGCAAGGCAAGGCCCATGGCGTGGCCCTTCAGCGTGCCGCCGATGTGGCGAAGGGCTCGAACGGCGTCTCCTGCGCGGTCGGCCGGTTGGCCGCGCGCGCGGCGACGCAGGCCTTGATGCTGTAGACCAGCACGCTGAGCACCACGAACATGAAGAGCGCGCAGAGCGCCGCGTCGAGCCGGTCGTTGAAGACGATGCGCGCCATGGCCTCGGGCGTCTTCGCGGGCGCCACCAGCACGCCGTTGGCGAGGCCTTCGGTGTATTTGGCGGCATGCGAGAGGAAGCCGATCTTCGGATCGGGCGAGAAGATCTTCTGCCAGCCCGCCGTGAGCGTGCACGCCAGCAGCCATGCGGCCGGCGCGATCGCCACCCACGCATAGCGCTCGCGCTTCATGCGGAACAGCACCACCACGCCGAGCAGCAGCGCCACCGCGGCCAGCATCTGGTTGGAGATGCCGAACAGCGGCCACAGCGTGTTGATGCCGCCGAGCGGATCGACCACGCCCTGGTAGAGGAAGTAGCCCCAGGCCGCCACGCAGAGCGCGGTCGCGAACAGGTTGGCCGGCAGCGAGTCGGTGCGCTTGAGCGCGGGCACGAAGCTGCCGAGCAGGTCCTGCAGCATGAAGCGGCCCGCGCGGGTGCCGGCGTCCACCGCGGTGAGGATGAAGAGCGCCTCGAACAGGATCGCGAAGTGATACCAGAAGGCCATCATCGCCTGCCCGCCGATCACTTGGTGCAGGATGTGCGCCATGCCCACGGCCAAGGTCGGCGCGCCGCCCGCGCGGCCGAGGATGGTGGTCTCGCCGACGTCCTTCGCGGTCTGCACCAGCATCTCGGGCGTGACGACGAAGCCCCAGCTCGAGATGGTCTGCGCCGCCTGCTCGACGCTGCTGCCCACGAGCGCCGCGGGGCTGTTCATCGCGAAGTAAATGCCGGGCTCGATGCACGAGGCCGCGACCAGCGCCATCACCGCCACGAACGATTCGGCCAGCATGCCGCCGTAGCCGATGAAGCGCGCGTGGCGCTCGTTGTCGAGCATCTTGGGCGTGGTGCCCGAGGAGATCAGCGCGTGGAAGCCCGACACCGCGCCGCAGGCGATGGTGATGAACAGGAACGGGAACAGGCTGCCCGACCACACCGGCCCGCCGCCGTCGGCGAACTGCGTGAGCGCCGGCATCTGCAAGGTCGGCATGACGAACACGATGCCCAGCGCCAGCGCGATGATGGTGCCGATCTTCAGGAAGGTCGACAGGTAGTCGCGCGGCGCGAGCAGCAGCCACACCGGCAGGCTCGCGGCCACGAAGCCGTA
>JAESFO010000416.1_pt1 | contig 41977 bp, 54 predicted proteins | sample 9269421 | NCBI WGS metagenome assembly JAESFO01 (sample SAMN14502839, study PRJNA617101) | algae metagenome | isolation source: Nostoc desertorum CM1-VF14 and co-occurring heterotrophs from rocky... | place: USA: Clark Mountains, San Bernardino, California | collected 2000-06-05 | reverse complement strand
CGAGAAGATGCTCGCGCCGCCCAAGGAACCGGCGGCCCCCGCCGCCTGACAAGCTCGCCCCCCGGCGCTCGGGGGCGGATCGCGCGCGATGGGAGGGGCTTCGTGCCTGAGGGCCATCGCTGACCCGGTCCCCACCCCCGTAACCGGCGGGCGGCGATGAGGAAGCCATGCACTATCTCAGCGCCCTCGCCCTGTTCGCCGCCGCGGCACTGCTCTGCTTCTGCGTCGTCGCCTCCGTCGCCGGCACCATGACCGCCATTCTCGACGACGATCGGCGCGCCCAGGCCGCGGGGGTCGCAGCGGCCACCGGCGGATTCGCCGGCGCGATCGCCGCGCTGGCAATCATCTCGCGCCTGGTGATGCTGTGAGCGGCTTTTCCTGCACCCCCTCGCTCGTGCCACCTCCCGGGCAGCCCGCGGCTGATCCGATCGCGAACGATGGCTGGTTCCCGGCAATCGATCCCGCAGTGCTGCGCGAGGAGCGCCGGATCCGCGATGCCGTCACCGCCGATCGCCTGCGCGCTGCGGTGCTCGAGGCGATGATCTGGACCAACGATCAGCTCGCCGAATGGCGCACCGCCCAGACTGCGGACAGCTTCGAAGACGTGCCTTCGCCTCCACTCGCCGGCGAAACGCGCAACCTGGTGCTCTATCGCACTGCGGTGGGCGCCTGGACCAAGGCGCTGCTGGTCGAGCGCCAGCGCGATACGGATCTCACCGGCGCCGGGCAGCGCAAGGTCGAGGAGCTGGACGAATCGATCGGCGAGCTGCGCCGCGACGCGCTCCACGCCGTGCGCGGGATCCTCGGCCGCACCCGAACCTGCGTCGAGCTGATCTGATGGCGGATCGCATTACCTCGGCACAGGGCGACATGCTCGACGAACTGCTCTGGCGCGAACGCGGCCTTGGCATCGACGCGGTCGATGCCGTGCTCGCCGCCAATCCCGGCCTCGCGGATCTCGGCCCCATCCTCCCGATCGGCACGCCGGTCATCATCCCCACGATCGCCACCCCCGCTGTCCAGGTGCGCGAGATCGTCCAGCTCTGGAGTTGAGCATGCCGGCCAAGCTGCAAGTCTTCCTCGACGCCCTTCTCACGCTCCTCGCCGGCCTTGCCCCCGGCGCGCTCGGCGCTGCTGTCGGCATGGCATGGAAGAAGGGGCTCACCTGGCGCGATCGCTTCGTGCAGCTCGCGGTCGGCATCGTCGTTAGCTGGTTCGCGACGCGCGCGCTCGGCGCAATCTATCCCCATTGGGATCCCTTCGTCCTGCAGGCTGCCGCCTTCACGGTGGGCATGATCGCATTCGAAGCCACGCCGCGCTTCATCGCGGCCGCGGCCGACGCGATCGCCTCCATTCCTGCGCGCCTCGCAGATCGATTCCTCCCCAGCAGAAAGGATGGCGAATGAGCACGCCTACCAAGCTTGCGCGCCGGCCCAAGTCGCTGATCGCGGCGATCGGCGTTGCGGCCGCGCTGATCGTGTCGCCGCTGGTCACCAAATGGGAGAGCGGCGGAAAGCAGCATCTAACCGCCTATCGCGATATCGTCGGGATCTGGACGATTTGCGACGGTGACACCAGCAACGTGCGCCCTGGCATGGTTGAGACGCCGGAAGGCTGCGAGCGTCGCCTCGAGGCGCAGCTCGTGGCGCACGCCGAGCCGGTGCTTCGCTGCACGCCTGGCCTTCGCGATCGCCCCAACCAACTCGCCGCCGCGGTGAGCCTCGCCTACAACATCGGCACCGCCGCCTATTGCCGCTCCACAGTCGCCCGCCGCTTCAATGCCGGCGATGTTCGCGGCGGCTGCGACGCCTTCCTGATGTGGACCAGGGCCGGCGGCCGCGTCGTGCAGGGCCTGGTCAATCGGCGCCGTGACGAACGCAGTATCTGCCTGCGGGGGCTCGCATGACGGCCGCACTGGCAGCATGGCGCTGGATCTCCGGCGCGCGGGAATGGCTGGTGCTGCTCGCCGTCGCCGCAGTCGCCGCGTGGTTCTATGTCGAAGCGCGTCAGGTGCGCGCCGACCGGGATGCCTGGGCGCGCTGGGGAGACCAGCTCTGTGCGTTCGCCGGCACGAGCATCGCGCCCGCTGTCGTCGAGATCCAGACGGACAAGGGTAAGCGCAAGGTCGAGAAGGCCCGCGGCCAGCTCTGCGCCGAAAGCGTGCAGGATCTCGCGGCCTACAAGGTGCGCAGCCAGGCCGAGACTGCCCGCCTTCTCGCGGAAGCCCAGCGCGAGCGGGAAGCGAAAACCGCGGCCGATCTTGCCGCTGCCCAGGCCGGTGCCGCCGATCGGCGCGCGGCGCAGGCGAAAATGGAGGAAGTAGATGCGCAGGTTGGCGATGACGATCGCGTTGGCGGCGACTGGTTCGCTCGTCTCAATGAGCTTGCAGGGCTGCGCGGCAGCCGTTGAGCGCGGCGCGCCCGAGGTGATCGCCGTCCCGGTGAGGGACGCGCCGCCCGCGGACCTGCTCACCTGCCCCAAACCGGCTGCCGCCTTCCCCACGGATCAGGAGGCGACGATCCCGCCCGAGATCCGCGCGCCGCTGAAGGCACTGGCGCTCGGCTATCGCGAGCTGTTCGATCGCACCGAGCGGCTGATCAATTGGGTCGCTCCGGGCACCTGCCCCAAGGATAGCCAGCGCCCGTGAAGAAGCCCGATGAACTCCGCCGCGTCCTGCTTGCGCACGTTCTCCAGCTCGGCCGCGATCCGGCAAAGCTGAGCCTCTTCATCGACAAGGGGCGCATCGTCGCGCGCGCGGGAAGCCTCGGCTTCGAATATCGCTACACACTCAACGTCGTCGCCCAGGATTATACCGGCGACGTGGACACGCTGATGGTGCCGGTGCTCGCCTGGATCGCCGAGGCGCAGCCGGATCTGCTCGAGCGCGCCGCGGCGACGGGCCAAGAGCCCTTCGTCTTTGAGTCCGAAATCCTCGACGGCGATGCCGCGGACGTGTCGATTAACATCGAACTCACCGAGGGCGTGATTGTGAAGGCGAAGGAAGGCGGCGGCTTCACTGCCGAGCGCATCGACGATCGCCCTCACGCGGATGAATTCCCCGACGTCTGCTGCGTTCCGCTCTGGCAGCTCTTCCTACGCGACCAGCTCATCGCGCAATCCAGCGATCCGGATTTCGAGCCCGCCCCGTGAGTGACCTTGCCGAGATCGAGGCCCTCGCCGGCGCACTGCTGCGCCAGCTCGGCACCGGTGAACGCCGCCGGATCCTTCGTGCCATGGCGCGGGATCTGCAGGCATCGCAGTCCGCTCGCGTAGGGCGTCAGCAGAACCCCGATGGCAGCGCCTATGTGCCGCGAAAGGCTAAGAAGCCGGCTCGGCCCGGAAACTTCGCCGTGAGCTTCCTCTATCCGAAGGGCGCCGCCGAGCCGCGCCTGGTGCTCATGAAAAGCTGGGTGCACGAGGGCAATCTGCTCACCGGCTACGACGTCGAGGCGGGCGGGATTCGCAGCTTCTTCTGGGACAAGGTGGATCGTTGGCTGCCCGTCGAGCCCGAGGAGCAAAACAAGGGCGCAGGCAAGTTCCGGCGCAAGGGCAGGATCCGCAACGCCGCCATGTTCCGCAAGCTGCGCATGCGCAGCAACCTGCAGGCCAGCTCCAGCGACCGGGAAGCGTGGATCGGCTTCAGCGGCCGCGCTTCGGCGATCGCGCGCGTCCACCAAGAGGGGCGCACCGATCGCCCCGCGCTGGGTGCGGAGCCTGTGCGCTACGCGCGCCGGAGACTGCTCGGCGTCACAGATGCTGAGAGCAAACGCCTGCTCGATGTGCTCTTGAGGCACGTCGCCGACGATTAGCGATTGGCCGCGTGGACGAGCTCCAGCACGGGCGCCGTCCGCTTTCAGGCAACTCTAGCGGCCCAGAATACGGCTAAGATCGGGTGGTAACCTGCCAACCAAATCGTGCCTGCGATCGCTTACGGTCGAAATGCAGGAGCGTTCTTGCGCCGCACCAGGAAACGATCCCATACTGTCATGAAGCCAAACATCGCCAACAGCACGGGCGCCAACAGAACCCACTTGCTGACCCCGGTAACTTCATGAAGCCCAATGAGAACGGCAACTGCCAAGACGGTCCATATAATGCTGCGATGCTGGGAAAATAACTTCCAAACCATAGCTTTTCGCACCGCCATAAGCATCGGGGTTGCCTGCAAGATGACAGCCCTCTTCTTCGACCGCAATCGGGGCGTACGCGGAATGGCCGGATCCCGGCGAGCAGGCATGAATTTTCTGCCGTTCGAGTTTCTCCGCGCGCCCTAGTAGAAGCGCGCGCCACAAGGCCGCGCACTAGCAGCCCGGCCCGCGCCGCCGCGACATGGCGCCATGCCGGACACTTCCGCCACCTTCACCGCCGTCGATCTGTCCCGCCTGCCTCCGCCGGCGGTGATCGAGCAGCTCAGCTTCGAGCAGATCCTGGGCGAGATGCTCGCCAGCCTTCAGGTGCTGGTGCCGGACTTCGATGCGATCCTCGAATCCGATCCGGCGATGAAGATCCTTCAGGTCTCTGCCTATCGCGAGGTGCTGCTGCGCGGCCGCATCAACGACGCGGCGCGTGCGGTGATGCCCGCGTTCGCGACCGGCACGGATCTCGACAACCTGGCTGCGCTGATGAACGTGCAGCGCCTGCTGCTCGACGAAGGCGATCCGGCAAACGGCGTTCCGCCCACCTATGAGAGCGACGCGGATCTGCGCAGCCGTTTCGTGATCGCCGCTGAGGGCTACTCGGTGGCTGGTCCAGAGGGCGCCTATATCTTCCATGCACGATCGGCGTCGGGCGACGTGCTCGATGCCAGCGCGATCAGCCCAGCACCCGGCCAAGTGCTCGTGACGGTGCTTTCCCGCGTAGGAGACGGCACCGCGGCGCCCGAGCTGCTCGAGCTGGTCGACGCGCACGTCTCCGACGAAACCCGGCGCCCGCTCACCGATGCCGTGACGGTCCAGTCGGCCACGATCGTGCCATACCAGATCGTCGCGACCATTACGACCTTCTCAGGCCCCGACGGCTCGATCGTGCTCGCCGAGGCGATCAAGCGCGCCAACGAATATAAGGATCGCCAGCACCGCCTGGGCCTCGACGTCACGCGCTCGGGGCTCTTTGCCGCGCTCCACTGCGAGGGCGTACAGAACGTCGTGCTAACCTCCCCTGCGGCGGACATCGTAATCGATCGCGAACACGCGAGCTGGTGCACGCTGGTCGACGTGACGCATGCGGGCGTCGGCGAATAGTGGGCAGCCTCCTCCCTCCCAACGCCAGCGCACTCGAGCGTGCGATCGAGCAGGCCACGGCGCGCATGACAGAGCTGCCGGTTCCACTGCGCCAGCTCGTGAACCCGGACACCTGCCCGATCGACCTCCTCCCCTATCTCGCCTGGGCGCTTTCGCTCGATAGCTGGTCGAGCGACTGGCCCGATCAGGTGAAGCGCACACGCGTCCGCCGAGCGATGGAGATCGCTCGGAGCAAGGGCACCGCTGAATCGGTGCGAGCCGTGGTCGAGAGCTTCGGCGGCGGCGTGGCACTTCGTGAATGGTGGCAGATGACGCCGCCCGGCGAGCCCTACACCTTCGAGCTTATCGTCACCCTCACAGGCGCCGGCGGCACGCCCGCCAGCGCCGCTTTCGCGGATGCCGTGATCAACGAAGTCCGCCGCACCAAGCCGGTGCGGTCGCACTTTACGTTCACCCAGGGCGTGAGCCTGTCCGGCCAGGTCGGCGTCATCGCTGCCGCTCGCCCCACCACCTTCCGCCGCCTGCAGGTGCAGGCGCCTGCCGCCTAACGGAGACCGAAATGGCACTCGAGCTGGTCATCACCAACGCGGGCCGCGCGGCCCTGGTCGCGGCGTCCAACGACGGCACCAACGCGGTTCGCATCGCCTCGGTGGGCGTGTCGCCCACCGCGATCGCCGCTTCGCCCGCCACCGCGGCGCTGCCCGGCGAAGTGAAGCGGATCAACACCATCTCCGGCGCGGCTGCGTCTGAAGACACGATCCACGTCACCGTGCGCGACGAAACGACTGCGGTCTACACGGTGCGCTCGATCGCGCTCTACCTGCAGGACGGGACGCTCTTCGCCGCCTATGGGCAGGCCGATATCGTGGCGGAGAAGGCGGCGCAGGCGCTGCTGCTGCTCGCGATCGACGTCCAATTTGCGGACATCGACGCGACGACGATCACTTTTGGTGATGCCAACTTCATCAATCCGCCGGCGACGACGGAAACCGCCGGCGTCGTCGAGCTGGCGAACGATGCCGAAACCTCGGCCGGCACCGACGCCCAGCGTGCTGTCACGCCGAAGAGCCTAACCTTCGCCTTGAACGCGCGCTTCGCCACCTGGGGCGCCGATGTCTGGCGCGCGAGCAACGATGGCGCTGGATCTGGCCTCGACGCGGATCTGCTCGATGGGAAACAGGGCGGCGAGTTCGCGCTGCTCGCCGGCGCCGCTTTTGGGGGCAACGTGAGCGCCCCGCTGGTCGTTGGCACCAATTCGGAAGGGTTTCGCGTCGCGCACGCCGCGCCCTTCTATTCCTTCTACAACGCCGCGCAGACGGTGCGCTTCGGCTATATCCAGCACACCGGCACCGGCAATGACTTCGCTTTCGTCAATGAGCGGCCTGGGCGCATCCAGCTCACCAGCGGCGGCACGTCGGTTTACGTCGGGTCCACCGGCCTGCTCGTGGGCGCCAATGCCGTCTGGCACTCGGGCAATTTCGATCCGGCGGCGAAGGCGAGCCTTTCCGGTGCCACGTTCTCGGGCCCGGTCCATCGAGATCCGACGTTTTATCTCGATCTGCCCGTCAATGTCCCGACCGTATCGTTCGACGCCGGCGATCTGCTTCAGTACGATCGCGCGAACAATCACTTCAACTTCTACGTTGGAAGCGGCCTTGCGGCGCGCATCACTGCCACAGGCGCCGCCTTCAGCGGCACGCTGGGAGTGAGCGGAGCGATCACGGGGACAGGCGCGACATTCCCGAACGGCGTCACCGCCTCGGCCGGCTTCTTCATCAACGGCTCCACCGGCTTCAGCAAGCCGACTGCCACTCTCGCAGACATTGCCTTTGATGCGGGGGATGTTCTGCGCTTCAACCAGACTGATAACCGCTATGACTGGTTCATCGGCGGCGGAGGCATTGCGTCACTCACCAGCACTGAGTTCGTGGCTCCGAACATCAGCTCGATTGCCAACATAGGCGTCGGAGGCGGGCTTACTGTAGCCGGAAATTCGACGTTCAGGGGGACCATCAACTGCGCTCCCATTGGAGGCGGCCGCATCAACCTGATCCCAGGCGGGACGGGGAACAGCGGCTATGTCGAGTTCCTCGATCTCAACGGGGCGCGGCAGGGCTACATTGGCTTCGTACCCAACAATGGTGCGCTCCCGTTCATGAGCGAAACCGGCGCGGGGTTCACCTTCAGCGGTGGACCGGTCGCAGTAGCGGGAGCAATCTCGGCCACCGGCGCAATCACCCAAGGCGGACAGCAGGTTTGGCATGCCGGCAACTTCAACCCTGCAACGAAAGCCGCAGCCGCCCACACGCACGCGATTGCCGATATCGCTGGGCTTCAAGGAGCATTGGACGCGAGAGCGCCGATCGCCTCTCCCAACTTCTCCGGCACGGTGTTGCGGTCCGGCAATCAGGTCTGGGATGCAGGGAACGACGGCCACGGCTCGGGCCTGGACGCGGATCTGCTCGACGGGCGCCATGCGTCCGACTTCGCGCTGCTCGCTGACTTCGCCAACAACCTCACCGGCAGTGGTTATCAGCGTCTCCCCGGTGGTCTCATCATCCAATGGTGCGCGGGCGGTGGAGCCAACGGCGGCTATGAATCAACGCAGGGCGTCAACTTCCCGATCGCATTTCCCAGCGCCTGCCTGCACGCCCAGGTAACCACCCGCTTGAGCAGCGCGACGACTGCAGGCGACGCCTTTTGGCAGCTGATCGGAAGCCCGACCACCACCGGCGTCACCGTCCAGCGCCAGATCACCGGTTCACCGAGCGACAACGCCTTTTCCTGGCCGTACGTCCTCGCCATCGGCTATTGAGGAGACCACCCAATGTCGCTGCACTACAGCGCTGCACATAACAGCTTCTTCGATTCCGGAATCCACGCCGAGCTTCCAGACGACGCGGTGCCGATCACCGCAGCCCGGCACGGGGAGCTTATGGCGGGACAGGCCGAAGGGAAGTGCATCGTTGCGGACAGCAAGGGCCGGCCTCGCCTTGCGCGCCGGCCAGCTCTCCCGCTCGAGCAGCAGCGCGCGGCGGCGCTGCGACGAGTGCGCGCCGAGGCACGTCGCCGGATCCTCTCGGTCGCCAGCCTCGAGCGCCAGGCCAACGACAATGCAGCAATCGCGATGCAGGCGCTGCAGATCGCCCAGGCTGGCGCCTCGACGATCGACACGACCGCCGCTCTCGATCGCCGCGCCCGCATCGACGCGATCCGTGCCGCCAGCAACGCGCTCGAGGCGGCGATCGCGACCATGAATGCGGGTGAACTCACGGCGCTCGATCCGGCAGCAGTTGAGAATTGGTTGGATGCGTTTGCAAACGCCCGCTAGCGGGAGTGTCAAAGGACCGGCTGCTCTTCATGCTCCTTTTGTCGGCGAAGCGGCTGCCAGCGAGTTGCTAATTGAGCTTTTTCGGCATGGACCGATTCTAAACGGCGCTGCGATTGGTCATTCGAGCCCGCAACGATCTCCGTGGTGCCTCTGTCGAAAATTGCAGATATCGATGAATCAGCGCTTGGGGCCGCTGTCTTCGGTTTGCGCACCAGCCGATACGGACGAAGCTGCCGCTCTAACGACGGAACTTCCGCGCGCTGAGCAGCATTAAGCTTGGCGGCATCGCGCATTAGTCGCGGGCAATGAAACGCCAACGAAGACGGATTCGCATCGTGTTGACGTTCTTGTCTGATGATTGCCTAGCGCGAACTGAATCATGGAGAGGGCTTATGAGATTTGTGATGCTGTCTAGGGCCGGGACAAACTCATCTGTGAGCGTCAACGCCGACAAGGTGACACAGGTGTATGTGGATAAACCTGATCCTCCCACTTCTCTCATTGTATTCGAAAAAGACCACTCCATCGTGGTGAATGGACGCGTTGAGGATATAGGCAAGCTTCTTGCCGGCGAAGGCGAGTAGCCGCCAGTTGCGACCTATTTCTTGTTCGTGAAGCTAACTGTTGCCAGCCAGCTGATTGCCAACGCGACACCCTGGCTGGAATGCCGGGTTCGCGGCCCAAGGTACAACCTGGCTCCGTTAAACTACCGATCGCAAATCTCCGGAGAAGAGCGTTCACGTCAGATTAGCGAAGCGAATCCAATAGCTTCAGCTATGAAGATAACGCAGTTGGCGCGATGCGCGTTTGGTAAGCACAAGCGGGACAGAAAGCGCGCGGCCTGGCAGAATGGCTTCGTTCAAAGCTACTGCGAAGGCTGCGGAAGACCGATGGTGAAACGGTTCGAAGGTTGGCGTCTCGTTCAATAGAGGCCCGTGTATCCGGTGAGCCAATCGCCCAACAATCGCCGCTAATCTGAAAGCCGCCTGCGTGCGCTTTCCACCCGGGTAAATCGACCGCATGGGATCGGAGATCTGCGGGGCGCAATCGCGAGGCGCAGGAAGACGCTGCCGAAAAGCGTGAGCAAGAGGGCGGCTATCAGTAGCAGCCCGGCCTTGTAGAGGCCCGCTCCACAAGCCCCGATTCGCGCGAAGCTGCCCCGCCGGCGGCATTGTCCGCCACCATGAGCGATCTGCCGGATCCGCGCCGCATCATTGGCAACATCCTTCGCCTGGGGACGATCGAGAGCGTCGACCTGGGCGAAGCGACGTGCCGTGTCCGCGTGGGTGACAACGTCACCGGGGACATTCCTTGGCTTGCTCCTCGCGCTGGAGAGCTGGTCCGGATTTGGTCGCCGCCGAGTGTTGCCGAACAGTGCCTGCTCTTCTGCGCGGAAGGTGACACCGAGGCCGGCATCGCCGTAACAGGCCTGTTCTCGGACGCGCACCCTGCCCCCTCGTCCGATCCGCTCGTGATGATCGCCTTCAAGGATGGCACCCAGCTCTCCTACGATCCTGAAGCGCACGCGCTGAAGGTCGAGATTGCCGCGGGCGGCACCGCCGAGCTGGCGGCACCCGGCGGGCTGACGATCACCGCCGACACGACGATCACGGGCGACGTGGCGATCTCCGGCTCGGTCCAGGTGAGCAAGACCCTCACGGCGTCCGAAGACGTTGTCGGCGGCGGCAAGAGCCTCAAGAATCACAAGCACAGCGGGGTCCAGGCCGGCGGTGCCCAGTCGGGTCCGCCGGCATGATCGGCATGGACGCGCATACCGGAAAGCCGCTCGAGGGGGAGGATCACCTCCGTCAATCCATCGCGGATATCCTGACGACGCCGATCGGCACCCGTGTTGCGCGCCGCGACTATGGCTCGCTCCTGATGGATCTAATCGATCAGCCTGCGAACCCGGCGGGCAGGATCCGGATCTATGCCGCCACCGCGCTCGCGCTGCTGCGTTGGGAGCCTCGCATCTCCCTCACCCGCGTCGCGCTCGAGCAGACCGGTCCCGGCGCCTTCAACGTAATCGTCGAGGGACGCCGCACCGACGTCGCCCGCGCCAACGTCCGCACCCGCATCACCGTGCCGCTCGCCTCGCGCGGCGGCCTCACCGTCTACGCCTGAAGGGAGCTTTCCATGCACGGAATCACGATCACCGAAGTCAACGAAGGCACGCGCAGCCTCGCCACCGTCGCAACGGCGGTGATCGGCCTGGTCGCAACCGCCCCCGCGGCCGACGCCGCCGCCTTCCCCCTCGACCGCCCCGCCCTGGTGACGGACATTGAGGCCGCGATCGGCGTCGCCGGCGGCGCCGGCACGCTTCGCAACGCGCTTCGCGCGATCGCGGACCAGGCCCGCTGCCCTGTGGTTGTGGTGCGCGTCGCACCCGGCGCCGACGCTGCCGCGACCGATGCCGCAGTCATCGGCGATGACGTGAACGGCGTGAAGAGCGGAATGCAGGCACTGCTCGCGGCCGAAGCGCAGGTCGGCGTCAAGCCGCGCATAATCGGGGCGCCAGGGCTCGATACCCAGGCGGTGACCACGGCGATGATCGTGATTGCCCAGAAGCTGCGCGCCATGGCCTATGCGGCGGCGGTCGGCGACACCGTCACCGAAGCGATCGCCTATCGTGCCAATTTCACGGCGCGCGAGCTGATGCTCATCTACCCCGACTTTGTCGCATTCGACACGGCGGCAAAGGCGAACGTCACCAGCTTCGGCACGGCCCGTGCGCTTGGGCTGCGTGCCCGGATCGATACCGAGCAGGGCTTCCACAAGACGATCTCCAACGTGCCCGTGCAGGGCGTCGTCGGCCTCACCAAGGATATCCAGTTCGACGTTCAGGACGAGAACTGCGAGGCGAACCTGCTCAATGCCGCGGAGGTGAGCGCGCTCATCCGCGCGAACGGGGGCTTCCGAATCTGGGGCAGCCGCACCTGCTCGGATGAACCGCTCTTCGCCTTCGAAAGCGCCACGCGCACTGCCCAGGTGCTGATGGACACGATCGCCGCGGGCATGATGTGGGCGATCGACAAACCGCTGCGCCCCAGCCTGGTCAAGGATATCGTCGAGACGATCAACGGGTCGATCCGCGAGATGAAGGCCGCAGGCCAGCTCATCGACGGGCGCGCCTGGTTCGATCCCGAGAAGAACCCGACGACATCGCTCGCCGGGGGCAAGCTGGTGATCGACTATGATTACACGCCGGTACCGCCGCTCGAGCACCTGACCCTCACCCAGCGTATCACCGATTCCTACCTGGCCGACTTCTCGCTCGGCCAAGGCTGATCGGCGACCCCTTCCCTTCCTCGAAACTAGGAGCTGACCGATGGGCCTCCCCCGCAAACTGAAGAGAATGAACCTGTTTAACGAGGGCCAGAGCTATCTGGGCGAGATCGCGGCGGTGACCCTGCCCAAGCTCACCCGCAAGTTCGAGGACTGGCGCGGCGGCGGCATGGACGGCACCGTAAAGATCGACATGGGCGCCGAGCCGATGGAGCTGGAATTCACCACCGGCGGCCCCATGCGCGACGTGCTGCGCCAATATGGCGCGGTCGGAATCTCGGCCGTCTTTCTCCGCTTTTCAGGCGCGTATCAGGATGACGCTACCGGCAGCGTCGACACCGTCGAGGTCACCGTGCGCGGGCGCCACGAAGAGATCGACATGGGCGAGGCCAAGCCGGGCGAAGGCGGCGAGTTCAAGGTCAAGTCCGCCCTCACTTACTACCGCCTCGACTGGAACGGCGTCACGGAGATCGAGATCGACCTGCTCAACGGCGTCTTCATCGTCGGCGGCGTCGACCGATCGGCCGAGCTTCGCGCCGCGGTGAACTGATCCCCTGGGGCCGCGTCATCCGGCGCGGCCTCCCTCCTCCTTCAGAAAGCCAGTAACCATGGAAACCGCCCAGCACTCGACCGTCCCTAACGATAGCCCGGCCCAGCGCAGCTTCACCACCGAAGCTCCGATCATGCTCGGCGACAAGGAACTGATCGCCAAAGGCACCAGGATCCACGTTCGCAAGCCCGGCTCGGGCGAGCTGCGCGGTCTGCAGCTCCAGTCGCTGTTCCAGCTCGACGTTCTGCAGCTCGAGTCGCTGGCGCCCCGCATCACCACGCCGATGATCCACAAGGGCGCGACCATGGATCCAGCGGACCTGATGCAGTTCGGCGCGGAGGTGCTGGATTTTTTGCTGCCGCAGGCCGCGAAGCCGGACTTCCCGCAAGCGTAGACGAAGTGATGGCCGACGTGGCGACCGTCTTCCACTGGTCGCCCTCGGTCATGGATCCGATGAGCCTGCCCGAGCTGATGGGATGGCATGCCCGCGCGATCGAGCGGCTCAAGGCGATGAACGGCGTGAAGGAATAGCCTCTTGGACCGCAATCTCCGCATCCGCATGCTGCTTGAGGCGAGCGAGAAGGTCACCGGGCCGCTGCGCAACATCGCCAGCGGTTCCAACCGCACGGGCCGTGCTCTCAAGGAAACCCGGGATCGCCTGAAGCAGCTCGAGCAGGCGCAGGCCGATATCGGCGCCTTCCGTTCGCTCAAGATGGGCCTGCGCACCACAGAGGCGCAGCTCGGCAGTGCGCAGTCGCGGGTCGCCGCGCTCGCCCGCGAGATGGATGCGGCCGAAACGCCCTCCCGCAAGCTCGCGCGCGACTTCGACAACGCGAAGCGCGCCGCCTCGGCGCTGAAGATCCAGCACGAGCAGCAGTCGACCGAGCTTCAGCAGGTACGCAACCGCATGCGCGAGGCTGGTCTCGGCGCTGATGGCCTGGTCGCCCATCAGCGTGAGCTGCGCGCCGCGATCGCCCGCACCAATACCGAGCTGCAGGAGCATGGCCGTCGCCTGCAGGCCGCCGACACGCGCGCTCGCCGTTTCGCCGCGGGCCGCGAGCGCTTCTCCTCGATCCAGAACGGTGCCACCGGCCTCGCTGCCGGAGGCTTCGCGGCGATCCAAACCGGCGAGTCGATCGGCCGCCCCGTGCTCGGTGCCGTAGCGGCCGCCCAGCAGTACCAGTCGGCGATGACGGACATCGCCCAGAAGGCGAACCTCTCCCGCGCCGAGGGCGAGCGCATGGGTCTGGCGCTGGCCCGCGCGGCGCGCGCCGCGAACCAGATGCCCGCGGATCTGCAGGCGGGCGTGGATGCACTTTCCGGCTTCGGCCTCGATCCGCGCGAGGCGACGCGGATGATGGCACCGATCGGGCGCGCCGCAACGGCGTATAAGGCGCAGATCTCGGATCTGTCGGCCGCAGCCTTCGCGGTGAGCGACAACCTCAAAGTGCCCGTCGATCAGACCGCGCGTGTCATCGACGTGATGGCCGCGGCGGGCAAGGCGGGCGCGTTCGAGATGCGCGACATGGCGCAGTACTTTCCCGCCCTCACCGCTGGCTACCAGGCGCTGGGGCAAAAGGGCGTGCCCGCAGTCGCGGATCTTTCCGCCGCGCTGCAGATCGCGCGCAAAGGTGCCGGCGATTCCGCGAGTGCCGCCACCAACGTCGCCAACCTGCTGCAGAAGATTACGTCGCCGGCGACGGTGCGTGCGTTCGAGAAGAATTACGGCGTCGATCTGCCGGCGGCGCTCAAGCGCGCCTACCAGGAGGGCAAGACGCCCCTCGAGGCGATCGCCGAGCTTACCCAGAGAACCTTGGGCGGCGATATGTCGAAGCTCGGCTACCTGTTCGAAGACGCTCAGGTGCAGCAGGCGCTGCGCCCGCTGATTGCCAACATGGAGGAGTATCGCCGGATCCGCGCTGAAGCCGGAGCATCCAGCGGCACCACCGATGGCGACTTCGCCGAGCGCATGAAGGATTCTGCCGAGAAGGCACGGGAGCTGAAGGTCCGGGCACAGACGCTGGCGATCACGCTCGGCGCGCAGCTCCTCCCTGCGGCCAACAGGGTCGCCGGGATTGCCGTCGCCGTCGCCGACAGGATCTCCGCCTGGTCGCAGCGCCACCCCGTCTTGGCCAAGGGCATCGCGCTCGCGATCGCGGGGCTCAGCGCGCTTTTCCTCGTGGTCGGCGGCGGCGCGATCCTGATCGCCGGCCTCGCCGCCCCCTTCGCAGCGCTCTCCGCCACCGCTGCGGCCTTCGGGGTCGGCATGCTACCCTTGATCGGAATCGTCGGGGGTGTGGTGCTAGCGATCACCGCGATCGGCGCGGCTGCCTATTACATCTACCAGAATTGGGGCGCGATCGCGGGCTGGTTCGGCCGCTTGTGGGAGGGCATCAAGAGCGTGTTCTGGGCAGGCGTCGAGGGGCTCGGCCGCATGCTGCTCAGCTTCACGCCCCAAGGCTTGTTCCTGCAGGGTTTCATGGCCCTGCTCGCCTGGCTCCGCGGCGACATGGCGGGCCAGCTCGTCTCCGCGGGCGGAGACCTGGTGCGCGGACTGATTCGAGGGATCACCGGCATGCTTGGTCAGCTCCACTCGACTATCGTCAATGCCGCGAGCTCGGCGGCCAACTGGTTCAAGGCGAAGCTCGGCATCCGCTCGCCCTCGCGCGTCTTCGCCGGCTTCGGCGGCTTCATGATGCAGGGGCTCGATCGCGGCATCGCCGCCAGCCAGTCCGAGCCCGTGCAGCGAATCCAGACGCTCTCGCGTGAACTGATCACGGCCTTTAGCGTCGGCACGGCAGCGACCGCGGCAATGCCGGCCGCAGCGGCCCCGCCTCGGGCGGCCATTGCTGCCCCGGCCCCGGCACCTGCTCCGGCTGCAGCGGCCAGGATCGAGATCCACATTCACCAGCAGCCCGGCCAGTCGGCGCAGGATCTCGCGCGCGCCGTGCGCGCCGAGCTTGAGCGGATCGACGGCGATCGTCGGGCCGCGCGGCGCAGCACCATGCTCGATTCGCCCGACGGAGAAGACGCATGACGATGATGAGCCTCGGCATGTTCGCCTTCTCGCTTCCTACCCTCGCCTTCCAGGAGCTGCAGCGCCGCCAGTCCTGGCGCCACGCACCCAGCCCGCGGGTCGGCGCTCGCGACGCTCTGCAGTTCGTGGGCCCCGACAATATGGCCGTCTCGCTCAGCGGAAGCGCGCCCGCGGAGCTAATGGACGGCATGGTGTCGCTCGATACGCTGCGCGACATGGCCAGCAGCGGAGAGGCCTGGTCGTTGGTCGATGGGTCGGGCACCGTCTATGGCGCCTTCGTCATCACCCAGATCGACGAGCGGCAGACGCACTTCCTGCCCGATGGCACGCCCCGGATGATCGACTTCGGCATCGATCTCCTCGAGGTCGATCCCGCGGCCAACGCGGCACGGCGCGGCGTATGAGCGTAGCCGTCCCCGATTTCCGCGTGATGCTGGGCGGTGAGGATATTTCGCTTCGGCTCCGCCCCCGGCTCGTCTCGCTTCGGCTCGTCGAAAAGCGCGGGAGCGAGGCCGATCAGCTCGATATCGTGCTCGACGACAGCGACGGCCGCCTTGCCATGCCGCCAGAGGGCGCTGTGCTTGCCCTGCAGCTCGGGTGGAAGGCCGGAAGCGACGTTGCCGTCGGCCTGGTCGACAAGGGCCGCTTCATTGTCGACGAGCTGGAGCATTCCGGCCCGCCCGATACCCTCACCATCCGCGCCCGCTCCGCCGATTTCACCAGCGCCATCGCCACCCGCCGCGAACAGAGCTGGCACGATACCACTCTGGGAGACGTGGTGCGCCAGATCGCCGGGCGCCACGGCCTCACCGCGCGCTGCGCGGCCGCTCTGGCTTCGATCGCGGTCAAGGCGCTGTCCCAGTCGCGGGAGAGCGACATCGCCTTCCTGCGCCGCCTTGGCCGCGAACACGATGCCGTTGCCACGATCAAGGCAGGTGCGCTGATCTTCGCCCCGATCGGCGCCGGCATCACTGCCAGCGGCCAGCCCCTGCCCTCTGCCGTGATCCGCCGCCGCGACGGCGATCGACACACCTTCCGGATCGAGAAGCGAGAGGCGGTCGGCCGTGTCACTGCCTCCTGGCACGATCGCAAATCGGCAAAGAAAAAGACCGTCACTGCCGGTGCCGGCGATGGCCCGGAGCGCAAGCTCGCGCGGGTCTACCCTTCGGAACAGGCTGCGAGGCGGGCGGCGGAAGCTGAAGCGAAGCGCGACGCACGCGCACCGCGCAAGCTGAGCCTCAACCTCGCCTTCGCGCGGCTCGATCTCTACCCCGAACAGCGAATCCGTGCCGAGGGGTTCAAGGCTGAGATCGATCAAACGAGCTGGCTGGTTGGCGAGGCGGAGCACCAGCTCGACAGCAATGGTGGCTTCGCGACGCGAGTTCAGCTCGAACTGAACAGTTAGCCAGTGCACGGTGCAGCGACTGAAAATCGGCCGGCTGCTGACTGGGAGATTTCGGACGCGCTTCGGTAAGAGGCGGACCTACGCTCAGGAAGTGCGCGGAGCGAGAACGACCAAGATCACAGGTTTAACGCGGCGCAACTGAATCAACGCGGCTCGTATTCTGAAAGCTTAGGCTCACGGACTCGTCGGCGCGCAGCGCCTCGGACAAAAGGACGGTCAGATTCTCAGCGTTTCGCGTCTGACATTCCCAGATCGTCACAACCTTCCACCCGAGTCCAGATAGCGCTTCCTCGTTTCCGCGGTCACGCGCCACGTTGGCGTCGAACTTACCCTGCCAGAACTCCACGCGCGTCTTCGGATTGGTGCTGAGCTTGCACCCTTCATGACGGTGCCAGAAACAGCCATGGACGAAAACTGCGGTCTTTAAGCGAGGTAGGACGATGTCGGGGCGCCCCGGAAGATCTCGCCTATGCAGCCTGAAGCGAAAGCCTGCGCTATGGAGCGCCTTGCGCACAAGGATCTCGGGTTTTGTGTTTTTACCCCCAACTCGCCCCATTAGAAGAGAGCGCTCCGGTGGGATGTCTTCTATTCTAAAAGAAGTCATCGCTCGCGGTGCTGCTCGAGATGTCGTCGCACGGATCGAGCGATAATGCGCCCCAGCTCGACCGGCACGGCATTCCCAATGAGCCGACCGGTCGTCCTCATATTCACCTCTTTACCGGGTTCGACGAACCGATAGTCCGGCGGAAACGTTTGCAACAATGCCCCTTCTCGCAAGGACAAGGCACGATCTTGCTCGGGATGACCAAAGCGCCCATTCCCGAAGCCGTAGAACAACGTAGTTATGGTGGGCGATGGATCGTCCCACGTCATCCGTCCGTACACGGCGCCGTATCCCTTGCCCTTCGTCTTCTTGTGACAATCGGCGACGAGAGATGGATCCCAATCGCGCCATGTTCCGCCAGGCTTTGAGGCTCGAAGACGGCGGAGATTGAGATCCGACACCTTGCTGGCGCAGTGCAGCGGATCGTTCGGATCACGCTCGCCCGCGTCGAGTCGACGCAGATCGCCTATGCGACTGCGGACCGTCTCCGGCTTGATCCCGACATCGGCTCTCTCGAGCGCGATGGATCCAAATCGCGACGCCAACACAACCAGGCGCCGGCGACGTTGCGGCAAGCCGTAATCGGGGAGATACACGCGTTCCGCGCTTACCTGGTAGCCCGCGTCCTCCAGCTTCCTAACGAAGCCGTCGAGCAACCTGCCGCCGTGATAATCCATCAGGGCGGGCACGTTCTCCATGGAGACGATGTCGGGCTTGGCTTCTGCGATGATGTCGGCAAATTTAGACACCAAGCCATATTGGGGATCCATCCGGCGTTGCGTGTACGTCGAGAACGGCTGGCAGGGCGCGCAGCCGACGAGCACTCGCCGTCCTTCGGCCGGAAACAGGCTGGAAATCGTCGCGCCGTCCGCTTCGGCGATATCCAGCTCGTGGAACGTGGACCCATTATTGTACTCGAAGGGATATCGGCATGCCGGGTCAAGGTCGACCCCCGCGGCGATCGGAAACCCCTCTAGTTTAAAGCCGTGCGCGAGCCCTCCTGCTCCGCAGAACAGGTCGACGACCGATGCGGCAAAGGGCGATTGACTCTTCATTCAACTTCTGACGACGCTCTGGCGACGCTTATGCACGGCATGGTCTCAGGTGGCAATCTCCCGTACCTGCCGGATGGCCTCTTGAAGATGCGCATTTCTTGCTAACCGTCGGTGCTGCTCCAACTCGCCAATTATTTCTTCGAGCTGGCGGCGACCCAGCACGGCCAATACGACGCAGAGCAACAAGCCGCAGACAGTCCGAACCGGAAGTGGGAAGGTAGGTGCATAGTCTGGCCTCGGTAGAGCATACGCCATCTTGAGACCAGCGTCAGGGCTCATGGAGTTGGCGGGCTGGGCATGGAAGAACTTATGCTCGACGTCGCCCCGCAATGTAGGAGACTCGAATCGATACCCGATGAACTGGGGCACTCCGCCCTTCACCTTCGCCTGCTCGTCATCGGTATGGCTCTCGGCCAACCGATAATAGCCATAGTAGAACCCGCTCTTCTCGCCGTTCGCGAAATCCCACCGGCACCACAGGTATCCGTACCCCTCCTTCGAATTGTTCGATGGCTCAAGCCGTATGAATCTGTTAGCGTCGAATGCTTGACGAACCGGACTGTTCGCCAAATCGCTGACTTCGCGAGGGTGCATCAAGCTATATTGCGAAACGACCTTATCGAGCTTGCCCTTCGGGCTAGCTTGAAGTGCGTCGCGATCCGAAACATCCAAGCTCCGATATCCTTCCAGGCCCCGTCTGGTGAGAATCTCTAATATCGCAACGATTGCCTTTCCCGCCTCTTCCATGACTCTACACGGCGGCTAAGCGACGCGCCGGACCATAGTGCACGTCCTTGAAGAGTTTGATGTACCTGATGTCATACTGATTGAAGAATCCTGCCCGAAATGCCACGGCCTCCTTTTCATCGATGAAGCACGAAGCGTCTTCTGCAAAAACGACATCCGGGAATGTGCTTAAATCAAATTCGGATCTGAGTTCCATCACCTTCGGATGGTTGCTGACCTTCGGCCACCAATACGAGGTGCGACCCGTCCATTCTTTGGACGGCGCAAATTCGCACTCGCGGAGTTCCCCGATGAGAGCGTCAGGCCCTGCGTCGATCGCGTCGTTCCAAGTCTTTATTTGACCGAAAGCCCCGAAGTCGGAGCGAAGCAGAAAGGGCATGCGTTGGAGAAGATGTGGCACGTCGACGAGCAGGTCCTGCGGCGCTAGCACGGCTCTTGAGTACCATTTAGCGATCCGTGCAGCGGCTGCGGATGCCGCGCGCGTGGGATTTGCCTCAATGGCCCGTTCGAACTCCTTGTGCTCGTTCATCGAGAGAAGGAACTGCCGGACGGTAAGCGCCTCCAACTTCTTGAGATTTTCGGCTTGGCTAAACGTCCCCGGCAGTCCATCGATCAAAGGAAAAAGAAAGCCGAATGCTCGGTCAGATAAACGCGAGATCATCTCGACAGGGAATTGGATCACCTCCAGCAGTGAGTGATCGAGGTGATCCTTGATCCTTCCAATCAACGCCCTTCGTTGGACCAAAGCGGACTCAAGGTCTGGCCAGTGCCAGGGTGCGAATACGCTCCCGTCGCGCTTTGCCCCCCATAGCGTGCTGAGTCCTACTTGTCGGTCGTCAATGTTGAGGTCGGCGAAGCTGTGTAGGTGGCCCGTTAGAGATAAATCGAACGCGGCTTCGTTCACAAATTGGTTCATCACGATGACCAAGCCGCAATCAGAATATAAGCGCGCCGTTCTCGCGAAGCCTTCGCCCGTGTGGCGAGCTTGGTCGGCATCGACCTCCAGAAGATCGTAATCGACGACGAGAATATCGGCCTTGTCGAAGGCGCTTTCGACTTCCCTCTCGATATCTCTCCGCTCGCGCGGAATTCTTCTGAGAAGCTTCTTGAACTCATTCCCTGGGTCTTCGATTCGTTCGACGGTCACGCCGTTGCCCGCTTTGCGTCGAATCTCTTCCGCCCAGCCTTTGGCGAGCGCCTCCTTGTCGTCGCAGACATAGATACTCTTGATAGTCACTAGGTGCTCCAGCTTATCTGGAATGTCGTCCTGCCGTCACCTTCGACGAACCTGACGTTGCATTCACGGAGGCTCGCGATCATTCGCACGATTGTTAAACCGAGTCCCATGCCGCCGAGGCCCAAGGCGGCGCGCTCTGAGGTGATGACCTGCTTGCGCTTGAAAGGCTCGAAGAACTGGTCCGCGGCAGCAAGATCGATCGGAACACCGTTGTTGATGATCCGCAGCCAGTTCGACCGACCTGTTCGGCCGAAGGAGAACTCGATCAATGGTCGCGGCGTGTCGAGCATCGCGTTGGCGGCGTTCACTAGCACATTCTGAATTAGCGCGTGCCAATCAGCATAGGTTGCCGGTGGGAAGTATGCATCAGGCGGGATACTATACTTGAAATCGACCGAAGGCATCAGGGCATTCGTTGCTCTCACGACCTGCCGAACTACTCCGGAAACCTGCAACGCCTCGACGACGTCGCGATCCTCGGCACTCAACATTGGTGCAAAGATGTCGCGCGTCGCCTCAAGCCGATCGAGCCACACTTCGAACTCGCTGGCTATGCTTTCTAGCTCGCTGTTGCGGAACTGGCTCGCGGCGCGCCGCAGTCTCTGAACAAGCTGCCGACCGAGTCGAATCTCTTTGCGGTTTTCATGTTCCAGCGCGAGCGCGGCCATCCCGGTCGAAGCCAATGAACCCAGTAGGCTTCGCTCACCGTTGTCCGCACGCTCTTGTCGCGCGATCGTTTGGTCGAGGTCAAAAACCTCCCTAGCAAATTGACTGATCGTTTCGTCGTCGGGATATCTGCGGCTAACCTCAGTGGCCAACGACGCCAAGCGTCCCACCTTGAACGACGCCGGCTCGGCTGGGCGCTCTATTTCTATCTCTCGATCGCTTCTTATGCGCTGACGAGTGGCGTAGAAGTCGAGTGAAGACCGTACCGCTCGCGTAAGCTGAGTCATCGCGTCGTTCGACGCGAGCCGATCACGAGTAATAAGGATCTTGAGATACTCGCCGCTATTCCGCTCCGTCGGCGCAGCGTTATCGAATTCGGAGCCCGTGTTCACGCTTACCACGCCCATGATCCGTCCCTGCGACGGAAGATCGTTTAGGGCGCGAGTGACTTGGAGCCGCGACGGAAGCAGAGCTGATGCGGATCGCCGGTGGGCATGATCGAACTCGATCCGCAACCAATCGGTATTTATGCCGTAATGTGGGAGCTTGAAGCCGGTATCGTATATCGACACGCCCCCGAACCTCTCCAGATATTCACGCGCTTCACGAACCGGAACTCCTCCTGGTTGACGGCCCACGAAGTCATATATGTTGATTTGCCAAGAGGCATTGTGGAGTACCCATTTGGCCCAATCATCCTCATGTGCCTTTAGCGCCTCCACTGGCCAAGTCTGCGCGTATCGTTCGCCATCTGCGAACTGCAGATCGACCTCCACGACCTTCCCGTCTTCTGTGTCGACTAGGTTACCGCGAATGATCGCGTGCGAGCTATCGATGATCGCGCGCATCTGCTGGCCGAACGTCCGGTCAAGACCCAGTCGATCGGATTCGAACTCGATACGAAATGTCAGATCATCTATGTTCCCGGAGGAGAGTTGTCCCCAATTCTCGAAGGGTGACTGGAGACTCCAAATCTCTCTTCCGAGATTGCGAACTTCGTCGGGACCCCAATTTTGCTTCAGTCCTTCCATGATCACCGTCGTTCCCACGGGGCTGTCGTTGGGAAAACGAGCGTCGTCAGCGGCTGTGGTCTTGTAGAGGGCTTGGGCATTGGTGAGCAGACCCGCGTCCACGGCGCTGTCCCAATCGACAAGCGCGTGAAGCCGCACGCTATCGTCTCCCTCTGGGGTCGTAATCAATTGCATTCGGTGAGCGAGAAATTGCGCGGAGAGCCGACCAACTCCCTTTGAGCCTGTCGTAGATCGATTAAATCTCCGACTGCGAACTGTGCGCTGTTTGTTCCGAGTGCCGATTTTCATCCAGTATTCTTTGAACTCGCTAGAGTTCATCCCATGCCCGTTGTCGGACACAGTAATCCTATCTTCCTCGAGCTTTACTAGGCAAAGGGTCGCATCGGCGTCGTATGAATTCTTAATCAGCTCCGCGAGCGCGATGTAGGGCTGGCCCACCAAGCGCTCGCCCAGCTCGCGTATTAGCGCCGAATCTGCGGAGAACTTGATCGGAACGAGAGACGGGTCTTCTGCTTCGACCTCATACTCGCCCACGCTGTCCGCGACTTCTATCATAAGACTCGTCGCCCAATCAGCACTGCCAAGCCCCCAATACTGGCTTCCTCATGTTAAGCTCGATCGGACCGCACCTTTTCGTTGCCAGACCTGAAGTGTTATCTTCTACCGACCCGGGCAGGCACTTTACCATTGCGATGCCGTCCAATCTCCCCTCGCCCGCATATCGTCCGCCAGAAGCGCCGAGGTCAACCCGCCACACACCGGCAGCATTGAAGCCCATAGATCCACATGAGCCTCCAAGCGCCGGGTCAGTTGGCGCTGATGGCGTTGTCGATGGCGGCCCGTGCATTGCTGAGTTTCCGAGGCTTGTCGCGAAGCACTACGCTTGCTCACTAGTTGCGCTAGCGCGCAGGAGAACGTCGGCAAAGCAAGAAGCAATTTGGGATGAAGAAAGCTGCTACCCGTGCAGCAGCAGCCCAGCGCGCGTCTGCTTTTAGGTAGCCGCATGGGACGCCTCGAACGACCGAAATTAGGGCCCAATTCAGCCGAGAGAACCGGTGAGCAGCTCCGCCCCTTTCATTGTAGGATTCGGAGGACGATAAGAACATATCAGGAACTATTCGGACCGAGGCAAAGAGTGAGCGAACCCGTTTTTCGGCTTACCCCTGGGTGCCAGCAGGCGTGCCCGCGCTGCGATGTTATGTGCGCGGTGCTCGCTGCGACGCGCGACCAGCTTTGGCGGGAGCTGGAGGAGCTGCATCGCCTACGCTCGCTTCGTCCGGCTCGGGTGCGGGCATCAGATCTTGAAGCTGCGCGAGCCCAGTTGGCAGCCGCCGAGCGAGAGTTCGAGCGAGCTCGGCCACCGGCATATCGCGATCGAGCGGACGCAGCAGGCCTTCGAACATCCGCGCCAGGGCAGCTTCATTAGGAAGGAGCACTTGCATCGTTATGGGCTGCATTTGTGGTGCGGCTCGTGACGCGATATCCGCTCCATTATCGGGGTCGTCAATTTCGCCGAGGAGGTACTCAGGCGTCGTTTGCAGTTCCCGAGCGAGCCTGCTCAGGTGTGACGTGTTCCGCGTTTCGCCGTTCACAATTTTGCCGACCGCCTGCTGCGAAATGCCGAGTGCACGCGCCAAGCCCGCCTGAGATGTTCCCACCTTTTCCATCCGCGCGCGGACGCGTTCCTTCCTGATCATTGCGCCAACCTAAAACTTTGGTTGTTGACGAACAGGAAAGTTTGGTTGTTGAATATTAACAACTATGGTTGTATGTACCGGTCTAGGATGAGCAGCGTTACACCCCTTTCCGCACTTGAGCTGGCGATCGCGAATGCAGGCGGTCAGTCGGCGATGGCCCGCATCTGCGGCGTGACCCAAGCCGCCGTTTGGAAATGGATGAAGAAGCGACGTCCCCTTCCCGCCGAGCACGTCCTCGTCGCCGAAGCGCAGACGGGCGTCTCTCGCCATGATCTCCGCCCTGACATCTATCCGCGCGACGCTGGCGCTCCGGCAATCCCTCCGCATGGCAGCGTCGTAGTCTCTGACGCGACTGCCGTCGCGTGCGATCGGGGCGCCGCTCCGCACTCCTATGGGGCCGGCGCATGACGCTGCGCCGCGATCCGGTCACTTTCCAGCACGCGCTCACGCGTATTGCCGCGCTCCTCACTGTGGCCGGCATGGCGCGCGTCGTTCGCCGCAGCGAGCGCCTGGTGCACAAATGGATGCACCCGCACGCCGGCGCCTACCCCACGCTTAATCAGGCGCTCGCGCTCGATGCGGCCTTCGCGGCTGCCGGCGGCGATGGCGCACCCATCCTGGAAACCTATGCCCAGCAGCTCGATAACGAGCTTGGCCGTCAGGTCGCCTCCCGCATCGCGCTCGCCAATGATCTGGCGACGGCCGCGAAGGAATGCGGAGAGGCGATCGCGCACGGCCTGGCCGTTTCGCAGCCGGGTTCTGGCCCGCGTGAGGCACACCGCGCGCTGGGCGAAGCTGAAGAAGCCAGATCAGCGATGGCGGTCGTTGTTCGGCGTCTCTCGTCTTTCCTGCCGCTCGGCGCGGGGCCGCGCGGGGAAACCATGGGGGGAACCCAATGACCGCCAGATCCAGGTTTACGATTCGATGCCCGCACTGCCGCGCCCGCGCTACGGTGCGCCATAGCGAGGAGGAGACGCTCCTCTCCCGCGAGATCCGCTTCCGCTGCGAGAACGATGGCTGCGGGCACGCCTTCGTTGCCCAGCTCGTGATCCTTCGCACGCTCGTGCCCAGCGCGCAGCCTAACCCGGAGGTCACTCTGCCGCTCTGCAATCCCAACCTTCAGCATTTCGGGCCGCGGCCCGCGAACGACGATCACCGCACGCCGGCGAACGACGAGAGCGAACCGCGGCCCGCCGCCGCTGAAGTGCCCATGACGGGCTGATCCCCTAGCCCGCGCCGCCCCGGCGCCTCCTGACTGAGCCAACCACCCCGGCCGCACCGCGCTTCCGGGAACGCCCTTCGCTTGCCCTTCGAAATGGAGAGTGACCCATGTTGCATGCACCGATCCTCATCCGCCCGGCGCCCGCGCCGGTCCTCTTCGGCGAGCCGGCGCCGCTGACTCCGTCCGACTATGTCCGCCTGCGCCGCAAGGCCGCGGGCATCACGATCGAACAGGCCGCCGAGCGCATCGGCTTCGCCCTCTTCATGCAGCGTGGTCGCTCGAGCGTGAAGGCGAACACGCTTGCCGAGATCCGCGCGCTGCTGCGCCAGCTTGAAACGCCCGGCGTCGTGGCCCGCGCGTACGCGACGATCGAACGGCTTGCCTGCGGCTTCCCGATCGACGCCGACGTCTATCGGCAGCTGGCCACCGCGTCCGCTGATCAGCACCCGCGGATCTGCCGCGGTTGCGGGTGCAGCCAAAATGATGCCTGTCGGCGCGACGGCGCTGCGCCCTGCGCCCCGGCAGGCCTGAACATCTGCACCCGCTGCACAGACGGCGAGAGCCTCTGATGGTCCGCCTGCCGCCCTGCAGCTGCGACCGCTGCGCCACCGATCGCTCGCCTCGCGTGCGCCACGCCCTCACGATCCTCGGCGCGCTCGCCTTCGTGGCGGTGCCAGGTCGCGCCCTGATTCACCTCGCCTTGGGAGCCTTCTCATGACGACGTCCACCGCCGCCCCGGCGCGCAAGCGCCGCCTTGGGCGCCTCGCCATCTATACGGCGACCTGCCTGGCTGTCGTGCCGGTCCTTATCCTGCTCGTCCTCGCGGCAATCGCCGGGGAGCGCCGCTGATGGCCCAGCTGGGATCTATCTCGGCGGATCAGCTTCGCCTGCTTGTCGAGCGCATCGAGCGGCTCGAGGAAGAGAAGAGGGGCATCGCCGAGGACATTCGGGACGTCTACGGCGAGGCTAAGGCCACCGGCTTCGACGTGAGGACGATGCGGACTATCATCCGCCTGCGCCGCATGGAAAAGCACCACCGCGACGAAGCGGACATGCTGCTCGATACCTACAAGGCGGCGCTCGGCATGGACTTCACCAGCACGCCGCTCGGTGCAGCCATCCAGAACTTCGAGCAGACCACCGAAGGCATCGCCGTTACGATGACCGTGGCCGGCGGTGACGAAGTGGCGCTGAACCAGGAGGCGCGCGACAGCGCGGCCGAAAGCGAAGGCTATGCCGACGCCGTCGCCCTGGTGCGCGAGCACCAGAAGGCATCGACATCCTGGCTCCAGCGCCAGCTACGCATCGGCTACAACCCCGCCGCCCGCCTAATCGAGCGCATGGAGCGCGAGGGGATCGTCTCCAGACCCGACCATGTGGGCCGCCGCGAAGTCCTCGCAGTGGATCCGCGACAGCCGAGCGACGCGCCGGACGCGACATGAGCGAGCCAGTCATCATCGGTCCCGCTACGCTTTACTACGGCGACGCTTACCAGATCCGGCCTCAGCTCGGCTTTTTCGACGCCGACTGCTTTGATCCGCCATACGCCTTCCGCGCGGAGGGCGGCGGCCGCTATCGCGCTGAGCGGCCGGGGATGGATCGCATCGCCGACGAAGCGCTGCATACAGGCTTCGATCTTCGGATCATCAATCCGCTCCTGTGCGGCGCCGTCGTCGCATTCGCGCACAACGATCAACTCGCCGAGCTGCTGACCTTCGTGAACGGCAGCTTCGAACGCCATGCGCTCTGTGTCTGGCAGAAAGCGAACCCTCAGCCGCTGGCGAACAAGCATTATCGCCCAGATGTCGAGTTCTACGTTCACGCCTGGAACCGAGGTTACCATCCACAAGGCGAGCTGACCGAGAAGCACCGGTTGCGCCGGGTCTCGTCACCGCGCGGTGACGCTCGCTTCGATCATCCAACGTGCAAGCCGGACGAGCTGATGGCCAGCATCATTCGCAATCTCGCCGGCGACAGCATCTGCGATCCATTCATGGGCACTGGATCGACTGGCGTCGCCGCCGTCCGCGCTGGTCGACGCTTCACAGGCATCGAGCACAACCCTCGTCACTTCGAAACAGCAGTGGCGCGGATCCGCGCCGCCGTCGCCGCCATGGAGCGGCCCGCCCCCATCCCAACCTCCACCATCCTGCAGCGAGCAGAAGCATGAGCGACATGAGCAATCCGCCGATCGCGGCACCGTCCGGCCGACTCCTCCGCATGAAGGACGTCGTTGCCGAGACAAGCCTTAGCCAAGCCACCATCAACCGCCTGCATCGCACCGGCCAGTTCCCGCCGAAGGTGCAGATCTCGGCGAACTGTGTCGGCTGGTGGGAAAGCCACATCGAAGCCTGGAAGGCCGAACGCCGTATGCACGCTGCGAATCACACCTGACCCAGGCTGTGGGGGCTCCATTGGGGGCCCCAGCCAAACAGCACCAGCAAACGTAGCTTATTTTACAAGGGGTTAGACGTGGAAACCATATCCTCACGGGGCATCCAATTTTCCCGATCTTTCGCCGTCGCGTGCACGACAGGCAGCGCCGCGTGCGGACGAATTGCGCCGCGCGGCGCTTCGCAGTGCGACGGGGACCTGGGCCGGGAAGGCGCGCCTAGGCGCGCGGTTCGCGGCCCGGTTCCTGCCGATGACGATCGAGCAGCTGCTGCGAGCGCTGCGTCAGCTGCTTGCTCTGCTCGATACTTTCCTGAAGCCTCTCCTGCGACTTCTGGACCTCCGAGAGGAGGTCGCGACTTTCGCTGGACACCTTACCAACCCCGCGTGGAATCATCCTGAAACCGGAACGGCTTTAGACTGCGCTTGTTTCCCCCGAATGGCCAGGGTTCGGCCAGCCGCCCCGGGTGCGGGACCGGGCGAGTCAGCTCGCCTGGGAGATCAGCTGCGCGGCTTCCGCGCCGGACCAGTCCATCTCGCCGGCAACCCGCCACAGCTCGCGCCCCTGCGAATCGAAGAGGATCGTCGTCGGCAGGTTGAGCCCGAGCCCCAGGCTGAACCCCGCTTCGGTGTCGAGATAGGGCTTGAGCGCCTTGAACTGCGCCTTGGCAAAGTAAGGCGCGACCTTCTCCTTGCCCTCGAAGTCCTGGCTGATCGTCACGACCTGAAGCGCGTCCCCCTTCGCCGCGGCGAGCGCATCGAGCGTGGGCATTTCCTTGACGCACGGCGCGCACCAGGTTGCCCACAGGTTGAGCAGCACCGGCTTGCCGCGGAAGTCGGCGAGCGTCAGCTTCGCGCCGTCTGGCCCCTGAAAGACGATGTCGGGCGCCGCCTCGCCCTTGTGGCTCGTGTCCACTTTCGTGGCCGCAGGCGCCGATTCGTTCGCGGCGGGCGCGCCGGCGCTTTCGTTCGCTTGCTGGTTGGTCGCGGATTGCCTATCGCAGCCCGCGATTGCCGGCAGCGCCAAGAGGAGAAAGACGATCGCCGAGCGCAAGCAGAGCTCCAATGCCCAGGGTGGCAACAAGATGTGGGGCGGGCGCTTCGCCGAAGGCCCGTCCGCTGTCATGCGCGAGATAAACGCGTCGATACCCTTCGACAAGCGCATGTGGCGACAGGACATAGCCGGATCCAGGGCGCATGTCGCGATGCTCGGCAAGCAGGGCATCGTCGCCGCCGAGGACGCAGCACGGATCGCCGCCGGGCTCGACCAGGTCGCTGCGGACTTCGAGGCGGAGGGCGTCCCCGACGACCTGACGCTCGAGGACATCCACATGCTCACCGAGGCGCGGCTGGCCGACAAGATCGGGCCCGCCGCGGGCCGGCTCCACACCGCGCGCTCGCGCAACGATCAGGTCGCGACCGATTTCCGCCTGTGGGTGCGCGACGCGATCGACCAGGCCGAGGCGGCGCTCGGCACGCTCCAGGACGCGCTGCTCGCGCGCGCCGAGGAACATGCCGACAGCGTGATGCCCGGCTTCACGCACCTCCAGAGCGCGCAGCCGGTGACGCTCGGCCATCACCTGATGGCCTATTTCGAGATGCTCGACCGCGATCGCTCGCGCTTCCGCGATGCCCGCGCGCGGATGAACCTGTGCCCGCTCGGCTCTGCCGCGCTTGCGGGCACCGGCTTCGCGCTCGATCGTGACGCCACCGCCGCGGCGCTCGGCTTCGACGGCCCGACGCGCAATTCGCTCGATTCGGTCTCCGATCGCGACTTCGCGCTCGAATATCTCACCGCCGCCGCGCAGTGCAGCCTGCACCTCAGCCGGTTAGCGGAAGAATTCGTGATCTGGGCAAGCCAGCCCTTCGGCTTCGTCAGCCTGTCCGATCAATGGTCGACCGGCAGCTCGATCATGCCGCAGAAGCGCAACCCCGACGCCGCCGAGCTCGTCCGCGGCCATTCGGGGCGGATCACCGGCGCGCTCGTCAGCCTGATGATGACGATGAAGGGGCTGCCGCTCGCCTATTCGAAGGACATGCAGGACGACAAGCCGCCGGTGTTCGAGGCGCACGACCTGCTCGGCCTGAGCATCACCGCGATGACCGGGATGGTCGAGAGCGCGACCTTCCGCACCGATCGGATGCGCGGCCTCGCCGAAAGCGGCTTCGCGACCGCGACCGACCTGGCCGACTGGCTGGTGCGCGAGGCCGGCGTGCCGTTCCGCGAGGCGCATCACATCACCGGCCGCGCAGTCGCCGCCGCCGAGGCGCGCGGAATCCGGCTCGATCAGCTCCCGATCGGCGCGCTCGAGGAAATCGACGCACGGATCGACGATCGCGTATATGGTGTTCTGAGCGTCGATGCCTCGGTCAACAGCCGGACGAGCTTCGGCGGCACCGCGCCGGCGCGCGTGCGGGAAGCGATCCGCGTGGCGCAGGCCCAAAGAAGCGCAGAGGGGCGCGAGGAGGAAGGGCGATGAAGCGATTGCTGCCGGCGGGCATCCTTGCCGCGCTCCTGCTCGCGGGCTGCGGCGCGCGCGAACCGCTGGCCCCCGCGCCGGGCGCCTCGCTTCCGGTCGCTCCTTATGGCGCGACGGCGACGCCTACCCCTGAGGACCTGCTCAAACCGCCGCCCCAGACGCGCCCCGCGCGGGGCGACGACCTCATCCAAAGCTCTGACCCGCGCCGCAGCGACAAGTTCGACGTGCCGCCTTCCAACTGACGGAATTCCATGGACCATTTCTCCCTGATCGGCGGTGCGATGCACGCCGAGAACGTGCCGCTCGCTAGAATCGCCGAGGAAGTCGGCACTCCCGTCTACGTCTATTCGACCGCCACGCTGCGCCGCCATGCGCAGGTGTTCCGTGACGGCCTTGCCGCGGTGCCGCGCAAGCATCTGGCGTTCGCGGTCAAGGCCAACCCCAACCTCGCGGTGCTGCGCCTGCTCGCCAACGAAGGCTTCGGCGCAGACGTCGTCTCGGGGGGCGAGATGGCGCGCGCGCTCGCCGCCGGAATGCCGGCAAAGGACATCGTCTTCTCCGGCGTGGGCAAGAGCCGCGCCGAGCTCGCCCAGGGGCTCGACGCCGGGATCGGCCAGTTCAACCTCGAGATCGAGGAAGAGGGAGTCGTGCTTTCCGAGATCGCGGCCGCCAAGGGCATGCGTGCGCCCGCGACGATCCGCGTCAATCCCGATGTCGACGCCGGCACCCACGAGAAGATCTCCACCGGCAAGGCCGAGAACAAGTTCGGCCTGCCGATCAGCGAGGCGCGGGCGATCTTCGATCGGCTTGCCCCGCTCCCCGGGCTCGATCTGCGCGGCGTCGCGGTGCACATCGGCAGCCAGCTCCAGAGCCTCGAGCCGCTCGAGCGCGCGTTCGAGCGGGTCGGCGAGCTGGTGCGCGAGCTGCGCGCCGCCGGCCATACGATCACCCATGTCGATCTGGGCGGCGGGCTGGGGGTGACCTATCGCGCGGGCGACAATCCGCCCTCGCCCGCCGCGTTCGGCGAGATGGTCGCGCGGGTGACGAAGGACTGGGACGTCGAGCTGATGTTCGAGCCGGGCCGCGTGATCTGCGCCAATGCCGGCGTGCTGGTCACCGAAGTGCTGTGGGTGAAGCCCGGCCCGGTCAATCCCTGGGTGATCGTCGACGCCGCGATGAACGATCTTGCGCGCGTCGCCCTCTACGACGCCTATCACGACGTCGCCGCGGTCCGCCGGACCGGCGAGCGGATGACCGCCAACATCGCCGGGCCGGTGTGCGAGAGCAGCGACGTATTCGCCAAGGGACGCGAGATGGACGCGGTTCGATCGGGCGACCTGATCGTGCTGCGCAGCGCCGGCGCCTATGGCGCGACGATGGCGAGCACCTACAACAGCCGCCCGCTGGTCCCCGAAGTGCTCGTCTCGGGCGATCGGTTCGAAGTGGTGGCGCAGCGCATCTCGGCCGAGACGATCATGGCCGAGGAGCATGTGCCGGACTGGCTCTGAGATGACGCTGCTCGCCCTGCCGATCTTCGTGAAGCTGGCGGGGCGGCCGGTGATTCTGGTCGGTGAGGGCGAGGCGGCCGATGCCAAGCGCCGGCTGCTCGAACGCGCCGGCGCCCGAATCGTGGGCGCGCAGGACGATGCCCGGCTGGCGATCGTCGCGCTCGCCGATCCCGAGCCGATGGTGGCCCGACTGCGCGCGCGCGGCGTGCTGGTCAACGCAGTCGACCGGCCCGATCTGTGCGACTTCACCCTCCCCGCGATCGTCGACCGCAGCCCGGTGCTCGTCGCGATCGGCACGGCGGGCGCTTCGGCGGGCTTGGCGGCGGCGCTCCGCCAGCGGATCGAAGCCCTGCTTCCCGCAACGCTCGGCGCGCTGGCCGAGCGGCTCCACGCCGCACGCGGCGCGATCCGCGCGCGCTGGCCCGACAGCGGCGAACGGCGGCGCGCGATCGGCGCAGCGCTCGCGGGCCCGCTCGATCCGCTGGCCGATCAGCCGGCGCACACCGTGGCGCGCTGGCTGGAAGGCGGCGATGCGCCTCCGGCGATGCTGCTCCGCTTCCGGCTGGCGTCGCCTGATCCCGACGACCTCACGCTGCGCCAGGCACGTGCGCTCGCCCAGGCCGAGCGCATCTTCCACCGCCCCGAAGTGCCCGTCGCGATCCTCGACAGGGCACGCGCCGACGCCATCCGCATCGCCTGCCCGCAGGCTCCGGACGACCCCGGCACGGGGCTTTCGATCGATCTGGAGATGGTCCGATGAGCGGCTTCGCCTATCTGGTGCGCGGCGGCAAGGTCGAAGACGTCCCGCTCAAGGCGGCGCTCGACCAGCACGCCGATCTCGCCTGGACGCACCTCACCACCACTGACGAGCGCGCCACTGCCTGGCTGAGCGGCGCCGCGCAGCTCTCGCCCTATGTCGTCGAGGCGCTGACCGCCGCCGAGACGCGGCCGCGCTGCGATGCCGTGGGCGAAGGCGCCGTGATCAACCTGCGCGGGCTCTCGTCCGAGCAGCTCGCGACATCGGACCTGCTCGCCTCGATCCGCATCTATGCCCACGGCGGCTGCGTCTTCTCGGTGACGCGCAAGCCGCTGAGCGCGCTCGATGCGGTGCGCGCCTCGGTGGAGGCGGGGCGGGTCCTCGATCCCGGCGATCTGATCGCGGCGATCGCCCAGCAGATCACCGAGGAGCTCGACCCGATGGTCGCTGATCTCGGCGATTCGCTCGACGATTGCGAAGAGCAGATCACTGCGCACCACGCCTTCGAGCTGCGCCACCGGGTCAACCGGGCTCGCAGCCAGGCGATCGGCTATCGCCGCTTCATGGTGCCCCAGCGCATCGCGCTCGAGAAGCTCGCGACGCTGCCCGGCGACTGGCTGCGCGACGACGATCGGCTGCACCTCTCCGCCGCCGCCGACCGCGCCGCGCGCATGGCCGAGGAGCTGGAGAGCATCCGCGAGCGCGCCGCGCTGGTCCACGAGACGCTCACCGATCTTCGCGCCGAGCAGATCGACCAGCGCTCGCTGATCATCGCAGTCGCGGCGATGGTGTTCCTGCCGCTGACCTTCGTCACCGGGCTGCTCGGGATGAACGTGGCCGGCATCCCCTATGCCCATGAGCCCTGGGCCTTCTGGGGCGTGGTGGCCATATGCCTGGTGCTCGCCGCCGCGATCGCCGTCTATTTCGTGCACCGGCACTGGTTCGATCGCTAACGGGGGCGGGCCTTTGACTCCTCTCCCTGCATGGGAGGGGAGAGAAAGACGGCCACGGTATCGCTAGACGAGAGCAAGCCACCCCCTCCACCCCCGACCTTGCAAAGTAGGATTTCGCCTGCTGTGCTCGCCGCGCGGGGCCAGCCTCGCCGCTCTTTGATCTTGTAATGATTCTCCCCGCGCGCGCGACTGGAGCGCGCCGTGTCCGCGATTGATTCAGGCGCGTGAAAAAACGTCGAATCGAGTCAAGCAGTTGCTCAACCATTCGGTTGACTGTCGCAGTTTCCTTCCGCGCGGAAAGCGCCCTACGTCATTGCGAAATAAGCAAATTCCCTCGGCACCCGACGAGTCAAGCAACGCTTGACTCCCGGTCGAAAGCTCAACCGGGCGGTTGAATATTCGCCGAGGTCAATTCCGCCCTCAGGGCATCAGCACCGTGTCCACGGCCACGTCGAGCGTCTCGGGATAGTCGAGCGTATAATGCAGCCCGCGGCTCTCCTTGCGGTGGAGCGCCGAGCGGACGATCAGGTCGGCACTTTCGAGCAGGTTGCGCAGCTCGATCAGGTCGGGCGTGACACGGAAATGGCCGTAATAGTCGGCGACTTCCTCGCGCAGCATCTTGATCCGGTGCGCGGCGCGTTCGAGCCGCTTGGTGGTCCGGACGATGCCGACATAGTTCCACATGAAGCGGCGGATCTCGGTCCAGTTCTGCTTGATGACCACTTCCTCGTCGGAATCGGTCACGCGGCTCTCGTCCCACGGCCGGATCGCGGGCGGCGGGGCGAGGTCGCTCCAGCTCGCCGCGATGTGGTTCGCCGCCGCCTCACCGAACACGAAGCATTCGAGCAGGCTGTTCGACGCGAGACGGTTGGCGCCGTGGAGCCCCGACTGGCTGACTTCACCCGCGGCATAGAGGTTGGGCAGGTCGGTGCGCCCGTCGCGGTCGATCACCACTCCGCCGCAGGTATAGTGCTGCGCCGGCACCACCGGGATCGGCTCCCGGGTCATGTCGATGTCGAGGTCGAGCAGCCGCGCATGGATCGTCGGGAAATGGTGCTTCACGAACTCCGCGCCCATGTGGCTGATGTCGAGATGGACATAGTCGAGGCCGAAGCGCTTGATCTCGGCGTCGATGGCGCGGGCCACGATGTCGCGCGGCGCCAGCTCGGCGCGCGGATCGAGCTCGGGCATGAAGCGGTGGCCGGTGTTGGGGTTCTTTAGGCGCCCGCCTTCGCCGCGCACTGCCTCGGTGATCAGGAAGTTCTTCACCTCGAGGTTGTAGAGGCAGGTCGGGTGGAACTGCATGAACTCCATGTTGGAGATGCGGCACCCCGCGCGCCACGCCATCGCGATTCCGTCGCCGGTCGCTCCGCGCGGCGCGGTCGAGAAGAGGTAGGTCCGCCCCGCGCCGCCCGAGGCCAGCACGGTGGCGCGCGCAGTGAACAGCTCGACGCGCTTGGTCGCGCGGTTGAAGGCATAAACGCCCCAGACGCTGCCCGCGCCGGAATAGCGCATCTCGTGGCGGCTGGTGGCGAGGTCGATCACCACCATGTCGGGGATCATGGTGATGTTGGGGTGCGCACGCGCCGCCTTGAGCAGCGCTTCCTGGACGGCCCAGCCGGTAGCGTCGTTGACATGGACGATCCGGCGGTGGCTGTGCCCGCCCTCGCGGGTGAGGTGGAGCGTGTTGCCTTCGGTGTTGAAGGGCACGCCGAGCTTGGCGAGCCGGTCGATCGCCGCAGGGGCGTTCTCGACCACGAACTCGACCGTGGCGCGGTCGTTGAGACCGGCGCCCGCGACCATCGTGTCCTCGACATGGTTCTCGAAGCTGTCGCCGGGCTCGAGCACCGCGGCGATCCCGCCTTGTGCCCAGGCCGTCGAGCCCTCGTCGAGCCGCCCCTTGGCGAGCACGGTGACCTTGAACCGCTCGGCGAGGTTGAGCGCGGCGGTGAGCCCCGCCGCGCCCGAGCCGATGACGAGGATGTCGCTGTTGTGAGGTTCGCCGGCCATCGCTTCTGAAGGTTCTCTTCCGCTGGTTCGCCTCCCGACTAGGCGCTAAGCGCTCTGCCATGCAACGGGAGAGAGATATGCGCCACCATAGGCTGGGTTTGGCCGCGCTGCTGCTCATGGTCGGCTGGGCGGCGCCTGCCGCAGCGAAATGCACGCTCGGTACACCGGGAGCCACCCAGCGGGTGGCGATCGGCGACACCGGCCGGTCGATGCTGCTCCGGGTGCCGGCGAAGCTGAACGGCCGGGCACCGCTGGTCTTCGTTCTCCACGGCAGCACCGGCGACGGGGCGGGCATCCTCGCCCAGTCGAAGCTCGAGGAAACGGCCGAGCGCCACGGCTTCCTCCTCGCGGCGCCGGACGCAGGCATCCCCGCCGGCAATGGCTATGTATGGAACATCCCCGGCGTGCCGACCGTCACGGGCAAGGTGCCGGGGCCGGGTGATCCCGACGATGTCGCCTATCTCGGCGCGGCGATCGACTGGCTTGCCGCGAAGGGGTGCGCCGATCGCGGCCGCGTCTACGCGACCGGCCTGTCGGGCGGCGGGCGGATGTCGTCCTGGCTCGGCTGCGTCACCGCCGACCGGTTCGCGGCGATCGCCCCGGTGGTGGGGCTGCGCGCCGGCAATCCCTCCGCTGCCGACCCGCGCTTCCCGGATCCCGCGAGCTGCACGCCGAGCCGCCCGATGCCGGTGATCGCCTTCGCCGGGGATAAGGATAGCACCAACCCCATCCAGGGCGGCGGCGCGGGGTATTGGCAGTATCCGATGCACACCGCCGAGGCGCGCTGGGCCGATCTCAACGCCTGCCGCCGCCCCCTTCCCGAGCGCAGGCTGGAAAACGGAGTGATCGAACGGGGCTATGCAGACTGCCGGGGCGCCGCCGACGTGGTCGCACGGATCACTCCCGGCGCCGGGCATGTCTGGACCGCGGACAACGAGGCGATGTGGGCGTTCCTTGCCCGCCGCCGGCGCTAGCGCCTAGGCGTTGGCCGCCCGGGTGAGGTTGAGGAACACGTCCTCCAGATCGGCCTCGCGGGTCGAAACGTCGACGATGCCGTAGCCGCTCGACTGGACGGCGCCGAGCACCTCGCCTGCGTTCGCCTGGTCCTTGCGATAGGTGATGACGAGCGTGCGCTCGGCCTTGAGCTCGATCTTCTGAAAGCAAGCGTTCTCGGGCAGCGCAGGAACGTCGCGGTCGACGGTGACTTCGACCACCTTCTCCTGCGCCATGCCCACCAGTTCGCGAGTCGGCTTGTTGGCGATGAGCTTGCCGTGGTTGATGATCGCGATCCGGTCGCACAGTTCCTCGGCCTCTTCGAGATAGTGCGTCGTCAGCACCACCGTGACACCGCGCACGTTCAGCTCCTTCACATAGGCCCAGAGCTGCTGGCGAAGCTCGACGTCGACGCCGGCGGTCGGCTCGTCGAGCACGATGATCGGCGGCGAGTGGACCATTGCCTTGGCTACCATCAGCCGGCGCTTCATGCCGCCGGAGAGCGTGCGCGAATAGGCTTCGGCCTTGTCCTCGAGATGCACGGCACGGAGCAGCGCCATCGCATCGAAGCGGTCCTTGCGCACCCCATAGAGGCCCGCCTGGAGCTCGAGCGTCTCGCGCGGCGTGAAGAAGGGATCGAAGGTGATCTCCTGATTGACGATCCCGATCGAACCCTTGGCGTTGCGCGGATGGGCATCAATGTCGAAGCCCCAGATCGAGGCGCGGCCGCCGCTCTTGTTGACCAGCCCCGCCAGAATGTTGATCAGCGTCGACTTGCCCGCGCCGTTGGGGCCGAGCAACCCGAAGATCTGCCCGCGGGGCACATCGAAGGTGACGCCGTCGAGCGCGCGCTTGCCGCCCGCATAGGTCTTGCAGAGGTCCTGGATCTCGATCGCGGCCTGGGTCATGCGGCGTGCATTAGGACGCTGCGCATGTGATTGCGAGCCCCCTCCGCCTTTGCTAATCGCCGCGCATGACCGCGCCCCTGCCCGAGATCATCCGCACCTCCACCGCCCGCGTCGCCTGCGACGGCACCGGCCCCGGCCTGCCCGCCGCACTGGGGCATCCGCGCGTGTTCCTGCAGATCGACGAGCATGGCTATGTCGACTGCGGCTATTGCGACCGGCGCTTCATCCTGATCGGCGGGCCGGCCGACGGCGCCGATCAGAGCAATCTTCCCGACCACCCGGCTGGTGCCAGCGTTTAGGGCGCCTATATCGGTGGGATGACGATCCCCTCCGATCCACGCAGCTTCCTCTATCGCGACGGCCTCGATCCCGACGCCGCGGCACAGCTCACTGCCGAGGCGCTCGGCAAAGCCGAGGACGGCGAGCTCTATCTCCAATATCGCAAGACCGAAACGTTCGGCTTCGATGACGGGCGGCTGAAGACCGCTTCGTTCGACACCCAATCGGGTTTCGGGCTTCGCGCCGTCTCGGGCGAGACCACCGCCTTCGCCCACGCCAATGAGATAAGTCCGCAGGCGATCCGCCGCGCCGCCGAGACGATGGCACTGATCGATCCGGCGAAGCAGGCCAAGGCGCCGCCCCCGCAAGGCAACAACCGTCATCTTTATACCGATGCCGACCCGCTCGATCTCGTCCCCTTCGCGGACAAGGTGAATTTGTGCCAGACGATCGACGCCGCCGCCCGCGCGCGCGACCCGCGCGTGGCGCAGGTGTCGGTAGGGCTCACCGGATCGTGGGGCGTAGTCGAGATCGTCCGTCCGGACGGCTTCATCGCAACCGACGTGCGGCCGCTGGTGCGGCTCAACGTCTCGATCGTGGTGGAAGCGAACGGCCGCCGCGAGACGGGCAGCTTCGGCACCGGCGGGCGCACGCTCTACGATCGGCTGTTCGAACCCGCGACGTGGAATCGCGCGATCGACGAGGCGCTGGCGCAGGCGCTGGTAAATCTCGACGCCGTCGCCGCGCCGGCGGGCGACATGACCGTGCTGTGCGGTCCCGGCTGGCCGGGGGTGCTGCTCCACGAAGCGGTGGGCCATGGGCTCGAGGGTGACTTCAACCGCAAGGGCACCAGCGCCTTCTCCGGCCGGATCGGGGAGCGCGTCGCGGCGCCGGGGGTCACCGTGGTCGACGATGGATCGATCATGGACCGGCGCGGCTCGCTTTCGATCGATGACGAAGGCACACCGACGCGCGAGACGGTCCTGATCGAGGACGGCATTCTCAAGGGCTATATGCAGGACCGGCTCAATGCGCGGCTGATGGGCGTCGAGCCCACCGGCAACGGACGCCGCGAGAGCTTCCAGCACGCGCCGATGCCGCGGATGACCAACACTTTCATGAAAGGCGGCAAGGACGACCCCGCCGAGCTGATGTCGCGCGTGAAGCGCGGCATCTATGCCAAGAGCTTCGGCGGCGGGCAGGTCGACATCGTCTCGGGCAAGTTCGTCTTCTCGTGCACCGAGGCGTACCTGATCGAGAACGGCAAGCTGGGCGCACCGATAAAGGGCGCGACGCTTATCGGCGACGGTCCTACCGTGCTCAACAAGGTGACCGGCATCGGCAACGACTTTGCGCTCGACGAAGGCATCGGCATGTGCGGCAAGGGCGGGCAGAGCGTGCCCGCCGGCGTGGGTCAGCCGACGCTGCTGGTGGAAGGGCTGACGGTGGGCGGGACCGCCGCCTGATGCTCAGCGACGTCGACCTTTCCGCCTATTTCTCGCGCATCGGCTATGCAGGAAGCCCGGCGCCGAACCGCGAGACACTCGCCGAGCTGGTGCTTCGCCACACGATGGCGATTCCGTTCGAAAATTTCGATCCATTGCTGGGGCGGCCGGTCCGGCTGGAGCCGGAGGCATTGGTGGCCAAGCTCGTCCATGGGCGGCGCGGCGGCTATTGCTTCGAGCAGAACGGACTGTTCTGGCGCGTGCTGGAGACGATCGGGTTCGAAGTGACGCCGCTCGCCGCACGGGTGCTTTGGAACATGGCCGAGGACGCGATCACGCCGCGCAGCCACATGCTGCTCCGTGCCGATCTGCCCGAGGGTCCCGCGATCGTCGACGTCGGCTTCGGCGGCGCCGTGCTGACCGGGGTGCTCGACCTTGTCGCGGACGTTGAGCAGGTGACGCCGCACGAGCCGTTCCGGCTGCTCGAGCAGGGGGGCGAGTGGCGGCTCCAGATCCGGATCAACGATGAATGGCGGACCTGCTATCGTTTCGATCTCCACCCGCAGCTCGCGATCGACTTCGAGCCGATCAACTGGTGGGTCTCGACCAGCCCGGCCTCGCACTTCACTCAGGGCCTGAGCTGCGCGCGGGTGCTCCCCGACGGGCGGCTGGCGGTGCGAAGCGGGCTGTTCACGCGCTATGGCCGCGACGGCAGCTTCGAGCGCCGCGAAGTGGAGGATGCCGACGAATTCTGCGCGATCCTCACACGGGAGATGGGCATCGAGCTGCCGGACCGTGGGGCAGTGACGGCGCGGTTGCGCGAACTGGCCGGCTGATGGCGCTCGTCGAAGTCGGCCGCTTCGACCGGCAGGAGGCGTTCATCGTCCAGTCGCGATTGGAGTCCGAGGATGTGCCGAGCTTCGTCTTCGACGCCGGCGCGAGCATCGCCGACGGGAGCTGGCTGCTGATTCCGGTGCGGGTGATGGTCGATGACGAGGACCTAGACCGCGCTCGCGCCATCCTCGGGAATCTTGCCTGATTTTTAGGCACACGCTCGCATCTGCACAAAAATTTACACGCCCCTAAAATTTGATTGCGGCCGCTGACGGCGGAATCGCGCGATTCTTGCGTCTGGCACGGCGCTTGCTGATCGCTCCCCGGGACAACCGCCAAGAGGGGGCGAAATGAAACTCATCATCGCCATCATAAAACCATTCAAGCTGGACGAAGTCCGCGAGGCGCTGACGCAGGTCGGCGTGACGGGGATGACCGTGTCCGAAGTGAAGGGCTTCGGCCGCCAGAAGGGCCAGACCGAAATCTACCGCGGCGCCGAGTACAGCACCAACATGGTGCCCAAGATCAAGATCGAGGTCGCAGTGGGCGCCGACCTTGCCGACAGCGCCGTCGAGGCGATCCAGGCTGCGGCGAGCACGGGAGCGATCGGCGACGGGAAGATCTTCGTCCTCGACATGGGTCAGGCCGTGCGGATCCGCACCGGCGAGACCAACGAGACGGCGCTGTGATGAAGGGGGTCGAAATGAAGCTAGCCAAAACTTTGGCCGTGGGCGCAGGGCTCGCGGCGTTCGCGGCGCTGCCCGCCTGGGCGCAGGACGCAGCCGCGCCGGCGGCCACGGTCGACAAGGGCGACACCGCCTGGATGATGACCTCGACGGTGCTCGTGCTGATGATGATCCTGCCGGGCCTCGCGCTATTCTACGGCGGGCTTGCGCGCACCAAGAACATGCTCTCGGTGATGACGCAGGTGGGCGCGGTCGCTGCGCTCGCGATGATCGTGTGGGTGTGCTGGGGCTACACCATGGCCTTCGGGCCCGACTATGAGGGTGCGCTCAGCAACTTCGTCGGCACGTTCGACAAGGCCTTCCTCAAGGGCGTGACGCCGGCCTCGCAGGCGGCCACCTTCACCGCGGGGGTCGAGATCCCCGAATATGTGTTCATCAGCTTCCAGATGACCTTCGCGGCGATCACCATCGCGCTGGTGCTGGGATCGGTGGTCGAGCGGATCAAATTCTCGGCCGTGATGGTGTTCGCGCTGATCTGGCTGACGATCGTCTACCTTCCGATCGCGCACATGGTGTGGGCGGCGAGCGGCCTGTTCTTCAAGGCGGGCGCGCTCGACTTCGCCGGCGGCACGGTGGTGCACATCAACGCCGGCGTCTCGGCGCTGGTGGCCGCAATGCTCCTCGGCAAGCGCATCGGCTTCCCGACCGAACGCATGGCACCCCACAGCCTGACGCTCACCATGGTCGGCACCGGCCTGCTGTGGGTGGGCTGGTTCGGCTTCAACGCGGGATCGGCGCTCGAGGCGAACGGATCGGCCGCGCTGGCGATGATCAACACCTTCGTCGCCACAGCATCGGCGGGCCTCGTCTGGATGGTTGCGGAGCGCGCGGCGGGTCACAAGGCGTCGGCGCTCGGCTTCTGCTCGGGCATCATCGCCGGGCTGGTCGCGGTGACGCCCGCAGCCGGCAATTCGGGACCGTTCGGCGCGATCGTGCTGGGTGCTGTCGCCTCGGTGATCTGCTTCGTCGCCGTCACGATGATCAAGCCCCGGCTCGGCTATGACGACTCGCTCGACGCGTTCGGCATCCACGGCGTCGGCGGCATCGTCGGCGCGATCGGCACCGCGGTGGTCTACGCGCCGTCGCTCGGCGGTCCCGGCGCCGAGGACTACGACATGGGCGCCAAGCTGATCGTTCAGCTCGGGGCGGTGGGCACCACCATCGTCTGGGCCGCGATCGGCACGGCAATCGCCTTCGTCGCCGCCAAGGCGCTGACCGGCGGCCGCGTGACCCGCGAAGTCGAGATTGAGGGCCTCGACCTCGGCGAGCACGGCGAGCGCGCCTACAACTACTGACGAGATCGGAGCGCCGCGCACCGCTCTCGTTCGCGCGGCGCTCCAACCGACGTTCCTCCTGCGGACGCACTGGGCCGGTGGTTCTCCACCGGCCCTTTTTTTTCGTTCGGGCAGCACGCGGCGCGGAAGCGGCTGTCGTGCGTTGACTCCTAGCGTCGCTATTCAACCGGACGGTTTAGCTTTCGGCAGCGGCGGCGCATCGAGTCAATCAAAACCGAGCTTGAAAACACTCTGCATTTCAAATGCATAAAGCGATTCATGGGGGGGGGGG
>JAESFO010000414.1_pt1 | contig 42937 bp, 45 predicted proteins | sample 9269421 | NCBI WGS metagenome assembly JAESFO01 (sample SAMN14502839, study PRJNA617101) | algae metagenome | isolation source: Nostoc desertorum CM1-VF14 and co-occurring heterotrophs from rocky... | place: USA: Clark Mountains, San Bernardino, California | collected 2000-06-05 | reverse complement strand
GTGGTGCGCGATCGGGCGGGCGCGTCTGCAGGCGGCGTTGTCCGGTTTCGCACACCGCGACGCGGTGACGCTGCGGTGGCGCAGCTTCGAGCTCGATCCGGCCGCGCCGCGCGAGCAGCCCGGTGACCGGGCCGAGCACCTGGCGGCCAAGTACGGCGTGAGCGTCGCGGCGGCCCGCCGGATGGAGGGCCAGGTCACCGCCACCGCGGCCGCGGACGGGTTGGAGTTCCGCTTCGACCGGGCCCGCCACGGCAACACCGCCGACGCCCACCGGCTGCTGCACCACGCCTGGGAGACCGGCGGCGCCACGGTGCAGGACGAGCTGAAGGGCCGGCTGCTGCGGGCCTCGTTCACCGACGGCGAGCCGATCGGTGACCCGGAGGCGCTGGTCCGGATCGCCGTCGGCGCCGGGCTCGACGAGGACGGCGTCCGCGCGGTGCTCGGCTCCGACCGCCACCTCGACGACGTCCGCGCCGACGAGGACCTGGCCCGCCGCCTGGGCATCACCTCGGTGCCGTTCCTGGTGATCGACGACCGCTACGGCGTCGCGGGCGCCCAGCCGATCGAGGCGCTGCGCGAGGTGTTGGACACCGCCTGGGCCGAGGGCGCACCCGCCCGCGGCTAGCGGGACTCGTCCTCGAAGATCAGGATCGTCCGGGTCGACACCACGGCCGGCAGCGCCTGCAGGCGTTCGAGCACGACGCTGCGCAGCGCGTCGTTGCCGGTGGTGCGCACCAGCAGCAGTACGTCGAAGTCCCCGCCGACCAGCGCCATGTGCCGGACCTCGGGGATCGCGCGCAGCTGTTCGCGCAGCTCGCGCCAGCTGTTCTGGCGCACCGTCAGCGTCACGTACGCCGAGGTGTGCAGCCCCACCTTGTCCGGGTCGACGAGCGCGGTGAATCCGGTGACCACGCGATCGTCGACGAGCCGGGCGAGGCGGGCGTAGGCGTTCGCCCGCGAGATCGTCAGGCGCTCGGCCAGCGCGCGCCCGGTCAGCCTGCCGTCGCGCTGCAGCTCCGCGACCATCCGCCGGTCGATGTCGTCGAGCACCGGCCCCTCCGTTCGTCTCGCCGCGCCCCGCCGGGCACCGGTGACCCGGACCACTCGTCCGGAGCGGTGCCGCGCTGCGGGCCGATCGTCTCGGCATCTCCGCGGCTCGAGCCGATCGTACGGATCATGCGCCATTCTCGAGGCACTGTGTCCGCACGGAGGGGAGTCATCGTGGACGACCGGCGCGAGACCGTCCGCCTGCTGGAACCGGACGGCACCACGGTGCCCGGCGCTCAGCTCCCGCCGCCGGACCGGCTGCTCGACGGCTACCGCGGCCTGGTGCACGCCCGGCGGCTCAACGAGCAGGCCGGCGCGCTGGTCCGGCAGGGGCGTCTGGCCGTGTACCCGTCCTCGCGCGGCCAGGAGGCCTGCCAGGTGGCCGCGGCGATGGTGCTGGGCGACGACGACTGGCTCTTCCCGACCTACCGCGACACCGCAGCGATCGTCGCGCGCGGTGTCGACCCGGTGGAGGTGCTCACGATGCTGCGGGGGGACCGGCACTGCGGCTACGACGTCGCCGGCCACCGCGTCGCCCCGCAGGCGACCCCGCTCGCCACACAGCTGCTGCACGCCGTCGGCGTCGCCCACGCCGCGCGGCTCAAGGGCGAGCCCGACGCCGTCCTGGCGCTCTGCGGCGACGGCGCGACCAGCGAGGGCGACTTCCACGAGGCGCTGAACTTCGCCGCGGTGTTCCGGGCGCCGGTGGTGTTCCTCGTGCAGAACAACAAGTACGCGATCTCGGTGCCGCTGCATCGGCAGAGCGCAGCCGCCGACCTCGCGGACAAGGCGGTCGGCTACGGCATGCCCGGTGTGCGGGTCGACGGCAACGACCTCCCCGCGCTGCTCACCGTGCTCGACGGCGCCGTCTCCGTGGCCCGCTCCGGTGGCGGCCCGACGCTGGTGGAGGCCGACACCTACCGCATGGAGGCCCACACCAACGCCGACGACGCGGGCCGCTACCGCGACGAGAGCGAGGTCGCCTCCTGGGCAGGCCGCGACCCGCTGGTGCGTCTGCGCGCCCGGCTGCGCGCCGACGGCCTGCTCGACGACGACGCCGAGCGCGCGCTCACCGACGACGCCGAGCGGATGGCCGCCGCCCTGCGCGCCGGCATCGCGGCCGAGTCCCCGGTGGACCCCGAGGACCTGTTCGCCCACGTCTACGCCCACCCCACCCCGCAGCTGCGCGAGCAGCGCGCCCAGCTGCGCGCCGAGCTGGAGGTCACGCCGTGAAGACCGGTCCCGTGAAGCTCACCATGGCGCAGTCGATCAACACGGCGCTGCGCGAGGCGATGGCCGCCGACCCGACCGTCGTCGTGTTCGGGGAGGACGTCGGTCCGCTCGGCGGGGTCTTCCGGGTCACCGACGGGCTCACCGCCGAGTTCGGCGAGCACCGCTGCTTCGACACCCCGCTCGCCGAGTCCGGCATCGTCGGCACGGCGGTGGGGATGGCGATGAACGGGCTGCGGCCCGTCGTCGAGATGCAGTTCGACGCGTTCGCCTACCCGGCGTTCGAGCAGATCGCCAGCCACGTCGCGAAGTTCGGCAACCGCACCTCGGGCCGGATGCGGCTGCCGATGGTCATCCGGGTGCCGTACGCCGGCGGGATCGGCGGCGTCGAGCACCACTGTGACTCCTCCGAGGCGTACTACGCCCACACCGCCGGGTTGACCGTGCTCGCCCCGGCCACGAACGCCGACGCCCACGGCCTGCTCCGCGCGGCGATCGAGTACCCGGATCCGGTGGTCTTCCTGGAGCCGAAGAAGCACTACTTCATGAAGGAGGAGGTGGACACGACCGTCCCGGTGCCGCCGATCGGACGTGCCGTCGTCCGCCGCCCCGGGGTCGACGCGACGCTCATCGCCTACGGCCCGACGGTCCCGGTCGCGCTCGCCGCCGCCGAGGAGGCCGCCCGCGAGGGCCGTGACCTGGGCGTGGTCGACCTGCGGTCGATCGTGCCGTTCGACGACGAGACCGTCTGCGCGCAGGTCCGCCGGACCGGGCGGGCGGTCGTCGTCGCGGAGGCCCCGGGGTTCGCCTCGGTCGCCTCGGAGATCGCCGCCCGGGTCTCCGAGCGGTGCTTCCACCACCTCGAGGCGCCGGTGCGCCGGGTGACCGGGTTCGACGTGCCCTACCCGCCGCCGAAGCTGGAGCAGCACCACCTGCCCGGGGTGGACCGGGTGCTCGACGCCGTCGACTCGCTCGGCTGGGAGGACGCGGCGTGAGTGCGAAGGTGTTCACCCTGCCCGACCTGGGGGAGGGGCTGACCGAGGCCGAGCTGGTCCGCTGGCTGGTGGCCGACGGGGACACCGTCGGCGTCGACCAGCCCGTGGCCGAGGTGGAGACGGCGAAGGCCGTGGTCGAGGTGCCGTCGCCGTACGCGGGCACGGTGCTGACCCGGCACGGCGCGGAGGGCGAGACGCTGCGGGTCGGGGAGCCGCTGGTGTCGGTCGGGGACGCCGAGGACGCCGGATCGGGCAACGTCCTGATCGGGTACGGCACCTCCGGCGGGCACGAGGGGGCCCGCCGGCGTCGCCGGGCCGCGAAGCGCGCCGACCCACCCGCGCCCGCCCCTTCGCCCGTGCCTGCCGCTTCGCCCGTGTCCGCCGCTTCGCCCGTGCCCGCCGACTCACCCGCGCCCGCCGGCCCGGCCGCGCCCGCGGTCCCGGCGGCGACGTCCGCCGCCGACCGCGCGCGGGGGGAGCGTCGGCCGGTGCAGTCGCCGGTGGTGCGGCGGCTGGCCCGCGACCACGGCATCGACCTCGCGACGGTCGAGGGGACCGGGCCCGGCGGGATGGTGCTGCGTCACGACGTGGCGCTCGCTGCCGCCCGCTCCGCGCCGCCGGCCGCCGCCGAGCCCGTTGCCGCGCCGCACGCCACTGCACCGCCTGCCGCTGCACCGCCCGCTGCCGCGCCGCCCGCCGTTGCACCGCCTGCCGCCGCACCGTCCGCTGCGACGACCGCCGTCGCGCCGGAGCATGACCCCCGCACCGGGCTCGCGGTGCGGGCGATCGTGCCGCTGCGCGGGGTCCGCCGCGCCGTCGCCGAGACCCTGACCCGCAGCCGCGCCGAGATCCCCGAGGCCACGACCTGGGTCGACGTCGACGCCACCGACCTGCTCGCCCTGCGCCCGCAGCTCACCGGCACCGACGGCCGCCCGGTCGGGCTGCTCGCGATCCTGGCCCGGTTCGTCGTCGCCGGTCTCGCCCGGTTCCCCGAGCTCAACGCCCGGGTCGACCCGCAGGCGGGGGAGATCGTGCACCTCGACGGGGTGCACCTCGGCATCGCCGCGCAGACCGACCGTGGTCTGGTCGTCCCCTCGGTCGCCGACGCCCACCGCCTCGGGATGCGCGGCCTCGACACCGAGATCCGCCGGCTCACCGCGGCCGCCCGGGACGGCTCGGTCACCGCCACCGAGCTGACCCGCGGGTCGTTCACCCTGAACAACTACGGGGTGCTCGGCGTCGACGGCAGCGCCGCGATCATCAACCATCCCGAGGTCGCGATGCTGGGCGTCGGGCGGGTGCTGCCGCGGCCGTGGGTCGTCGACGGCGCGGTCGTCCCGCGGTCGATCACCCAGCTGTCACTGGTGTTCGACCACCGGGTCTGCGACGGCGGCACCGCGGGCGGGTTCCTGCGGTTCGTCGCCGACGCCGTCGAGTCGCCGCTGTCCGCGCTGGCCGACCTGTGACGCCCGGCGCCGCCCCGCGGCTCAGCGCGCCGGGACGACCGTCCAGGCCGGGGCCTTCGCCGGGCGGCCGTCCCCGGACGAACGGCCCCGCAGGCGTCGTCCGACCCAGGGCAGGACGTGGGCGCGGTAGTAGGCGAGCCCCGCGGCCGGCCCCGTCTGCGAGGTCGTGACGACGGTCGTCGCGGGCGTCGCGCCGCGCACCCCGAGTGCCTCCAGCACCAGCCCGGCGGCGCGCAGGTGCCCGGGCGTGCCCAGGTGCAGGCGGTCGTCCGACCAGTAGCCGGGCCTGCGGATCTCGGCGTCGCCGAACACGTCGACGAAGGTGAGCCCGTGTGCGGCGGCGAGCGTGCGCACCGTCGCCGACAGCTCGGCGCCGCGGCGGTGGACGACCCGTCCCAGCGGGAGCCGGTCCGACGGGTCGGCGCCGCTGAGCAGCACCAGCCGGACCCCCGCCGCCGCGCAGCGGTCGACGGCGCGGGCGGTCAGCGCGGCGAGCCCGGCGACGTCGGTGCGGGGGCGCAGCATGTCGTTCCCGCCGCCGTTGAGCGTGATCAGCGTCGGTGCGGGGTCCAGCGCCAGCGCGGCGTCGAGCTGCGGCCCGACGACGTCGGCCAGCAGCCGGCCCCGTACGGCCAGGTTCGCGTAGTGCACCGGTTCGCCGGAGGCGCCGGCCAGCCCGGCGGCGACCCGGTCGGCCCAGCCGCGCGGGATGCCGGCGGCGTCCTCGTCGCCCACGCCCTCGGTGAAGCTGTCCCCGATCGCCACGTACCGCACGGGGTCAGCATCCGCGTCGCGATCGCCGCGGCTCGGCCCGGGGGTGGTGACGGCTGTTACCCTCGTCCCGTGCGCGGTCGGACCATTACCCGGCGCGCCGGCTGAAGCCAGGGAGCCGGCGCGTGGCACGTCGTGCCCGCCGGACCTGGCCGGATCCTGACGTTCGCCCTCGAACACCGGAGATCCGATGAACGCCCCCACCACCGAGCGCACCCGTACCGGAAGCGATCCCGCCGAGCACGGTCACGTCGTCTCGCTGCTGCTGACCGACGCCGACGACGGCCTGTACAAGGTCCTCACCACGCTGCGGTCGCGCCGCTGGAAGGTCCGCTCGCTGCGGGTCGACATGTCCGGCGAGATCGGCCGGGTCGACCTCGTCGTCACCCGCGACGGCCGGGCCGCCGACCTGCTCCTCGAGCAGCTGCGCCGGGTCGTGCCGGTGGTGCGCGCCGACCTGGGCTGATCCGGGGCTACCCCCGAGGCGTCAACCGCGCGTTCGGCAGCTCCGGCGCCGGCAACGTCGACTCCCAGGCGTCCGGGAACACCCCGAAGCGTCCACCGTCCCGCCCTCCGGCGGCACGCTCGTCCTGCCACTGCTCCCGGAAGGCCGCGATCTCGTCGTGGGTGGAACCGACGAAGTTCCACCACATCACGATCTGCTCGCCCGACGGCTCCCCGCCGAGCAGCACCAGGCGGGCGCCGTCGTCGCCGGCGTGCAGGTCCAGGGTCGTACGGCCCGGCGGGAGGTACACGAGCTCGGCGGACGCGGCCGCCGTCCCGCACACCCGCGCCGCGCCGGTGTCGACCAGCACGCCGTGCTCGAACCCGGCGTCGACGTCGAGCGTCACCGCCGCCCCGGCGGGCAGCACGACCTCGGCGCCCAGCAGCGGGGTGAACGTCTCCACCGGCGACGACGACCCGGCCAGCGACCCGAGGAACACCCGCAGCGCGGCGTCCCCGGCCCGCACCCGGGGCGGCGCGTAGTGCTCGAAGCGGGGCGCGGTGTCCCGGTGCGCGGCGGGCAGCGCCAGCCACAGCTGCACCCCGTGCAGCACCTCGGTACCGGGCGTGGAGAACTCCGAGTGTGCGATGCCGGACCCCGCGGTCATCAGGTTCAGCTCGCCCGGGCGCACGACCGCGTGCGCGCCGGTGGTGTCGCGGTGCTCGACCTCCCCGGTGAACAGCCACGACACCGTCGCCAGCCCGGTGTGCGGATGCCCCGGCACGGCCATCCCGCCGGTGTCGGCGACCCGGTCCGGGCCGTAGTGGTCGAGGAAGCACCAGGCCCCGATCAGCGACCGGGTGCGGCGCGGCAGCGTGCGGCGCACCGTCATCGCGCGCGGCCCGCCCAACGGCACGTCGCGCGGGGTCACCAGCTCCGCGGCGGCGGTGTCGCCCCCGCAGACGACCTCCTCCGGCACGGTCTCGACGTTGCTCACCGCGCCCTCCGCCGGACGGTGGCGACGGCGTCGGGCGTCACCGGGTCGAGGATGTCGGCGTAGCCCTGGTGGGTCGACACCCAGCGCCGTACGTACGGGCAGACCGGCACGATCCGCTTCCCGGCGGCGCGGGTGTCGTCCAGCGCGAAGCGGACCAGGGTGCTCGCGAGCCCGCGCCCGGACAGCTCCGGGTCGACCTCGGTGTGGTGGAAGATCCGCTGCTCGTGGTCGTCGACGTACTCGGCCCGGCCGACCACGGTGCCGTCGAGCAGGATCTCGTAGCGGTGGTGGCCGGTGTCGTGGGTGACCACGGTGTCGTCGGTGTCGCCGGACATGTGCTCAGCCTCTCAGGACGCCCGGCGGCGCACCACGCGGCCGTCGGCGTCGCGCTCGGGGACGGGGTGCGCCGACAGGATCGAGACCCGGTTGAACGCGTTGATGGTGATCGCCGCCCAGACCAGCACCGACACCTCGTCGTCGGTGAGGTCACCGCGGACGGCGGCGTAGGCGTCGTCGTCGAGGTGGGTCCCGGCGGTCCGGGTGACGGCCTCGGCGAGACCGAGTGCGGCGCGCTCGCGGTCGTCGTAGAGGGCGCTGTCGCGCCAGGCCGGGAGCAGCGCCATCCGCTGCGGGGTCAGCCCGGCCGCCAGCCCCGACCGCCAGTGCGTGTCCAGGCAGGTCTCGCAGCCGTTGATCTGGGAGACCCGCAGGTTCACCAGCTCCAGCAGGTCCCGGTCCACCCCGGCCGCGGCGGCGCGCTCGCGCACGACCGCGACGACGTCGGTCATCGCCCGGAACACCTCGGGGGTCTGCTTGTCGATCCACACCCGGCCCATGTCACCTCCGAACCCGTCACGCGGCGACGGTGTTCCGGGCGGGTGCTGTTTCGACGGTCACGACCACCGCCACCATCACCAGCGCGGCGACGACGGGGGTGAACGGCGCGAACGCCGACAGCCCCAGCAGCCCCGCCAGCACGACGACGGCGGCGCTGCGCCCGGCGGTGAGCGTGGGGCGCAGCGCGAGCGCCCACACCCCGAGGACGAACAGCGCGACCGGCACGGTCAGCGTCGCCCCCGCCGCGGCGGCGGACAGCCCGGTCGCGGTGGTGTCGACGTCGACGGCCACCTCGATGCCCGCCGAGAACGCCCCGGCCGCGGCGAAGACGAGGTAGTGGCCGTAGCCGTGCACCAGCGCCCGTGGCATGGCCCGCAGGTGCTCGTGCTGGTCGCGGGCGAAGTAGACCCACCACATGCCCGCCGCCAGCACGAGCCCGCACGCCGAGAGCAGCAGCAGCGGGCCCAGGTGCTCGGCGGAGGACAGCGCGTCGACCACCGCCGTCGTCGACGCCAGGACCGACTCGCCCAGCAGGATCAGGGTGAACAGGCTGTAGCGCTCGGCGATGTGGTGCGGGTGCCACGGTGTCGTCCGCGCCCGCTCGGCGACCACCGGGACCGCCAGCTCGGCCAGCGCCAGCACGACGAACCCCACCGGGTGCGGGTCCACGAGCACCCAGGCGATCCACAGCAGCTGGACGACGACGATGCCGCCCGCGTAGCGCAGCGCCGTGACCCGCAGCTCCGGGTGCGAGCGGGCCGCCCGCAGCCACTGCGTGACCATCGCCAGGCGCATCACCACGTAGCCCGCGACGAGCACGCCGTAGCCCTCGCCGGCCATCGCCGACGGGGTCCCCGCGGCCAGCACCAGCGCCCCCGCCATCTGCACCAGGGTGGTGACGCGGTAGAGCCAGTCGTCGACGTCGAAGGCCGAGGCGAACCAGGTGAAGTTCATCCAGGCCCACCAGATGCCGAAGAACACCAGCAGGTACGACCCGACCCCGGCACCGATGTGCCCGCCGGACTCGGAGTGGTGCAGCGCGGCCGACGACAGCGACACCGCCACCACGAACACCAGGTCGAAGAACAGCTCCAGCGGACTGGCCGCCCGGTGGGGCTCGTCCGGGTCGCGGGGGCGCATCGCGCGCAGACCGAGGTTCACGCCGGCCATCGTTGCGCGCCGCACTACCCTTCGGCTGCGCCGACACGGGGAAGGACCGACCGATGACCACACCGGACACCACACCGGACACCCGGCCACGGGTGCTGCGCCGGGCGGGCGACTCCGAGGTCGCCCCGATCGAGCTGTTCTTCGACCTCGTCTACGTGTTCGCGATCGTCCAGGTCTCGCACACGCTGCTGTACCACCTGACCCCGGTCGGGGCGCTGGAGACGGCGGTCCTGTTCGCCGCGGTCTGGTGGCTGTGGAACTACTCGGCCTGGGCGATGAACTACCTGGACCCGGCCCGGCCGTCGGTCCGGATGCTCAACGCCGGGCTGATGCTCGCGGCACTCGGGATGGCCCTGGCGCTGCCGGGCGCGTTCGGCGACTCGGGCCTGCTGTTCGCGCTGTGCTTCGCCGCCGCCCAGATCGGCCGCCCGCTGTTCCTCGTCGTGACCATGCGCGGGCACGTCATGGCCCGCAACTACCGCAACCTGCTGGTGTGGAGCACGGCCGCGTCGGTGCTGATGGTCCTCGGCGCGTTCCTCCCGCCGGTGGCGCGGCTCGTGGTCTGGGCCGTCGCCGTCGCCGTCGACATGGCGGGCCCGCGGTTCGAGTTCCGGGTGCCGGGGCTCGGCCGCACCCCGATGGAGGAGTGGCCGACCGACGTGGAGCACCTCGCCGAGCGCAACCGGCTGGTGTTCATCATCGCGCTCGGCGAGTCGATCCTGATCATGGGTTTCACGCTGTCGGAGATGGAGGTCGTGACCCCCTACGCGGTGGTGATCACCCTGCTCGGGTTCGCCGGACTGGTCGCGCTGTGGTGGTCCTATTTCGCGCTCGCCGGACACGGCACCCGGGCGGCCTCCGGCGACGGGTCGACCCGCGCGGCGCGGGCCGCGTTCGCCTACGCACACGGCCTGATGGTGGCCGGCGCGGTGCTGTTCGCGGTCGCGATCGACCTGCACCTCACACACCCGGAGAACACCCCGGCCCTGGTGCTGACCTCGGTCGGCGGTCCGCTGCTCTACCTCGTGGGCAACAAGCTCTACCTGCAGGGCCGCACCGGGACGGTCGGGCGGTCGCGCTACGTCGCCGCGGCCGTGCTGGCCGCGGCCGCGGCGGTCGCGCTCGTCGCCGGGCACGCGCTGCCCGCGATCGTGATCGGCCTGGTCGTGCTCGCCGTGGTGGTCGGGCTGGCCGTGGTCACCGAGCTGACCGAGCGGCGCGCCTAGTCCTCCTCGACGGCGTCGCGCAGCGCGTTCTCCAGCACCTCGGTCAGGGCGGGGTGGATCCAGTACTGGACGTCGGCGAGCCGCTCCGCGGTCACGCCCAGTGCCATCGCCTGCACCAGCTGCTGGACCATCGTCGACGCCTGCGGGCCGAGCAGGTGCGCCCCCAGCAGCGTGCCGTCGGGGGCGACGAGGACCTTGCAGAACCCGCGCTGCTCCTCCAGCGCCCAGCCGAAGGCGACGTCGGCGTACTCGTGGAGCCCGACCCGGAACTCCAGGTCCTCCTCGCGGCACTGCTGCTCGGTGCGCCCCACGGAGCCGATCTGCGGGGTGGTGAACACCGCGGCCGGCACGAACCGGTGGTCGACCTCGCGCAGGTCGTCGGGGTGGGCGAGGTTGTGCCCGACGACCTCGGCCTCGTGGTTCGCGACGTGCTTGAGCGGGTGCGGGGTCGAGATGTCGCCCAGCGCCCACACCCCGTCGGCGGTGGTGCGGCCGTGGGCGTCGACGACGACGCGGCCGGCGTCGTCGGTGTCGACCCCGGCGTGGTCCAGGCCGAGCCGGTCGGAGTTCGGACGGCGCCCGGCCGCGACGAGCAGCCGGTCGGCCCGGACCTCCGTGCCGTCGTCGAGGTGCAGCCGCACGTCGCCCTCGCCGCCGGTGACCTTCTCCACCGTCCGGCCGGTGTGGACGGTGAAGCGCTCGCGGGCGGCGTCGGTGAACCGCTCCACGACGGTCTCGTCCATCCCGCCGAGCAGTGTGTCGGCGCTCTCGATGATCGTGACCGCGCAGCCCAGCCCGCCGAACACGTGCGCGAACTCGGCCGCGATGTAGCCGCCTCCGATGATCGCCAGGTGCTCGGGCAGCTCGTCGATCCGCATGATCGTGTCGGAGGTGTGGAACGGGACGCCCGAGTCCGCGACCGGTGGCGGGACCACCGGCCGTCCCCCGACGGCGAGCACGATCCGGTCCGCGGTGAACTCCGCGGTGCCGCCGTCGCCCAGGTCCACGGTCATCGCGCGCGGCCCGGTGAAGCGGGCCACGCCGTCGTAGACGGTGCCGTCGTGTCGGCGGTGGTCGCGGCCCTCGTCGCCGATCGGGTCGAGCCGGGCGAAGACCCGGTCGCGGATGTCGCTCCAGCGGATCCGGTCGATCCGGGCGTCCACGCCGTAGGACGACGCCGCCCGCACGGTCTCGGCGACCTCGGCGGTGTAGGCGAGCATCTTGGTCGGGATGCAGCCGACGTTGAGGCAGGTCCCGCCGAACCGGGTCGCCTCGACGTGGGCGACATCGAGACCGTCGAAGCGGTCGTCGACGATCATGTTCCCGGATCCGGTGCCGACGATTGCGAGATCGTGATGGGCCACCCGCCGAGCGTAGGAAGACCGGCGGCGTGCCGCGCGTCGACGGGGCGACGACGCCGCCGTCATCGGGCGATCGGTGTGCGGTACTGGCACTCTGGCCCCGGCGGTGGCGCGGCGCCCCGCGGGAGGCGGCCGGTGATGACCGATCCGACGGACGGCCCGGGAGGAGTGCCCGGCCTGTCCGCCGCGACCGCGGAGGGCGGCGGTCTGGCCCTGGAGGCGGTGCCGCACCCGTCGGGGCCGGTGGCGCTGCACGCCGTCGGCGACGTCGACGTCGCGACCGCGCCGTTCCTGGCCGAGCAGGTGGGCGCCTGGTTCTCCGCGGCCCCGCGGGTCGTGCTGGACCTGTCCGCGGTCGGCTTCCTCGGCTCGGCCGGGATCGCGGCGCTGCTGGACTGCCACCGCGACGCCGCCGCGGCCGGGGTGGTGCTGGAGCTGTACTGCGGCGCGGCGCGCCAGGTCCGCCGGGTCCTGCAGGTGACCGCGACGTGCGAGCACCTGCGGGTGCTCGACCCGCACCCGCCGCCGGAGGGCCCCGGGGGCCACGCCCCGCTGTTCCCGGTGCCCGACTGACCCCGGCCCTCAGCCGAGCAGCTCCCGGCCGGTCCGGTGCCGGTGCAGCACCTGGACGTCGGTCGTCCCCTCCCGCAGCGACGCCGAGGTGTCGGACATGTGCTCCAGCAGCGTGTCCGCGAAGGCGATGACGGCCGGGGTGGGGGCGATGTCGGACCGCCGCGCCAGCGCCACCGTGCGGTGGATCGCCGGGTTGAGCACCGTGCGCCGCAGCCGCGGCCGCCCGATGAACGTCAGGTCCGGCACCACCGCCACCCCGGTGCCGGCCTCGACCATGCGCAGCACCGCGTCCATCTGACCGCCCTCGACGGCGATCCGCGGCGTGACCCCGGCGACGGCGTAGGCCCGCAGGGTCACCTCCCGCAGGTCGTAGCCCTGGCGCACCATCACCAGATCGTGCCGGGCGAGCTCGGACACCGTCATCGACCCGCGCGGGGTCAGCGGCCTGCGCGCCCGCGGCGAGGCGACCGAGAGCCGTTCGCGCAGCAGGGGAGCGGTGTGCAGGGTCGGGTCCACCCCGTCGGGGGGCACGATCACCAGCGCGACGTCCAGCTCCCCCTGCACCAGCGCCGCCTCCAGCGGCTGCGAGCCGTCCTCGGCGAGCTCGACGGCGATCTCGGGGTGCCGGGCGTGGAAGACCCGCAGCACGTCGGACAGCACGCCGATGCACAGCGACGGCGTCGCCCCGACCCGTACCCGGCCGCTGCGCAGGCCGACCATCTCGGCCACCGTCGTGCGGACCATGTCGGAATCGGCGAGCATCCTGCGTGCCAGTGGCAGCACCGCCTCACCGGCCGGGGTCAGCGTGACGGCCGACCCGCGGTTGATCAGCGGGGAGCCCAGCTCGTCCTCCAGCGCCCGCAGCGCGCGGCTCAGGGTCGGCTGGGCGACCCCCACCTGGTCGGCCGCCCGAGTGAAGCTGCGCACGTTCGCCACGGCGACGAAGTACATGAGCTGCTGAAGTGTCACGTGCATAGCTTACGGCTATGAGCTGAAACCGTTTCATGCATTGGACTGCCTTACCCGTTGGTATGTCCACTGGAGGACGTGGTCACGATGTCCGAGAAGTCCCGGGCCGGCGGCGGAGCCGAGCCCGCCGCACCCCGGCGCCCGCGCACGCCCAGTGCGCTGCTGAAGTTCGTGATGGCGGTGAGCGGCGTCGTGCTGCTCGGCTACGTCACGCTGCACATGATCGGGAACCTGAAGATCTTCTTCGGCCCCGAGGCGATCGATCACTACGCGGCCTGGCTGCGCACCATCCTGGAACCGGCGCTGCCCTACTCGGGCATGCTCTGGATCGTCCGCGTGGTGCTGGTCGTCGCGGTGGTCGCCCACATCTGGTCGGCGACGATGCTCGCCCTGCGCGCGCGCAGGGCCCGCCCGATCAAGTACGCGGGTGGCTCCTACCAGGTCAAGGGCAGCTACGCGGCCCGCACCATGCGCTGGGGTGGCGTGATCATCGCGCTGTTCGTGGTCTACCACCTGCTCGACCTCACCGCGGGCACGCTGAACCCGAACGGCGTGCACCTCGCGGTGGCCGACAACCTCGCGGCCGACTTCACCCTCGCCCGCTGGTACGTCACCCTGTTCTACGTCCTCGCGGTGGTCGCGCTGGGCTTCCACGTCCAGCACGGCATCTTCTCGGGCATCCAGACGCTCGGGTGGTCGTCGAACAGCCGTGAGCGCACCATCAAGGTGGTGTCGACGGTCTTCGCCGCCGTGCTGACCCTCGGCTTCATCTCGGTGCCCCTCGCCGTCACGTTCGGAGTGGTCTGATCCCATGACTGACAGCACTGACGCCTCGTCCCACCACGTGTCCTACGCCGACTACGCGACCGGTGAGCCGGTCGTCGACAAGGCGGTCCCCTCGGGTGCCATCGAGACCCGCTGGGAGCGCCGCCGCTTCGGCGTCAAGCTGGTCAACCCGGCGAACAAGCGCTCGAAGAAGATCATCGTCGTGGGTTCCGGCCTGGCCGGCGGCTCCGCGAGCGCGACGCTCGGCGAAGCCGGCTACCACGTCAAGACGTTCTGCTACCAGGACAGCCCGCGGCGCGCGCACTCGATCGCCGCGCAGGGCGGCATCAACGCAGCGAAGAACTACCGCAACGACGGCGACAGCGTGTACCGGCTGTTCTACGACACGGTGAAGGGCGGCGACTTCCGTGCGCGGGAGTCCAACGTCCACCGGCTCGCCGAGATCTCCCGCCAGATCATCGACCAGTGCGTCGCCCAGGGGGTCCCGTTCGCCCGCGACTACGCCGGTCTGCTCGACAACCGCTCGTTCGGCGGCGTGCAGGTCTCCCGCACCTTCTACGCCCGCGGCCAGACCGGCCAGCAGCTGCTGATCGGCGCCTACCAGGCGCTGGAGCGCCAGGTGAAGGCCGGCACCGTCGAGATGTACGCCCGGCACGAGATGCTCGAGCTGATCGTCGTCGAGGGGCGCGCCCGCGGCATCGTCGCGCGCGACATGGTCTCCGGCGAGATCGAGGTGCACACCGCCGACGCGGTCGTGCTCGCCTCCGGCGGCTACGGCAACGTCTTCTACCTGTCGACGAACGCCAAGGGCTGCAACGTGACCGCCGGGTGGCGGGCGCACCGCAAGGGCGCGCTGTTCGCGAACCCCTGCTTCACCCAGATCCACCCGACCTGCATCCCGGTCTCCGGCGACCACCAGTCGAAGCTGACCCTGATGTCGGAGTCGCTGCGCAACGACGGCCGCGTCTGGGTCCCGAAGAAGCTCGGCGACGACCGCGGGCCGAACGAGATCCCGCACGAGGAGCGTGACTACTTCCTCGAGCGCAAGTACCCGGCGTTCGGCAACCTGGTGCCCCGCGACATCGCGTCCCGGGCCGCCAAGGAGGTCTGCGACGAGAAGCGCGGCGTCGGACCGTCGGGCCTGGGTGTCTACCTGGACTTCGACGACGCGATCCAGCGGCTCGGCCGCAAGGCCGTCGAGAACAAGTACGGCAACCTGTTCGAGATGTACGAGCGGATCACGGGTGAGAACCCGTATGAGGTCCCGATGCGGATCTTCCCCGCCGTGCACTACACGATGGGTGGCCTCTGGGTCGACTACGACCTGCAGTCGACCGTCCCGGGTCTCTACGTGGCGGGCGAGGCCAACTTCTCCGACCACGGCGCGAACCGGCTCGGCGCCTCCGCGCTGATGCAGGGCCTGGCCGACGGCTACTTCGTCCTCCCGGTCACGATCGGCGACTACCTGGCCAAGAACGAACTCGACGCCGTCCCGGACGACGCGCCCGAGGTCGTCGAGGCCGTGCAGTCGGTCACCGACCGGATCGACCAGTTCCTGTCGATCAACGGCACCCGCACGGTGGACTCGTTCCACCGCGAGCTGGGCCAGATCATGTGGGACTACTGCGGGATGGAGCGCACCGAGGAGGGTCTGCGCAAGGCGCTGGACCGCATCCCCGAGCTCCGTCGCGAGTTCTGGAACAACGTCAAGGTGCCGGGTACCGGCGCGGAGCTCAACCAGAGCCTGGAGAAGGCCGGCCGGGTGGCCGACTTCCTCGAGCTCGGCGAGCTCATGTGTCTCGACGCGCTCGTGCGTCGCGAGTCCTGCGGCGGTCACTTCCGCGGGGAGAGCCAGACCGAGGACGGCGAGGCGCAGCGCGACGACGAGAACTTCTCCTTCACCTCGGCCTGGGAGTACACCGGCCGCGGGCAGGCTCCGGTCCTGCACAAGGAGGAGCTCACGTTCGAGTACGTGCACCCGACCCAGCGCAGCTACAAGTAAGGCGAGGACCCCGTGAAGCTCAATCTGAAGGTCTGGCGCCAGCGCGACGCGGTCGACAAGGGTCGCCTGGTGAACTACACCGTCGACGCCGACGAGGACATGTCGTTCCTCGAGATGCTCGACGTGCTCAACGAGAAGCTGATCCTCTCCGGCGACGAGCCGGTCGCGTTCGACCACGACTGCCGCGAGGGCATCTGCGGCTCGTGCAGCATGGTCATCGACGGCCGGCCGCACGGCCCGCAGCGGGCGACCACCACCTGCCAGCTGCACATGCGGCACTACTCCGACGGCGACACCATCGTCATCGAGCCGTTCCGTTCGGGCTCGTTCCCGGTCATCAAGGACCTCGTCGTCGACCGCGCCGCGTTCGACAAGATGATCCAGGCCGGCGGCTACGTCTCGGTGAACACCGGGTCGGCGCCGGAGGCCAACTCCAACGCCGTGCCGAAGGTCGCCGCGGACCGCTCGTTCGCCGCGGCGAACTGCATCGGCTGCGGTGCCTGCGTCGCGGCCTGCCCGAACGGGTCGGCGTCGCTGTTCCTGGGCGCGAAGCTGACCCACCTGGGTGAGCTGCCGCAGGGTCAGCCGGAGCGCTACGAGCGCGTCGTCAGCATGGTGGAGGAGCACGAGGCCGCCGGGTTCGGCGGCTGCACCAACACCGGCGCCTGCGCCACCGCCTGCCCGAAGGAGATCCCGCTCGACGTGATCTCCCAGCTGAACCGCGACTACCTCGCGGCCACGGTGGGCGGCCGGAAGAAGTAGGACACACCGTCGCGACGGCCGGGGCCACCCCCTCCGCGGGGTGCCCGGGCCGTCGTGCGTCGCGGGGGAGGGGTCGTGGACGGACTGTTCGGGCGGGAGCGGCGTGCGCTCGGGCCCGGCGCGGTGCACGTCCCGGACTGGCTCGACCTCCCCGGGCAGCGCAGGCTGGCCGACGCCTGCCGGGCGTGGGTCCGCGACGGTCCCGGCCTGCGCACGGTGACCCTCCCCGGCGGTGGCGTGATGTCGGTCCGCAGCGTCTGCCTGGGGTGGCACTGGCTGCCCTACCGCTACTCGCGCACCCGCGACGACCAGGACGGGGGTCCCGTCCCGCCGGTCCCGTCGTGGCTGGCCGACCTCGGCCGGGCCGCGCTGGCCGCGACCGGCCACCCGGACGCGCAGGCCTACCGGCCGGACGTCGCGGTGATCAACTTCTACGACGGCGACGCCCGCATGGGCCTGCACCAGGACCGCGAGGAACGCTCGCCCGCCCCGGTGGTGTCGCTGTCGGTCGGGCGGGCGTGCCTGTTCCGGCTCGGCTCCGCCGGGCACCGCGGGCGGCCGTGGACCGACGTCGAGCTGTACTCCGGTGACCTCGTCGTGTTCGGCGGGGCGAGCCGGCTGGCGTTCCACGGGGTGCCCCGGCTACTCGACGACCCCGGACCGCCCGGCACCGGCCTGCGGTCCGGGCGGCTGAACGTCACGCTGCGCGAATCGGGTCTCGACGGCCCGTGACGTGTGAGCCACGTCTCGATGGGATGGCCAATCACGGTCCCGACGTAGATCACATGTGATCTGGGTCGTACTCTCTGGCGACCACCGCACCGTGTGTGCGGCGGGTGTTCACGAGGACACGACGTCGTGTCAGGTCTCTTCGGCGTCGTCGAGACGACAGGAGCTCCCGTACGTGTCATCCACCACTGACGCGTCCACCGGCCGGGCCACCATCGCCGCGCGCACGCTGCGCACGGACCGATGGTGGCTTCCCCCGCTGGCCACCTTCGTGGCGTTCGTCGCCTGGGTCGCCTACGCGACCGTGCGGGCGTTCATGCAGGACTACTACTTCGTCCCCGAGTACGGCTATCTGACGCCGTTCTACTCGCCGTGCGTCTCGACGGGCTGCGTCGAGGAGGCGTCGCACTTCGGCCGGTTCCTGCCCGACGTCTGGTGGCTGCCCTACGCGGCGGTCTCCCTGCCGTTCCTGCTGCTGTTCCGGCTGACCTGCTACTACTACCGCAAGGCCTACTACCGGGCGTTCTGGCTCTCTCCGCCGGCCTGCGCGGTCGCCGAGCCGCACCGCCGCTACACCGGTGAGACGCGCTTCCCGCTGATCCTGCAGAACGCGCACCGCTACTTCTTCTACATCGCCGGGATCATCACGTTGATCAACGCCTACGACGCGGTGCTGGCCTTCGCCAAGCCCGGCGGCGGGTTCGGCCTGGGGCTGGGCAACATCATCCTGGTCGTGAACGTGGTGCTGCTGTTCGGCTACACGCTCTCGTGCCACTCGTGCCGCAGCGCCGTCGGCGGGCGGCTCAACCACTTCTCGAAGCACCCGGTCCGCTACAAGCTCTGGACCCAGGTCTCGAAGCTGAACACGCGGCACAACCAGTTCGCGTGGGCGACGCTGGTGAGCCTCGCCGTCACCGACTTCTACGTCATGGCCGTCTCCGCCGGCTGGATCAGCGACCTGCGGATCGTGGGGTGAGCACCGAGATGGACGAACAGATCGAGCGGCACGACTACGACGTCGTCGTCATCGGGGCCGGCGGTGCCGGTCTGCGGGCGGCGATCGAGGCGCGGCTGCAGGGCAAGCGGACGGCGATCATCTCCAAGTCGCTGTTCGGCAAGGCGCACACCGTGATGGCCGAGGGCGGCTGCGCGGCGTCGATGGGCAACGCCAACCCGAACGACAACTGGCAGGTCCACTACCGCGACACCATGCGCGGCGGGAAGTTCCTCAACAACTGGCGGATGGCCGAGCTGCACGCCAAGGAGGCCCCGGACCGGGTCTGGGAGCTGGAGACCTACGGGGCGCTGTTCGACCGCACGAAGGACGGGAAGATCAGCCAGCGCAACTTCGGCGGGCACACCTACCCGCGGCTGGCGCACGTCGGCGACCGGACCGGCCTGGAGCTGATCCGCACCCTGCAGCAGAAGGTGGTCTCGCTGCAGCAGGAGGACCTGGCCGAGACCGGCGACGCCGAGTCCCGCATCCGGGTCTTCCACGAGTGCACGATCACCGAGCTGTTCACCACCGACGGCGCGATCTCGGGCTGCTTCGGCTACTTCCGCGGCGACGGCCGGTTCGTGCGCTTCGACGCGCCCGCGATCGTGCTCGCCACCGGCGGGGTCGGGAAGAGCTACTCGGTCACGTCGAACTCATGGGAGTACACCGGCGACGGCCACGCGCTGGCCCTGCGCGCCGGCGCGACGCTGATCAACATGGAGTTCCTGCAGTTCCACCCGACGGGGATGGTGTGGCCGCCCTCGGTGCGGGGCCTGCTGGTGACCGAGTCGGTCCGCGGCGACGGCGGCGTGCTGCGCAACACCGACGGCAAGCGGTTCATGTTCGAGTACGTGCCGGACGTGTTCAAGGAGCAGTACGCCACCTCCGAGGAGGAGGGCGACCGCTGGTACACCGACCCGGACAACAACCGGCGCCCGCCGGAGCTGCTGCCCCGCGACGAGGTGGCCCGGGCGATCAACTCCGAGGTCAAGGCCGGGCGCGGGACCGAGCACGGCGGGGTGTTCCTCGACGTCTCCACGCGGCTCAAGCCCGAGGAGATCCTCAAGCGGCTCCCGTCGATGCACCACCAGTTCAAGGAGCTGGCCGACGTCGACATCACCAAGGAGCCGATGGAGGTCGGCCCGACCTGCCACTACGTGATGGGCGGGGTGGAGGTCGAGCCGGACACCGCGATGTCGAAGGTCCCCGGCCTGTTCGCCGCGGGCGAGGTCGCGGGCGGCATGCACGGCTCCAACCGGCTCGGCGGCAACTCGCTGTCGGACCTGCTGGTGTTCGGGCGTCGCGCCGGGCTGCACGCCGCGCAGCACGCCGACACCGGCCGGCCCGCCGTGGCCGAGTCCGACGTCGCCGCCGCGCTGGAGCGGGCGATGCTGCCGTTCTCCAGCGCGACCGCGGGCGGGGAGAACCCGTTCGTCGTGCAGCAGGAGCTGCAGAAGACGATGCACGAGCTCGTCGGGATCATCCGCAAGGGCGACGAGATGGAGCTCGCGCTGAAGAAGCTCGAGGACATCGCCACCCGCACCCGGACGGTCTCGGTGGAGGGGCACCGCCGGTTCAACCCGGGCTGGCACCTGGCCCTGGACCTGCGCAACATGCTGCTCGTCGCGCTGTGCACCGGGAAGGCGGCGCTGGAGCGCCAGGAGTCCCGGGGCGGGCACACCCGCGACGACTTCCCGGTCATGGACTCGGACTGGCGGCACCTGCTGCTGGTGTGCCGGGCGATCGGCGAGGACGACGTCGAGCTGACCCGTCAGGAGCAGCTCCCGATGCGGTCGGACCTGTTCGACCTGTTCGAGTCCGACGAGCTGAAGAAGTACTACACCGGAGACGAGCTGGGCGGTCACCGTGCCGACTCCGCGGAGGGGAACCAGTGAGCAGTCACCTGCACCACTTCCGCGTCTGGCGCGGCGACGACACCAAGGGCGAGCTGGTCGACTACCCGGTGGAGGTGAACGAGGGCGAGGTCGTCCTCGACGTCATCCACCGGCTGCAGGCCACCGAGGCCGGCGACCTGGCCGTGCGGTGGAACTGCAAGGCGGGCAAGTGCGGCTCGTGCTCGGCGGAGATCAACGGCCGGCCGCGGCTGATGTGCATGACGCGGATGAACACCTTCGACGACGAGGAGATCGTCACCGTCACGCCGCTGCGCAGCTTCCCGGTGATCCGGGACCTCGTGACCGACGTGTCGTTCAACTACACCAAGGCCCGCGAGATCCCCAGCTTCACCCCGCCCGAGGGTGTGGCTCCGGGCGAGTACCGGATGGCGCAGGTCGACGTCGAGCGGAGCCAGGAGTTCCGCAAGTGCATCGAGTGCTACCTGTGCCAGAACACCTGCCACGTGGTCCGCGACCACGAGGAGAACAAGGAGGCGTTCGCCGGGCCGCGCTACCTGATGCGGATGGCGGAGCTGGACATGCACCCGCTCGACGCGCACGGCAACCGCGCCGTCGAGGCCCAGGAGGAGCACGGGCTGGGGTTCTGCAACATCACCAAGTGCTGCACCGAGGTGTGCCCCGAGCACATCAAGATCACCGACAACGCGCTCATCCCGCTCAAGGAGCGCGCGGTGGACCGCAAGTACGACCCGCTGGTGTGGCTGGGGGACAAGATCTTCCGGCGCTCCGGGAGCTGATCGTGCCGTCGCACCCCGGCGGCGGGCGGCGCACCCGCCGCACGGGGTGCGGGGACCGCGCCGGGGGTGCGACGGGTCGCTCAGCGCTCCATCGACCGGCGGATCTCGGCGAGCCGGTCGGCGGCCTTGCGCTCGCGCTCGGCGAACGCGTCCTCCGCCTCCGCGGCGCGCGCGTCGCCGCCCGCGAGCTCCTCGGCGGCCGCCGCGGTGGCGGCGCGGCCCTCGATGCGGTCGCGCACGTAGGAGAACGTGGGGACGCCGTCGTCGGTGTAGTCGGTGACGGGCTCGACCGGGTCGGGGACGGCAGGGTCGGGCAGGGCCGGTTCCGGGTCGGGGACGGCGGGCAGGTGGGTCGGGTCGGTCATCGGGCCTCCTCGGTTCCGCTCCCGACGGTAGGCGATGAGAACGCCCCCGGTGGGCGGTCCTCACCGGTATGACGACCTTCGCGCTCGTCCCCGGGGCGGGGACCGACACCTGGTACTGGGGTCCGCTGGAACGGGAGCTGACCCGGCGCGGCCACCGCGCGGTGCCGGTCGAGCTGCCCTGCGACGACGACACCGCCGGGCTGGAGACCTACGCCGACGCCGTCGTGGCCGCGGTCGGCGGTGCCGACGACCTCGTGGTCGTCGCGCACTCCTTCGGCGGGTTCAGCGCACCGCTGGTGTGCGACCGGATCGCGGTGCGTGGGCTCGTCCTGGTGACGGCGATGGTGCCGCTGCCGGGCGAGTCCGCGGCGCAGTGGGGCGACGCGACCGGCGCCGGGGCGGCGCTCGCGGAGCAGGACGCCCGCGACGGGCGCGACCCCGACGACGTCGTCGGGCTCTTCTACCACGACGTCGACGAGTCGGTGGCGAACGAGGCACTGCGTCACGAGCGCGACCAGTCCGCGACGCCGTGGACCCAGCCGTGGCCGCGTGCGGCCTGGCCGGACGTGCCGACCCGGTATCTGATGTGCCGCGAGGACAAGCTGTTCCCGGCCGCGTTCGTCCGGACGATGCTCGCCCGGCGGCTGCGCGGCGTCGTGCCCGAGATGGTCCCCGGCGGGCACCACCCGATGCTGTCGCACCCCGGCGCGCTGGCCGCGGCGGTGCTCGGTCGCTGACGGCAGGCGATGATGGCGCCGTGGCGCGCACGCGGATCCGGGAGCTGGTGGTGGTGCACGACGCGGCCTGCGCGCCGTGCTCGCGGATCGCACGGGAGCTGCCGGGCTGCGTGACCGTCCGGGTCCGTGCGCGGTCCTGCCACGAGCCGCGGCTGGCAGAGATCTACCCGAACCTGCCGGCCGCCGTCGCCGGGTGCCGGACGCCGGCGGTCGGTGTGCTCCGCACCGACGGGCAGGTCCGCTGGTGGACCGGGATGCGCGGGATCGTCGGGCTGGCGCCGGTCCTGCGGCCCGGGGCGCTGCCGGTCGCGGTCCGGCTGCTGCGGGAGGCGGCCGCGGTGCGGCGCTGAGGTCCGGCCCCGGTGAGCCGGTCACGGCCGCACCGGAGATCCTGGTCGGGCCAGACGCGCCGACCGACCGGAGGGCCCACCCGTGGACACCGCCGCCAGCCCGCTCGACCACGGGCCCGCCCTGCTGTTCTGCCCCGGCAACCGGCCCGATCGGTTCGCCAAGGCGCTCGCCGCCGCCGACGCCGTCATCCTCGACCTGGAGGACGCCGTCGGCCCGGACGACAAGGACGGCGCCCGGGACGCCGTCGTCGCCGCGCTGGCGGAGCTGGACCGCACCCGGGTGGTCGTGCGGGTCAACGCGCCCGGCGCCCCCGCCCACGACGGCGACGTCGCCGCGCTGGCCGCCTACCCCGACCTCACGCTGATGCTGCCGATGGCGACGAGCGCCGCCGCGGTGGAGGCGCTGGCCCCGCACCCGGTGATCGCGCTGTGCGAGACCGCGCACGGGGTGCTGGAGGCGCCGTCGATCGCCCGGGCGTCGAACTGCGTGGGCCTGATGTGGGGCAGCGAGGACCTGCTCGCCGACCTGGGCGGGCGCACCGGGCGCGCGGCCGGCGGCGGTTACGGCCCGGCCCTCACCGAGGCCCGCACCCGGATCCTCTACGCCGCCCGCGCCGCGGGCCCGGCCCCGGTCGACACCGTGCTCACCGACATCGCCGACACCGACACCCTGCTCGCCGACACCGTCGACGCGGCGGATGCGGGGTTCGCGGCGAAGGTGTGCATCCACCCGTCGCAGGTGGACGTCGTGCGCCGCGGGTTCCGGCCCGGCGAGGCCGAGACCGAGCACGCCCGCGCCCTGCTCGCCGAGGCGGAGCGGTACCCCGGGGTGTTCCGGTTCGGCGGGGAGATGATCGACGCACCGGTGCTCGCCCGGGCCCGGGCGACGCTGCGGCTGGCCGAGGCATAGACGAGGTCTATCGCGGTGCCCGGAAGCATCGATCGCCCGACGGGACCGCGCGACGGCCCGGCGGCGCTGTACCGGGCATGGACATCACCACACTGGCCGGTCAGGACCTGCTGATCGTCCGGATCGACCTGACCGACGAGGGGAGCATCGGCGGGGGTGCCGATCTCGCGTTCGAGCCGGCCCAGCTGGTGGGACAATGCGGGCTGGGACAGGTGCAGGGCCTCGGCCGCCCCGGTCACCGACCCGTGGTCGAGGACGGCCACCAGGCATTCCAGCGCACGCAGTGTCGGCACGGCGACAACCTACGGGCACGGCGGCCCGGCGATGACTAGCGTGGGCGCCGTGACGATCTCCGGGTACGGGTCGTGGCCGACACCGGTCACGTCCGAAGTGGTGGTGACGGCCGCGGTGCGGCTCGGGGAGGTCCGCCCCGACGGTGCGCCCGGCACCGAGGACACCGGGGTGGTCTGGGCCGAGGGCCGCGCCGCGGAGGGCGGCCGGACCCAGCTGGTGCGCCGTACCGGCGGCGACGCCGCGGGCTCGCGCACCGATCTGCTGCCCGAGGGCGCGAACGCCCGCTCGGCGGTCCACGAGTACGGCGGCGGCGCGTGGTGGCTGCACGCCGGCAGCCCCGGCGTCGTCTGGTACGTCGAGTGGGCCGACCAGCGCCTGTACCGGCTCGACCGCGGCGCCGCCCCGGTCGCGCTCACCCCGGAGCCCGCGGTGCCCCGCGGCGACCGCCACGCCGACGGCGACGTCGCCCCCGACGGCACCTGGATGGTCGTGGTCCGCGAGCGCCACCACGCCGCGCACACCCCGGCCGCCGAGGTCGTCAACGAGATCGTGCGGCTCGACGCCCGCGCCCCGTCGGAGCCGGAGGTGCTGGTCGGCGGCCCGGACTTCGTCGCCGCGCCGCGGATCTCCCCGGACGGCGGCACGCTGGCCTTTCTGTCCTGGAACCACCCGTCGATGCCGTGGGACGACGTCGAGCTCACCGTCCGCGACCTGGCGTCCGGGGTGGACACCGTCGTCGCGGGCGGGCCGGGGGAGTCGGTCACCGAGCCGCAGTGGCAGTCCGACGGCTCGCTGACGTTCATCAGCGACCGGACCTCGAGACCCTGGTGCGGATCGACGCCGAGATCGGTGTCCCCGGCTGGTCGCTCGGCGGCTCGCGCTACGCCGTCCTCGACGACGGCCGCGTCGTGTTCGCCCGCTCCTCGCGCGGCTTCGACGCGCTGGTCGTGCGTGAGCTCGACGGCCGGATCATCGAGCTGGACACCCCGTTCACCGCGATCGGCTCGGTGCGCGCCGACGGGCCCTACGCCGTGGTCTGCGTCGCCGGGTCGCCCACCGCCGAGCCGGGCGTGCACCGCGTCGTGCCCGCCCCGGACGGTGCGGGGGAGCCCGGCGCGGCCGGGGTGCAGACCCTGCGCGCCCCGCGCGACCTCGGCCTGCACCCGGAGACCGTGTCGGTTCCCGAGCCGATCACGTTCCTGTCCTCGGACGCCGCGGGCAGCCCGCGCACCGGCTACGCGCTGTTCTACCCGCCGCCGGCCGGTCACGACGCGCCCGAGGGCGAGCTGCCGCCGCTGCTCGTCGTCATCCACGGCGGGCCGACCGGCTCCGCGACCCCGGTCCTCTCGGTCGCCGTGCAGTACTGGACCAGCCGCGGGTTCGGCGTCGTCGACGTCGACTACGGCGGCTCCACCGGCTACGGCCGCGCCTACCGCGAGCAGCTGAAGGGCGCCTGGGGGGTCGTCGACGTCGCCGACTGCCTCGCCGCGGCCCGCACGCTCGCCGACACCGGCCGCGTCGACCCGGCCCGGATGGCGATCCGCGGCGGCTCCGCGGGCGGGTTCACCACCCTGGCCGCCCTCGCCCGTGACGACACCCCGTTCTCCGCCGGGGCCGACCACTTCGGCGTCGCCGACCTGGCCGCGCTCGCCCGCGACACCCACAAGTTCGAGTCCCGCTACCTCGACGGCCTGGTCGGGCCGTGGCCCGCGGCGGAGGCGGTGTACACCGAGCGCTCCCCGCTCACTCACGTGGAGCGCTTCCGCACCCCGCTGATCGTGCTCCAGGGCGACGAGGACGCGATCGTCCCGCCCAACCAGTCGGAGATGATCGTCGACGCGCTGCGCGGGCGCGGGGTGCCGGTCGCCTACCTGCTGTTCGCCGGGGAGCAGCACGGCTTCCGGCAGGCCGCGAACATCCGCCGGGCCCTCGACGCCGAGCTCGCGTTCTACTCCCGGGTGTTCGGGTTCGCGCTGCCCCCGGAGGAGGGCATCGAGCCGGTGGACATCGAGAACCTGTGAGCGCCGGGCACTTCGTCGCCCGTGTGACCCTCGACCCCGACGCGCCCGCCGACGGCTACCCGTTCGACCTCGGCGTCGTGCGGTGGCTGCGCGCGCACGGCGGCCTCGCGCTCTACCCGGGCGTCACGTTCCTGGTCGGGGAGAACGGGTCCGGTAAGTCCACCCTGCTGGAGGCGCTCGCCGTCGCGCTCGGGCTCAACGCGGAGGGCGGCTCGGCGTCGTTCCGGTTCGCGACCCGGGCCAGCGAGTCCGACCTCGGGACGCACCTGCGGACGGTGCGCCGGCCGGGGCGGGAACGGACCAGCTTCTTCCTGCGCGCGGAGTCCTACTACAACGTGGCGACCGAGGTCGAACGCCTCGACCGGGAGGGCGGCGGCCCGCCGCTGTCGCCGGCGTTCGGGGGCTCGCCGCACGAGCGCAGCCACGGCGAGTCGTTCGTCGCGCTGCTGAGGCACCGGTTCTCCCCGCGCGGGCTGTACCTGCTCGACGAGCCGGAGGCCGCCCTGTCGGTCACCGGGGCCCTGGCCGTGCTCGCCCGGATGACCGACCTGACCGCGCGGGGCAGCCAGTTCGTCGTCGCCACCCACTCGCCGGTGCTGCTCGCGCTGCCCGGGGCGACGATCCTGGAGATCGGCGACGACGGCGTCGTCCGCCGCGTCGGGTACGACGAGGCGCTCCCGGTCGTCCTGACCCGGGGGTTCCTCGCCGACCCGGACGCCTTCCTGCGGCACCTGTAGACGACGTCGGGCCCGGGAGGACCGGACGTCCTCCCGGGCCCGTGTCCACGAACGTCAGGCCGCGCCGCCCCCGTACCCGACGCCGGACGGCGTCTGCGGCGCGGTCAGCTCCGGGTCGGCGGGCTTCGCCCCGCCGCTGCGCGGCCCCTGCGACAGCCGCAGCTCCACCAGCCGCGAGATCCCGGTCAGGATCAGGCACAGCCCGATGTAGATCACAGCGATGACCAGCGCGACCGGCAGGATCGGCGAGCCCAGCTGGTTCTGGCTGCCCAGGAAACGCGCCTGGTAGAGCAGCTCGGGGTAGAGGATGATGAAACCGAGCGCGGTGTCCTTCAGGACCACGACGAGCTGCGACAGGATCGTCGGCAGCATCGAGCGCAGCGCCTGCGGGAGCAGCACGTTCGTCATCACCGGGGTCTTGCGCATCCCGAGCGCGTAGGCGGCCTCGCGCTGACCGCGGGGCACCGCGTTGACGCCGGCGCGGAACACCTCGGCGAGCACCGAGCCGTTGTAGAGCATCAGGCCGAGCACGACCGCCCAGAAGGCGTCGATCTCGATGCCGAGCCCGCGGGAGAGGCCGAAGTACAGGATGAAGATCAGCACCAGCAGCGGGACGGCGCGGAAGAACTCGACGACCGTCGTCGCCGGGACGCTGACCCAGCGGTGGTCCGAGAGCCGTCCCGCGGCGAAGAACGCACCGAAGGCCAGCGACAGCACCGCGGCCACCGCGAAGGCGCTGATCGTCGCCCAGAGCGCCCCGAGCAGCAGGTACTGGATGCGGACGTAGGTGATCCACTCCCACAGTCGCGGGGAGAACTGGCCGGCTTCGTAGAACCGCCAGACCACGAACCCGACCAGTGCCAGGACGACCAGCGTGCCGACCACGCCGAGGGTCCGGTTGCGCCGGATCGCGGCCGGTCCGGGCACGTCGTAGAGGACCGAGCTCATCGGGCGACACCCCACTTCGCGTCGAGCCGCCGCTGCAGCAGCGTCAGCGGGACCACCAGGACCACGAAGATCGCCGCGATCCAGAGCAGGCCGATCATGACGTTGTAGCCGCGCTCGGAGAGCACGCTGTAGACGCTGCCCAGCTGGAACACCGCGAACCCGGAGGCGATCGTGGTGTTCTTCAGCAGCGCGATCTGGATGTTCGTCATCGGCGGGACGACGGCCCGCACAGCCTGCGGGAGCACGATCTGGCCCAGCGTCTGGGTGAAGGTGAAGCCGAGAGCCCGGGCCGCCTCGGCCTGGCCGACCGGCACGGTGTTGATGCCCGACCGGACGATCTCGCAGACGAACGCCGCGGTGTAGAGGGTCAGGCCGATGCAGGCCAGGGTGAAGAACGAGAACTCCACCAGCTCCAGGCGCGGGTAGGCGAAGGCGAAGAAGAACAGCACCAGGGTGAGCGGCGTGTTCCGCAGCAGCGTCACGTAGAGGCTGCCGAAGGTGCGCAGCACCGGCACCGGGCTGACCCGCAGACCGGCGATCAGGGTGCCGAGGATCAGCGAGCCGATGGCCGAGACGACGAACAGCCCGACGGTGCCGAGGATCGCGCGCCAGTACACGTCGGCGTTGTCCAGCAGGACGTTCACCGCGGTGCCCTCCTTCCGTACTCGTGGACGCGGCCGGCCCCCGGGACACCGGGGACCGGCCGCGCCGGGGGGTCAGTAGCGGTCGATCGTGGGCGGCTCGGCCTGGGTGCCGGACTTGCCCAGGGTGCCGTCGTAGATCGTCTTCCAGGTGCCGTCGTCGATCGCGGCCTGCAGCAGGTCGTTGACCTTGGTGCGCAGCGCGGTGTCGTTCTTCGGCAGGCCGATGCCGTAGGGCTCGGAGGAGAACTTCTCCCCGACGACCTTCAGCTGCTCCGGGTTCTGCGAGGCGTAGCCGAGCAGGATCGCGTCGTCCGTGGTGACGGCGTCGACCTGGTTGTTGATCAGCTGGTCGACGCACTGGGTGTAGGTCTGGAACTCGACGATGTTCGCCGCCTCGGTGAGGTTCTGGTCCCGGACCCGCTGGATCGGGGTCGAGCCGGTGACCGAGCAGACCTTCTTGCCCTGCAGCGTCTGCGGGCCGGTGATCGCGTTGTCGTCGGCGCGCACGAGCAGGCCCTGGCCCGCGGTGTAGTACGGCCCGGCGAACCCGACGCGCTGCTTGCGCTTGTCGTTGATCGTGTAGGTGCCGACGTAGTAGTCGACCTCGCCGCGCTCGATGACGTCCTCACGTGCCGCGGACGGGACGACCTTGTAGTCGATCTGGTCCGGGGAGAAGCCGAGACCGCCGGCGACCATCCTGGCGATGTCGATGTCGAAGCCGGTGAACTGGCCCGTGGTGGCGTCGCGGAAACCGAGGCCCGGCTGGTCGTCCTTGACGCCGACGATCACGCGGCCGCGCTGCTTCATCGCCGCGAACGTCGGCGAACCGGCGACCTCGACGTTCTGTGCGACGGTGGGCTCGTAGCCCGAGCCCTCGGCGCCCGGTGCGCCCTCCTGGCCGCAGCCGGCCAGGGCCAGGGTGGCGGCCAGGGCGGCCGCCACCAGGATGCGGGTTCTCTTCACGTTCGCTCCGCTCGTCGGGGTGGGGTGGGTCAGTGGGAGAGGATCTTGCCGAGGAAGTCCTTGGCCCGGTCGCTGCGCGGCGCGGTGAAGAAGTCGTCGGGCGTGGAGTCCTCGACGATCTCGCCGTCGCTCATGAACACGACGCGGTGTGCGGCCCGGCGGGCGAAGCCCATCTCGTGGGTCACGACGACCATCGTCATGCCCTCCTTGGCCAGCGAGGTCATGGTGTCGAGCACCTCGTTGACCATCTCCGGGTCCAGCGCCGAGGTCGGCTCGTCGAAGAGCATCACCTTCGGCTTCATCGCCAGCGCGCGGGCGATCGCCGCACGCTGCTGCTGGCCGCCGGACAGCTGCGCCGGGTACTTGTCGCGCTGGTTCGCGATGCCGACGCGCTCCAGCAGCGCCAGCCCGGTCTTCTCGGCCTCGGCCTTGGAGGCGCCGCGGACCTTGAGCGGGGCCAGCGTGACGTTCTCCAGGATCGTCTTGTGCGCGAACAGGTTGAACGACTGGAAGACCATGCCGACGTCGGCGCGCAGGGCGGCCAGCGCCTTGCCCTCCGCGGCCAGCGCGGTGCCGTCGATCTCGATCGTTCCGGTGTCGATCGGCTCGAGCCGGTTGATCGTGCGGCAGAGTGTGGACTTGCCGGAACCCGAGGGCCCGAGGACGACGACGACCTCACCGCGGGCGACGTCGAGGTCGATGTCGCGCAGCACGTGGAGGTCGCCGAAGTGCTTCTGCACCCCGGCCATCCGCACCATGGGTGTCGTACTGGTCATGCTGCCTCCGGACATGGCGAGAGCCTGGACGGAACGGACATGCGAGTCCACCACCTTGAGAAAGCTTTAGGGTCTCGGCCACGTAACGGAAAGGGCGGACGCGGGTGCACATCCTGCTGATCGAGGACGACGACAGGGTCGCCGCCGCGCTGCGCCCGGCGCTGCACCGGCACGGGATGACCACGACCCGCCTCGACCACGGCCGCGGCGCCGTCGACCACCTCGACGGCGTCGACGTCGTGCTGCTCGACCTGGGCCTCCCCGACGCCGACGGGCTCGACGTCTGCCGTGCGATCCGCGCCGTCTCCGAGGTACCGGTGCTGATGGTGACCGCCCGCGGCGAGGTCACCGACCGCATCGCCGGGCTGCACACCGGCGCCGACGACTACCTGGTCAAGCCCTACGACATCGGCGAGCTCGTGGCCCGGGTGCACGCGGTGCAGCGCCGCCGCAAGGTCGGCGACGACGGCACGGTCGCCCCGGCCGGGTCGGCCCCGGTGACCGTCGGCGACGTCCGCGTCGACCCCGAACGGCACGAGGTCACCGTCGCCGGGGAGCAGGTCGTGCTCACCCGCAAGGAGTTCCAGGTGCTGGCCCTGCTCGCCCGCGCCGACGGCGCCGTCTGCACCCGCGCCCAGATCGTCGCCGAGGTGTGGGGGCGCGGCTGGGCGGGCGCGAACCGGACCCTCGACGTGCACGTGGCGACGCTGCGGACCAAGCTCGGCCGCCCCGAGCTGGTGCGCACCGTGCGCGGCGTCGGGTACCGCTTCGCCGCCACCGAGGACTGAGAGGAGCAGGGCGTGCGCAGCCGGCTGCTGCTGGTCGTGCTGGTGCTCGTCGGCCTGCTCGCCGCCGGGCTGGGCGTCCCGCTGGCCTGGACCGCCGCCCAGCGCGCCCAGGAGGAGGTCTTCACCGACCGGCTCACCGACACGATCTCCTTCGCCTCCACCGCGCAGCGCCCGCTCATCGAGGCCCCCGCGGGCAGCTCCGCGCTCACCACCTTCACCGACGAGATCACCCGCTACGACGACGTCTACGGGGTCGCGGTGCTCGTGCTCGACCGGACCGGCCGGACACTGACCGCGTCCCGCCCGGCCGACCGGCTGCCCGAGCTGGGGGACTACGCCACCGAGCGGACCGCGGTCGCGCTGGCCGGGCGCCGCTCGTCGACCTACCCGCTGCTGATGCCGTGGGACGCCCGGCCGCTGGTGCTGGCCGAGCCGGTGCTCGTCGACGGCGAGGTCGTCGGCGCGGTGGCGACGGTGTCACCGACCGACGCACTGCGGGCCGAGGCGGTGCGCACCTGGTCGCTGATCGCCGGGGCCGCGGTGTTCGCGCTGCTCGCAGGCACCCTGGTCGCGCTGCCGCTGACCGCCTGGGTGCTGCGCCCGGTCCGCCGGCTCGACGAGGCGATGGGCCGGGTCGGGACCGCCGTCGTCGCCGGGGGGCCGCCCGGTCCGCCGTCGCGGCGCAGCGGCCCGCCGGAGCTGCGCTCGCTGGCCGGGTCGTTCGACCGGATGACCGAGACGGTGCGCGAGGCGCTGGCCGCGCAGCGCGCATTCGTCGCGGACGCCTCCCACCAGCTGCGGAACCCGCTCACGGCGCTGCGCCTGCGGCTGTCCAACCTCGACGGGCACGTCGACCCGGCCGCCGCCGACGACCACCTCGCGGCGATGGAGGAGGCCGAGCGGCTGTCCCGGGTGCTCGACGGGCTGCTCGCGCTGGCCCGCGCCGAGCGCGCGGTGGAGGACCCGGGTGACGCCGAGGACACCGACCTCGACGTCGTCATCGCCGAGCGGGTGGACAACTGGCGGCCGCTGGCCGAGCACTCCGGGATCGAGCTGCGCCGCAGCGGCCCGCACGGCCTGCACGCCCTGATCGGCGAGCCCGCGCTGGAGTCGGTGCTCGACGCGCTGCTCGACAACGCGCTCAAGTACACCCCGGCCGGTCGCCGGGTGCGGGTCGCGACGCTGCGCACCGCGGACCGGATCGGGGTCAGCGTCGTCGACGGCGGGCCCGGCCTCGCGCCGGAGGACCGGGCGCGGGCCACCGACCGGTTCTGGCGGGCGCCCGGTCAGACCAACGTCGAGGGCAGCGGGCTGGGTCTGGCCATCGCCGTGCGGACCGCCGCCGCGGCCGGCGGGAGCCTGCAGCTGGGCGCCGCCCCGGGCGGCGGGCTGCGGGTCACGCTGTGGCTGCGCCCGGGTGCGGCTCAGTAACCCTTGGTGGCCCGGTAGAACGCGACGGCGCCGTCGTGCAGCGGGATCGGCTGGGTGCCGATCGCCGAGCGGGAGTCGATGGTCACCGCGGCCGGGCTCGCCTGGGCCAGTCGCGGCTGCTCGTCGAAGGCGGCGCGGATGAGTGCGCCGGCCAGGTCGGCGTCCATGCCCACGGTGACCAGCAGTGCGTTGCGCACCGACAGGCACGACACCGGGCCGGGCAGGCCGTAGGTGTTCGCGGGGACCGTGGCCACCGAGTAGACGGGGTACCGGTCGCGCATCCGGTCGAGCACGTCGCCGAGCTCCAGCAGCCGGATCGGGACCTGCGCGGCCAGCTCCCGCACGCCGTCGGTGGGGACCCCGCCGGACCAGAAGAACGCGTCGAGAGCGCCCTCCCGCAACGCCGCCGTCGCGTCCGTGAGGCCCAGCTCCGCGCGGGTGCCCAGGCCTGCGACACCGATCCCGGCGACGTCGAGCAGCCGGATCGCGATCGGCTGGTAGCCGCTGCCGCCCGGGCCGATCGACACCCGTCGTCCGCGCAGGTCGGCGATGCTGCGCAGGCCGGAGTCGGCGCGCACGACGATGTGGGTGACGTCGTCGTAGAGCCGGGCCAGTGCGCGTGGCTCGGCCGGGCCGGTGGTGCGGGCGGCGACGTCGGCGGCCACGTCGACCTGGCTGATCGTGACCGCGGCCGCGCCGGTGGTCAGGAGCTCCATGTTCTGCGCGCTGCCCGCGGTCCCCAGTACCTGCGGGGCCGCGGCGAGCCCGAGCCGTTCCCGCCAGATCTCCGACAGCGTGCGCGCGAGGTTGATGTACACCCCCGGCTGCACCCCGCCGGCGATCACCAGCGGGGCGGCGGGCCGGGGCCCGGTACAGGCGGCCAGCCCCGCCCCCAGACCGAACGCCGCCCCCGCGCGCAGCACGGTGCGCCTCGTCAGCGGGGGCCCGGGCCGGTGCACCCGCCCATCATCCCCGACGGCCCCGTCCGGGCGTGTTCGCACCGGGCGCCTACCCTCGGGTGTGTGAGCCGCAGCTACACCGTGCGCACCTACGGGTGCCAGATGAACGTGCACGACTCGGAGCGGATGGCCGGTCTGCTGGAGGACGCCGGGTACGCCCGGGCCGAGGACCCCGACACCGCCGACGTCGTCGTGTTCAACACCTGCGCGGTGCGGGAGAACGCGGACAACAAGCTCTACGGCAACCTCGGGCACCTGCGCCCCCGCAAGGTCGCGAACCCGGACATGCAGATCGCCGTGGGCGGCTGCCTGGCCCAGAAGGACCGCGACACGATCACGCGGCGGGCCCCGTGGGTCGACGTCGTGTTCGGCACGCACAACGTGCACGCCCTGCCGACGCTGCTGGAGCGGGCCCGGCACAACGAACAGGCCCAGGTCGAGATCGCCGAGGCGCTCGAGGTGTTCCCCTCGACGCTGCCCGCGCGCCGCGACTCCGCCTACGCCGGCTGGGTGTCGATCTCGGTGGGCTGCAACAACACCTGCACGTTCTGCATCGTGCCGTCGCTGCGCGGCAAGGAGCGCGACCGGCGCCCCGGCGACGTGCTCGCCGAGGTGCAGACCCTCGCCGCGGACGGCGTGCTCGAGGTGACCCTGTTGGGCCAGAACGTGAACGCCTACGGCTCGGACATGGGTGACAAGCAGGCGTTCTCCAACCTCCTGCGGGCCTGCGGCGAGGTCGAGGGGCTGGAGCGGGTGCGGTTCACCAGCCCGCACCCGCGCGACTTCACCTCCGACGTGATCGCCGCGATGGCGCAGACCCCGAACGTCTGCCCGCAGCTGCACATGCCGCTGCAGTCCGGCTCCGACGGCGTCCTGCGCCGGATGCGCCGCAGCTACCGCTCGGAGCGGTTCCTGTCGATCCTGGCCGAGGTCCGGGAGTCGATCCCGCACGCGGCGATCACCACCGACATCATCGTCGGTTTCCCCGGCGAGACCGAGCAGGACTTCCAGGACACCCTCGACGTCGTCGAGCGGGCCCGGTTCGCCGCGGCGTTCACCTTCCAGTACTCGAAGCGCCCCGGTACGCCCGCCGCGGACCTGCCCGACCAGCTGCCCAAGGCCGTCGTGCAGGAGCGCTACGAGCGCCTCGTCGCGCTGCAGGAGCGGATCTCCTGGGAGGAGAACCGCAGGCAGGAGGGCACCGAGGTCGAGCTGCTGGTGTCCACCGGCGAGGGCCGCAAGGACGCGGCGACCGCCCGGCTCACCGGCCGCGCCCGCGACGGTCGGCTCGTGCACTTCGCGCCCGGGGACGCGACCGGCATCCGGCCGGGCGACATCGTCACCGTCCGGATCGACCGCGGTGCCCCGCACCACCTCGTCGCCGACGGCGGCGTGCTCACCCACCGCCGCACCCGCGCCGGCGACGCCGCCGAGGCCGGCGAGCGCCCGTCCGGGGCACCGACCACCCTGGGACTGCCCGCGTTCGGGGCCCCGGCGCCCGAGCCGGCACCCGCCACGCCGTCCTGCGGCGTCCCCGCCACCACCGGAGGTGCCCGATGAGCGACGTGTCCCCGGAGACCCGCGCCGAGATCGACCGGGCCGGGCGCGGTGTCGCCCGCCGGATCGACCCGGGCACGCGCGCCATGCTGATCGCGGTGGCGATCGTCGCCGCCGTCGCCGCGCTGCTGCTGCCGTGGGTGGCGGGCACCCCGGGCTGGCAGGTGCTGGCCTCCGGCACCTCCGGGCCGCTGCCGACGCTGTTCTCGTTCACCATGACCGGGTTCGCCGTCGTGGTGTCCGCGGCCGCGCTGCTGACCCGGCTGTGGGCGCTCGCGTGGCTCGCGGCCTTCGGCTGCGGGATCTCCTCGGTGAACGGGCTGTGGGCGATCTGGTCGCAGCAGACCGGCGCCGGGGCCGGCCCCGGGTTCGGGATGGTCCTCGGCGTGATCGCGGTCGTGCTGCTGACCTTCGTGTGGGCGGGCGCCGCGCTGCAGCGCGACTGACCCCTACCGCTCGTCGACCGCCTGTTCGGCGGCGGTCAGCCACTCCCGCCACTGCGCCGCCTGCCCACGGGCCTGCTCGGCGCGCCTGCCGTCACCGGCCGCCTCGGCCTTCTCCGCCTGCGCCTCGAACTGCTCGACCCGCACCCGGAACTGCTCCACGCGGGCCTGGGCCTCGGGGTCGGTGCGGCGCCACTGCGCGTCCGCGGCGGCGGCGACCTTGTCCTCGATCCCGCGCAGCCGCCCCTCCAGGGTGCGGATCTCCTCGCGCGGGACCTTGCCGATGGCCTCCCAGCGCTCCTGGACCTCGCGCAGCCGGGCCCGTGCGCCGTCCGGGTCGGACAGGTCGATCGTCTCGGCCTCGGCGAGCAGGGCCCGCTTCGCCTCGGCGTTCTCGGCGAACTCGGTGTCGCGGGCGGAGAAGTACTCCCCGCGGCGGGCGAAGAAGCGGTCCTGCGCGCCGCGGAAGCGGGCCCACAGCGCGTCGTCGGCCTCGCGGTGGGCGCGGCCCGCGGCCTTCCACTCGGTCATCAGGTCGCGATAGGCGGCCGCGGTCGCGTTCCACTCGTCGGAGTCGGCCAGGGCCTCGGCCCGGTCGACGAGCTCCTCCTTGCGGGCCTTCGCGGTGACCCGCTGGCGGTCGAGGTCGGCGAAGTGCGAGCCGCGCCGCCGGTTGAACGCCTCCCGGGCCTTCGAGAAGCGCTTCCACAGCTGCTCGTCGGTCTTCTTGTCGACGCCGCGGACGCTGCGCCACTCGTCGAGGATCGCCTTGAACCGGTCCCCGGCCTGCTTCCACTGGGTGGAGTCCGCGGCCATCTTCTCGGCCTCGACGGCGAGCGCCTCCTTGCGGGCGACGGCGTCGTGCCGGGCGCGCTCGCGCTCCTCCTTCGCCGCGCTGACGCCCTGCTCGGCCCGGCCGACCAGCTCGTCGAGCCGTTCGCGCAGGGCGGGCACGTCCCCGACCACGTGCGCCTCGCCGAGGCCCTCGCGCAGCGCGGTGAGCGCGGTCAGCGACGCCTTCGCGTCCCCGCCGCCGGCGATCCGCGCGGCGAGCACCTCGGTCTCGGTGACCAGCGCGTCGAACCGCTTCGCGTAGTGCTCCAGGCCCTCCGCGGGCGGTCCGGCCTGGTAGGAGCCGACGACCCGCTCGCCGTCGGCGGTGACCAGGGTGATGGTCCCGTCGTCGTCGGCGCGGCCCCAGCGGCCCGGGTCACCGGCCGCCGAGGGCACCGGCGACGGCAGCGCGGCGGGCGGCGCGGGCGGTGCGACCGCGGCCGGGGTGGGCGCGGGGCGCGCGGCGGGCGGCGGTCCGGGCCGCGGGCCGGGCCGGGGCGGCCCCGGCTTCGGCGGGGTGGGCCGGGTGGGCTCGGCACCCTGTCCTGCAGCGTCGGTCGCGTGGGTCTCGGACACCGGTAGGTCCTCCTCGTTCGGCCCGCCGCGGGGGCGGGCGCCCCGGTGCGGATGTCCGTCCGGGGCCGTGCGCGCACCGGGCCCCTCGCGCGGTGCGGAGGCCGGAACGGCGATTCAAGCAGGTCCACCGCCCTCGGGGGAACCGCGTGCCCTCCGGCCGGGTACGGGCGTCGCGGCGGGGGAGCGCTGATTACCCTCGGATCCCGTGCCCGCCGCGATCGCCGTCCTGCCCCAGCCCCCGCTCCTCGTCCCCGCCCTGAGCGGCGACGCGGCGGTCGAGACCGAGGGGCTGCGCGAGGCCGTCGCCACCGCCGTGGCGGGTCTGGCCGCGGCCGCGGACCGCTGGGTCGTCGTCGGCGCCGACCCCGGCGGGCGGCGCACCGTCGCCCCGGGTACCCGCGGCACCTTCGCCGGCTACGGCCGCGACGTCCCCGTCGCGCTGCCCGGCCCGGCCGGCCCCGACGAGGGCGCGGAGCTCCCGCTCCCGCTGCTGGTCGCGGCCTGGGCCGCGGCGCCGGCCGGGGCCGGGTCGGTGCGCGGCGAGCTCGTCGCGCCGGACACCCCGGTCGCCGACTGCCTGGCGCTGGGCGTGGAGCTCGCCGGCGAGGGGGTCGGGCTGGTCGTCGTCGGTGACGGCGCGGCCAAGCACACCGCGAAGGCCCCCGGCGGGTTCGACGGCCGCGCCGAGGCGTTCGACGCCGTCGTCGCCGCCGCGTTCGACGCCGGTGACCCCGAGGCGCTCGCCCGGCTCGACCCGGACGGCGCCGCCGCGCTCTGGGCGTCCGGCCGCGCGCCCTGGCAGGTCCTCGCGGGTGCCGCGCGCGGGCGGGCCTGGACGGCGGCGCACCGGCACACCTCGATGCCCTACGGCGTCGCCTACCACGTGGCGCTGTGGGAACCGGCGTGAGCGCCCCTCCGTCGACGGCACCGCCGCTCGTGGTCGTGGTCGGGCCGACCGCGACCGGCAAGTCGGACCTCGGGCTGGAGCTGGCACTGGCGCTGGGCGGGGAGGTCGTCAACGCCGACGCGATGCAGCTCTACCGCGGCATGGACGTCGGCACCGCGAAGCTCACCCCGCACGAGCGGCGCGGCGTCGTCCACCACCAGCTCGACGTCCTCGACGTCACCGAGACCGCCTCGGTCGCGGCCTACCAGCGCGAGGCCCGCGCCGTCGTCGAGGAGCTGCGCGCCGCCGGACGCACGCCGGTGCTCGTCGGCGGCTCGGGTCTCTACGTGCAGGCCGTGCTGGACGAGCTGGAGTTCCCCGGCACCGACCCGGAGCTGCGCGCCGCGCTGGAGGCCGAGCTGGAACGCGACGGGTCCGGCGCGCTGCACGCCCGCCTCGCCGCGGTCGACCCGGTCGCCGCGGAGCAGGTGCTGCCCTCGAACGGGCGGCGGATCGTCCGCGCGCTCGAGGTGATCGCGCTGACCGGCAGGCCGTTCCGGGCGACGCTGCCCGGCGCGGGCACCCCCCGCTACGACGCCGTCCTGCTCGGCGTGGACCGCGACGTCGCCGAGCTCGACGAGCGCGTCGCGCTGCGGGTGGACCGGATGCTCGACGGCGGTCTGGTCGACGAGACCCGCGCCCTGCTCCGCCACGGGCTGGCGCAGGGCCGCACCGCGTCCCGCGCCCTGGGCTACCGGCAGGTGATCGAGGCCCTCGACCGCGACCCGGCCCACCCCGACCTCGCCGGTGTCCGGGAGGAGACGGTCCGGGCGACCCGGCGGTTCGTGCGCCGCCAGCGCTCCTGGTTCCGCCGCGACCGCCGCATCCACTGGCTCGACGGCGCCGACCCGGACCTGGTGGCCTCGGCGCGCGCGGTGCTCGCTCGTAGGCTGGTGGCATGACCGGCGGTATCGCGTTCAGCAAGGGGCACGGCACGCAGAACGACTTCGTGGTGCTGCCCGACCCGGACGCCGCGCTCGACCTCACCCCGGCTCGCGTCGCCGCGCTGTGCGACCGCCGCCGCGGCCTCGGCGCGGACGGGGTGCTGCGGGTCGTGCGCTGGACGGAGCTCGCCGGGGAGCCCGGCGTCGGCGAGCCGGCCGACGGCGTCGAGTGGTTCATGGACTACCGCAACGCCGACGGCTCGCTCGCCGAGATGTGCGGCAACGGCCTGCGCGTGTTCGCCCGCTACCTGCACGAGTGCGGCTGGGCCACCGGCGGGCCGGTCGGCACCCGGAACGGGGTGCTCGACACCGCGGTCGGGCCGGACGGGGTCTCGGTCGGGCTCGGCACGGTCGGCGTCGGCCCCGCGTCGGTCGCCACCAGCGGCGGCGCGCGTTTCGACGGCATCGCCCTCGACGTCGGCAACCCGCACCTGGCCTGCGTCACCGCGGCCGACCCGGACACCCTCGACCTGACCCGTGCGCCCTCGTTCGACCCGGCGCTGTTCCCGAACGGGGTGAACGTCGAGTTCCTGACCCCGCTGGACGGTCCCGCCGACGGCGGCCGCATCCGGATGCGGGTGCACGAGCGCGGCGTGGGGGAGACCCGCTCCTGCGGCACCGGGACCGTCGCCGCCGCCGTCGCCGCGCTGCGGCACGCCGGACACTCCGCCGGCGACGTGCAGGTCACCGTCCCGGGCGGGCTGCTGCGGGTGACGGTGGAGGCGGGTACCGACGAACGGACCGGGCCCACGACGCTGCACGGCCCGGCCGTACTGCTCGCGTCCGGGGAGCTGGACCGGGCGTGGTGGGACGCGCCCGCCTGAGCGTCGCGAATCCGGGCGGACACGGGCCCCGCGACGTGGGAGGATGGGGTCAAGATGACTGATGCCCACACGCACCCCTCCGTGACCCCCTCCGCGTCGAACCCGGTTCCGACGGGTGGCGAGCTCGACCTGGAGGAGCGCACGTCGCTGCGCCGGATCCACGGGCTGTCCACCGAGCTCACCGACATCACCGAGGTCGAGTACCGCAAGCTCCAGCTGGAGCGGGTCGTGCTCGTCGGCGTCTGGACCGAGGGCACGGCCGAGCAGGCCGAGAACTCGATGACCGAGCTGGCCCGCCTCGCCGAGACCGCCGGTTCCGAGGTGATGGACGGCCTCGTCCAGCGCCGCTCCAGCCCGGACCCGGCCACGTTCATCGGCTCCGGCAAGGTCGAGGAGCTGCTCGGAACCGTCCGCGCCACCGGCGCCGACACCGTGATCTGCGACGGCGAGCTGTCACCCGGCCAGCTCCGCCAGCTGGAGGAGCGGCTGAAGGTCAAGGTCATCGACCGGACCGCGCTGATCCTCGACATCTTCGCCCAGCACGCCCGTTCGCGGGACGGCAAGGCCCAGGTCGAGCTCGCGCAGCTGTCCTACCTGCTGCCGCGGCTGCGCGGCTGGGGTGAGGCGCTGTCCCGGCAGGTCGGTGGCCGCGCCGCGGGCGGTGTCGGTATCGGTGGCCGTGGCCCCGGTGAGACGAAGATCGAGCTGGACCGGCGCCGGATCCGCGCGCGCATGTCGAAGCTGCGCCGCGAGATCGGTGCGATGCGCCAGGTCCGCGAGACCCAGCGCGGCAGCCGTCGCCGCAACGAGATCCCGTCGGTCGCGATCGTCGGCTACACCAACGCGGGCAAGTCGAGCCTGCTCAACCAGCTCACCGACGCCGGCGTGCTGGTGCAGGACGCGCTGTTCGCGACGCTGGACCCGACCACCCGCAAGGCGCAGACGCCCGACGGGCACGAGTACACCCTCACCGACACCGTCGGGTTCGTGCGGCACCTGCCGCACCAGCTCGTCGAGGCGTTCCGCTCCACGCTGGAGGAGGCAGCCCGGGCCGACCTGCTGGTGCACGTCGTCGACGGGTCCGACCCGCTGCCCGACGACCAGATCGCCGCGGTCCGCCAGGTGCTCGTCGAGGTCGGTGAGGCTGCGGGCGACACAATGCCGCCCGAGCTGCTCGTGATCAACAAGACCGATGCGGCCGGTGACCTCGCGCTGGCCCGGCTGCGGCACGCCCAGCCGGACGCGGTGTTCGTCTCCGCGCACAGCGGTGACGGGATCCGCCGGCTCCGGGAGCGCATCGCCGAGCGCCTGCCGCGCCCGGAGTACGAGGTCGACCTCCTGCTGCCCTACACCGAGGGTGCGCTGGTCGCGCGGCTGCACGACGACGGCGAGATCCTCGCCGAGGAACACACCGCCGACGGCACCCGGATCCGGGCGCGGGTGAAGCCCGAACTGGGCACCGCGGTGCTGCCGTTCGCGGTGGCGGGCTCGGCCCTGCCGACGGGGGCCGGCACCGACCTGCCGGCGACGGCGGCGGGCCACTGAGCGTCCCACCGGCCGGGCGGCCGGGCCCCGGGATCGTGGCCCGCCGCCTGGCCACGGTCCTCTGCCTGACCGGTGCGCTCACGGGTGCGGCCGCGTCGCCGCCCGGGGCGATCCCGGCCTGCTCGATCGACGACCCGCGGCTGGCGGAGCTGTCCGGGCTGGTCGCCGAGGGCCCGCCCGGCGCCGCCCCGCAGCGCTACCACGCCATCGTCGACGGCGGCGGGACCGCGCGGGCGTTCACCCTGGACCCCGTCGGCTGTGCGGTCACCGGGACCCGGCAGGCCGACGTCCCGGTCACCGACGTCGAGGACCTCGGCCTCGGACCGGGCGGGGAGCTGTGGCTCGCCGACACCGGCGACAACGGGGCGCGGCGCGGCTCGGTCCGGCTCGTCGTGCTGCCCCCGACCGGGCCGCCATGGGTGCACGACCTCGTCTACCCCGACGGTCCGCGCGACGTCGAGGCACTGCTGGTCGGCGACGACGGCGTGCCCCTGCTGGTCGACAAGACCACCGGGGCCGCCGGGGTCTACCGGCCCGCCGCGCCGCTGCACGACGGCGGGGACCCGGTGGAGCTGCGCCGGGTGGCACAGGTCGTGCTGCCCTGGTCCGGCACCGGCGGCGGGCCGCTCGGGGCCGCCGGGGCGCGCACGGTCACCGGCGGCGGGGTCTCGCCGGTCGGGGCCGACGGCGGGCGCGCCGCCGTGCTGCGGACCTACACCGACGCCTGGGTGTTCCCGCTGCCCGCCGGCGGACCGGCGACGGCCGACGCGCTGGTCGCGGCCCTGGACGGGGCACCGCTTCCGGTGCCGTTGCCGGGAGAGGCCCAGGGCGAGGCGGTCGCCCCGGACGGCCGGGGCGCGCTGCACTCCGGGAGCGAGGCGCGGAGCCTGACCGCGGCGGCGATCACGGTCGTCCCGGGCGCGGTGACCGCGGCGACCGTTCCGCAGGCACCGGTCGTGCCTCAGCCCGCCGAGGTGCCGGAGTACCGCACGTACCCGTCGTGGCTGCCTGCCGCGGGCGGGGCCGCGGCGCTCGGGGCGCTGCTGATCGCCGGCGCCGTCGCGATGTCCCTGCACGGACGGCGCCGCCGGTCCCGCTGATCGCGGGGCCCGGGGCGCCGTCCGAGGCGGTCAGAGGCGGCGCAGGACCGCCACGACGCGGCCCAGGATCGACGCGTCGTCACCCGGGATCGGGTCGTAGGCGTCGTTCGCGGGCATCAGCCAGATGTGCCCGTCCTTGCGGCGGAACGTCTTCACGGTCGCCTCACCGTCGATCATCGCGGCCACGACCTCGCCCTGCTCGGCCACCGGCTGCTGGCGCACGACGACCCAGTCGCCGTCGGTGATCGCGGCGTCGACCATCGAGTCGCCCTTGACGTTGAGCAGGAACAGCGTGCCCTCGCCGACGATCTCGCGCGGCAGCGGGAACACGTCCTGCACGGCCTGCTCGGCCAGGATCGGGCCACCGGCGGCGATGTCGCCGATGAGCGGCACGAACGCCGGCGCCGGCCGCGCGGAACGCAGATCGGCGGTGTCGGTGTCGGAGTCCGCCCCGTCGGTACCGGCGATCTGCTCCGGGCTGCGGACGTCGACCGCGCGGGTGCGGTTCGGGTCGCGCCGGAGGAAGCCCTTGCGCTCCAGGGTGCGGAGCTGGTGGTGCACCGACGAGGTGGACGTGAGGCCCACCGCGTCACCGATCTCGCGGACGCTGGGCGGGTAGCCGTACCGGTCCACCCAGTCCCGGATGACGGCCAGGACCTTCTTCTGCCGCGGGGTCAGGCCGCGGGTGTCGGCCGCGGGGTCGGGGAACTCCCGGACCTTCGCGGATCCCCGGTCCGCGGCGGTGCCGGTCACGCCGGGACCACCGTGTCCGGTGTCGTCCGCTGCCATCGCATTCGCCTCCTCGGGGTACTTACGGCGACGACCCTAGCCGCCACGATCCCGTTCGCCAAACATGCGTTCGAAGTCGCCCGGGGCGTGTCGTGGATTCCGTCGGGCCGCGGTGGTACAACATCGCACAGGCGTTCGATCGAACACGGGTTCGATCGGACGCGGTCCGCGTCGCCGTCCGGCCGCGCGGGGGCGACCGGCAGCGGGAACGGCAGCAGGGGTGGCGATCGTGGGTTCGGCGGTCATCGGGGACGTGACGGTCATCGGGCGGGTCGCGGTGCGCACCACGACCGACGGAGTGCGGCCCGGCCGGGCGCCGGGCGTCGTGCGCCGTGCGGTGGGCGCATCGGGTGTCCTGCTCGCCTCGGCGGCCGCGGTCGTCGCGCTCGGGGTGCTCGCCGACGTCGCGGTCGCCACCCACGGCCCGGCCGGGCCGCCCG
>JAESFO010000121.1_pt1 | contig 43369 bp, 43 predicted proteins | sample 9269421 | NCBI WGS metagenome assembly JAESFO01 (sample SAMN14502839, study PRJNA617101) | algae metagenome | isolation source: Nostoc desertorum CM1-VF14 and co-occurring heterotrophs from rocky... | place: USA: Clark Mountains, San Bernardino, California | collected 2000-06-05 | reverse complement strand
CGAGGGAAAGCCCGGCACGGTCTCGCCGTGGTACATGCTCCAGCCGTCCTTGCGGCTGAAGTCCTGGCCGATGTCGCGGCCCGCGAGCGAGGCCTCGGGGCCCATCTGCGCGTTGGCGCGCGGATAGGCGTCGTCGTGGTAGACGCAGAACAGGAACGGGTCGACCGTCTCCCACGGGAAGCCCAGGGGCTTGACCCGCACGATGGGGTTGTCGATGGCGGTGGCGGTGGGCACGTCGGCCTTCCTTTCGGGATCGGACGCCGTCGATGGCGCGGCGTCCTTGCCTTCCATGTCGGGGCGCCGGCGCCCATCGGAAGGGCGCGTGCGCGCGACAGTGCGGCTCGCGGATGGAACGATGGGCATCGCCGGGCCGCCTGCCGTCCTTATTGCTGCGGCATCTGCGCGTTCGGGTCCATGAACACCAGCTCCCAGAGGTGGCCGTCGAGGTCCTGGAAGCCATGGCCGTACATGAAGCCGAGGTCCTGCGGCGCGCGCGGCGTGGTGCCGCCGGCGGCGACCGCCTTGGCCACCAGTTCGTCGACCTCGGCGCGGCTCTCGCACGAGAGGCACAGCAGCACCTCGGTGCTGGTGCGGGTGTCGGCGATCGCCTTGTCGGTGAAGGTCTTGAAGAAGGGCTCGACCAGCAGCATCGCGTGGATGCTGCCTTCCTGCACCACCATGCAGGCGGCATTGGCGTCGGTGAACTGCGGGTTGAAGCTGTAGCCCAGCGCGTTGAAGAAGGCCTTGGACTTGTCGAGGTCCTTGACGGGGAGGTTCACGAAGATCTGCTTGGTGGCCATGGTGTTTCCTGTGCGTCGAAAGATGGGAACGAAAGAGGGGACTTCGGGGCGCTGGACTGGTTGTTGTGTACAGCGTCCACAAATTATGCAAAACAAAATGGACGGTGTCCACATCAATTTGCAAGAAGACGCTTCCGGCCCCCCGACGGCCCGTCCCGATGCCCGCGCGCACCGTGCGCCGATGGGTGGCGCCGCGTCGCGCAGCGTGCATCATGGCTGGCTCATGGAAATCGAATTCAAGTTCCACATCCCCGCCGACCGCCTGAAGGCCGTCGACGCCGCGCTGCGCCGCGGTGCCGTGGTGCGCACGCGGCTGCAGGCGCGCTATTTCGACACCGCCGACGAGCGGCTGGCCGCGCAGGGCATCGTGCTGCGGCTGCGCAAGGAGGGCCGGCGCTGGGTGCAGACGGTGAAGGCCACCGGCGACAACGCGCTGCACCGGCTCGAGCACAACGTCGACCTCGGCACCGCGGGCGCCTCGCCGGGCATCGACCCGCAGCGCCACCAGGGCACGCCGGTCGGCGAGCGGCTGGCGAAGGCGCTCGCGGGCGAGGATGGGCAGTCCGCGGCGCTGGTCGAACGCCAGTCCACCGACATCGTGCGGCTCACGCGCGACGTGCGCAGCACCGGGCCCGGTGGCGTCGTCGCCGAGCTGGCGCTCGATGTCGGCAAGGTGGTCGCGCATGCCGGCACGCCCGAACAGCGCGAATCGCCGGTCTGCGAGCTCGAGCTCGAACTCAAGCGCGGCAGCGTGCCGGGGCTGGTCGCGCTCGCGCAGCGCTGGTCGCAGCAGCACGGGCTGTGGTTCAGCACCATCTCGAAGGCCGAGCGCGGCGCGCGGCTGCTCGCGGGGCTCGAGGTGGTGCCCGCCGTCAAGGCCGAGCCGCCGCGCTTCGCGAGCGCGCCCGATGGCCGCGCGATCCAGCGCGCCGTGGTCGCGAACTGCCTCGCGCAGATCCTGCCGAATGCCACCGAAGTGGCCGCGGGCAGCGACGACGAGGAACAGGTCCATCAACTGCGCATCGGCATCCGCCGCCTGCGCACGGCCCTGCGCGAACTCGAGGGCCTCGACCCCACGGGCGCCTTCGACCGCGGGGGCTGGGAGCCGGCGCTGGTCGACTGCTTCCGCGCACTGGGCGCGCTGCGCGACCGCGAGCAGGTGGCGAAGATCGCGCAGCCGAAACTGCGCGAGGCCGGGGCGCCCGAGGTGGATCCGCTGGCCGGCGAGGCGGCCGGCACGGACGCCGCGCAGCCCTCACCCGGCGAGGCCGTGCGCGTGCCGGCATTCCAGGCCGTGCTGGTGGCCTTGATCGGCTTCACCGCGACCGAGGCCCCGGCGCCCGAACCGGCCGCGGAGGGCGCGCCGCCCGTCACGCCGCTGGACTCCGACGACGCCCGTCGCTTCCTGCGCAAGCGCCTGCAACGCCTGCACGAGCAGGCTCTGCGCGACGGCGGCCGCTTCGAATCGCTGGACACCGACAGCCAGCACCGCGTGCGCAAGCGCCTCAAGCGCCTGCGCTACCTCGCCGAATTCGCGGCGCCGCTGTTCGAGACCCGGGACGAGAGGAAGGGCGACGACAAGAGCGCCGCCGAGCGCTACCTGAAGCGCCTGCGTCCCGCGCAGGACGCGCTGGGCGAATACAACGACGAGGTCGTCGCGATGGCCCTGTACCGTGAAGCCACCGCGCACGATGCGCATGCCTGGTTCGCGGTGGGCTGGTTCAGCGCGCGGCATGCGGCGGGCGCGGCGGCCTGCCGGGAGGCGCTGGAAAAGATCGAGGGCGCGCGTCGCTTCTGGAAGAAGAGAAAGAGCTGAGCTGCCGCAATGCGGGCAGCAGTCGAGCGACGCCGCTCAGTTACCAAGGTCCAGACTTAGTTGAGATCCTGGCAGCGCAGGATCAAGCCGGCGATCGGCCAGACGCCTTGCGGCAGCTCCTGCTGCCCATGCGAAGAGCGCGATCCAGGAAAGCCATGCGCAAAACAGGAAGAGAAGCGCGGCGCTCCAACGCTGCTCTTTCAATGCGTCCTTGAAGAAATTCGCGGACCCTTCATCCTTCAATATCTCGCAGAGGATGCCGACCTCTTGCGGCGTGAAGGACGTGCTGATTTGAATGGCCTCGTTGCTTGCCGAGCAGTTGCTCGCGCGCAGCGGTGTCTCATCGAACGGCCATAGAGGCCACAGTGGCTTCACGTCCGTGGTTGTCGCTAAGAAGAAGCGATTCGTAGCCTTCAGACTCAACAGCGAGCGCGACGAGACCAAGCTTGCTGCAGAGGCAGCGCATAGCAGTACCGCGATAGCGAAGCCTGCCAGCTTTACTCCCTGCAAACTCTGCGATGGCAATTTCCTTGTGTTGACCTCGCGCGTATCTGGATCGAAGAACTCGCCACACATGCGCAGGGTTCGCATCTGGACACCGTTGAGCTTTGCCCAGCGGATAAGTTCTTTCGCTTTCTCCAGACTCGTGACAGGCAGTCCGGCAAACATTCGAAAAGAGACCAGGCTGGTCTGCTCGTCGACGAAAGCCCGGATCTCGGGATCGGAAATCTCCTGATTCCCGTGCACCAGCTGCCAAAGCCGCCGGATCAGCACATGGCGAGATTCCGTCCGCCATATCGCCCACAAAAACACCCCGCAAATGAGCAGCGGCGTTGCGATGCTGAAGACTTTGGAGACGTCGGAAATGCTCGCGGAATCCATCGGACGTAGCCGCAGCTAGCGCTCAGTGGTGGTGGCCGTGCGCCCCGTGCACGTGGCGATGCTCGATCTCCACTGGCAGCGCCTCGCGCACGTCCGTCACGGTCAGGCTGAAGCGCAGCGCCTTGCCGGCCCACGGATGGTTGCCGTCGAGCATGACGACCGGGCCCTTGATCTTCATCACGGTGAACACGTGCTCGCGGCCGTCGTCGAGGCGACCCTGCAGCTGGCCGCCCACCTTCACGCCCGGCGGGAAGTCGGTCTTGGGAATGCTGCGCACCAGCGTCTCGTCGCGCTGGCCGAAGGCGTCCTCGGGCGCGAGGTTCAGGGTGGTCTGGTAGCCCTTCTCCTGGCCGTCGAGCGCTTCCTCGATCTTGGGCAGCGTGTTCTCGTAGCCGCCGTGCAGGTAGGCCATGGGCTCGGGGCTGGCTTCGATCAGCTTGCCCTGGGCGTCGGCGACTTTGTACTTGAGGGTGACGACGGTGTCTTTTGCGATTTTCATCGGGCCATTTTCCGTGCAAACCGATGGGCCGTAGCAGCTAGGTCTTCCACGAGCGGAAGGCCTCGGGCAGCGTTTCCTCCGTGCTCAGCTTCTGCGTCACCATCGCGATGAAGGCCGACACCGCGAGCGGCAGGTGCTTGCGGCTCGGGTACAGCACGGTCAGCCCCTGACCCGTGCGCTGGTATTGCGGCAGCACCGGCACCAGCCGGCCGGCTGCCACGTCGAGCCGGCCCATCGAGGGCGGCAGCAGCGCGATGCCCAGGCCGGCCACGGCCGCCCGGCGCAGCGCCTGCGCGGTGTTGCCGCTGAAGCGGCCCGTGACCTGCACCTCCTCCTCGCCGTCCGGCCCGGTCAGCCGCCAGGTCGCGCGGCCGCTGGGATGCGCCGCGGTCACGCAGTCGTGCTGCGCCAGGTCCTGCAGCGTGGCCGGGGCGCCATGCGCGGCGATGTAGGCGGGGCTCGCCACCAAGCCGTCGGTGCGCGGTCCCAGCAGCTTGCGGCCGACGTAGCCCGAATCGGGCTGCGCGCCGCCACGGAAGGCGACGTCGATCTGCTCCGCGATCAGGTCGGCCTTGGCGTCGCTGAGCACGAAGTCGACCCGCACCAGCGGATTCGCGGCCAGGAAGTCGGCCACCCATTCCATCGGGAAGAAATCGAAGAAGTCGGCGGTCGCCGCCACGCGCACGAGGCCGCTGGGCTCGCGGCTGCCGGTGACCAGCTCCTGCCCGGCCTCGACCAGTCCATCGACCGCGCCCGCGCAGCGCTCGTGAAAAGCCTGGCCCGCGCTGGTCAGCGTCAGCTTGCGGGTCGAGCGCTGCATCAGCCGCGTGCCCAGCTGCGCCTCGAGCTGCTGGATGCGCCGGCTCACGGTGTTGGGCGGCAGCCCGAGGCGCCGGGCGGCTTCGGCAAAGCTGCCGTGGCGCACCACCTGCACGAACATGGCGATGTCGTTGAGGTCGAGCATGGGATTCGATTCCTTCCAAGAATGGACGAGTGCAATCCGACTCTACCGTCTAGTCGATCAATGGGTGGCGCCCTAACCTTCGATCCATCGGGCCCGCAGGCCCGTCCATCCATCCATCGACCCCGAATCCCAGGAGCTTCCATGTCCACCACCCAACCCCTCATCGGCATCGTCATCGGCTCGACCCGCGAAGGCCGCTTCGGCGAGAAGCCCGCGCACTGGATCCACGAGATCGCGAAGCAGCGTACCGACCTCGCCTTCGAACTGGTCGACCTGCGCGACCATCCGCTGCCCTTCTTCGACGAAGTCGGCGCGCCGGCCTGGGGCCCGGTGAAGAACGAGGCTGCGCAGCGCTGGCAGGCGAAGCTGGCCAGCTTCGACGGCCTCGTCGTGGTCACGCCCGAATACAACCACGGCCCGAGCGCGGTGCTGAAGAACGCGATCGACTGGGCCTACAAGGAGTTCGTGCGCAAGCCGATCGGCTTCGTGGGCTACGGCGGCGTGGGCGCGGCGCGCGCGATCGAGCAGCTGCGGCTGATCGCGGTCGAGATGCAGATGGCGCCGGTGCGCAACGCGGTCCACATCGGCATGGTCGAGTTCCTCGGCATCTGGCAGCAGGGCAAGAACTTCGAGGACTTCCCGCACCTCGCGCAGGCCGCGGGCGGCATGCTCGACGACCTCGCGTGGTGGACGAAGGCGCTGAAGACCGCGAGGGAGGCCGTATGACCGCCGAAGTCGCGGCACGAACCCGCGCCATCGTCTACCGCACGCGCGGCATGAAGCACGGCCCGATCGCGCGGCTCGTGAGCCCGGGCGACCTCGGCGAATTCCTCAAGCCCTTCGTCTTCCTCGACCTGTTCGGCTTCGACACCGAGGGCGGCCACCGTGGCTTCGGCATGCATCCGCACTCGGGCATCGCCACGCTGACCTGGCTGATCGAGGGCGACACGCTCTACGAGGACACGACCGGCGAACAGGGCGTGCTGCGCGGCGGCGGCGTCGAGTGGATGCGCGCGGGCAATGGCGTGTGGCACACGGGCGCGCCGGCACCGGGCGTGAAGCGCGTGCGCGGCTTCCAGCTCTGGGTGGCGCTGCCCGCATCGGAAGAGAACGCGCCCGCGCAGAGCATCTACCTCGCGCCCTCGCAGGTGCCGCGCGAGGGCCCGGCGCGCGTGCTGCTCGGCAGCTACGGCGCGGCGCGCAGCGCGATCCCGGCGCCCGCGCCGATCAACTACCTCGCGGTGCAGCTGAAGGACGGCGAGCACTGGCGCTACACGCCGCCGGCCGGCCATACGGTGGGCTGGCTCGCGGTCGAAAGCGGCGGGCTCGACGCGGGCGACGAGGCCGGCGGGACCATCGGCGACGGCGAGCTCGCGGTGTTCGAGGAGTCGGGCGAGGCTATCGAGCTCGTGGCGCATGGCGACACCTCCTTCGTGCTGGGCTCGGCGGTCAAGCATCCGCACGAGCTCGTGATGGGCCACTACTCGGTGCACACCAGCTGCGCGACGCTGGACCAAGGCGAGGCCGAGATCCGTCGCATCGGCGCGAAGCTGCGGCAGGAGGGCCGGCTCGGCCGAGCCTCGTAATCGAGCATGCGCGCGGCGGGTGGCTGCGCCAGAATCGTTCGCTTCCAGAACGATTCAGCCAGCCACCCCCATGAACATCGTCGATTCCTTCGCCGACGTCGCGCGCTTCGTCGACATCCGGCGCGACATCCACGCCCACCCCGAGCTCGGCTTCGAGGAACACCGCACTTCCGAGAAAGTGGCCGGCCTGCTCGCCGAATGGGGCATCGAGGTGCACCGCGGCATCGCGGGCACCGGCCTGGTCGGCGTGCTGCGCAAGGGCACGGGCGCGCGCACCATCGGCCTGCGCGCCGACATGGACGCGCTGCCGCTGCACGAGGCCAACGAGTTCGCCCACAAGTCGCGCCACGCGGGCCGCATGCACGCCTGCGGCCACGACGGCCACACCACCATGCTGCTGGCCGCCGCCTGGCACCTGTCGCAACAGGGCCCGGACGACTTCGACGGCACGGTGCATTTCATCTTCCAGCCCGCGGAGGAGATGGGCAAGGCCGGTGCCAAGAAGATGATCGACGAGGGCCTGTTCGAGCGCTTCCCGTGCGACGCGGTCTTCGGCCTGCACAACTTCCCGGTCGGCGACGTGGGCCGCTTCGCGCTCAACGAGGGCGCGCTCATGGCCTCGAGCAACACCTACCGCATCGCGCTGCACGGGCGCGGCACGCATGCCTCGATGCCGCACACCGGCATCGACCCGGTGGCAGCGGTGGTCAACCTCGCGCAGCAGCTGCAGACCATCGTCGCGCGCACCATCCCGAGCACCGAGCGCGCGCTGCTCGCGGTCACGCAACTGCGCGGCTCGGACGCGCCCAACATCATTCCCGACGAGGCCACGGTCGGCGGCACCATCCGCACCTTCTCGATCGAGGCCATCGACCTGCTCGAGGCGCGGCTGCGCGAGGTGGCCGCGGGCGTGGCGGCGGCGCACGGCTGCACGGCCGAGGTGTTCTTCAACCGCTCCTCGCCGCCGACGGTGAACCATCCGGCCGAGGCGCGCTTCGCGGCCGGCGTGATGCGAGAGGTGGTGGGCGACGACATGGTCACCACCGACTTCCCGGCGGTGATGGGCGCCGAGGACTTCGCCCACATGCTGCTGGCGCGGCCCGGCTGCTATGCCTTCCTCGGCAATGGCGACGGCGACCACCGCCTCGACGGCCACGGGCCCGGGCCTTGCATCATCCACAACAGTTCGTTCGACTTCAACGACGAGATCATCCCGATCGGCGCGAGCTACTTCGTGCGGCTGGCGCAGCGCTGGCTCGCGCCGGGGCGCTGAAGCGACCACGCGGACTTCTTCCTTTCTCCAACCCGACGAAAGCGACCCCACCGATGACCACCCCGTTCGCCCGACGCTCGCTCCTCGCCCTGGCCTTCGCGGCGGCCGTACTGCCCGCGGCGGCGCAGCAGCGCGTGATCCACATCGTCGTGCCCTTCGGCACCGGCGCGGTGCAGGACACCGTGGCGCGCGCCTTCAACAACGAGCTCGGCGCGGCGCTCAATGCGAGCGCCATCGTCGAGAACCGCGCGGGTGCTGGCGGCACCGTGGGCGCGGCGATCGCGGCCAAGGCGCCGGCCGACGGCAACACGCTGGTGCTCGCGGCCGCGAGCCACAACATCGCGGGCTTCCTCTACAGCAAGCTGCCCTACGACCCGCTCAAGGACTTCGTGGGCGTGGCCAACATCGGCAACGCGGGCTACGTGCTCGCGGTGGCCAGCGGCATGAACGTGTCGACCACGGCCGACTTCATCAAGGAGGTCAAGGCCAATCCCGGCAAGTACAACTACGCCTCGGCCGGCAACGGCAGTGCCACGCACCTCGCGATGGCCTCGTTCCTCGCCAAGGCCGGGCTGCAGATGACGCACATCCCGACCAAGTCCACCGGCGAGGCGGTCAACGAGGTGCTCGCGGGCCGGGTGCAGGCGGTGATCTCGTCGAGCATCGGCGTGATGGGCTTCCAGAGCGATCCGCGCATGAAGCTGCTGGCCTCGACCGGCCAGTCGCGCAGCCCCTTCCTGCCGAAGCTGCCGACCGTGGCCGAGAGCGGCCTGCCCGGCTATGCCTTCGACTCGTGGATCGGCCTGCTCGCGCCGGCGGCCACGCCCAAGGCCGAGGTCGAGCGGCTCAACGCGGCCGTCAACAAGGTGATCGCCGACCCGGCGATCCAGGAACGCTTCACGCGGCTGGGCGTGGAGCCGCGCAGCCAGAGCGCCGAGGAATTCCAGAAGCTGCTGCGCGCCGACTGGGATGCGATGGGGGCGGTGGTGAAGGCTTCGGGGGCGAAGGTCGATTGAAGTCGAATACAAGCTCTGGCAGATAAAAGGTAAATATAAGCCTAAGCCTGTAAATTGACAAAACAAGGATAGACCTATATCTTGAAGACAAGATGGACTACCCCCTTCGTTTTGCCGACCAGCTCCGGGCGCACCTCCAGGCGCTGCGGAAGAAGCGCGGCCTGACCCAGGCGCAGGCCGGCGCCCTCGTCGGCGTCAGCCAGGCCCGGATCGCCGAGATCGAGGCGAATCCGGGGGCCGTCGGCTTCGAGCAGCTGATGAAATTGCTGGCGGCGCTGGGCGCGTCGATCTCGCTGCGTGACGAGGACGAGGTTCCGGCGAATGCGGAACTTCCCGATGGCGACCCGCGCCCGAACGACCGCAACGCGGCGCGCGCCTATGGCCGGATGTCGTCGCCGGCCGCGCCGGTCGTCCAGGAAAAAGGCGTGGAACCGCCGGCCGCCCCGTCGCTCCCCGAACCGCAAGCGCCGCGCCCCGCCGCGGCTGGCCCCGCGCCCGCCGCCCGCGAGCGCTTCGCCGCCACACCGAGGAAAGGCTCCTGGTGAGGCGCGCGCTCAAGGCCTGGATGAACGGCGAGCTCGTCGGCACCTGGTCGGTCGATCGCGAATCCCACACCTTCCGCTACGAGCCCGCCTGGCTCGCGTCGCCGCGACGCCGTTCGCTGTCGCTCTCGCTGCCGATCACCACGGCGCTCGAAGTCCAGGGCGAGGCGGTGCGCAACTACTTCGACAACCTGCTGCCCGACAACGAGCGGATCCGCGCGCGGCTGGGCCAGCGCTTCGGGCTCAGGAGCACCAAGGTCTTCGACCTGCTCCAAGCCATCGGCCGCGACTGCGTGGGTGCGGTGCAGTTGCTGCCCGACGGTGCGATGCCCGAGGGCTGGGACCGCGTGAACTGCGAGCCGCTCGCCGACGAGCAGGTGGCCGAGCTGCTGCGCGCCGTGCCGACCGAATCGACGCCCGAGCGGCTGCGCGACCGCGACCTGTTGCGCATCTCGCTCGCGGGCGCGCAGGAAAAGACCGCGCTGACCCGCGTCGACGGCCGCTGGTGCCGCCCGCATGGCGCCACGCCGACCACCCACATCCTCAAGCTGCCGCTGGGGCTGATCGGGGGTTCGCGGCGCGTCGATGCCTCGGACTCGATCCACAACGAATGGCTCTGCGCGCGGATCGTCGGCGCGCTGGGCCTGCCGGTCGCGCCGACCGCCATCGAGACCTTCGGCGACCAGAAGGTCTTGGCGGTCGAGCGCTTCGACCGCGAATGGATGGCGGGCGCGAACGGCGAGCGCTGGATCGCGCGCCTGCCTCAGGAAGATTTCTGCCAGGCGATGGCGCTGCCGCCCGAGCGCAAGTACGAGCAGCACGGCGGCCCCGGCATGACCCGCTGCCTGCAACTGCTGCAGGGAAGCCGCAGCCGGGACGACGGCACGCTGTTCCTGCTCGCGCAGCTCGCCTTCTTCCTGCTGGCGGCCACCGACGGGCATGCCAAGAATTTCTCGATCCACCTGCAGCGCGGCGATGCCTACGAGATGACGCCGCTCTACGACGTGCTCTCGATGTGGCCCTACTTCGGCAACGGCGCGAGCCAGTTCCAGCCGCGCCGGGCCGAGCTGGCGATGGCCGTGCGCTCGAAGAACGCGCACTACGCGCTGCACACCATCCAGGCCCGCCACTGGTGGGGGCTCGCGATGCGCAACGGCGGCGACGACACCTGGCGCGCGATGCTCGCGATGGTCGAGACCCTCCACGAGGCGCTGGCCGAGGTCGAGGCCGCGCTGCCCGCGGACTTTCCCGCGCGGACCTGGGAGGCCGTTTCCCGCGGCGTGCGCGCCGAGGCACGGCGCTTCCTTTCGGGCGTGGCGCCCGCCGCGACGCGCTGACCCGGTCTCGTCCTCCAGCCGGATGCGCTCGCCGCGTGCTGGCGTGTAGGACGCCCGTGCATTGACTTCGGCCTTCCGCGGGCGATGCTGGGAACGGGTTCCGGCTCGTAGGCCGGACCGCAGGAAGGAAGGCTTTCATGGAACAGACAACGACAACAGCCATGCCCTCGCGCCAGGGTGGAACGCAGAAGCTCTGGGTGGTGATCGGCGTGCTCGCGGTGGCGGTGGCCGCGCTCGGCGGCGCGCTGTGGCAGAAGCACCAGGGCGGCACTGCGGCATCGCCGCCCGTGGCCCTGGCATCCGGCCCGGCACCCGACGACTTCAAGCCCGATGCCGCGCCGCCGGCGCTCCAGCCCTTGCCGTCCGGCCCGACTGGGACCGCGACCTCGGCGGCGCCTGCGCCGGCCGTGAGCGCCACGCCGCAGCCCGTTCCAGCCACGGGCCCTGCGCCGATGGCCGCCGTGCCCGAACCGGCCGCCGCTCCGCCCTGCGCGGTCTGTGGCCATGTCGAGACGGTGCGTGCCGTGCAGCGTACCCAGCGCCCGAGCGGCGTCGGCATGGTGGCAGGCGGCGTGGTCGGCGGGCTGGTGGGCAACCAGATCGGCCATGGCGGCGGCCGCACGGCCGCGACCGTGCTCGGCGCCGTCGGCGGCGGCTATGCGGGCAACGAGATCGAGAAGCGCACCCACACGGTCACCGTCTACCAGGTTGGCGTGCGCATGGACAACGGCACGCTGCGCAGCGTCGAGACGCGCAGCGCGCCGCCGATCGGCAAGGCCGTCAGGCTCAAGGGCCACACGCTGAGCCCGGCCGACGGCCACAAGTAGACCCCACCGGTGTTTCGAGACACGCCCGGCCTTCCGGCCGGGTATGCGCGTTTACGAGAATATTGACGGTATATCCTTAATATATTTAAATCCGCTCCGTCCCAGCCCCGCCCATCCGGGCCCATCCAAGGAGCGAATTCGTGAGCAACCCCCGCTGGCAAGGCATCTTTCCCGCCGTCACCACCAAGTTCCATGCCGACGAGCGCATCGATGCCGAAGGCACCGCGCGCCACATCGACTTCCAGATCCGCAACGGCATCCACGGCCTCGTCACCTGCGGCTCGCTCGGCGAAGCCAGCACGCTGTCGCTCGAGGAGAAGCTGCAGGTCGCGCAGATCGCGCTCGAGGCCGCCGACGGCCGCATCCCGGTGCTGGCGAACGTGTCCGAGACCAGCACCCGCGAGGCGCTGCGCTACGTCGAGGGCGGCAACAAGCTCGGCGTGGCCGGCTACATGGTCATGCCCTCGGTGATCTACGTGGCCGACGCGCGCGAAGCCATGCTCAACGTGCGCACCATCGCCAACGCGGCGCAGAAGCCGGTGATGGTCTACAACAACCCGGTGGCCTACCGCGTCGACCTCAAGCCCGAGCACATGGTCGAGCTGGCCGACTGCGAATGGATCGCGGCCATCAAGGAGAGCACCGACAACATCCGCCGCATCACCGACCTGCGCAACACGGTCGGCGACCGCTACCAGCTGTTCCTCGGCGTGGACGACCTCGCCTACGAGGGCCTGGCGCTGGGCTGCGACGGCCTGCTGGCCGGCGTGGGCTGCGCGTTCCCGCGCGAGACGGTGGCGCTGTACGACCTGATGAAGGCCGGCCAGTTCGCCGAGGCGCTCAAGCTCTACCAGTGGATGACGCCGATGCTGCATCTCGACGTCTCGACCAAGCTGGTCCAGAACCTCAAGCTCATCGACCACCTCGTGGGCGTGGGCACCGAGCACGTGCGCCGTCCGCGCCTGCCGCTGGTGGGCGCCGAGCGCGAGGCCATCGAGGCCATCGTGAAGAAGGCGCTCGCGACCCGTCCGGCCAAGTACCAATCGGTCGCCTAAGCCCTTCGTTTGCTGCGTTTCCCCCGAGGGCGGCGCCCTCGTTTCCCTCGTACCCTCCGTGTCCCCTTATCCAGGAAGAAGCATGAAGACACCATCGAAGATGATTCCGCTGCTCGGCCTCGTGGCGCTGGCCCTCGCAACCCAGGCGAAGGCGCAGGAGCAGGTGGTCAAGATCGGCCATACCGGGCCGCTCTCCGGCCCCAATGCGTTCGCGGGCAAGGACAACGAGAACGGCGTGCGCCTCGCGATCGAGGAGCTCAACGCCAAGAAGCTCGTGGTCGGCGGCAAGACGCTCAAGTTCGAACTGAAGTCGGAGGACGATGCCTGCGACGCCAAGAGCGGCGTGGCCGTGGCGCAGAAGTTCGTCGACGACAACGTCAAGTTCGTCATGGGCCCGTACTGCTCGGGCGTGGCCATCCCGGCCTCGCGCGTCTACAGCGACGGCGGCGTGCTGCTGTCGACCGTGGGCACCAACCCGAAGGTCACGCAGGGTGGCTACAAGAACCTCTACCGCATCATCGCGAGCGACAACCAGATCGGCGGCAGCATGGCCGTGTACGCGGCCAAGGTGCTCAAGGTCACCAAGGTCGGCGTGATCGACGACCGCACCGCCTTCGGCCAGGGGCTCGCCGAGGAGTTCACCAAGGAAGCGAAGAAGCAGGGCCTCACCGTGGTCGGCCAGGAGTTCACCACCGACAAGGCGGTCGACTTCACCGCCATCCTGACCAACATGAAGGCCAAGCAGCCCGAGGCGATCTTCTTCGGCGGCTATGCGCCGCAGGGCGCGCCGATGACGCGCCAGATGAAGCAGCTCGGCATCAACGCCAAGCTGCTCGGCGGCGACACGCTGTGCAGCCCCGCGATGGGCAAGCTCGGCGGCGACGCGGTCAACGACGCGGTGTTCTGCGCCCAGGGCGGCTCGATCCTCGAGAAGGCGGTCAGCGGTCCGGCCTTCAAGGAGAAGTTCAAGAAGCGCTTCGGCGTCGATGCCGATGCCTACGCGGCTTCGTACTACGACCAGGTGATGTTCATCGGCGAGTCGATGGCCAAGGCCAACTCGATCGATCCCGACAAGGTCGGCGCCGAGCTCTACAAGACCACCTACAAGGGCGTGGCCGCGACCTATGCCTACGACGACAAGGGCAACATGAAGCAGGCGCCGATCACGGTGTTCACCTTCAAGAACGCCGCGCCGACGGCGCTCGCGAGCTACTGAGCCACGCCTTCCCGGAAGGGGCCGCGGCCCCTTCCTCCTCCTTTTCCTTCAACGCATCGCCGTCTTCAAGGAAGGCGATGCGCCCATCCCCATGCACCGCATCCAGATCATCGACTCGCACACCGGCGGCGAGCCCACCCGCCTCGTGACCGGCGGCTTCCCGGACCTCGGCCGCGGCAGCATGGCCGAGCGCCGCGCGCTGCTGGCCGAGCATCACGACCAATGGCGCGCCGCCACCGTGCTCGAGCCGCGCGGCAGCGACGTCGTGGTCGGAGCGCTGCTGTGCGAACCGGTCGCGCCCGATGCCGCGGCCGGCGTGATCTTCTTCAACAACGCGGGCTACCTCGGCATGTGCGGCCACGGCACCATCGGCCTGGTCGCGAGCCTCGCGCACATGGGCCGCATCGGCCCCGGCGAGCACCGCATCGAGACGCCCGTGGGCACCGTCACCACCACGCTGCACGCGGACGGCGCGGTCAGCGTGCGCAACGTGCCGGCGTACCGTCACCTGCACCAGGTGGCCGTCGAGCTGCCGGGCCATGGCACGGTGCGCGGCGACGTGGCCTGGGGCGGCAACTGGTTCTTCCTCGTGAGCGAGGCCGCGCACGGCCAGCGCGTGGCGAGCGACAACCTCGCCGCGCTCACCGACTACACGGCCGCGCTGCGGCGCGCGCTCGCGGCGCAGGGCATCACCGGCGCCGAGGGCGCGGAGATCGACCACATCGAACTGTTCGCCGACGACGCGGACGGCGCCGACAGCCGCAACTTCGTGCTGTGCCCCGGCAATGCCTACGACCGCTCGCCCTGCGGCACCGGCACCAGCGCCAAGATCGCCTGCCTCGCGGCCGACGGCAAGCTCGCGCCCGGCCAGGCGTGGACGCAGGCCAGCGTGATCGGCAGCCGCTTCGAGGCCCGCTACGAGCTCGCCGACGACGGCCGCGTCATCCCCACGCTGCGCGGCCGCGCCCACATCAGCGCCGAAGCCACCCTGCTGATCGACGAGGCCGATCCCTTCGGCTGGGGCATCCGGCTCTGACACGGCAGATGGCCGACGCGGACGCGATCGTCATCGGCGCCGGCATCGTCGGCGCCGCCTGCGCGCATGCGCTCGCGCGCGCCGGCCGCCGCGTGCGCGTGATCGATGCGCGCCGGGGCGGTGCCACCGGCGCCGGCATGGGCCACCTCGTGGCGATGGACGACAACCGCGCCGAGCTCGAACTCAGCAGCCGCTCGATCGACCTGTGGCGCACGCTCGCGCCGCGCATGCCGGCCGATTGCGCGCACAGCGCCTGCGGCACGCTCTGGATCGCCGCCGACGACGCGGAGATGGCCGAGGCCGAACGCAAGCGCGAACGGCTCGCCGCGCTGGGCATCGCGAGCCGGCTGCTCGATGCGAAGGCATTGGCCATGGCCGAACCGGCATTGCGCGCCGGCCTCGCGGGCGCGCTCGAGGTGCCGGGCGACGGCATCCTCTATGCGCCCAACGCGGCGCGCTGGCTGCTCGCGGATGCGGGCGCCGCGGTCGAATTCGAGCAGGCCCAGGTCGCGGCCATCGAGGACGACGGCACGCTGCTTCTGGCCGACGGCGGCCGGCGCCGCGCCGCGCAGATCGTGCTGGCCGCCGGCCTCGAGGCGGCCGCGCTGTGCCCCGAACTGCCGCTGCGGCCCAAGAAGGGCCACCTGCTGATCACCGACCGCTATCCGGGCACCGTGCGGCACCAATTGGTCGAGCTCGGCTACGTCACCAGTGCGCACCATGCCGAGGGCGACTCGGTCGCCTTCAACGTGCAGCCGCGGCCCACGGGGCAACTGCTGGTCGGCTCCTCGCGGCAGTTCGACACCACCGATCCCGCGGTCGAGCCCGCGATGCTCGCGCGCATGCTGCGGCGCGCGATCGACTACCTGCCGGGCCTGGGCGAACTCAACGCCATCCGCAGCTGGACCGGCCTGCGCGCCGCCACGCCCGACGGCCTGCCGCTGCTGGGCGCGCATCCATGGCGCGAGAAGCTGTGGCTCGCGCTCGGCCACGAAGGCCTGGGCGTGACCACCGCGCCGGGCAGCGCCGAGCTGCTGGTGGCGCTGATGACGGGCACTGCGCCGCCGTTCGATGCGCGGCCTTTCGCGCCCGGGCGGCTGCTCGAGGCAGTGGCATGAACGCCGCGCCGCAGGTTCTGTTGCAGGTCGACGGCCGTGAGGTGCGCGTCGCGGCCGGCAGCTCGGTCGCCGCCGCGCTGCGCATCGCCGACACGACCCCGGCCATGGGCGTCGCGCGCGTCTCCGTCACGGGCCAGCCGCGAGCGCCCCTCTGCGGCATGGGCATCTGCCAGGAATGCCGCGTCGCCATCGACGGCCGCCGCCGCCTCGCCTGCCAGACCGTCTGCGGGGAAGGCATGCGCGTGGAGACCCTGCGATGAGCACCGACGCCGTCGGTCTCGAGCATTGCGACCTGCTGATCGTCGGCGCCGGCCCCGCGGGCATGGCCGCCGCGCTGGCGGCCGCGCCCAGCGGCGCGTCCATCGTCGTGATCGACGACAACCCCGTGCCCGGCGGCCAGATCTGGCGCGACGGTCCCGGTGCCACCCTGCCGCCGGCCGCGCGCCGGCTGCGCGAGGCGCTGGCCGCCCGCGCCAACGTGCGCGTGCACAGCGGCACGCGCGTGGTGGCCGCCAGCGCGCCGCGCGAACTGCTGCTCGAGGAGGCAGAGCGCGCCTGGCGCCTGCGCTGGGGCAGGCTCGTGCTGTGCACCGGCGCGCGCGAACGCCTGCTGCCATTTCCGGGCTGGACCCTGCCGGGCGTGACCGGCGCGGGCGGCCTGCAGGCGCTGATCAAGGCCGGCCTGCCGGTGGCGAGCGAGCGCATCGTCGTCGCCGGCACCGGCCCGCTGCTGCTGGCAGCCGCGGCCACCGCGCGCCAGGCCGGCGCGAAGGTGCTGCGCATCGCCGAGCAGGCGGCCTTCGGCGCGGTCGCGGGCTTCGTGCTGGGGCTCGCGCGCTGGCCGGGCAAGGCGGCGCAGGCACTGACGCTGGCCGATGCGGCCTACCGCACGGGCTCGCACGTGGTCGAGGCACGGGGCACGACGCAACTCGAATCGGTGCGCCTGAGCCAGGGCGGCCGCATGCGGGAGGTCGCCTGCGAGCGCCTGGCCTGCGGCTTCGGCCTCGTGCCCAACACCCAGCTCGGCCAGATGCTCGGCTGCGCGCTCGCGCCCTTCGGCGACAGCGGCACGCTCGCGCTGGCCGTCGACGAGCGGCAGGCCACCAGCCTGGACGGCGTCTACGCGGCCGGCGAATGCACGGGCTTCGGCGGCAGCGAACGTGCGCTCGCGCAGGGCGCCATCGCGGGCCATGCGGCCGTCGGCGACGAAAAGGCCGCACGCTTGCAATACGCCGAACGCGCGCGCTGGAACGCCTTCGCCACGCGCCTGCACCGCGGCTTCGCGCCCGGCCCCGCGATCCGCGCGCTGGCCCGGCCCGACACGCTGGTGTGCCGCTGCGAGGACGTGCCCCTCGCGGCGCTCGCCGGCTGCGGCGGCTGGACCGACGCCAAGCTGCACCAGCGCTGCGGCATGGGGCCGTGCCAGGGCCGCGTGTGCGGCGATGCCGCGCAGTTCCTGTTCGGCTGGACGCCGCCCGCGCCGCGGCCGCCGCTGTCGCCCGTGCGCATCGCGACGCTGGCCGGCCTGGGCGCGCGCGACCCGGACTGATCCACACTACGCAGATCCGCGTCCCCGAACCTCCATGGCTGCTCCGATCCCCGCCCCTGCCCCCGCGTCCGCCCCGAAGCGACGCGCCGCCGACATGGCCTACGACGCCATCGAGACCCTGCTGTCCACGCTGCAGCTCGAACCCGGCAGCCAGATCGTCGAGGCCGAACTGGCCGAGCGCACCGGCCTGGGCCGCACGCCGGTGCGCGAGGCGCTGATGCGCATGGTGTCGATCGGCCTCGTCGTGCAGCAGGCGCGCCGCGGCCTGCTGGTGTCGACCATCGACCTCGCCGACCACCTCGACGTGGTGCAGACGCGCCGCGTGCTCGAGCAGCTGATCGCCACCTGCTCCGCGCGCCGCGCCACCGCGCCGCAGCGCAAGGAGATCGTGCGCTGCGCCGAGCAGATGGTGGAGGCGGCCGCGCGCGGCGACCTCGACGGCTACATGCGCGCCGACCATGCGCTCGACCTGGTGAACCACCAGGCCAGCCACAACGACTCGGCCGTCAAGGCCGTCACGCCGCTGATCGTGCAGTGCCGCCGCTTCTGGTACGCCTACCAGCACCAGGGCGAGATCGTCGAGGGCGCCAATGCCCACCTCGAACTGGCGCAGGGCATCGCCACCGGCGACGAGGCCGCCGCCATCGCGGGCGCCGACCGGCTGATGGACTACCTCGAGCGCTTCGCGCGCAAGATCATCGACCGCTAGGCGTCTGCGGGGAAGTCCGCGTGCATCGTCCGGACCCGCGGCGCATACTGGCCCGATGGCCGCCGCACCCCGAGCCCGCCCCGAGGATTTCTTCAGCACCGACGAATGGCAGGCGCTGACCGCGCGCTCGTCGTGGAAGGGGTTGTGGCTGGTCGCGCACTGCTGGGGCGTCATCGGCCTCGCGATGCTGGTGGGCGTCGTCTGGCCATGGACCCTTCCGCTGATGGTGCCGATCGTCGGCGCGCGCCAGCTCGGCCTGTTCATCCTGATGCACGACGCGGCCCATGCGGGGCTGCACCGCAACCGCCGCGTCAACGACTGGGTCGGCCACTGGCTGTGCTCGTCCACCCTGCGCGACTACCGGCCCTACCACCTGCAGCACCACCGCTTCGTGCAGCAGACCGAGGACCCCGACCTCGTGCTGTCGGCGCCGTTCCCGATCTCGCGCGCCTCGATGTGGCGCAAGGTCGTGCGCGACCTCAGCGGCCAGACCTTCTACAAGCAGCGCTTCGGCCACATCGCCGAAGGCATTCGCCGGCGCGCGCCAGGCGAATCGGCGCTGAAGGCGTTCGGCCGCGAACTCGCGAAGGACCGCCGCTTCTTTCTCGCCAACGGCCTCGGGCTGCTGGCCTTCGCGCTGGCGGGCTACTGGTGGGCCTGGGTCCTGATGTGGCTGCTGCCCATGGCGACCTGGCTGCCGCTCGTGAGCCGGGTGCGCAACATCGCCGAGCATGCGCTGGTGGCGCAGAACGAGGCCGATCCGCTGCGCCAGGCGCGCACCACGCATGCCAACCTGGCCGAGCGCATCTTCATCGCGCCCTACTGGGTCAACTACCACTGCGAGCATCACATGTTCACCAGCCTGCCGTGCTGGAGCCTGCCGCGGGCGCACCGGCTGTTGCAGCGCGGTGGCACCACCGCGCGCATGGAGGTGCAGCCCGGCTACCTGAGCCTGCTCAAGCAGGCCACGGCGGCCTGAAACTTCAGCGCGTCGCGGGCCGCGCCGCCGTGGGCAGCGCCCCGCGCTGCGCATGCTGGCTCAGCCAGATGCTCGCGATCACGATGGCGATGCCCGCCACCTGCAGCGGCGACAGCCGCTGTCCCAGCAGCACCCAGCCGAGGATCACGGCCGTCACCGGGCTCAGGAAGGCCAGCGAGGCGATGGCGGCCGGCTCCAGCCGGGCCACGCCGCGAAACCACAGGATGTAGGTCAGCGCGGCGCCCACCAGGCCCAGCCAGCCGAAGCCCAGCCAGTTGGTGGCCGTGAGCGGCGGCAGCGCCGGTTCGAGCCACAGCGCCACCGGCAGCAGCAGCAGGCCGCCCGCGGTGAGCTGCCAGGCGGTGAAGGTCAGCGCCGAGACCGGCGGCTGCCAGCGCCGCGCCAGCACGGTGCCGAAGGCCATCGACACCGCGCCCGCGAGCGCCGCCGCGATGCCCACCGCATCGAGCCTGGCCTGCGGCGTGAGCACCAGCAGCGCCACGCCGCCGAAGCCCACGGCGGCCGCCACCACCGACAGCGCGCGCACCCGCGTGCCGAGCAGCGCGCTCGCGAGGAACACCACCATCAGCGGCTGCAGCGAGGTGATCGTGGCCGCCACCCCGCCCGGCAGCCGGTAGGCCGCGATGAACAACATCGCCCACAGCAGCGAGAAATTGAGCGCGCCCAGCACCAGGATGCGGCCCCACCAGGCGCGTTCGGGCAACTGCCGCACGATGGCCAGCAGCAGCAGGCCCGCGGGCAGCGCGCGCAGCATCGCGACCGTGAGCGGGTAGTTCGCGGGCAGCAGCTCGGTGGTGACGATGTAGGTGCTGCCCCAGATCGCGGGCGCGGCGGCGGTCAGCAGGATGTCGGCGCCCCGGGCGGGAGGGCGGGCGCTGCGGTCGGTGGTATCGGTCATGGAGGCTTGAATCTATTTCAATTGACCGTTGGTTGTGAATGTCTGAATAATGAATTGATTCATTACCAATGGTTGTGGATCATGGACCATCTCACCGCCCTCCAGGTCTTCCGCACCGCCGCCACCAGCGGCAGTTTCGCGGGCGCGGCGCGCCAGCTCGGGCTGTCGGCCGCCGCGGTCAGCAAGAACATCGCCGAGCTCGAGGCGCACCTGAAGGTGCGGCTCATCAACCGCACCACGCGCAGCATGAGCCTCACCGAGGCCGGCGCCGCCTACCACCAGCGGCTCTCGCGCATCCTCGACGATCTGAGCGAGGCCGACGCCGCGCTCGCGCCGATGGGCAGCAGCCCGTCGGGCGTGCTGCGGGTCAGCGCGCCGCTGACCTTCGCGCTGACCTGCATCTCGCCCGGCATCCCGGCCTTCATGGACCGCCACCCGAACCTGCGGCTCGAGCTCGACCTGCAGGACGCGCGCACCGACCTGATCGGCGGCGGATACGACCTCGCGATCCGCGGCAGCGACCGGCTCGAGGACTCGAGCCTGGTGGCGCGCGAGCTCACGACCATGACCCACGTGCTGTGCGGCGCGCCGGCCTATTTCGCCGCCCGTGGCCGGCCCGCGCGGCCCGAGGACCTGAAGGCCTTCGACTGCGTGCAGTTCACGCTCTCGGGCCATGCCCACAAGTGGACCTTCCGCCGCGCCGGCCGCAGCGTGGCGGTGCCGGTCGACGGGCGCTACAAGGTCAGCTCCAGCCTCGCGGTGCGCGACGCGCTGCTCGCGGGCTTCGGCCTGAGCCTGATCCCGCGCATCTACGTCGCGCACGAACTGGCCGCGGGCCGGCTCGAGGCGGTGCTGGATGACTGGGAGGCCGACCGCACGCCGGTCTATGCCGTCTATCCCTCGCGTCACCTGGCCGCGAAGACGCGCGCCTTCGTCGACTTCCTGCTCGAGCGCTTCGCCTCGCGCTGACCGTTGAGCAGCCGCCCGATGGGCGTGCGGCGCGCCAGCAGCTCGTAGCTCGCGAGCGCGACGAGCGAGGTGGCCGCGATGTTGAGGCCCATCTTCGCGAGCGCGCCCAGCGGCGCATGGAACAGCAGCACGCCGAAGCCGACGGTGCCGAGCATGTGGACCAGGTAGACCCAGTACGAGCTGCGCGAGAGGTAGTCGAGCACGCCGTTACGCCGCGGCAGCCAGCGCACGAAGGCGCCGATCAGCGCCAGGCTCCAGAGCCAGCCGGCGGTGCCGTAGGCGTAGGCGATCCAGAACGCGGCATGCGGCAGGGGCGTCGTGCCGCGCGCGGCGCCCAGCAGCGCGAGCGTCGCGCCGAAGAAGCCCAGGCCTGCGAGCGCCAGGAGCTGGCAGCGCGCGGCGAAGCGGGCGAGCAGTTCCTGCCGCCCGTGCAGGCACAGGCCGAACACGAAGAACAGGCCGCTGTGCACCCATTCGCCCCAGGGCGGCAGGAAGGAGCCGCTCTGCGGCGCCAGGCCCGTGGGATGGAAGGACCCGGCCACCGCCAGCGGCAGCGCCAGCACCAGGACGCCCCAGGGCTGGCGCGCCAGCAGTTCGAAGCCGCGCGAAAAGCCCGCGCGCAGCCGCGCCGGCACGAAGCGGCCCAGCTTCGCGCCGGCCCAGGCCAGCACGCAGAGCCAGAACAGCTGGTAGATGAACCACAGGTGCAGCGTGTTGAATGGCGAGCCGCCCGGCGGGCGCGGCGGCGCCAGCGCCGCGTCGAGTCCCGGCACGCCACGCACCGTGAGGTGGATGTAGACCATCGCGAGCAGCGTGGTCAGCGCGAACAGCGGCGGCCAGAACAGCGCGAAGGGCAGGGCGAGCCGCAGCGCGCGGTTGCGCAGCATGCCGCCGGCGCCGCGCCGCTCGACCAGCAGCGCGACGAAGAAGCCCGCGAGCACGAAGAACACCGGCATGCGGAAGCCGTGGATGAACAGCAGCAGCAGGTCGGCGACGCGCGAAGTTTGCGGGTCGCGCCAGGGCAGCGGCGAGGCGACGGTGAGGTGGTTGAGAGCCACGTGCAGCACGATGCCCAGCCACATCATGAGGGCGCGCAGGTTGTCGAGCGCGTGCAGACGTTGCGGGGCGGAAGGAGGGGTGTTGGCGTTGTTCATGCGGCCACTGTTGGGCCTCACGCAACGTCAGGGTCAAGCGGGCGCGAAGGGGTTTTTCAGGCCGCGCGCAGCGTCGCCATGGCGCGCAGCAGCAGCTCGCGCACCGGCGGCGCGGTCACCGCCGCGGCCTGCAGCACGGGCTCGGTGGCCATGGCCTGCATCAGCCGGGCCGCGATGCCCGGGTCGTGGTCGCAGAAGGCATCGAACAGCGCGGCCCACTCGCGCGCGATCGCCTGCACGGCCGGGTCGCCGGGCGCCGCGCCCCGGGTCTGCAGGGCCTCGAGTTCGCCCGAGAGCCGGCGCCAGGCCGCGTCGGGCGGCGTGCCCAGGCGCGCGAAGTCCTCGGCGTCGAGGTGGCGCAGCAGCGCGGCCATGCGCAGGCCGATGGCCTCTTCGATGTAGCCGATCAGCGCGGCCGAGGGGCCGTCGTCGCGCCGCGCCACCGGCTCGCTGCGGTACATCTCGCCCCAGCGCTCGATCAGGTCGTAGTTGCCGTCCATCCACTGGCCCATCAGCGTCATCCAGCGCGCGGCCAGCGGTTGCAGCTCGAGCGCATCGGCCGGCACGCCGCGCGCCATGCGCTCGCTCACCTCGGCGATCAGCGGCGGCCACTGGTCGGCCACCGCCTTCCAGTTCGCCATCAGCGCGCGGATCTCCTCCGGGCTGAAGTAGCGGCCGTAGGTGCTCATCTGCTCGAGCGTCGCGAGCCAGTCGCCGGTGTCGGGCCGGCCGCCCTCGGCCAGCCGCTGTTCGAGCAGCGCGAGCCGCTCGCGCAGCGTGGTGGCCTGCGCGATCTGCCGGTCGAGCGCGGCGATCTGGCGTTCGACGATCGCGGGCAGCGATTCGCCGCCGGCGCCCAGCAGCCCGCCGATCTCTGCCAGCGGCAGCCCGAGCAGCCGCAGCGCCTGGATCGCGTGCAGCCGCGCGATGTCGTCGGCGCCGTAGAGCCGGTAGCCGGCCTCCGAGCGCGCCGAGGGCGCGAGCAGGCCGATGGCGTCGTAGTGATGGAGCGTGCGCACCGTGAGCCCGGTGCGCCGCGCGAGTTCGCCGACCTGGAGCAGCATGGCGGCGGCGCCGGGGCTCAGTCCCCGGACGGCACCGGTTCGGGCCCGGGCCAGCCCAGCAGCTCGGCCAGCCGCTGCACCACCCAGTCGGCCTCGCCGGGCTGCAGGCCCGCCTCGGGCGCGGCCAGGCCGGCGTGGATGCGCGCCAGGATCTCGTTCTCGACCGGCACCTCGGTGTGGTGCTGGATCTGCGCATGGCCCACCAGGTGGCTGGCCAGGTCCTCGCAGATCTCGTAGCGCGCGCGCACCACGCCGATGGGCTCGCGCAGCCGCTGCCGCGCGTCGGTGTAGACGGCGAAGAACGAGGGCGGGATCAGGATCTGGTTGTCGTCGGACATCGAAGCCTCATAGCCCCGGCAGGGGGCCCTCAACGACGAAACGCGCCCGCGGGCGCGTTTGTCGGGGTTTCGCGCCACCGGCCCGGCGGGCCGTGGCGGCGAAGGCCGGATCAGCCGCCCTTCTTGGCGCGCTTGCCGGGGTTCTTCTTGCTGCGCGTCGCGGTGCCGCGCTCGAGGCTGACCTTCTGGCCGCCACCGTTGCGCGGCAGGGTGAAGCCGGGCAGGGGCACGGGCTTCGGGCTGGCGAGACGGTCGGCTTCGGTACGGATTTTCTTGGGCATGGAAAGCTCGGGTAAAAGTGAAGTTCGAAGGCGTAATTAGGCCACAGCGAGGATTTTGCATGCCAGAAAGCGCAATGGGGGGAGACATGGCCCGGCCGAGGTTCGTCACGGGCTCGCTGCTGCGGCATGTCTGCGTGATGGCGGGCACCGGCGCCATCGGCCTGATCGCGGTGTTCGCGGTCGACCTGATCAACCTGTTCTACATCTCGCTGCTCGGCGAGAAGGCCATCGCCGCGGCCGTGGGTTTCGCGGGCGTGGTCGGCTTCTTCCACACCTCGCTGTGCATCGGGCTGATGATCGGCATCGCGGCCGTGGTCTCGCGCACCGTGGGCGCGGGCCGCGCGCACGATGCGCGCCGCATCGCCACCGCGAGCCTGGTGCTGATGGCGGCGATCTCGCTGGTGGCCGGCAGCGGCACCGCCTTCTTCCTCGGCCCGGCCGTGCATGCGCTGGGCGCCGAGGGCGAGACCGCGCGCTTCGCGCAGCGCTACCTCGCGATCACGGTGCACACGCTGCCGCTGCTCGGGATCGGCATGGCCTGCTCGGCGCTGCTGCGCGCGGTCGGCGATGCGCGGCGCGCGATGATGGTCACGCTGGTCGGCGCCTTCGTCACCGCGGTGCTCGACCCGATCCTGATCTTCGGCTTCGGCATGGGGCTCGACGGCGCCGCCGTGAGCGCCGTGTTCTCGCGGCTGGCGCTGGCCGCGGTCGGGTTGCACGGCGTGGCGGTGCGGCACCGCATGCTGGGCCGTTTCGAGCCGAAGCAGCTGGGCGCCGATGCCCGCGCGATGGCCGCGGTGGCCGGGCCGGCGGTGCTGACCAATCTCGCGACGCCGGTGAGCGCCGCCTTCGTCACCCACAGCATCGCGCAGTTCGGGCCCGCGGCCGTGGCCGGCGCCGCCACCATCGACCGCGTGAGCCCGGTGGCCTTCGGGCTGGTCTATGCGCTGAGCGGCGCGGTCGGGCCGATCCTGGCGCAGAACCTCGGCGCCGGGCAGTACCGGCGCGTGCGCCAGGGGCTGCGCGACAGCCTGCTGGTCATGGGCGTGTCGGTGGCGGTGGCCTGGGCGGTGCTGGCGCTGGGGCAGGACCTGCTGATCCGCGCCTTCTCGGCCGACGGCGTCTCGGCCGAGCTGATCGCGCTGTTCTGCAGCTGGCTGGCGGCCAGCTTCTTCTTCGCGGGCGGGCTGTTCGTGGCCAATGCCTCGTTCAACAACCTCGGCCATCCGCTGCTGTCGACGGCCTTCAACTGGGGCCGCGCGACGGTGGGCACGGTGCCTTTCGTCTGGTGGGGCGCGCAGTACGGCGCGGCCGGCGTGCTGATCGGGCAGGCGGTGGGCGCCTCGATCTTCGGCGTGCTCGCGGTGACGGTGGCGTTCCGGCTCGCGAACCGGCTGGCGCTGCGCGAGGATGTCGCGCCGGCGCCGCCCGAAGACGTGGTACCGGTGCTCGACGCGCCGGTCGCGCCGACCTCGGCGGCCGGCGGCGCCGCCGCGCTCGCGGGCGACCTCAGAGATCCAGCAGCCGGACCTTGACGCTCTTGCCCTTGATGCGGCCGTCGTTGAGCCGGCGCGTCGCCTCGGCGGCGATGCCGCGCTCGACCGCGACGTAGGTCGAGTATTCGTTGACGTTGATCTTGCCGACCTGCTCCTTCGCATAGCCGCAGTCGCCGGTCAGCGCGCCCAGCACGTCGCCGGCGCGGATCTTCTCCTTGCGCCCGCCCACGATCTGCAGCGTGGCCATCGGCGGCGCGAGCGGCGCGCCCTTTCCGGGCGTGAGCTCGGCGAGCGGGTGCCATTCGGATTCGCGGCCCTGCAGTTGCTCGATCTTTCCGACGAAGCCCATTTCGTCCATGCTCGCGAGGTTCAGCGCCAGGCCCTCGGCGCCGCCCTGCTGGCCGACGCGGCCGGTGCGGCCGATGCGGTGCACGTGCACCTCGGCATCGGGCGTCACGTCGACGTTGATCACGGCTTCGAGCTGCGCGATGTCCAGGCCGCGCGCCGCCACGTCGGTGGCCACCAGCACCGAGCAGCTGCGGTTGGCGAACTGCACCAGCACCTGGTCGCGCTCGCGCTGCTCGAGCTCGCCGAACAGCGCGAGCGCGCTGAAGCCCTGCGCCTTGAGCACCTCGACCAGGTCGCGGCACTGCTGCTTGGTGTTGCAGAAGGCCAGCGTGCTGGCCGGGCGGAAGTGGTCGAGCAGCCGGCTCACGGTGTGCAGCCGCTCGTTGTCCTTGACCTGGTACCAGCGCTGGCGGATCGCGCTGCCCGTGTGCTGGGCCTGCACCGCGATCTGCTGCGGGTCCTTCATGAACTGCTGCGCGAGCTTGGCGATGCCTTCGGGATAGGTGGCCGAGAACAGCAGCGTCTGACGCTCCTTCGGGCACTGGCGCGCCACGGTCACGATGTCGTCGAAGAAGCCCATGTCGAGCATGCGGTCGGCCTCGTCGAGCACCAGCGTGTTGAGCGCGTCGAGCGCGAGGTTCTCGCGCTCGAGGTGGTCCATGATCCGCCCCGGCGTGCCCACCACCACGTGGGCGCCATGCGCCAGGCTCGCGGTCTGCCCGCGCAGCGCGACGCCGCCGCACAGCGTGACCACCTTGATGTTCTCTTCCGCGCGCGCCAGACGGCGGATCTCGGTCGTGACCTGGTCGGCCAGCTCGCGCGTGGGGCACAGCACCATCGCCTGCACCGCGAAGCGGCGTGGATTGAGGTTGGCCAGCAGCGCCAGCGCGAAGGCGGCGGTCTTGCCGCTGCCGGTCTTGGCCTGGGCGATCAGGTCCTTGCCGAGCAGCGCGACCGGCAGGCTCGCGGCCTGGATCGGCGTCATGCGCGCGTAGCCGAGCTGCGCGAGGTTGGCCAGCACCTGCGGCGCGAGCGGCAGGGTGGCGAAGTCGTCGGGGGAGGTGGTGGTCATGGCGTGGCCGCCAGCAGGCCCGGCGGAAGCTTGGAGAAGAGTCGGAGGAGCAAAAAATCAGGGCCTTGCAGCCCGCCGCCAGGGCGACAGTGCTGCAAGGCCCTCGGGGGCTGCGACGGTCGGCGCTTGCCGGTCGTTCAGCGGCGCTGGGCGCCGCCGTTGTTGCCGCCGGGACCCGTCGGCGGAGGACCGCGGCGTTCCAGGTGGCGGAAGGTGATGCGGCCCTTGGTCAGGTCGTAGGGCGAGAGCTCCAGCGACACCTTGTCGCCCGCCAGGATGCGGATGTGGTGCTTGCGCATCTTGCCGCCGCTGTAGGCGATCAGCTGGTGACCGTTGTCGAGCGTGACGCGGTAGCGCGAATCGGGCAGGACTTCGGTCACTGCGCCGTTCATTTCGATCAGTTCTTCCTTCGGCATGCTTTATTACCTCGAATCTTCGTTGTCTGTTGGATATGAATGAAATCCGTCGTGTTTGGTTTCAGGCGCGACGGCCGGCCGACACACACGGCGCAGCGGGGACGCGCTCTGCTCGCTTCAACATGAACGAAGACCGTGGTGGCAATCATGGGCGCCGGAACTGGCGCTCCAACACACGGCAAGAACCGGCGTGCCTGGCGGGGGAGGTGCGGAACCCGGGGATTTCAAATCGGGTTCAGGGGGCCTCGGTGCCAATCGACCAGCCGGTGGGGTGACGAGAAAAGACTTCGTCGTAGTATCGAAACGAACCCGGCATTGTAACCGGACTGGCATGACTGTTGCTCAGGTTTCGGTCGGGACTGGCGCGAACGCGCGACAAATCGGCCGATATTGCTATCAAAAGAGGAGCTGAAAGCCCTCAGGCCGTCGCAGGCTCCCCGACCCGCGCGAGCGCACCGCCGCGCTGGCGGCCCCGGGCCAGCAGCAGCACGCCGGCCAGCTGGCAGGCCGCGCCCACCCAGCCGACGGCGCTCACGCCGAACCACGCGATCGCCACGCCGCCGAACAGCGAGCCGGCCGCGATCCCGAGATAGATCGCCGAGGCGTTGAGCGACAGCGTCATCGGCGCGCGCTCGGGCGCCAGCCGGATCAGCCGCACCGCCTGCGCCGGCCCGAAGCCCCAGCCGGCGAAACCCCACAGCGCCGCCAGGCCCACCACGGCCGGCAGCGCCAGGCCGCCGGGCAGCGCCTGGGCCGCGAGCGACAGCCCGCCGAGGACCGCCACCAGCAGCAGCGCGAAGCCGCGCGCCACCCGGTCGGCGCCGAAGCGGTCGGTGGCCCAGCCGCCGGCCGCGGTGCCGAGCGCCGCCGCCACGCCGATGGCGACGAACACCGCGCCGATGCCTTCGGGGCCGATGCCGACCGTGCGCGAGAGGAAGAGGGCGATGTAGGTGTAGAAGCTGAAGCCGCCCGTGGTCCAGAGCACGCTGACGCCGAGTCCGGCCAGCACGCCCGGCGCGCGCAGCACGGCGAAGGCCGCGCCGCCCGATGCGGCGGGCGCCGCCACCGCGAGCCGGCGCGGCAGCCCGGCCGCCAGTCCCACGGTCGCGACCAGGCCCAGCGCGGCGATCAGCAGGTAGGCCGTGCGCCAGCCGCCCCAGCCCGCGATCCAGGCGCCCAGCGGCACGCCGAGCGCCACCGCCAGCGTGCCGCCGCCGGTGACGATCGCCAGCGCCCGGCCGCGCAATGCGGGCGACACCAGCGAGGCCGCCACCGCGCTCGCGGTCGGCACGAACACGCCCGCCACCAGGCCCAGCGCCAGCCGCGCCAGTGCGAGCTGACCGAAGCCCTGCGCCATCGACGCCAGCAGCGTCAGGCCGCTGAAGGCCGCGAGGCTCGCGACCAGCAGCGGCCGGCGGCCGAAGCGCGCGCAGGCCGCGGCCATCAGCGGCGAGCCGATCGCATAGCTGAGCGCGAACAGCAGCACGAGCTGGCCCGCATGCGTGGGGCTGATCCGCAGGTCGGCCGCGAGCACGGGCAGCAGGCCCGCGACGATGAAGCTCTCGGTGCCGATCGCGAAGGCGCCGAGCGCGAGCCAGGCGAGGCTCGGCGGCAGGCGTTCCGGCGTGGCGGGAGCGGTGGAAGAGGGGGCGGGATCGTGGTGCATGGCGGGTTCTCCATCGAGCATTCCAAGGACTCCAGCGTAGGCTTGCGATTGGTTCCTCAAAAGAACCACAATCGGACAATTTCATGGAGCCACTTTTCGAGCTGTCCCTGCAGCTGCCCGCGACCGGCTCGCGCGAACTGCTGCGCGAGCTGCACCGGCAGCTGCACGCCGCCATCCTCGACGGCCGGCTGCGGCCCGGTGCCCGCCTGCCCGCCACGCGCGCGCTCGCGCAGCGCCTGGGCGTGTCGCGCAACACCATGCTGGCGGCCTACGACCTGCTGCTCAGCGAGGGTTACCTGGTCGCCCGCCCCGGGGCCGGCACCTACGTGGCCGACACCCTGCCAGCCTCGCGCCGCGGCCGGTCGCCACGGGTCGAGGCCGGCACGCCGCGCCGCGACCCGCGCCTGGCCCCGCCGCGCGTGCCTGGTGCCAACTTGCCGCCCACGCTGCAGCAGCGCCCGGCGCGCGACGATTTCCGCATCGGCCTGCCCGATGCGAGCGCGCTGCCCTTCGACATCTGGCGCCGGTTGTCCGACCGCGCGCTGCGCCGCATCGCGCGCGGCGGCGGCGAAGCGGCGCAGTACGCCGATCCGCGCGGCCAGCCGGCGCTGCGCGAGGCGATCGCGCGCCACGTGTCCTTCACGCGCGCGGTCGGCTGCGGTGCCGACGACATCGTCGTCACCGCCGGCGCGCAGCAGGCCTTCGGGCTGCTCGCGCGCATCCTCGTCGTGCCGGGGCGCACGGTGGTGGCGGTCGAGCAGCTGTCCTATCCCTCGCTGCGCGAGGCCTTGTCGGCCGCGGGCGCGAAGGTGGTGCCCGTGCCCACCGACGCCGAGGGCCTGTGCGTCGAGCGGCTGCCGGCCGAGGCGCGCGTGATCTGCGTGACGCCCTCGCACCAGTTCCCCACCGGCGTGGCCATGTCGACGCCGCGCCGCGCCGCGCTGCTGGCCTTCGCGCGCGAGCGCCAGGCGGTGGTGATCGAGGACGACTACGACAGCGAGTTCCGCTTCGCCGGCCGCCCGCTCGACGCGCTGCAGACGCTGGACCGCGCCGACTCGGTCTGCTACGTGGGCACCTTCTCGAAGAGCCTCTTTCCCGCGCTGCGCCTGGGCTTCGTGGTGGCGCCGCCGTGGGCGCGCGCGGCGCTGGTGCGCATGCGCGAGCTGGCCGACTGGCACAGCCCGGTGCTGGGCCAGGACGCGCTGGCCGACTTCATCGCCGAAGGCCACCTGGCGCGCCACATCCGCAGGATGCGCAAGGTCTACGGCGAGCGCCGCCGCCTGCTGCTCGAGGCGCTGGTGCGCCATGGCGCGGACCTGTTCGAGGCCATTCCCTCGCAGGCCGGCCTGCACCTGTCGGCCTGGCTGCATGCGCCGCTGCGCGCCGAGGCGCTGGCGCGGCGCGCGGCCGAGGCCGGCATCGCGCTGGCGCCGCTGTCGCGCTATGCCTTCGACCCGCGCGTGGCCGACGCGCCCGAGGGCCTGGCCTTCGGCTACGGGCTGATCGAGGCCGCGCGCATCGACGACGCGATCCGGCGCGTGGCGCAGCTCGCCCGCGCCGGCTGACGCAGCCTCTCGTGCAGGCGGTCGAGCGCAGCCACGGGAGCCGACGGCCTACATCGCGCGCCGGTCGTGCCGCGCTCAATGGTCCGCCCCAGGATGCGAAAGGACCCTCGACCATGAACGACACCGTCACGCCCACGCTCGTGCGGCCCGTGCGCTTCGATCCCGCCGTGGAGACCGAACGAGAGGACGAGGCCCAGACGCAGATCGAGCTGGTGGCCACGCTGCGTGACATGGCGCAGACCGTGGCCGAGCACGCCGGCCATGCCATGCGCGCCGTGCACGCCAAGAGCCACGGCCTGCTGCATGCCGAACTCGTCGTGCCCGGGGGCCTGCCGCCCGCCTACGCGCAGGGCCTGTTCGCCAGGCCGGGGCGCCATCGCGCGGCGATGCGGTTGTCGACGCCGCCGGCCGAGGTGCTCGACGACCGCATCTCGCTGCCGCGCGGCATGGCGCTCAAGGTGTTCGACGTCGAGGGCGAGCGCGTCGAGGGCTCCGAGGGCCAGACCACGCAGGACTTCCTGTTCGTCGACGGCCCGGTGTTCGTCGCGCCCGACGCGCGCGGCTTCCTGCGCAGCCTCAAGCTGCTCGCGGCCACCACCGACCGCGCGCCGACCGGCAAGCTGCTGCTGTCGGGCGTGCTGCAGAGCATCGAGAAGCTGATCGAGGTGGCGGGCGGCTCGAGCGCGAAGCTGGTCGCGCTGGGCGCGCATCCGCTGACCCATCCGCTGGGCGCGACCTTCTTCACGCAGGTGCCGATCCGCTTCGGCGATCACATCGCCAAGCTGCAGCTCGCGCCGGTGTCCGAGGCGCTCGTGGCGCTCGAGAAGGCCGAACTGCATCTGGACGGCAAGCCCGACGGCACGCGCGAGGCGGTCATGGAGTTCCTGCGCACGCACGGCGGCGAGTGGGAGCTGCGGGCCCAGCTGTGCGTCGACCTCGAGCGCATGCCGGTCGAGGACGCCTCGGTCGAATGGCCGCAGGAACTCAGTCCCTACGTGGCGGTCGCGCGTGTGCTGGCGCCGCCGCAAGCGGGCTGGAGCGAGGAGCTGTCGCGCGAGATGGACGACGGCATGGCCTTCAGCCCCTGGCAGGCGCTCGCGGCGCACCGGCCGCTGGGCGGCGTGATGCGCGCGCGCAAGGCGGCCTATGCGGCCTCGTCGGAATTTCGCGGCGAGCGCAACGGCTGCCCGCTGCACCGCTGAGCGGCTGCGTCAGTCGAGGCCGAGCACGCGCCGGTTGGCCGCCACGTCGACACCGCCGGCCGCGAAGTCGTCGAAGGCGCGGTCGGCCACGCGGATGATGTGGTCGGCGATGAACTTCGCGCCCTCGCGCGCGCCGTCCTCGGGGTGCTTGATGCAGCACTCCCACTCGAGCACCGCCCAGCCCGGGAAGTCGTACTGCGCCATCTTTGAGAAGATGGCCTTGAAGTCGACCTGCCCGTCGCCCAGCGAGCGGAAGCGCCCGGCGCGGTCGATCCACTTCTGGAAGCCGCCGTACACGCCCTGCTTGCCGGTCGGGTTGAACTCGGCGTCCTTCACGTGAAAGATCTTGATGCGCTCGTGGAAGTGGTCGATGTAGGCCAGGTAGTCGAGCTGCTGCAGCACGAAGTGGCTCGGGTCGTAGAGCAGGCAGGCGCGCGGATGGTTGTTCACGCGCTCGAGGAACATCTCGTAGCTCACGCCGTCGTGCAGGTCCTCGCCCGGATGGATCTCGTAGCCCACGTCCACGCCCGCGGCGTCGAAGGCGTCGAGGATCGGGCGCCAGCGCCGCGCGAGCTCGTCGAAGGCCTCCTCGATCAGTCCCGGCGGGCGCGGCGGCCACGAGTACAGGTAGGGCCAGGCCAGCGCGCCCGAGAAGGTCGCGTGCGCCGTGAGGCCGAGGTTCGCCGAGGCCTTCGCCGCGTAGTGCAGCTGCTGCACCGCCCACTGCTGGCGCGCCGCCGGATTGCCGCGCACCTCGGGCGCCGCGAAGCCGTCGAAGCCCGCGTCGTAGGCCGGGTGCACCGCCACCAGCTGGCCCTGCAGATGGGTCGAGAGCTCGGTGATCGAGAGGCCGTGCGCGGCGAGCGTGCCCTGGATCTCCTCGCAGTAGGTCCTGCTCTCGGCGGCCTGCTTCAGGTCGATGAGCCGCGCGTCCCAGCTCGGGATCTGCACGCCCTTGTAGCCCAGGCCCGCGGCCCAGCCCGCGATCGCGTCGAGCGAGTTGAAGGGCGCGGTATCGCCCGCGAACTGGGCCAGGAAGATGGCGGGCCCCTTGATCGTCTGCATGCGGTGTCTCCTTGTGGGCCCGACAGGATACTTCGCGGGTTCGGCTGACACACGACCGAAGTTCGGTGGGCGCAGAATGAATTTCGCTCACAGGGAACCCATCGAGATGCCCCAGCCCGTCTCCGCCCGACTCAAGATCGGTTTGTCCGCCTGCTTCTCGCACGCCGATCCGGCGCGCTCGCTGTTCACCAACAAGACCCTGCAGTACGTCGAGCAGTCGATCGCCCACTGGCTGATGTCGGCCGGCGCGATGGTGGTGATGGTGCCCTGCCCCACGGGCGAGACCGCGCGCGGCGACACCAAGCTCTCGCACTACGCCGAGTGGCTCGACGGCGTGGTGATGCACGGCGGCGCCGACGTCTGGCCCGGCAGCTATGGCGAGGTGCCGCTGAAGGACGCCTGGATCGGCGACCGCATCCGCGACCTCTACGACCTCGCGCTGGTCGAGGCCTTCGAGCAGGCCGGCAAGCCGATCTTCGGCGTGTGCCGCGGGCTGCAGCTCATCAACGTGGCCTTCGGCGGCACGCTCTACCAGGACATCGAGGAGCAGCACGGCCATCCCGAGACGCTGCGCCACCGCGACCCGGTGACCTACGACCAGAACTTCCACCAGATCGGGATCGTGCCGGGCACGCGGCTCGCGAAGCTCTATCCCGAGGTGCAGACCGCGCGCGTCAACAGCATCCACCACCAGGGCGTGAAGGACCTCGCGCCGGGTTTCGAGGTCGAGGCCTGGAGCCTGCCCGACCGCGTGCCCGAGGCGATCCGCCGCCGGCCCGACCGTGGCCGCAGCTACATCGCGGCCACGCAGTGGCATCCCGAATTCCACAAGTACGGCAGTACCGAGACCGTGGACGACACGCCGATCCTGCACGACTTCCTGTGGGCCTGCGCCACCGCGAAGGTGGCGCCGAAGACCACGCTGCGCGGCGCGCCCGGCAAGATCCGCGACCGCGCGGCGCGCGTGCTGCAGCAGGCGCTGCTGCGGCGGCGCCGCTGAGCGCCGCGCCGGTTCAGCGGCGCTCGGACTTGGTCGAGTAGCCGCTGACGCCGGCGTCGATGGTGCCGAACACCGTCACGCCGCTGCCCGAGGACGCGGTGCCGCCGGCATCGGCGGTGCGCGAGGACGAGGCACAGCCTGCGAGCGAAAAGCCCATGGCGAGGGCGAAGGCGGTGGCAATCAATGACTTCATGGAATCTGTCCCCTGGGGTGGATCGAACGACTATAGGCCGCGGGCCGCGGCGGCCTGTAACAAGACCCTGGAGATCGTGCCGGGTTCCCGTGGCGACTACTCGGGCTTCGCGCCCGAGGCCTTGACGGCCGCGCCCCAGAGCCCGATCTCGCTCGCGACGAAGCGGTCGAACTCGGGCCCGGTCGTGGGCGCCGGCTCCGAGCCGCGCTCGCGCATGAAGCGCGCCATCCGCTCGCTCTTCAGGATCTCGGTCACCTCGCGGTTCAGGCGCGCCAGCACCTCGGGCGGCGTGCCGCGCGGCGCCATCAGGCCGAGCCAGCCCACGGCCTCGAAGTCGCGCGTGCCGGCCACGCCGCTCTCGCGCACGGTGGGTACCTCGGGCAGCTGCGAGGAACGCGTGGCCGAGGTCACGGCCAGCGGGATCGCCTTGCCGGCCTTGATGTGCGGCAGCGCGGCGGTCACCGAATCGATCATCAGCGGCACCTGGTTGCCGAGGAAGTCGGCCTGCGCGGGCCCGCTGCCCCGGTACGGAATGTGCGTGACGAACACATGCGCCGCCGACTTGTACATCTCGCCCGACAGGTGCTGCGTGCCGCCGATGCCGGCGCTCGCGTAGCTGAGCCGGCCGGGCTCGGCCTTCGCGCGCGCGGTGAGCTCGCCCAGCGTGCGGATGCCGCTCTCGGGCGTGGCGAGGAACACCAGCGGCACCTTGGCGATCAGCGAGATGCCCACGAGGTCGCGGCGTGGGTCGAAGCCGGGCTTGGCGTAGAGCGTCTGGTTGACCGCCATCGCGCTGCCGGCCACCACCAGCGTGTAGCCGTCGGGCTGCGAGCGCACCACGAACTCGGTGCCGATGTTGCTGCCGGCGCCGGCCTTGTTGTCGACGATCACCGGCTGGCCCAGCCGCCGGCCGAGCTGCTCGGCGAGCGCGCGCGCGAAGATGTCGGTGGCCTGCCCGGGCGGGAAGGGCACCACCAGCTTGACGGGCTTGTCGGGCCAGTCGGCGGCCCGGGCCGGAGCCCAGGCGGAAAGCAGCGCCAATGCAAGGGCGCCGGCCGTGCCCGCGAAGCGTCTGCGCCGCATGGCTCAGGGCGCCGTGAGGTGCTTGCCCACGATGCCCGCGAGCTCGAACATCGTCACCTGGTCCTTGCCGAACACCGGCTTGAGCTTGGCGTCGGCATTGATCGAGCGCTTGTCCTTCGCGTCCTGCAGGCCGTTGGCCTTGATGTAGTCCCAGAGCTTCTTGACCACCTCGGTGCGCGCCACCGGCTCGTTGCCGATCACCGCGGCGAGCGCGTCGCTGGGCTTGAGGCCGGCGCCGGTCTTGCGCGGCGCCTTCTTCTCGGCCGGTGCCTTCTTGGCCGCGGGCGCCTTCTTCGCCGCCACCTTCTTGGCGGCCGCGGTCTTGCCGGCCGGCGCGGCCTTGCCGAAGGTCTTGCGCGGCGGGAATTTGCTGCCGCCCTCGCGTGGCGCGAACTCGAAGGTCACCTTGCCTTCTTCGGCGTTCCAGGTCAGGAAGGCCTTGAAGGCGCGGCGCGTGCGCATCGAGACGAACTTGTCGAGCAGGTCGGTCTTGCCGGTGGCCAGCAGCTTCTCCATCTGCGCGCGCTCCACCGGCTGCTGCAGGATGATCTTGCCGGTCTTGAAGGTGCAGCTCGGCGTGGGCTGGGCCTGGGTCGGTACCGACTTCTCGCAGACGTAGTTGCTGCCGTGCTCGAACACGGGCGCGCCGCAGATCGGGCACGGGCCGACCGTGTCCTGCTCGCTGAAATCGATGATCTCGCCGCTGTCCTCGTTCTTGTCGTCGCCGAAGTCGAACTCCAGCTTCCAGTTCTTCGCCTCCTCGTCGTACTTGAGCACGATCTCGGAGGTGAAGGGCCAGCCGGCCTTGGAGCGGAAGCCCTCGAGCGGGCCGATGTGCTTGTCGCGCAGCAGCGCCTCGGCCTCTGCGACCTCGAAGGTGCGCCCGGCCGGCGACTTGCCGAACGAGAAGCCGCAGGCGTCCTCGCCCGTGCCGCTCTTGCCGGTGCAGCCGTAGCGGCGGTAGTTCTCCTTCACCACGCCGCCGCAGTTGGGGCAGGGCGTGGCCAGCGTCGTGTAGTCGCCCGGCACCGTGTCGCGGTCGTACTCCTTGGCCTTCTTGACGATGTGCTCGGTCATCGCCGCGATCTCGCGCATGAAGGCGTCGCGGCTGAGCGACCCCTTCTCCATCTGCGCGAGCTTGTATTCCCATTCGCCGGTGAGCTCGGCCTTGGAGAGTTCCTCCACGCCGAGGCCGCGCAGCAGCGTCATGAGCTGGAAGGCCTTGGCGGTCGGGATCAGCTCGCGGCCCTCGCGCAGCATGTACTTCTCGGCGATCAGGCCTTCGATGGTGGCCGCGCGCGTGGCTGGCGTGCCCAGGCCCTTCTCCTGCATCGCCTCGCGCAGTTCCTCGTCGTCGATGGTCTTGCCCGCGCCTTCCATGGCGCCGAGCAGCGTGGCTTCTGAGTAGCGCGCCGGCGGGCGGGTCTTCAGGCCCTTGGTGTCGACGCTCTCGGCCAGCACCATCTCGCCGGGCTTGACCGGCACCAGGTTCTTGCCGTCCTTCTCGTCGTCGTCGCTGACCGCTTCCTTGCCGTAGATCGCGAGCCAGCCCGGCTTGACCAGCACCTTGCCGTCGGAGCGGAAGGCGTAGTTCTTGCCGGCCTGCGCCACCGTGCTGACGCGGGTCGTGACCTGGTATTCGGCGCTCGGGAAGAACACCGACAGGAAGCGGCGCACCACGAAGTCGTAGAGGCGCTGCTCGGCTTCCGACAGGCCGCTGGGCGCCTGCAGGGTCGGGATGATCGCGAAGTGGTCCGACACCTTCGCGTTGTCGAAGATGCGCTTGCTCGGCTTGACGTAGTTGTTGTCGATCGCCTGCTGCGCGAACGGCGCGAGGTGGCGCATGCCGCTGGTGGCGAGCATGCCCAGGGTCTGCTTGACCACCGGCAGGTAGTCCTCGGGCAGGGCGCGCGAGTCGGTCCGCGGATAGGTCAGCGCCTTGTGGCGTTCGTACAGGCTCTGCGCCAGCGCCAGCGTGGTCTTGGCCGAGTAGCCGAAGCGGCTGTTGGCCTCGCGCTGCAGCGAGGTCAGGTCGAACAGCAGCGGCGAGGCCTGGGTGGTGGGCTTGCTTTCCTCCGTGACGCTGGCGGGCTTGCCGCGCGCGGCCTCGGCGATGGCCAGCGCGTCGCGCTCGTTCCAGACCCGGTCGGCGCGTTGCTCGGGGTCGGGCTCGCCGTTGGGCAGCAGCGGCGCGTTGGCCTTCTTCCAGGCCGGGTCGAACCACTTGCCCGGGTAGTGGCCGGCTTCGGCCAGGAAGCTGGCGTGCACTTCCCAGTAGTCGCGCGAGACGAACTTGCGGATCTGCTCCTCGCGCTCGACCACCACCGACAGCGTGGGCGTCTGCACCCGGCCCACGGTGGTCAGGAAGAAGCCGCCGTCGCGCGAATTGAAGGCCGTCATCGCGCGCGTGCCGTTGATGCCCACCAGCCAGTCGGCCTCGGAGCGCGAGCGCGCGGCGTCGGCCAGGCCCTGCATCTGCTTCTCGGTGCGCAGCGAGTCGAAGCCGTCGCGGATCGCCTGCGGCGTCATCGACTGCAGCCACAGCCGGCGCACCGGCTTGTTCAGGCCCGTCTTGCCGCCGGCGTACTGTTCGATCAGGCGGAAGATCAGCTCGCCCTCGCGGCCCGCGTCGCAGGCGTTCACGAGCTGGGTCACGTCCTTGCGCTTGGCCTGCTTGACCACCGCGTTGAGGCGGGTCTTGGTCTTGTCGACCGGCTTGAGGTCGAAGTGCGGCGGGATCACCGGCAGGTTGGCGAAGCTCCACTTGCCGCGTTTGACGTCGAACTCCTCGGGCGCCTGGATTTCCACCAGGTGGCCGACGGCACTGGTCACGACGTACTGGTCGTTCTCGAAGTGCTCGTCGTGCTTGTCGAACTTGCCGGCCACCGGCGTGAGCGCACGCACGATGTCCTGCGCCACCGACGGTTTTTCTGCAATAACCAATGTCTTCGTCATCTGTGCTCTCTCAACTGTTTCGCCAAGCCGGCTCGCGGGCCATGCGCGCAGCGCCATGGGCTCTCTCTATACTCGGCGGCTTCTCGCGTGCGCACACGCGCACGCGCATGTGTGCATATTCAAACTAACAGACTTCGGCGATGCCTTCCAAATCCCCACTTTCCAACGCCCGCCGAATCCAGACGCGGCGTTCCTCCGTTCATGGGAACGGCGTGTTCGCGGTGCAGGACCTGGCCGAAGGCGAGCGGATCATCGAATACAAGGGCGAGATCATCACGTGGAAGGAGGCCCTGCGCCGCCATCCGCACGATCCGGCCCAGCCGAATCACACTTTCTACTTCCACATCGACGACGGTCGCGTGATCGACGGCAACGTCGACGGCAATGCGGCCCGCTGGATCAACCACTCGTGCGAGCCCAACTGCGAAGCCGACGAGGTCGATGGGCGCGTTTATATCAAGGCGCTGCGCAACATCGCGGCCGGCGAGGAACTCAACTACGACTACGGCCTGATCATCGACGAGCCGTATACCGAGAAGCTGCTGTCCGAGTTCCCGTGCTACTGCGGCTCCGAGCAATGCCGCGGCACGCTGCTCACGCCGAAGGACGACGACGAAGACGACAAGAAGAAAAAGAAGAAGGCGAAGAAGAAGGAAGCGAAGAAGGCCGAAAAGAAGAAGGCCGACAAGAAGGCGGAGAAGAAAGCCGACAAGAAGTCGGACAAGAAGAAGGACGGCAAGAAGAAGGACAAGGAAGCGAAGGCCGACAAGCCGGCCAAGCCGAAGAAGGCCGAGGCGGTCGCCGAGACCGCCCCCGTCGCGGCCGGCAACGGCGGGCTCTGAGCATGGCCGCCGGCGGCAGCGCCCTGCGGTGGCACGAGGAGCGGATCGCCGCCGCGGTCGCCCCGCTGCTGCCGGGCTTCGCGGCCGAGGTGGTCGCCGAGGTCGATTCCACCAACACCGAACTCATGCGGCGCGCGCGCGCCGGGCGGACCGAGCCCGTGCTGCTGGTCGCCGAGCGCCAGACCGCGGGCCGCGGCCGGCTCGGCCGGCCCTGGCAGAGCGCGCAGCAGCCCGACGACGATGTCGCGCCGTCGCTGACCTTCTCGCTGGGCCTGCCGCTCGCGCCGGCCGACTGGTCGGGCCTCTCGCTCGCAGTCGGCGTGAGCCTGGCCGAGAACCTCGATCCCACGGGCGCGGCCAGGGTCGGGCTCAAGTGGCCCAACGACCTCTGGGTCGACGAGCGCAAGCTCGTGGGCATCCTGATCGAGACCGCGCTGCCGCATGCCGGCGGTGCCGCACCGGCGCCGCGCTACGTGGTCATCGGCATCGGCGTGAACATCGGCGCGCGCGAGGCCGAGGGCATGCGTACGCCACCCGCCTGGATGCGCCAGTGGCGCCCCGACGCCACGTCTCCCGCGGTGCTGGCCGAGCTGATCCCGCCGCTGGTGCGCGACGTGCTCGCCTTCGGCGCGCGCGGCTTCGCGCCGTTCGCCGAGCGCTTCGCGGCGCGCGACGTGCTGCGCGGGCGCGAGGTGGTGCTCAGCGACGGCCGCGCGGGCCTGTGCGAAGGCGTCTCGTGGACCGGCGAGCTGCAGGTGCGCACGGCCGAGGGCCTGCAGGCCATCGTCAGCGACGAAGTCAGCGTGCGGCCGCGCGGCATGGCCCTCTGAGACCGGACGCCGCGATGCCGCTGCGCCTGCTCGTGATCGCCCTGCTGATCCTCAACGGCGGCTACTGGCTGTGGTCGCGCGGCGACCTCGCGGGCTTCGGTCTCGCGCCGGCGGGGCTCGACGAGCGCGATCCGCAGCGCCTCACGCGGCAGATCCATCCCGAGTATTTGCAGATCCGCGCCGAGCCGCCGAAGGCCGGCGCGTCGGACACCAGCGCCCGATAGGCCAGCCGTTCAGGCCGGCGCGCTTTCGAAGCGCACCGTGAAGCGCGCGCCCGGCGGCTGCCGCTCGGGATGCGCGTCCTCGAGCGTCACCTGCGCATGGTGCTGGTTCGCGATCTCGCGCACGATCGGCAGTCCCAGGCCCGAGCCGTCGGCCTCGTTGCCGAGCACGCGGTAGAAGGGTTCGAACACGAGCTCGCGGTCGGCTTCGGAAATGCCCGGGCCGTTGTCCTCCACCTGCAGCAGCAGCACCCGGCCGAAGGGATCGGCCAGCACCCGCGCGGTGATCACGCCGGCGCGTTCGGGCCGCGAGGGCGTGTAGTTGATCGCGTTGTCGACCAGGTTGCGCACCAGCTCCTTGAGCAGGGTCGGGTTGCCCTCGAGCACCACGCCGCGCGAGCCGGGATCGACACCGTCGTAGCCGAGGTCGATGCGCTTCTCGATCGCGCGCGGCACCGCCTCGCGCACCACCTCGATCGTGAGCCGCGCCAGGTCGCAGGGCTGGCGATGGGCGCCGGCGCTGTTGCCCTCGGCGCGTGCCAGCGACAGCAGCTGGTTCACCGTGTGGGTGGCGCGCACGCTGGCGCGGCCGATCTGCTTGAGCGACTGCTTGAGCTCGTCGGCGTTGGCGTTCTCGCGCTGCGCCAGGTCGGCCTGCATGCGCAGGCCCGCGAGCGGCGTCTTGAGCTGGTGCGCCGCGTCGGCCAGGAAGCGCTTCTGCGTGTCGATGGAATCGTTGAGCTTGTCGAGCAGCTCGTTGACCGAGGACACCAGCGGCACCACTTCCAGCGGCACCGAGGATTCGTCGAGCGGGCTCAGGTCGCCAGGGCGGCGCTCGCGGATGCGCGCCTCCACCACCGACAGCGGCTTGATGCCGCGCACCAGCGCCAGCCAGATCAGCAGCACCGCGAGCGGCAGGATCGCGAACTGCGGCAGCAGCACGCCCTTGATGATCTCGGCCGCCAGCAGCGACTGCTTCTGGCGCGTCTCGGCCATCTGCAGCAGCGCGGGCGGCGCGTCGGGATGCTCGCCGGCCAGCCAGACCGAGGCCACGCGCACCGGCTTGCCGTTCATCTCGCCGTCGCGCAGCGAGACCTGGCCGATCACCGGCGGCTCGTCGAGGCTGGGATGCGGCACGTCGCGCTCGCCGCTGAGCAGCGCGCCGTGGCTGTCGAGCACCTGGTAGTACACGCGGTCGGCATCGTCGCCGCGCAGGATCTCGCGCGCCGACTGCGGCAGTTCGAAGCGCGGGCCGCCCTTCTGCGTCGTGACCATGCGCGCCAGCGTCTCGACGTTGTGCTCGAGCGCGCGGTCGAAGGGCGCGTTGGCGATGCCCTGCGCCACCAGCCAGGTCACGCCGATGCTGACCGGCACCAGCAGCAGCAGCGGCGTGAGCATCCAGTCGAGGATCTCGCCGAACAGGGAGCGCTGCGCGCGCTGGAAGAGTTTCATCGGGCCGGACCCGCCGCGCCTGGCGGCCGCGCGGGCGTCACTGGATCTTTTCGAGGCAGTAGCCGAGCCCGCGCACCGTGGCGATGCGCACCGGGCCCTTCTCGATCTTTTTGCGCAGGCGGTGGATGTAGACCTCGATCGCGTTGAGGCTCACCTCCTCGCCCCATTCGCACAGCCGCTCCACCAGCTGGTCCTTGCTGACCAGCCGGCCCGCGCGCTGCAGCAGCACCTCGAGCAGGCCCAGCTCGCGCGCCGACAGCTCGACCATCTTGCCGTCGAGCGTGGCGACGCGGCCGGCCTGGTCGTAGACCAGCGGGCCGTGCTTGATCGCGTTGCTGGTGGTGCCCATGCCGCGGCGCGTGAGGGCGCGCACGCGCGCCTCGAGCTCCTGCAGGCTGAAGGGCTTGGCCATGTAGTCGTCGGCGCCGTTGTCCAGGCCCTTGACGCGCTCCTCCACGCTGTCGGCCGCCGTCAGCACCAGCACCGGCAGCTGCGAGCCGCGCGCGCGCAGGCGCTTGAGGATCTCGATGCCGTGCAGGCTCGGCAGGCCGAGGTCGAGGATCAGCAGGTCGAACTCGCTGTGGGTCATGAGCGCGGTGTCGGCCTCGGAGCCGTTGGCCACGTGGTCGACCGCGGCGCCCGAGGTGCGCAGGCTGCGCAGCAGGGCGTCGGCCAGCACCTGGTCGTCCTCGGCAATCAGAATCCGCATAGCCCACCTCCAGCCCGGTTCGCGCCGCGGGGCGGCGCCGTTGCACGTTCGTTGTCTCCGCTCGGCAGGGAGTCTAGCCCGCCGTATAGGCTTCCAGACCGATGGTTACCACGGTGGCGACCTCGTCGCCCACGCTGGCGCGGAACTCGCGTTCGGCCTGCGTCACCGCCTGGCGGAAGGCCTCGAGCCAGGCCAGGCCGTCGGCCGTGAACAGCACGCGCCGCGCGCGCGCATCGAGCGGATCGGGCCCGCGCGTGACCAGCCCCCAGGCCTCGCACTGGTCGACCAGCGCGCCCATGGCCTGCTTGGTCATGCCGGCGCGCTCGGCGAGCTCGGTCAGGCGCGAGCCCTCGCGCGCGAGGTGGCGCGTGATGTGGACGTGGGCCGCGCTGACCTGCGCGCGCGCCGCCAGGTTCGACAGCGCGAGCGGCACGTCGACGTCGTGCGCCATCAGCGCGAGCACGCGCTCGTCGAAGCGCCGCATCGCGTGGCCGAGCAGCCGGCCCAGGTGGGTCTGGCGCCAGGCATCGGGGTCGAGGGGAAAGGGGGTGTCGCTCACGGCGCCAAATGGTAAAGCAAACTGACCAAAAAATGGGTTTACTCGAATCCATCCGCCCCTACACTACTGTTCAAGCATCCAGGCTGTAGTTAAAAGCAGATGGATCCGGCAGTACACAACCCGTTGATCTTCAAGGAGTTTTTCACATGGACGCAGTCGTCAAGGGCTCGAGCATCGCAGGCGCCAACAGCGAAAAGGCCAAGGCCCTCCAGGCCGCGCTGGCCCAGATCGAGAAGCAGTTCGGCAAGGGCACGATCATGCGGCTCGGCGAAGGCGAGGCGCTCGAGGACATCCAGGTGGTCTCCACCGGCTCGCTGGGCCTCGACATCGCCCTGGGCGTCGGCGGCCTGCCGCGCGGCCGGGTGGTCGAGATCTACGGTCCTGAATCCTCGGGCAAGACCACGCTCACGCTGCAGGTCATCGCCGCCATGCAGAAGCAGGCCGGCACCTGCGCCTTCGTCGACGCCGAGCACGCGCTCGACGTGCAGTACGCCCAGAAGCTCGGCGTGAACCTGTCCGACCTGCTGATCAGCCAGCCCGACACCGGCGAGCAGGCGCTCGAGATCGTCGACTCGCTGGTGCGCTCGGGCGCCGTCGACCTGATCGTGGTCGACTCGGTCGCCGCGCTCACGCCCAAGGCCGAAATCGAAGGCGAGATGGGCGACTCGCTGCCCGGCCTGCAGGCCCGCCTGATGAGCCAGGCGCTGCGCAAGCTCACGGCCACGATCAAGAAGACCAACTGCATGGTCATCTTCATCAACCAGAT
>JAESFO010000413.1_pt1 | contig 43699 bp, 44 predicted proteins | sample 9269421 | NCBI WGS metagenome assembly JAESFO01 (sample SAMN14502839, study PRJNA617101) | algae metagenome | isolation source: Nostoc desertorum CM1-VF14 and co-occurring heterotrophs from rocky... | place: USA: Clark Mountains, San Bernardino, California | collected 2000-06-05 | reverse complement strand
GTTAAGCTCATCCATCTTTTGCCAAGTAATACACGGGAGAGGTTTTAGCAGATCCATAATCCTATTGTTTCCTTACCCAGTCTGGCATTAATTCCTCTCACCCTTTAAAAATGAGCGAACGTACAGAAAGAAAATGGCCCTCGTTCAATAGCAGAACTCAAAGGACAAAAAGTAGCGACAGCCAGAGGATCATATATGCATCGCTACTTAATCGGATTACTACAGAAACATGGTATTGCCGAACAAGTAACTGTGGTTCATTTACTGACTAGCGAAGCAGAAGCAGCCTTAGAACGAGGTGATGTTGCTGCTATTGCTGCCGCCGCCAGTGCGGGGCCACTTTTGCAAGCTAAAGGCTACATGGTAATTGATGAAGCAATCAACCATCCAGATTTACGGGGAACGAGTGTGGCTGTGGCTACAGAAGCTTTCCTCACTAAACATCCAAATTTACCGCAAAAATGGAATCAAATTAAACAGGCTGCGGTGCAAGATATCCAGGCTAATTCAGAAGCTTACTATAAATTTCATGCTGAAGTTTCTGGATATCCCCTAAATGTGGTTAAAGTTTCTTATCCTATCAAACAATTTCCTAAAGAAACTGTACCAAAGCAAGGACGGCAACTTTTAGAAGGCACAAAGCAGTTTTTAGTGTCGCAGAAATTAGCTAAATCAGATTTTCTATTAAATGATTGGATTGTGCCATAAGGGACTTCCAAATAAAAAAATAATCAATCGCTTTGGTGAGCAGGGGGAGCAGGGGGAGCAGGGGGAGCAGGGGGAGCAGGGGGAGAAAAAATCGGACAGTTGTATTGGACGCAGCAATTAAGTAGTTTAATTTTTGGATGTCCGTGCAATTAAGTAGTTTAATTTTTGGATGTCCGTAAATACAAAAATAATTAAGGGAGTTATCAACGATGAAACTCATTATCCCAATAGAGGTGGCGGCTGAACTAGAACCAAAATTACCAGATGATGTGGTAGTTGTACGTGTGGATAGCGAAGGCAACTTAGATGGTGATGCTACAGATGCCGAAGTTTACTATAGCTGGTTTCTCCTCAAGCCAACAACTTTGCAACGAATTCTCACATCTGCACGGCAATTGCGTTGGCATCATGCACCAAATGCGGGTGTCAATCACATTATTACACCAAAATATATTGAACGTAATCTTATTTTGACTAATGGGGCGGGAGTTCATGCTATCCCTATTGCCGAATTTGTCATTGCCTATATGTTGTCCCATGTCAAACAACTACCAAGGTTACAAAAACTGCATACTCAACACCGTTGGCAAAGAGGTTTTCAAATTGAAGAATTGTTAGATAAAACTTTATTAATTATCGGTGCTGGTGAAATCGGACAAGAAATTGCTGTCCGCGCAAAAGCTTTTGGGATGCGTATTTTGGGCAGTCGCCGTCACCCACAACCATTACCTAATTTTGAAAAAGTGGTGGGTGCTAATGAGTGGAAACCATTACTAAGCGAAGCTGATTATGTTGTAGTTGCTACACCATTGACATGGGAAACCAAGGGTATGATTGATGGCGAAGTATTCCAATTAATGCGTTCTCACGCTTACTTAATTAATATTGCTCGTGGGGCAATTGTGGATGAATCTGCACTTACAAAAGCATTACAAGCAGGTAAGATTGCCGGGGCTGCTTTAGATACTCTATTTACAGAACCACTACCAGCAGAAAGCCCATTGTGGTTATTACCCAACGTTTTTATTACACCCCACTGTTCTGGTCATTCTCCTAGAACTAAAGAGCGATCGCTGGCTTTGTTCCTGGATAATTTAACACGTTATCGCCAAGGTCAACCTCTACGTAACATCGTAGATCAAACAGCAGGTTATTAATTCATTTGGACTATTGGGATGATTCCTTTATCTCAGTCCAGATCAAAAAAAATCAGTAGCTTTTTATTGACAACTCAGTTTATGAGTTTTCTATTCGTGGTGATTCTGCGATCGCCTATGGCCGAGATATAATTCCCTTGGTAAAAAAAGAAGTACAGCGACGAGAACAATACAGTGGCTTAAACCACCTACAATATTATGTCTCACACAACTATTCCCGAACCCTTAGAAACAGACCAATGGTTTGTTGATAGCCCTGAACTATCTGAGTTTGTCGCTACTGCTAAAGAAATTATTGCTAGTACCAGTGGCGATCGCGCAGAAACCCTCAATACTCTAAAACCTTATTTTACCGCTCTACTCAACAAACAAAATTGGCTACCACAAAATTTTGCTCGACCAAATCCTGACGGTGGTTTAGGTGGCGGTATCGGTCAATGGTTGCTGTATCGTTCCCAAGAGCCATGTCTGACGACAAGCCCCAACTCTTGGAGAGGCTTTGCCAATGCGTCTACGTTAACTATTTTTAGTTTAGTAATTCCCCCTAATTCTATAACTCCTGTTCATGACCATTTATCCTGGGGGCTTGTAGGTTTGTATCAAGGTAAACAAGAAGAAACTGTCTACCGTCGCCTAGATAAGGGTGAAACAGAAGGATTTGCCGATTTAGAAATTGTTGGCTTGCATCAAGTAAATCGTGGTGAAATTTACCATTTGTTGCCTCCTGATGGAGATATTCATTCTGTGAAAGCTACTACAGTATTTACACCATCTATCTCAATTCATGTCATGGGAAATGATACTGGTAGTATTTTAAGAAATCAGTATCATCCAGAACAACAAAGTATCAAATCTTTTCGCTCTGGATACTCTAATGCACCTTAAATCAATTCTCCAAAATCAACAAGTTGATGTTAAGCAACTATAGAACAGGAGTTTTAATGAAGATATCGCCAAATGCAATTAGCGGTGTCTCCAGAAGTTAGAGTTGAGAGTCAAATGTCACAATCACCTGTTTTAGAACTTACCACAGCACCATGTTCTCCTGATTTATTTGAGCTTGTCGCGTCGCTAGCGGCTGATTTTGCCACACGTGCAGTCATCCACGATCGCAACGGTTCTTTTCCGTTCGAGAATTTTGAAGCTCTCCACCAAGCACAGCTGTTAAGTCTCACCATTCCCCAAGAATTCGGTGGCCAAAACGTCAGTTATAAGACTATCTGTAGAGTAATTGAAAAGATAGCTAGTGGTGATGCTTCCACGGCTTTAGTTTTGACCATGCACTACTTACAACATAGTAATGCCGCCCGGACTCGTCGTTGGCATCCCGCAGTTTATGAGCGCTTGTGTCGGGAGTCAGTCACAGGTATTGCTTTACTCAATGCGGCTCGTGTAGAACCAGAATTAGGTACACCCGCCAGAGGGGGATTACCTGCAACTATTGCCCAGCAAACAGAAAATGGCTGGCTGGTAACTGGCCATAAACAATATACTACAGGCAGTCCTATCTTAAGTTATTTTGTCGTTTGGGCACGCACCGATGAGAAAGAACCAAGAGTAGGCAATTTTCTTGTGCCGCGTGACCTTCCTGGTGTGAAGATTGAGGAAACTTGGGATCATTTAGGAATGAGGGCTACAGGTAGCCACGACCTGATTTTAGAAAATGTTTTGATTCCCCAAGAATACGCTTTGGATATTCATCCTGTTAAAGCTGTGTTAGCACCAGACCCCCTGAAACTCGCAAGTGGTAGTTTATGGTTAAGTGCGTTATATCAAGGAGTAGCCACAGCCGCACGAGATTGGTTAGTTGAGTATTTGAATGAGCGATCGCCTACTAACTTAGGTACTAGTTTAGCAACTTTGCCCAACTTTCAAACAGCTATTGGTGAAATTGAAGCCTTGCTGTACGCTAATCAACGATTAATCTACAGCCTAGCGGACGACATTGATCAAGGTGAATATGACACTAAAGTTGCTTTACAAGCACAAACAGTAAAATATCTAGCTACAAATAACGCTATTCGTGCTGTAGAAATAGGACTTAAACTAATTGGTAATCCGGGATTATCTAAAAAAAATCCTTTAGAAAGACATTATCGAGATGTGCTGTGTAGTCGCATTCATACACCACAAGATGATGTAGTTTGTCTATCTTTAGGCAAGTTAGCATTAAAAATTAAAACTTAAAAATGTAAAATTATAAATTCTCTAATTTCTGTATTTTATCTAGAGGCAAAACAGATGTTTGATGGAAAAATTGAAAGAGAATTATTAGATGGAGAGCCTTGGTTAATTAGACAACCATGTAAACTACCATATTATCTTCAGCTATTAGTCGATCAAGAACAAGAAAAAAAAGATATTTGGGAGTTAGAAGAAGACAGTATATCTACTCTGAACCCAAAACAGAATAATTCACAAACTACGAATTATTTTGAGCCTGATACTAATTCTGTATAGCAGTCCTAAATGATTTGTAAAAAGGCGTTAGGAAAACCCACTCTTTTCAAAGATGAGATGATAGACGCTTCGTTGACGGTTAACAGTCTTTGTGTTAAAAAATTCCAAAAAATAAATTATCCCATCCTTATGTTCGCGGAGCGTCCCGCAGGGATGGGATGTTTTTTTAACTGGAAGTTCTTTGCTTATTTTGAAAAAATTGCTGTAGATGGGGTTGTTCTAATTTAAGGTTTAATTCTTGAGCTTTTTTCTTATTCTTTGGTTAATTTCACGCTGTTCCTTAGGTTTGACTTTTATTCTATAGCAGCTACAGAAACGACATGGTGTTGCCCGAACAAGCACCACCTTGTAGCCATAGTACGTTAGTCATCGGCTAGGTGTTTTTGTATTGTTTACCATACGTGATTTAGTAAATAATGCTTGTGGAGCCTCACGTATTTATCAATATTTATTTATTAATATTAATATACTTTTTATGAAATTGTCTATTGTTAAATAAAAATTAATCATTAGCAAGAATTAAAATCTAATTAAGATTGGCTAAAAGGTTGTATCAAAAACAGACTTTTTAGAAAAAATTTGAATAATAAACTAAATACGCTAGTTTTAGATAGCAGTAATCAATTATCTCTGAAAAAGAGGTCTAATATTTTCAAGTTGAAAGCCTTACAAATTAAAAAATATAGCTGCTAACCAAAAAAAGTAAATGGTAATAAACTTTTTTAAGCTCAGAGTGAATAGTTATACTTTGATAACAAAGTTAGGTATTAAATATATAATCTGTTATCAGATCAATATAGAATAGCTGCGTGTTAGGTCATGATACAAAACATATTAGAAAAAAGTAAGGTGTTTAAAGCTGACATTAATATTGGCAATTTCCCCCTAGAATTTTAGAAATAGAGTGTTTTATAGTAAAAAAATTGATTCACTCAATTCTTAGACATGGGGTATAAGGAAAGAAATCAGTTATAGGGGATAGAGTTTATAAACTGTCTCCTGTTCTCTATTCTTAGCCTTAGTCTCAGACAAACAAGGGGAATTCCGCCTAAAGGACTCGAAGCCTGCGTAAATCAGTATGGCCCGTGATTAGACACCTAAAGCATGTCTTAATCATTCGTGGGCGTTGACTCAATTCCCAATTGGCTAGAGTACGGCAGAGTTATGAACCCCAGCATTACAGATTCGGCGGTGAAGGCTGCGGTAGCAGCTGTTGCTTCAGAGTCAGCCTCAGCAGAAGAAAAAATCCAGATGCTGATTGAGATAGCACAGGGTTTTCAAAAAAAGCCCAAAGCTGCCCAAGACTTGCGAAATGCAGTTGGGTTATATTACCGGGCCTACGAGATGTGTGGTGAGGAGTATCCCTTATTAAAAGCCAGGGCCCAAGTGGGTATGGCAGGGACGTTACAGGCAATACCGGATGCTGATTACCAACTGCTGATGCAAGCGAAAGTCGGTTATGAAGAAGCGTTACCGATTTTACAAGAATTAGCTTTGCCCGAGGAAGTAGCAGAAACGCAGATGAATTTTGGGCTGGTGTTGCAATCATTAGTACCATTCAATTTGGCACGGATAACCGACAGCATCCAGGCTTATCATGAGGCTTTGCGGGTATTTACTTGGGAAGATTACCCCCAAGAATACGCGATTTTGTATAACAATATTGCGATCGCTTACCTTTCTATGCCCCTAGCATCGGAACGGGAATACTTGCGTCAAGGGTTAGCTGTGCAATCATTTGAGGTGGCACTAAAGCACATTAATTTGATTGACCACCCTAGAGAATATGCAATGTTGCAAAATAACTTAGGTAACGCTTTGCAATATTTGGTGAGTTCCCATCCTGTGGAGAATAACTTACGTGCGATCGCAGCTTATGACGAAGCGTTAAAAGTGCGTAATTCCAAAGATACACCTTTAGAGTACGCTAACACAATTTCAAACAAAGCCAACGCCCTATTCAACTTACCAGATGACACCACAAAACCAGAAGCTGGTAATCCTAACAATCTTTTGCAAGCACGTGTTTACTATCAAGACGCTTTAGAAATATTTACGGAATACCAACAAATTGCACAAGCAGAAGTAGTAGTCCAAGCGCTACAAGATGTAGAAGCAGAAATAGGGAATAGAGGATAGGGGATAGGTTAGTTATTCTTTCTCCCTCATCTCCCTACTCTCCTAATTCCTAATAATCAGGATAAAACACCATGAGAGATATTTTAACAACGCCAAATCTAATAAATTTTCTCACAAGTTTAGCAGATGGCGATCTGAACATAGCAACAGAATTAGTGTGGCTAATCATAGCAGCAGCCTTGTCTATGGTCGGCGGTGCAATTGGTGGAATGCTATTAGCTGGTAAAGATATAGGCTATCAGTTTTCAGCAATGCTTGGAGCATTATTTGCCCCTGCGGGTGTAATTCCCGCCATCCTCTTAGGGCTTGCTGCCTTAAATTTCTTGACAAATTACTAGGAGAAAATATGTTAGAGATAGGGTGGTTTTCTGCCAAGTTATTTTTTAAAGGAAAGCTATTACGCGACCCAGTGTATTTTGTCAAGCAAACTACTATTGGTATTGCTGTAGGTTTTTTATTGCTAGTGTTACTTGCACAAGCCCCGATTCCTTTCTACTTACCAATAATATTATCTAGCTTAGTCACGGGCATGATTATGCCATTTCTGCTCAAAGATTTCAAGATGAAGTGATTGGTCATTGATGAATAACCAATGACAAATGACAAATGATCAATGACCAATGACCAATGACAAACCTTGAAGAATTAGTTCAGGAAATTAATCGTTTTGAGGCAATTATATCCGAGTGGGATGAAAGCCAACGGTGTGTGGCGGTGGGTCTAAAAAGAGCAATTGAAGCTTTGCATAAAGCTGCATTGACTAGTTTGATTAAAAGCTTGAAAGAAGAATCAATGCCAGCTTTGCGCCATGCAGTTGCAGATGAATTGGTGTATGCAGTGCTACTCTATCACGAACTAGTCAAACCACCAAAACCTCCGCTTTCACAGCGCATTCAGACAGCACTTGAAGAAGTTCGCCCAGCTTTAAAAAGCCATAACGGTGATGTAGAATTAGTGGCAATTAAACCACCAGATACAGTAGAAGTTAAATTAATCGGAACTTGCAGTAGTTGTCCGACTTCTACTCTAACTTTATCTCAGGGAGTAGAACAAGCAATAAAAAACCATTGTCCTGAAATTACCAAAGTAGTGGCAGTCAATAACAGTTCTACTGTTAACAACGCTAATTCTAGTTTAATCAGTCCATTCTCTGCAAAAATAACTTGTACTTGGATGAAAGTAGCGACCCTTGATGAAGTTCCTGAATTTAGTGTAGTGGTAGTACAACTTGCTGGTACTTCACTAATTTTACATCGTCAAGGTGCTACAGTAAAATGCTATCGTAATGGTTGCGCTCATCTAGGATCTCCCTTAGAAAAGGGTAAAGTTGAAAATGGTATTATTACCTGCCCTTCTCACGGATTCCAGTACAAATTAGAGACAGGTGAATGCTTAACTGCACCTGATATTTCGCTTCAGTCGTATCCAGTCAAAATTAAGGGCGATAAGGTTTTTGTGAAACTGCAAAAATGATGCAAAGGTAGTATCTCAGCAAATATACTTGACGATTAGTCAATCACAGCTACTTTGCTTTTTAATTTCAGTAGTTCGCGCATTGATTTTAGTCTTTTGTGCAAGCAAAATGCCTGAATGCTTTCTCAATATCTTTAAATTAATTCTCATTTGTCTAATTCAGGTATTGATTTTAGCGTTTTGAGAAAGTAAAAAGGCATATTACTTTCTCAAAAGGTCATTTGACTTATTCAAACCCCAGTTTGCTTACTCATTTTGGTGTTTTCCGCAAGCCAAATCAGCTTTTACTTTCTCAAAAGCAGCTTTTACTTATTCATTTTGGTATTTTCCGCAAGCAAAAGCAGCTTTTACTTTCTCATTTTGGTGTTTTCCGCAAGCCAAATCAGCTTTTACTTACTCAAACCCCAGTTTGCTTTCTCATTTCAGTACATCGCGTACTCATGCAAAAGATTCGCTATGTAGCAAAAGTTACTAAAAGCTATCTTAATTTTTTTAAGTTTGATTAATAGAGAAACTGATTAGAGGTTTTAACTGAATTTGAAAAAAGCATAATGCAAAACCGTTACTGTTGTTACATGCTAATCAACATTAATGTTTTTAAATAATTATCAGCCTCTATCTGCGGTTCATGGATATCCCAATCATAATTAATTCCATATCACAATTACCGCTAGAAGTAACAGAAAATCCTCAATATTTACCTTTATCACCTCAAGGTGCGGAGGTAATTTTAGGTAACATTATTGAACCAGAACAATTAGTCATACCTGTAGCACCCAATGCCACAACAATGTTCGGACCCCGTGGTGCTTGTCTATTATCAGAAACTGGCCCTTTATGGGTATCAGATACCGGACATCATCGATTATTAGGATGGCAAAATTTACCCACAAGAGATAGTCAATCGGCTGATTGGGTAATTGGACAACCTGATTTTTATCATGAAGGACAAAATGCTAAAAATACACCGGGAAGGGCAACTTTAAGTGTACCAACAGGGATTTGTGCTTGCGGCGAAGGGTTAGCTGTAGCTGATGCTTGGAATCATCGGGTTTTGATTTGGAAAAGCTTACCAGAAGATAACAATGTTCCAGCAGATTTGGTATTAGGCCAAGTTAATTTTACCGATAATGAACCAAATCGAGGAAATCAGCAAGCATCTGCTAGTACAATGCACTGGCCTTATGGTGTTTTCTACCATCAAGGACGGCTATTTATTGCTGACACTGGTAATCGAAGGCTATTGATTTGGCATCAGTTACCAACAGAAAATGGTCAACCTGCTGATTTAGTTTTGGGACAACCGGATATGATATCTCGCAATGAAAACGGCGGTGATTCTCCAACCGCAGCGAGTATGCGTTGGTGTCACGACATTGCCTTTTGGGGAGGAAATTTGGTTGTCAGCGATGCGGGTAATCACCGAGTAATGATTTGGCAGGGAATACCAACAGAAAATAATACTCCTTGCGCTGTGGTTTTAGGACAAAAAAGTTTTGATTTTGTGGAAATGAATCAAGGAGTTTATTTGCCAAGTGCCAGTAGTTTAAGTATGCCTTATGGCGTGGCGGTGGCTGGAGATTGGTTAGTAGTTGCAGATACTGCTAATTCTCGTTTATTAGGATGGAGAAAGCCAGAATCAATTTTATCACTGCAAGGTGTAATAGCAAATGGGTTGGCAGGACAAATAAATTTTCAAAGTAAAGGTGAAAATCGTGATTTTGGATTACCTAAACGAGATAGCTTAAATTGGTGTTACGGAATAAAAATTTGTGGCAATACGGCAGTAATAGCTGACTCTGGAAATAACCGAATATTGTTGTGGCAGTTTAACTATGCCAACTGAAGAAATTAGAGTTCGTGGTACTGTTCAAGGAGTAGGATTTCGCCCTACTGTATATCGTATTGCTAAAGCTTGTGGTTTGGGTGGGGATGTTTGTAATGACGGGCAAGGTGTATTAATTCGGGTATCTGGTAGTGAGGAAGCAATAACAGAATTTGTTGCCAGATTGGAAACCGAATGTCCACCGTTAGCAAGAATCAATCAATTAACAAGAATTATTTATAAAGGTGAATTAAAATTTGATAATTTTGTGATTTCTACTAGTGTCAGTAATGCCATTAAAACGGAAATTACTCCTGATGCAGCCACTTGTCCCCAGTGTCAAAAAGAAATATTCGACCCTTTTAGCCGCTTTTATCGTTATCCATTTACTAACTGTACTCATTGCGGCCCTCGCCTGAGTATTATTCGTGCGATTCCTTACGACAGATGCAATACCAGTATGTCTGCGTTTGCTATATGTCCCGAATGTGCAAAGGAATACCATGATGTTGAAAACCGCCGTTTTCATGCCCAACCTCTAGCTTGCCATGCTTGCGGCCCCACAGCTTGGTTAGAACGTGCTGATGGTAAATCGGTAACTGCTTCCATGTTTTCTATGCTGGATGATGTTGATGCCGTTTGTACTTTATTGCAAAGAGGCGAGATTGTCGCAATTAAAGGGTTAAGTGGTATTCATTTAGCTTGCGATGCGACTCAAGAAGCTGCTGTACAAAAACTGCGTCAGCGCAAAAGGCGCTATCACAAACCATTTGCTTTAATGGCGCGAGATATTGAGATAATTGAACAATATTGTACTGTCAACGCCAAAGAAAAGGAATTACTGGCAAGTTCTGCTGCACCAATTGTTTTATTACAAGCGACAGGTAAAAAAGTAGTAGCACCATCAGTAGCAGCAGGGCAAAATAACCTCGGTTTCATGCTACCTTATACGCCCTTACATCATTTAATTCTCCGGCGGATGAATCGCCCAATTGTTTTAACAAGTGGTAATCTCGCCGATGAACCACAATGTATTGATAACGACGAAGCAAGAGATAAATTAGGGACAATCGCTGATTACTTTCTTTTTCACAATCGAGAGATTATTAATCGAGTAGATGATTCAGTGGTGAGAGTTATCGGTGATAAAACTCAAATAGTTCGCCGTGCCAGAGGATATGCACCAGCATCTATTAGCTTACCACCGGGGTTTCAAGATGTACCGCAAATTTTAGCAATGGGTAGTGAGTTAAAAAATACCTTTTGCTTATTGCGTGAAGGAGGAGCAATTCTCTCTCAACATCTGGGAGATTTAGAAAATGCTGCGGCTTTAAATGCTTATCAAGAGACTTTGAATTTACACTTAAACTTATTTGAGCATCAACCAGAAATAATAGCCATTGATAAACATCCTGAATACATTTCTAGCAAACTTGGTAAAGAAATAGCGGATATAAATCAAATAAAACTTTATCAAATTCAACATCATCACGCGCATATTACTGCTTGCATGGCAGAAAATGGAATTCCTTTAGATTCACCTCCAATATTAGGTATAGCTTTAGATGGTTTAGGTTACGGTGGTGATGGTACACTCTGGGGTGGAGAATTCCTTTTAGCAGATTATCGTAAATTTCAGCGACTAGCAACGTTTAAACCAGTAGCAATGATTGGTGGTGAACAAGCAATTTATCAGCCTTGGCGTAATACTTATGCGCAATTAATAGCTGCTAATCTTTGGGATGATTGTCAACAGCAGTATGCTGATTTAGAAATCGTAAAATTCCTGAAAAATAAGCCACTAAAACTACTGAATCAACTTATGGAGAAAAAAATTAACTCTCCTCTAGCTTCCTCAGTGGGGCGGTTGTTCGATGCAGTGGCGGCAGCTATCGGTATTTATAGAGATGAATGTAGCTATGAAGGACAAGCTGCGATCGCAATGGAAGCTATAGTAGATGTTAGTAGCTTAAATAATGATAAAGAAACGCTAATCTATCCTTTTAACTTTAGCATTTCAGATAGTATTTACTATATAGACCCGCGTCCAATGTGGCAAGCATTGCTCCATGACTTACAGCAGCAGATTCCACAACAAGTTATAGTTGCCAAATTTCACAAAGGTTTAGCAAATGCGATTGTGGAAATGGTTAAGCTTCTTTCTGAAGAAAATCTGATTTCTCAGGTAGCGCTAACAGGAGGAGTATTTCAAAATTGTATATTGTTAGACCAAGTTACCAAACGATTACAAACATTGGGAATAAAAGTACTTACTCACAGCTTAGTTCCAGCTAATGACGGCGGGTTATCTTTAGGACAAGCAGTTATTGCAGCCGCACAATTAATACATGAGCCTTGATATTTGACAACTTGTTCTCAGAAATAATTTTCTCTACGCTCTCTGCGCCTCTACGGTTAGTTTATCTTAAAAAATAAAAAAATGTGCTTAGGAATTCCCGGACAAATTATAGAAATTACTGACGTTAACCGTAAACTAGCCATAGTTAATATCGGTGGTGTTAAGCGTGAAGTAAATATTGCTTGTATCGTAGATGAACAACATCCCCCCGAAGCTTGTATTGGTGATTGGGTACTAGTACATGTTGGCTTTGCCATGAATCGAATTAACGAACAAGAAGCGGCAGAAACATTACAACTATTCCAAGAATTAGCCGCAGCACAAGCAGGGATTAGTACTTAAAATAATAGGTTGTTCTTGTCTCACGTAGAAGGACAGAGGAAGAGTTTAATTTCTTTTTTTCTTCTCTACGAGACGCTGCGCGTAGCTTGCTTCCCCGCAGGGGTACGCGCTCTTTGCGGTTCATTAAAAAATACCCCGTAAAGAAAGCGAAATTAACTGATATCCAAAAACTATTTATCAATCTCTATGAAATATGTTGATGAATTCCGCGAACCGGAAAAAGCAGAAGCCTTATGCCGCGAAATCGCCAAATTATGCAACCACCTAGAAAAACCTATCAAAATAATGGAAGTATGTGGCGGACATACCCATTCCATATTTAAATACGGTATCGAAGAAATTTTACCCCAAGCCATTGAACTAATTCATGGGCCTGGTTGTCCAGTATGCGTTATGCCAAAAGGGAGATTAGATGATGCGATCGCAATCTCCCAAAATCATAACGTCATTTTTGCCACCTTTGGCGACGCAATGCGAGTTCCCGGTTCCAAAACCACTTTGCTGCAAGCCAGGGCACAAGGTGCAGACATCCGTATGGTGTACTCTCCCCTAGACAGCCTGCAAATTGCCAAAGATAACCCCGACAAAGAAGTAGTCTTCTTCGCATTAGGCTTTGAAACCACAGCCCCCAGCACCGCCTTCACCATCCTGCAAGCCGCAGCCGAAAAAATTCATAACTTTAGTATGTTTAGCAATCACGTCCTCGTGATTCCCGCCCTCAAAGCACTATTAGATAATCCCGACTTACAACTAGATGGATTTGTTGGGCCTGGTCATGTGAGCATGGTAATTGGCACAGACCCTTATGAGTTTATTTCCCAACAATATAATAAGCCAATTGTCGTCTCAGGATTTGAACCGTTAGATATTCTCCAATCAATTTGGATGCTATTGCAACAGCTAGTAGAAAATCGTTGTGAAGTTGAAAACCAATATAACCGAATTGTCCAAAAAAGCGGGAACACAGTAGCCCTACAAGCCATAAATAAAGTTTTCGCTATCCGAGATAGTTTTGATTGGCGCGGCTTAGGTGACATCCCTTATTCAGGATTAAAAATTCAACCAGAATATGCCCAATTTGATGCCGAACTTAAATTTACCATTCCTAACCTCAAAGTAGCCGACCATAAAGCTTGTAAATGTGGAGAAATTCTCAAAGGAGTCTTAAAGCCTTGGGAATGCAAAGTATTCGGTACAGCTTGCACACCAGAAACACCAATCGGTACTTGCATGGTATCTTCCGAAGGCGCTTGTGCAGCCTATTACAAATATGGGCGACTCTCCACCATTGCCAAAAGAACAATCACCCAAAAACCAAAAATAACTCAAGAACCTCTCCCCGCCTGCGGCTTCTCCTCAGACTTCTAATACTCTGCGTACCTCTGCGCTTCCCTTTGCGTCCCTTTGCGTTTAAAAAAAATTTTAATATGAATATTTCCTCCACAAACCCAATACAAAATCCCCTATTCCAAAAAATAGAACAAGTCCGCCGTCGCCAAAGAAAAGTGCAAGACACTCATATAACTCTCGCACATGGTAGCGGTGGTAAAGCCATGCGTGATTTAATAGACGATATCTTTGTCAGCAATTTTGATAACCCCATTCTCTCACAACTAGAAGACCAAGCCAGCTTCAACCTAACCCCTCTCCTCCAACAAGGAGACAGACTCGCATTTACTACAGATTCTTATGTTGTAGACCCGTTATTTTTCCCCGGAAGTGATATAGGAGAATTAGCTATAAACGGCACAGTTAATGATTTAGCTGTAAGCGGTGCAAAACCTTTATACCTAACTTGTAGCGTAATTTTAGAAGAAGGATTACCAGTAGAAACCTTACGCCGTGTCGCAGCCAGTATGAAAGCAGCCGCAGAAAAAGCGGGTATTCAAATTGTCACTGGTGACACAAAAGTTGTACATCGTGGTGCTGCCGATAAACTCTTTATTAATACTGCTGGTATTGGTATCATTCCACGAGGAGTTAACATTTCCGCCCAAAATATTAAACCTGGAGATGCAATAATAATTAATGGTGAAATAGGCAATCATGGGACAGCGATTTTAATTGCCCGTGGGGAATTAGCTTTAGAGACTAATATTGAAAGTGATTGTCAGCCGTTGCATAGTTTAGTAGAAAATATTCTCCATGTGTGTCCCCAAATTCATGCTATGCGAGATGCTACACGCGGTGGTTTAGCTACAGTATTAAATGAATTTGCTCTCAGTTCCAATGTGGGAATTCGTATCTTTGAAGAATCTATCCCAGTCCGGGAAGAAGTCAACGGAGTTTGCGAAATTCTCGGTTTAGACCCGTTGTATTTAGCTAATGAAGGTAAGTTAGTTGTAGTGGTTCCAAAAAAGAATGCTGAAAACGTTTTATCAGCTATGAAATTACACCCAGCAGGCAAAGATGCTTGTATTATTGGCGAAGTTATTACATCACCTCCAGGTATCGTATTGTTAAAAACAGTTTTTGGCGCTGAAAGAATTGTGGATATGTTAGTAGGCGACCAATTGCCACGAATTTGTTAATTTTTAATAGATTTTATAGTATGCACGAACTTGGAATTACCCAAAATATTGTGGCAATTGTGACTGAACATGCCAAAGGCGCAAAAGTGCAACGAGTTTTATTAGAAATTGGCAAACTTTCAGCCATTATGCCCGATGCTATCCGATTTTGTTTTGATATTTGCACTCAAGGCACAGTTTTAGAAGGGGCGGCATTAGAAATTTTAGAAATTCCTGGCTTAGGGCGATGTCGCCAATGCGGTGCAGAAATTTATTTAGATAAACCATTTGGTATCTGTAACTGCGGTAGTGTGCAATTAGATTTAATTACTGGTGAAGAACTGAAAATTAAAGAAATAGAAATAGAGGAATTATGTGTATAACCTGCGGTTGTTCTGATGATGGTACAACTAAAATTATCAATCTAGAAACAGATGAAGCTGAAGATCATCATACTCACACTTTACCAGATGGTACTGTTATCACTCATTCCCACAGCCATGATACTCATATAGAAGCACCTCAAATTCATGCCAAAATACACAATACAACAATATCTTTAGAACAGGATATTTTAGCAAAAAATAATCTGCTAGCTGCCCAAAATCGGGGATGGTTTAAAGGGCGAAATATTCTTGCTTTAAATTTAATGAGTTCTCCCGGCGCTGGTAAAACAACTCTTCTTACGCAAACTATCAATGATTTAAAGCATCAATTATCTATTAGTGTAATTGAAGGCGACCAAGAAACGATTAACGATGCCAAAAAAATAAAAGAAACAGGTTCTAAAGTCATCCAAATAAACACCGGAACAGGCTGTCATTTAGATGCATTAATGATAGAGAGGGGTTTACAACAACTGAATCCACCGCTAAACTCAGTTGTGATGATTGAAAATGTCGGAAATTTGGTTTGTCCAGCCTTATTTGATTTGGGAGAACAGGCAAAAGTAGTAATTCTTTCTGTCACGGAGGGAGAAGATAAGCCGCTAAAATATCCGCATATATTCCGTGCTAGTAACATTATGATTCTCACTAAAATTGATTTACTGCCTTATGTAGATTTTGATGTTCAAAAGTGCATAGCTTATGCTAGAGAAATAAATCCCCAAATTCAGATTTTTCAAGTTTCTGCAACTTCTAGTACTGGCTTAGAGAAGTGGTACGCGTGGCTAATTGAAAACTTAAAAACTTGTCAGCATTAATCTCTTACCGCTTGATGAATATCTAATTTTTTTACGTAGACGCAGAGCGGCAAGCCGCAGGCTACCGCAAAGGACGTAAGCGAAGAGATAGGTAATTTTAAAGTCTATCATCACAAAATTAAGTCATTGATTTACTGAATCCCTCTGTGGGTTCATGAAAAATGGAAGTATTTTTTCTAACATTGGAAATGCATACTGCCATTTTCCTATCTGTGCGTAAATCCTCATGGCTAAAGTTGAAGAATTGACACCCCAGCAACTCTCTGAAACAAACCTGAAACCACGAGGGAGAGTTTATCCAAGTCCTATCAATTGGCGTGACCAATTTTTGTACCAATTGATATTAGATAGATTCAGTGACGATAATGAAAATAAAAGGGAACTTTTTGACCACAGCAACCTTTCAAAATTCCAAGTTAAAGACAAAGCCGACTGGATGGCAGCAGGGACAAAGTTTGTTGGTGGTACTATTAGGGGAATTAAGAGTAAGTTAGACTACTTGCAGCGATTGGGAGTAACAACGCTGTGGATTAATCCACCTTGGCGACAACCTTCTGAATTAGAAGCTTACCACAGCGATCGCATCCAAGATTTTTTAAGTATTGACCCCCACTTTGGCACTCCTCAAGATTTAAGAGATTTAATTGATGCTGCCCACGATCGCAGGATGTATGTCATCCTAGATGTAATATACAGCCAGAATGATGATAACTGGTTTTACAAAAATGATGCGATCGCAGCTTTAGCAAGAGTTTATCAATATTGGATTGCTCTTTCTGACTGCGATGGTTTTAGAATAAATAGCCTCAAACACGTTTCTCCAGAAGATTCCCGCAAATTCTGCACAGCAATTCATGAATACGCCGAATCTATCGGTAAAGACAATTTTTTATTGACTGGGGAAATGATTTCCGGTAGTATGGCTGGTGCGTACATAGACATTATTGGTCGCAACCTCAGTGCTGTATTAGACAGCGTACACGCTCCTAATGAATTGACTGCATTTGCAAAAGGGTTAGTACATCCAAAGCAATTTTTCGATTTGTATAGCGAAAACAACCTTGCTGGAGAATACCGCCAAATTGGGACATATCATGTCTCCATTTTGGATGATGATGATATGTCATTCCGTACTCATAAGCAGCGATTTGCGGCAAACAGTAATGTACCTAATCTTTATGAACAAGTTGCTCATGCTGTCGGGGTGCAATTAACTACGCCAGGAATTCCTGCTATTTATTATGGAACAGAACAGGCTTTTGATGGTAATGAAGGTTATCACGATAACAGCATAGAAGGTGGAAGCTTTGCCGAAGATAGATATATCAAAGAAGCAATGTTTGGCGGTGCTTTTGGCGCATTTCAAACAACAGACTGTCATTTCTTCGATATCGACCATCCTACTTATTTGCGGATAGCTGCGATCGCTCGGATTCGCAACAGTCACGATAAAATTGGTAAAGCATTGCGCCGTGGACATCATTATCTACGCGAAACATCTTTTTATGACTCCCCTTTCTCGATTCCCGGACAAGGCGAATTAGTTGCTTGGTCACAGACTTTATTTGACACAGAAGTGTTGATGGTGCTGAATACCAACGGCTTAGAAAATCGCGGTGCAGAAGTGACAGTAGATACTTATATGCATCCTCCAGACTCGACTATGACTTTTTTATACAAAAGTGATTGGAGTGATTCATATTTACGCTACCCACCGCGCGGACAAACTGTAGCTGTACAACATCATAACGACCGTCGCGCAACTGTGCGAATTGATTTGCCTCCTTCAGGAATGGCTATTTTGGCGTAAGCAAACGCCAGCATTTGGGCAAAGCTTTGGGATAAAAACCTGCTTGAAGTTTATAAATTTTTACCAAAATGCTTTGCCCCTGTAATTACTAACTATGTACGTTCTAATTATTATTAATTGCTTTTAATCCAATACATTTTAGTTAGAGCCAAAAATTTAAACTGCTTAGATAGGGAAGCCGTACAACTATCTTGCAGTAAAGATTCATTTTGTATTTCAGTAAAAATACTATGGGCATGATACATAATTTTTTATATATTTGTTTTGATTATTGTTACCTATCTTACCTAGAATTATAAAAAATAAATTATTAATTATGTTTTCTCTTGTTTTTAGTTTTTTTAAGTGGTTACTTTCTTTATGGGAAAAGCTGCCTGATAGCCTTAAGAAAGAAATTATTGAGTTGATAGTTCAAGAGTTTACAGAAGTATTTCGTAATTACTACAGGCATTGGCGCGAGAACAAAAATATTTAGTGAATATAATTTGAATAATATGGAAAATCATTCAGAAGGCTCTACAATTCAAAATAATTTAGAAAATCTTAATTTTGAAGATTTTTGGCAAGCAGATACAAACATTCCAAATAACTCTGAAGATATTAATGTATCTACAATACAATCCTCTATTACTGCTGCTACTCTAATGGCTACTGCCCCTTTTGCAGCTACATTATTTGGGCTGAATGATACACAAATAAAAAGTGAAACCTTTAGCAAGGAAGTTTCGGAATATGCAACCTCAAAAGAAGTCATTTCTTCTTTAAGTAAAGAAATTGGTGAACCAAATGAAACTGAGGCAGAAGAAGACTTTATAGAAAGAGCAAGCAACGTGCTTAGAAAAATTTTAAAGGAAAAGTTTAAAATTTAGCTAGCCTCTTAAACCTCCTTATTACGGTACTTATCCAGTCTTAAATACCTATTTATCTGACATAAAAAGTAAACACATATCTATCTCTTCTAAAATTGCAACACCCTGCACTTAGGAGTACAGGGTGTAAAACAGCTATATTTTGTGTGATTCCCAGTTTCTATTTACCTCAAAGCCAATCTCGATAAGCTGATATTTCATTTACGCTGATTTCAAATGGCATTCCCTTGCCAAATGGCGGATAAACGCGAATTTTACCGTTGCTAGCAAACCGCTCTAACCTATTACCCAACTGGGCAATATTGCTGACTATATGCCAGTAAGATACTAAGTCAGGGCAGTCAACAATTAATGTTAGAATGGTAGCATTTGTTGTGAGATACCACTGACAATTAGATAACAGTACTCGCGTAATGCGATCGCAGGCTAGATAAAAGCATCTGCCAGTAGACTGTTCTAGCTCCATTTGCAGCATTCCATCCTCTTTCGTTACCTCAGATGGAGGTAAATCATCGGGAGGAAGCTGGTATAGTTTAGAAGACATAATTTCGCACCTCTTGGTTGTAGCGCGTCAAACTCTCCAGGTTTTTTTGCATATCCGAAGATGAGGGTTTGAGTGCTAACGTACCTAAATTTAATTCGTCTTGAAATTTCTTGATTTTGTCTCGACAAGTCTCCACATCACCAATAATTGAATTTTCAATCAAATAATCTTCGTCGAAACAAATGTTTGTGCGATCAAATGGTTTTTGGTTGGGATTCGCACTATTCTGCAATACTTCAGCCGAATTAGCTGTCATTTTTTTGCTAAATTGGCGGATGAAAGGTAACGCCTCACTCACTGCCTCATCAAATGTTTTACCAACATAAAAAAAGCGTGCCAGCACGAAATTTTCCGCACCACTAGAATTTAAGGCTCGATATTTAGCAACAGTATCCTTCAATCTCTGTAGGGAGAATGGCGGCCCACCCATCAAGCTGAAGGAATGTTTAGCAGCAAACTCGATACCATCATCGCCGCCAGTGGCAACATACACTGGTATTTGACTCTGCAATGGTTTTGGGTAAATTGTTAAGCGATCGCATTGATAATACTTGCCATTAAATGATACATCAGTTTCATATAACAGCTTGTGAATCAGTGCGATCGCCTCTAGCGTCTTAGGACGTGCTTCACTAGGGAGTGTCGCAAAATGCTTGTTTTGTTGGGGAAAGGGACCGCCTTTGGCAACTCCAAATAATAATCGTCCATTGCACAGGTTATCCAGAGTGGCGATATCTTCCGCTACCCGAATCGGGTTATGGAATGGCAGTAATACCGCCGCAGTGCCTAATTGGATAGTTGAAGTCAGCCCCGCCAAGTGTGCCATTAACAGCAACATGGAGGGGCTGAGATTGGATTCACTAAAATGATGCTCACTCACCCAGGCTGACTCAAAACCTAAACTTTCTGCCTGTTTTATCAGCGTGACTTGCTCAAAGATGGCACGACGAGCATCTTGGTGATGATTATCGTAATTGCAGAAAATTCCAGTTTTCATTACTTGCGTTAATACTTTGTCCTGGCTATTCTAGTGGTCGATAAGTTCGTAGTAAGCACTTTAGTGCTTAAATATTTGAGGACTAAAGTTTTCACTACAAACACCTTTACTCCTCTCCATTAATGCGATCAAAGACTAATTTGCAACCCACTGTAACTCCAACCATAGACGTGGGTTATTGTGTTTGATGTTCGACATCGGATCGCGCAATAATCGCTTGGCATTCATGCAGACTACCTGTACTAGACCCATGTTGCCTGCTACTTCTCTGAGTATTTCTTTGTGAGCTTGCACACAGGAAATCATTTCGTCAGAGCAATAAATTCCTATATATTGCAAGCGTCTCGCAGGTCGTCCCCAAAAACAGGTAATGACTTTCACATAACACCCGTCTAGTAATTCTCCAACTTTTGGGTAGTAGTCATTGAGGACTCTTGTGAATTCTTTGGCTAAGATATCTTCAGCAATCATTGGAACTGATATTTCTGTAGCGTCCATCACGCTATTTAATATAACATAATTTTATCAATTAAACATGACAAAATAGCCTAATAGGCTTGAATAAAATATTAAATATTACAAAAAAAAGAGGCATACATTGTTTAGTATTACCTCAGCTTTGCGTAAAGCATATTTATATTTAAATATAAAAGTATTGGTTTGAAGACCCCTAGTGCAGCACGGCGGAAATAAACATACCATTTGAAATGGCGCAATTGGAATACAATTATGCGTAAATTTTGATTTCTGCCTTGCGGTATTAGACTTTGCGAATGGAATTCGCAGTTATAAGAGACTTAACCCACACAGGTGGGTTAAACCTGTTGTTTGAGCAAATTGTTTTTCTTAGTCAGTGTAGGCGAACTACCCTGCGGGTGACGCTCCTTCTCTGCGAGACGCTACGCGAACGTCGCTACCGCTGAAGGCGTTCTCGTAAGAGTAGCCGCAAAGCGTCTATGTTTGCAAAATTAACCGCGATTTCTAATCGACAGGTATATTTACAAAGGTGAGATGCTTCCAAATACTCTAATATCGAAAATTATGAATTCAAAGAAAATGCATTTAAATAGCATATCTTAATATTGAATTCTAAATTTTTCTTTTTAATTATTATCGAGCATTGCGTTCGCAAACTAAGACTTCTGCTACAATATCCGGCACATTTACAAAATCCGTAAATCCTTCAGAACCACGGATTGGTGATATAAATGTATAGTTTGGATCGCACTCTCCAGTGTCATATACTTGAATAAACCATCTATCGGGAAATCCTTCTACACCCAGTTCGACAGTGTACCAACTCTCACCAATCAGATGAGAGCTAAAGATTGTAAACCACTCCCGATTCTCTTCTGAAATATTCCAATCTGCCATGAGCAGTTCTAAAGCTATTTGTCCCGCATCCGTTGAAGTCAACAGCATTTTTACTCCTTATTTGCAGCTTCAGTATTTGCAACTTCAGGATTGGAAACTTCCGGGTATAAACCCAGTTCTTTAGCTAGCTCACGCGCTACAAAAAATAAAAACTTAGCGCCATCTTGATTGCCTTCATGGGCAAACATAGTTGCTACTTGTAACATTGTCTCTACAAATCCAGAATCAATCAATTCTGGCTTACTTTCCAAAACTTCTGGTTCCTGACCATTAGGACATTTGAGTAGCTCATCAATCAGATTGAAATATAGTTGTTGGCGTTGTTCTGACATAGTAATTTTGTTGGTTTTGGTGAGTTAATTGTGAATTGGTTACTGTTCTATACTGTGCTGCCATAACCTTTCCAACATTTCAACTTGTTCTTTTAAAACAGCAGCACGATGAACAAGATATCTGTCGTAAAAAAGAATTCCTAACCCAATACAAATAGGGGTTAGCAAGAAGAACCATTGTAGGATCGTGGCAAATTTATATTGTTCAGCAACAGTCAGCATTTGATGAATCACATTACGGTCAGAGGATTGGATGCTAGTCTGAGGGAAATGTGTACCTTCTATCTGGGGAGCCAAGGCAGGAGCATCTTTTATAATCTTGTTAACTTCACAAGCTAAATTCTGGGATTTTACTAACTCCAGATGTCGCTCCCAAACTATGCCAAATACTACTAGCCCTGGAGAAAGCACTGTTAAGGTAACTACACAAACTGTGAGAAAATTTAAAAGTTTGGCTTTCATCTTGGCTCTCCCTTGCTAGGTAGTATGCACCCAGTAAGAAAATATCTTTTGCTGTTTATCTAAAGTAGCTAGATATTTCTACCTCTCAAACAGTTTTGATCTTAAAATATGTGTAAACGGTAATTTTCACAATCATTAGTTCTCAGTTTTCTTCTAATTACTACTGACTAATGACCACTGAAAAATTGCCAACATTTTTACAAAATGTAGGATTAATCAGTCAGAAATAACGCACTCAGATTCAGAGAATGTGATTTCATCTTACTCTCAAAAGGGAGATTAAGAAGTCCCCCCTAGTTCACTCAGCTTTCGCTCAGGAATGTTGGGGGGTAGAGGGGAATCTCTGCGTAAATCCTATACGATTTATATCAGCCGCTCTCCACAAAACAGTTTACCCTAGCCCTGTTAAGATTATTAAATTCATTAGAATAGTACTCAACGCTTGTAATTACCGCCTGATAAGCCTTCCAAAAATTCATTGGGGTATGGGTGCTAGTGTTTTTGGGATGGGGTTCTAGTGTTTCCGAGGTGGGGTTCTGGTATTTCTGCACTCAACTTTAAAGCAATGTAGGCAAGGGTTAAGGACTGTTTTTGATATAAGTTTGGGCAAACAAAAACTGCACTCAAGCGAAAATATCAATGTCTTTTGATAAAGATAGACTAATAAATTAGAAAAAACAATTAAATATTGAAAAAGTAAATTATATTTCCATAACAAATAGAGAATATTAAAAATAATGGCAAAAATTATGCATATATACAGAATTTTAGCCTACAAGCCAATAGTCACCAATTTCAAATGGTAAAATATAAATATGACAAGTTAGCGCTTTGCTGAAGTGAGAATCAATGGAAGCATCTGATAAAAGTTCTTCCTAAACTTTCATATTTTGTGATTTAGTTAGAATACATAGTATATGCAGTCATTGACACTACACTACAAATTAAATACACAAAAGCTTATTGTTACAAGTAAATACTTTGTACTAAGATTTAGGATTTTAGGAGTTAAATAATGCGGATTGCTCAAGACATAACAGAACTGATTGGACGAACTCCTTTAGTTCAACTGAATAAAATTCCTCAAGCTGAGGGAGTAGTAGCAAGGATAGTTGTCAAATTAGAAGGGATGAACCCAGCAGCTTCGGTGAAAGACCGCATTGGGTTAAGCATGGTACTCTCAGCAGAAGCAGCTGGTTCAATCTCCCCTGGAAAGACGATTTTAGTTGAGCCTACTTCCGGTAATACAGGAATTGCTCTAGCGATGGTAGCAGCAGCGCGTGGCTACCGTTTGATTTTGACAATGCCAGAAACAATGAGTCAAGAACGACGGGCTATGCTCAGGGCTTATGGTGCTTCTTTGGAGTTAACACCAGGCGTTGAGGGAATGCGGGGAGCTATTCGCAAAGCCGAAGAAATTGTGGCTAATACTCCTGATGCTTTTATGCTGCAACAGTTCCGCAACCCTGCTAATCCCAAGGTTCACCAAGAAACCACCGCAGAAGAAATTTGGACAGATACAGACGGGGAAGTGGATATCGTCATTGCTGGGGTAGGTACTGGTGGGACGATTACTGGGGTTGCAGAAGTACTCAAACAGCGCAAGCAGACTTTTCAGGCGATCGCAGTTGAACCCAGCAACAGCCCAGTTCTCTCAGGTGGTGAAGCCGGGCCACACAGAATTCAAGGTATTGGTGCCGGATTTGTCCCAGATGTTCTGCGTCTGGAATTAGTTGATGAAGTAATTAGAGTCAGCGATGAACAAGCGATCGCTTATGGGCGACGTTTAGCAAAAGAAGAAGGCTTATTATCTGGGATATCTTCTGGTGCAGCTTTGTGTGCTGCAATTCAAGTAGGTAAACGTCCAGAAAACGCCGGACGTTTAATCGTGATGATTCAGCCTTCCTTTGGTGAACGTTACCTCAGCACACCCATGTTTCAAGACTTGGCTTTAGAAACTGCTGGTGTCCGTTAAAGACAGCAGTAGGGGCATACAAATGTATGCCCCTACTTCATGCAAATGAAAATTGCTGTTACTACTAAAGAGTGTTATTTCAGCCTCTAGACATCAGCAGCAACGTTTTAGCTAACTTCCTGGCAAACTGGAATGCGGATTTGAAACTCCACTCCCTCGCCGGGTTCTGAGGTGCAAGAGAGTGAACCACCATGTTTTTCGGTGACGATTTGGTAACTAATCGACAAACCCATACCTGTCCCTTTGCCCACAGGTTTTGTAGTGAAGAAAGGATCGAATAGGCGTCGCCGAATAGGCTCTGGTATACTCAGACCATTGTCTGCAATCCGAATTTCGACTTGATGAGCATCAATTTGTTCAGTGTAAATAGTAATAGTTGGAGTTGTTATTTGCCCTTGATTGTCCGCTAATGACTCTTCTAAAGCATCGATCGCATTACTCAACACATTCATAAATACTTGATTTAGCTGCCCTGCATAACATTCCACTTGGGGCAAATTGCCGTAATGTTTAATCAACTCGATACCGACACGATCCGACTTTGCTTTGAGGCGGTGTTGCAGAATCATGATAGTACTGTCAATGCCCTCATGAATATTAACGGCTTTAATCTCGGCTTCGTCCATACGTGAGAAGGTTCGCAGGGAAGCGACAATTTGCCGAATTCGGTCTGCCCCAACTCGCATAGAAGACAGTAGCTTGGGCAGGTCTTCTAGCAGGAAATTTAGATCGATCGCCTCCACTTCTTGCTGAATCTCTGGGTGGGGAGATGGGTAATGTTTCTGGTAAAGTTCCAGCAATCCCAGCACCTCTTGGGTGTAACCGTTAGCATGAGTTAGGTTGCCAAAGATAAAATTAACTGGATTGTTAATTTCGTGGGCAACGCCAGCTACTAGTTGCCCTAAGCTTGACATTTTCTCAGTCTGCACAAGATGAGCCTGAGTTTGTTGCAATTTATGGAAAGATTTTTCGAGTTGTTCCGCTTTTTCTCGCTCTCGCATTTCGGATGCTTGCAAAGCTTCATTATTAGCTTCGAGTTCTTGTGATTTAGCTTCCAGTTGTTCCGAGTAAGCTTGCAGGTTGGTGTAAAGACGGGCGTTGTCGATCGCAATCGAAATTTGTGCTATCAACAAACTCAGCACATTTACCCGTTCTGGGGTAAACGCATCAGAAATGAGATTATTTTCCAGATAAAGAATACCAGTAAACTTGCCAGAGTGAATCAATGGTAAACACAAAATGGACTTAGATTGGTAAATAGTGATATAAGCATCATCTGTAAAACGAGAGTCTTTAACAGCATCCCCTAAAACCAGATTCTTTCTGGTTCTTTCGACATAATTGAATAAGGCAACCGGGAGTAAGGGTGAATTAGTTTTATCTTCTGCGTTAACAACAACACTAACCTCCTTACCTACAACTATTCCCGTCGCTTCTAGCATCCATTGATTCTCGTGTTTAGCAATAAAGTAACCTTGTTGAGCGCCAGCATTTTCGATGACATTTTTCATCAATTTTTCGAGCAAGCGACTCAGCACCATTTCTTCTGACAAGACTTGTGAAGCTTTCATCACCGTCATCAAGTCGAGAATGTGAGTGCTTCCGGTAGTCGTAGAGCTTGTTTGAATAGTTTGCAGGTAAGTCGCTTCTAGTTTTTCTGTGTTTGATTGAACAATCAATTGGGGATAGCGTGCTTCCAAATCTTTGACTTTAGCGATCGCACCCCAATTGCCATAGGCGTAGTAAGCATTTGTCATGTATGTTTGAGCGATCGCTTCTTTACCCCATGACAAATAGAATTTGGCAGCGAGTTCGTGGGCGAGTGCTTCTTCGTTGATGTATTCGTTTTGTTTGGCAAGTGCGATCGCGCGATCGTACATCTCGATCGCATCAATTTTTTCGCCTAAAACACGATGCCGTTCTGCCTCTACTAGATAAAATTTGTGTAATTGATTCATTGGGGCATGATGCGCCCATTTTTGCATTTTTTCTTGATTAGCTTGGACGCGATTGAGAATTGCCTTTTGCTCTAGCTCTTGGCGATCGAAATACACTGCTAGCTGTACTAAAGAACCGTAAAAATGGAATAGAGGAACAAGAGGTAATCCTATCACTACTTCCAAATATTTCTCTGCTATGACAGTATTTTCAATCGCTTCTGAATAATTTTCAAACCAGTAACTAAGTAAAAGTTTGTTCCAATATATGTACGCAGCTCCTAATCTGTCGTTCGCTTGTTCGTGTAATAGAAACGCAATCTGCTCATCGCAGGCTTCACCCTTTAAAAGACAGGGATTTTCACTTTTTCCGAGCAGATTTAATGTAGCCTGCCGATAGGTTTCTAGATAATGAAGCGGTGTTTCTTGTTTGATTTTATGAATAGCATCTCTATTGATTGCCATCTCTTTTTCAAGGACAGTCAGTTCTTTGCCGCTAAAGTAAGCCAGACAAGAGTACATTAGTAGACCATAAGCAGCAAATTCTAAATCACCTGTCTCCAGTCCGCTAGAGTAAACTGACACAAAAGGTTCTAAGGTTTCTCTCAGATGATCTTTCCAAGGTCGGATAAATGTATTTACTATCAGGAGTGTCTTGGCTTTGATTTCTTGAGCATTTAACTTTGACACTAGAGTTAAAGCCAATTGACCGAACTGATAACCTGAATCAATATCTCCTACAACTCCGCAAAGAAGAAGACCATAATTGGCATAAGCAAAGGGAGAGACAGAAGCATTACCATATTGAACGGATAAATTTACTTGTTTGCACACCGTCAAGGGCACCAGTGCCGGCGCAGCCATGTATGCAGGAGCAAAGATACTTGACATGAGCCTCATGGCTGCTAGTTTATAGCGATCGGTCATTTGAGGCAGATCAATTAAATCCTCAATTCGCCTTCCACTCAAAATTGCCGCAGTTTCTCCTAGTGCCTGGCCAATGTCTGACGCGTTCGGCTCTTGGGGAAACTCCACCCCTAAGAGCTTTAAAACTTGTAGCCCCGTGTTAACTGCTTCTAGTAGCCTGTTTTGCCCTATGTAAGCTTGGATCTGGACTTCATACACATTCACTTTGTCCAGCAGCGTTTTGGCGCAGTTTTGTACTACCTCAACGAACCTCTGCATTCCTTCAAAATCACCGTTTAAAAAAGCTGCTTCTGCTGCTTCCTCATGCAGTGCTAATGTTAGGTCATACTGAGTGTGCCAACTATCTTCTGCTAACAATCCTAAACCGACTTGCAAATATTTGATGGCAGAATCGTGTGCTGTGGCTGCTTTTGCTCTTTGACCTGCAATTAGATTGAGTTCAGCAAATTCATATTTTTCTGTTTCAAATATCAGTAAATCAGCACCGTAATTGAGTTGATTAACTAAAGCAAATATATTTTCTTTGCGTTCTTCTGATGTAGTATTTAGCAGCAGTAATTGACCAATTTTGAGATGCGTTGCTTTCTTCTGCTCTTCGGGAATTAGAGAATACGCTGCTTGCTGTACTCGGTCATGTAAAAACTTGTAATCAACCTTGACATCTGTTAAAGCAATCCCAACTGATTCCTCCTGATTAAATGCTAAGGGAATTTTGTAATCCTGATTTAACGGCAAAATTAACCCAGCTTGCAGGGCTGACCACAATTGCGCCGCAGTCGTTAGAGAAGATGCTTCGTTAACGATCGCTAATACATCCAGATTGAACGTGTTGCCAATACAAGCAGCCAGTTTGAGTACTTCTTGCGTTTCTAGAGACAGTTTACGAATATTTCTCGCCGTCAGTTCAACCACATTCAGGTCAGTAAGACCGATCGCTTGAATATGTTGGATATTCCACTGCCATACTCCTGAATGAAACTCATACGTTAGCAAGTCTTCTTGATGTAGAGTTTTCAGCAGTTGCGTTAAGAAGAAAGGGTTTCCTCCAGTTTTGTGGAACAGTAATTCTGCTAATGGCTTGCTGGCTTCTGTGTCATTCAACGTATCGCTAATTAATGCTTCCACATCCGTTAAATGCAATGGTGCCAAGACGATGTTATCTACCACCGCACCAAAAGATTGAATCTTGTCCAAACTCATCATAAGCGGATGGGTAGGCGACACTTCGTTATCCCGATACGCGCCGACTAACAATAAATATTTGCGCTCGCTATCTGTCATCAATAGTTCAATTAAGTTCAGCGATGCCGAATCTGCCCACTGCAAGTCATCCAAGAAAACAACCAGAGGATGATCTTGGGTCGTGAATACGCCAATGAATTGCCCAAAAACGCGATTGAAACGATTTTGAGATTCAGCCGCACCCAGTTGTGTTACGGGTGGTACAGTTCCAATAATTAGTTCGACTTCGGGAATCACATCGATAATGACTTGCCCATTCTCTCCCAACGCGCTTAGGAGTTTCTCTTTCCACACTTGGATTTGGGCTTCGCTTTCGGTGAGTAATTGCCCAATTAAAGATTGGAACGCTTGAATCAACGATGCATAAGGAATATTGCGCTTGAACTGGTCAAACTTGCCTGCAATGAAATAACCCCTTGCTCCCACAATCGGTTTATGAACTTCATTGACGACACTCGTCTTTCCAATTCCCGAATAACCAGAGACGAGCATGAGTTCGCTGCTACCACCTGCTACACGCTTAAACGCAGCCATTAATGTTGCTACTTCTGCTTCGCGTCCGTATAGCTTTTGCGGAATCAAAAAATGCCCAGATTTATCCTGTCTTCCCGGTACAAAGTTTTCAATTTTTCCAGTCGTTTGAAGTTGAAACAAACATTCCTCTAAATCCGCTTTCAGTCCCCAGGCGCTTTGATACCGTTCTTCTGCTGTTTTCGCTAATAATTTAAAAATAACTGCACTAATCGCTTCTGGCACATCTTCCAGAACGCGGCACACGGTTTCGCTACAAGGTGCGGCTGGTATTTTGGCAATGTGAGAGTGGATTAACTCCATCGGATCAACAGCTTGAAAGGGCAAAATACCCGTCAGCATTTCATATAAAGTGACACCCAGTGAATAAAAGTCGGTGCGATAGTCAACCGCCCGATTCATTCTACCGGTCTGCTCAGGCGACATATACGCAAGCGTACCTTCGAGCAAATTAGGATTGCTCAAAGTGGGATTTTCTTTATCAAGGCGCGAGGAGATACTGAAGTCAATCAGTTTGGCTTCCCCAGAATCGGGGTCAATTAAAATATTGTGCGGCTTAATATCTTTATGAATAATCTGTTGGGCGTGCAGTTCTCCTAAAATTTGTGCTAGGTTAATCCCCACCTTGAGGAAAGTAATTAAGGTGGTTGTTTGAGTTGCAATCAGTTCTTGGAGCAAGCAACCTGGAATGTCTTCCAAAACCAAAGCCAGTCCATGCTGATAATTCTTTAACTCGTAGGCTTTAACAATGCCAGGAATTTGCAGAGGCTCAATAATTTGATATTCGTGGCGCAGTCGAGCTATGTCTTCTAAGAGTGGATGTTCGCACAGGAGAGTTTTGACAATGACAGGGACGTTATCGGTTTCTCGCCGTCCCCGATAAATGACGGTTTTACTACCGGAGTGAAGGGTTTCGAGGAGTTGATAACCAGATAAAGTAGCTGTCATTGTTTTCTCTTGCAATATAAGCATTCTTAATATGCCCATGCAAGTTTAGCGTTGTAACATTTGTGACAAAAGTCAGTATATTTTCACAAGGTGTTACAAAGATCACTCCAAAATTGTATGTTGATATTTGAGAGCATTGTTGCATTTTAGCCCCCTCCTCGCAAGCGGGGAGGGGGTTGGGGGTGGGGTTTAGTACCTACTCAACAGAGAACCGCTATATCCTGTACTAATGTTTACAGTTGCCTTGCTTTTGGTGTTCATGACCATGCTCATGATGATGACCATGACCGTGAGAACAGTTTTGCAAATCTTGCTTCAAAAGCTTGTCGCTGATTTCTTGCAAGGATTCATCTACAGCTTGTAAGCCAATCCAAGCATCAATTTTTTGTACATCAAATCCTACCTCGCGCTGTTCGCCTACTTCTAACAAAGGACGGCGAATCAACAACGGCTCTTTCAGCATCAGCGCCAAAGCGGTTTGTTCATCTACTTTTTCAGGAACCACCTCACCAGATTTTATCTTGGGGGCGGAAGGATTAAACCATTCGGCTACGGGGCGATCGCCAAAAAATGAGCGCAACCGTTCAACTGTCCAAGGTTCTTTTAGCAGATTCTGTGGTATCACCTCATGTCCAGCAGCTGTTAGCAAAACTTTTTGCTTAGTACCACCTTTACAGCCTGGTTTGCTATAGAAAATTACTCTTGCCATTCAACTACCTCGCTGTAAAATACTATTCGTTTTTAAGGGCGCACATTTGTGCGCTCCTATCGCGTGATGCTAAAAGTTTTTAGCACTACACTTAACTGGGTCAAACTCAAATCTCTCATTTGGATCAGTTTCACCGTAGATATTAAAAGTCACAGTTGGTTCATCGCCCACTGCTTCTACACAGTGAATTGCATCGGGAGTGAAACTAATAATATCCCCTGGAAATAGAGTTATCTCTCCCGTCTGCTCAATTTTGTCCTGAAATTTTGGGCTAGGAGTGCGTCGCCAAAAACTATTTTTCTCCTGGCCTTGTAACACCGCCACTATTCCCCACGTCCCATGATTATGAATGTTTGATCGGGTTCCAGGTGCAAATGTTACTGTTTGCACAGTTAACGGAAAACCCAATTCATCATATAGGAGTAAAACAGAGGTTCCCGTTTTGGGCGAAGGCTCTAAACGTTGACTTCGCACCCAGTAGGAATTTACAATCAAGCGCCTTACGAGCATCCGAATTTCTGGCAGACAATTTGCTTCATTGTCACTACTATTGAGAACATCTTCCACCTCAGTTAAAAACCGATACAAGCGGTAATCTTCTCTCAACAAATCCCATGCTCTTACAGATTTACAGACTTGATGCTGACCATCCCCTGTTAGCAGCCAATCCCTACCTTTCATAACTTTTAAATCGATAGTGGGGAAGATTGGATCACAATGAGTGGTGAGACATTCGGAATATTAGTTACAGGAGCTTTAGTCGGTATGGTAATAGCAGGGAAGATAGAGTTACTATTACTAGCCGCTCCCAATAGAGAGTAAGAGGAATATGATCCAGTAGATAACCAGTTATTCATGATTGTTCACCTTGATTTTTCATTGCTGACTAATTAATCATCTTCTTCTGCTGGACGTGTCAAAATATCCAGGAGAATTCCAGCACCAAAATCATTTTTATCGTCTATCTGCTTGACTCTGGTGCTGATTTCTTTTGCTTCCTCGATTGCTCCTAACTTTGCTAGTACTAATCCCGAAGCAGCATAAGCATTTAAGTACAATCGAATTTGTGGGTCTTCTTTGCGATTGACTAATATAGGCTGAAGTTGCTCCCAGTCATCAGGGAATTTTTCTAGTTCTTTAATTTTATCTAATAATTTGACTGTTGTTTGTAATGCAAGAGAATAATTGTTCTTATAATAGAAAAATCTATATGCTGCTACTAACACATCTGTATTCTCACCAGTTTTCTCTAAAGCTTGTTGAATATATTTTTCCGATTCTGGTGTGTTTTCCCAATTTTGTGCAGCTAAAATTAATAGGTTTTTGATGTCCTCTGGAACCTGGAACCATGAGAATTTGTTTGTATCAGCTTGCATATTGGGAACTGGGGATTGGGGATTGGGGATTGGGGACTGGGCATTGGGGATTGGGCAATAACTCAACATAATTACGAATTAAGAATTACGAATTGTTAATGCCCCATGCCCAATTTAAAACAAAGTTAGAACGTACACTAGGGTGAATAAAATAATCCAAATAATATCTACGAAGTGCCAGTAAATTTCTGTCATTTCGATGAAAGTATGATTGGTTGCAGAATATTCACCAGGGAGACGCGATCGCCACAATGCGCGTAATATCAATAACAGTCCCACAAAAACGTGTAAACCGTGGAACCCAGTCATGATATAAAAGCAGTTGGCGAAGACGTTGGTAGTCAGACCGTATGCTAATGTTGAGTACTCATAAACCTGACCACCCAAGAAAATTGCACCCATGATTGCAGTAATGGCATACCACAGTTGCATTCCCTTGACGTTATTCTTTTTAATCGCCGTATCACCGAAGTGAATCACGAAACTACTAGACACCAAAATAATGGTGTTAATTATCGGCACAAGTAGTTCTACTTCACTTCCTTCTGGAGGCCAAACTGCTGTAGTACCACGGAAAAATAAATAAGTAGCAAAAAATCCCCCAAACATAAGGGATTCAGAAGCGAGGAACGTCAACAATCCCCAAACTCTTAAATCTGGATGTTCTTCGTGTCCTGCACTGTGATCTTCACTTGTGGTTGTAGCTATAGTCATAGATTTTTTGACAATATTATCCACTGTGTCTGTTGTGGAAGCTTGAATGAAGAATGAAGTGTGAAGCGGCAAAATTTTCATTCTTCATCCAAAATCCTTGTTTAACTCAACTCTTCACTTGTTTAGGAATCCTCAAAATTCCCAGTTCCGAGTTCTGAAGCTCAAGTTTCGAGTTCTGAGGCTCAAGTTCCGAGTTCCAAGCTTGAAGTTTCGAGTTCTCAAATCAAATTACTAGAAATTGCAGTCAGCTTGAGAGCGATCGCACTAAGCACTAGCTTCCGGCGTTGCAGATGGCTGTATTTCAGTACTATGACCATGACCGTAGTCATAAGGGCCATGAGTAACAACCGGCAACACTTCCCAGTTTTCAATTACAGGTGGTGAGCTAGTTGTCCATTCTAAAGTCAAAGCTTGCCAAGGATTATCACCAGCCAAAGGCCCTTTCAACCAACTGTAGATCATGTTGATGGCGAAAGGAATTACCGATATCCCCAAAACAATTGAACCGAAGGTACAAATTTGATTGAGGTCGATAAATTGGGGGTCATACATTGCCACTCTTCGCGGCATTCCTTTTAAGCCCAACTCGTGCATGGGTAAAAAGGTTAGATTAGTACCGATGAAGGTAAGGGCAAAGTGAATGCGTGCCAAGCTTTCATTCAACATTCGTCCGGTCATTTTGGGGAACCAGTGATAAATGCCGGCGTAGATACCAAACACGGAACCACCAAACAGAACGTAATGGAAATGTCCAACTACATAATATGTGTCGTGGACGTGGACATCAAAAGGTGCTGTTCCCATCGTCACACCGCTTAAGCCACCCATGACAAACATGGACAATAAGCCAATGGCGAAAAGCATCGCACCTGTGAAGCGGATTTTACCACCCCAAAGGGTAGCAACCCAGGCAAAAATCTTCACACCAGTGGGAACTGCAACTATAAGAGTGGAGATAGTGAAGAACATCCGCATCCAACCGGGTGTACCACTGGTGAACATATGGTGTACCCAGACGAACAAACCGACAACGCAGATTGCCACACTAGAATAAGCGATCGCTTTATAACCAAAAATTGGCTTACGGGCGTGAACTGGAATAACCTCCGACATGATGCCGAAGATGGGCAGAATCATTAAATATACTGCTGGGTGAGAATAAAACCAGAATAAGTGTTGATAAATTACAACGTTACCGCCTGCATCTGGTTTAAAGAAGGAGGTGCCAAAGTTGAGGTCAAACAACAGCAGAACTAAACCGGCTGCTAATACAGGTGTGGAGAGAAGCGCCAGGATGGAGGTTGCCAAGATTGCCCAGCAAAATAGGGGTACTTGATCCCATTTCATGCTAGGAACCTTCATCATCAAAATGGTGATCACAAAGTTCAGTGAACCCAAAATTGAAGAAGTTCCTACCAAGACGATCGCAAGTATCCACATAGTTTGAGCAATTGGTGCTGTCACCAAACTCAAAGGTGGGTAAGCTGTCCAACCAGATTGCGAACCGCCAAAAATGAAACTACCTAATATAAGCGCACCTGCTGGTGGATTTAACCAAAAGGCGATCGCGTTCAGCTTCGGGAAAGCCATATCCCTAGCACCGACCATCAACGGCACTAAATAGTTACCAAATCCGCCAATAGCGCTAGGGACAATCCACAGGAAGATCATAATCGTCCCGTGATTGGTCATGAAAGCGTTATACAAATTGGGGTCGAGTACATCTGATTCTGGTGTTGCTAATTCGACCCGCAAAGCAACAGCCATCAGTCCGCCGATGAGATAGAAGACAAACGCCGTCACCAGGTATTGAATCCCAATAACCTTGTGGTCAACATTAAATGTAAAATAGTCCTGCCATTTCCACGCCTTCGGATGGGAGGTGTGGCCAGTCACCATTTCCGGTTTCTTTTCTTCTGGTGGAGTATTCCGTGGAAATTCTACCTGCGTCATATTTTTTACCCTTATGCAAAGTCCAGGGTCAAACGTCCAAAGTAATTTGACTCTTGTACAGACGCGATTAATGAGCCAGCGCGTTGCGGGGGTTCCCCCCGTTGTAGCGACTGGCGTCGCGTCTCTCCTGACCAATGACCAATGACTCTAGAGTTGCTGCACTAATTCCCATATCATGGGTGTGGGGTGCGAGGAACTCTGATGTTGATAAGTCGGCTGGATTAATTGCAACGACTTGATTTAAATTTTGCTGTTGAGCAATCTGGTTTTCTGTCCGCCAGCTATCATATTCTTCTGGTGTGTGGACAATTACTTGTGTCCGCATTGAACCGTGATAACCACCGCACAACTCAGCACAAACTACGGGATATGTACCTGGTTTGGTAGCGACAAATCGTAGTTCTGTAGGGATACCGGGAAGTGCGTCTTGTTTCAAGCGGAAGTTTGGCACCCAGAATGAATGAATTACATCTTGTGCTGAAAGGTTGAGTTGTACATCAGCACCGACGGGTATGTGCAATTCCCCAGAGGTAATGCCACTATCAGGGTAATTAAATAACCAGGCGTACTGTATGCCTTTGACATCAACAACTAAGTCAGCTGGTTTGTTTAGAGTTTGAGGAGACGCGCCGATACCAATTGTTGGAGCAATTGTTGGGGCAGTTGTTGCTTCAGTATCGCTTAATGTAGCTGCAATAGCACTCCCTGGTATATGAGCAACATGAGCTGCTGAATGAGGATGACCCGCAGGCTCAAAGCCGCCCATTCGGTTAAAAACATCTACACTGTAGATGCCTAAGCAGAGAACAATCACTGTTGGGATTGCTGTCCAAAAGATTTCTAAGGGAACGTTGCCTTCTACTCGCACACCATCGGTATCATCACCGCGACGGCGACGAAACTGAATCAAAAAAAGTACAATTGTTCCTTCTACCACTAAGAATAGTGCGATCGCAATGGTAAACATGACGTTGAAAAAACCGTCTACCAAAGGTGCTTGTAACGATGCTTGCACCGGCATCAAAGTGTTATTCTGACCAATCCAAATACTGATTGCTGTAACTACTATCCCAGCAACCAGAGTCCATAGTGAAACAGGAACTTGTTGCATACATGCTACCTGTGTAAACAGTCTTTAAAGGTGTGATTTTCTGGTATTAGGTATTTAGGCATTGGGCATTATTATCTATTCCCCATTCCCCATTCCCTATTCCCTATTCCCTTTTCACTTATTAACTTTCTAACGTGCAACCATAAAAAAAGGGGGAAACTTCCAGATTTTTTCCATATCTTTCCCCCAGAAACTTACAAATTATATTTTAACTCCTATGAAAAAGTTAGCCCCCTGCTTCCAGAAAAGCTAGTTGTTCCAAGAGGGCACTGTTAGACCTAATATTGATTAGGCTATATTAGCAGCAAGTTTAAATTTGTTAATAGCTAACACTTTGCGATTTACGGATTTGTTTACTGTGAACTTTTTATTAGTTACAGTAAATATTTAGTATTCCCCTCAAGTTACCTTGCCTAGCGCATTTGCGCTTTCTCTAAACAGTGCCTCCTTGAATGAACAACAATTTTAACTAACTTCAAAAACCTTAGTTGTTTAATGCAACATGCGTGTAGCAATTCTTGGGGCAAATCCGTGAACACGCTTCACAACCAATACAGTTCTCTGGAGAAGTAACTGCCATTACTTTCCGTTCAATTTCTTCATCATCTTCATCTTCTACAAATTCGCCTTCTTCATTAAGCGCTTTCAAACCTAGCACATTGTAACCGCATACTTTAACGCATCTGCCACAGCCGATACATTTGTCCTTGTCAATTTCTTGAGCAAATTTTGGTGTCCAAGCTTTACCGCCAAATGTCAAACCTGTTAGTTGTGCCATGAATAAATCCTCGGCATTTTTGCCTGTCAAACTGTTTGTGCATTAATCATCATACTATCCTAATGTTTTCTTGTTTTGGTATTCAAAAAGTACTTTTATCTCATCAAACTTCGATGATTATGAACACAATTTAGCATTATTTTTATTTAAAATAGTAGATGTAGATTATTGCCAATAATTATTATCAATATTTAGTATATATAGCGGTTTTCTCGTTCCTGTGATCCGCGTATAAACGTATTCATCGAGTCTCTGAATCAATACCTGGCTTGATGCAGCAGCCATTCTTATGCAGAGCATAGGAACCAGATAATGGAAAATTGCGGGTTTAAAACCTATTCCTATGGGTAAAGCCTCACCTGGTGTAAATGTAGTTTTATTATTTACAGCAAATGCAACTATATCTATAAGAGTGATGAGATTCTTTTTCAAATATATTTAGACTTAAGCAGACAAACTGGATAAACAGTATATATCTATACAACTTTAGACGCTCATTAATTACATTTTGATATATACAATATGTATTTTATAAAGCAACAATTTTCAATTTATTTTTGATCCAATTATTTAGAGGAATGATGACACAACAAATCTCATTCCTAATATGAAGAAACCAAATTGATTTATGAAGGAACTGTAAATTTCATGGCAGAATCTTATCATGCATTAAATATTAAAATTATTAATAAATCAGATGAAGTTCAATCCTAACAAGCTTAAATATGTCCTAAGAAAACTTTATGTCCAAAACTAAAATGTTCATTAAATACGTAATTAACTAAATGTTAAGATTTTTTCCTAAGCTCGACACGAACAAATTAATCATTTTTTTCATGAAAATTATAGTTAATAAATAAGTTTTATTCGGCTCGGTTTAAAAGTCTTAGATAGATTCCAATTGGATGCAAAGTCGAAATATGGATGTGGGGAGTGAGTGTGGCGAAAATAATCTTTTTTCGCCAGAAAGATAATGTGGTAGCGAGTCATGAATTAACAGGACTCATCCAGGGGAGACCTGAGCCAGACATCTCAACGATTAGAGTGGGAAAAGAGCCAAATGCCTTATACAATTCCTAACAACAGTTGCGTTGGATGTGACAACTGCCGCCCCCAGTGTCCTACGGGTGCAATCAGAATAGAAGACAATGAATACTGGATTGATCCTGGTCTTTGTAATAATTGTGAGGGCTATTATTCAGAACCCCAATGTGTAATAGCTTGTCCAACTAATTCTCCGATTCCTTGGCAATCTAAAAAGGGGAGATGCAAAGTAGAACCAAGAGATGCTAGCAGTTTAGACTTGTTTTCTAACGGCAAGAATAACCCATTTGCTTCAGCGATCGCTATTTGGGAAGCTTGTAATGTACTAGCACAACGCACATCGCTACATTGGGAAACCGATGAAGAGGGCTACATAAGTTACAGCCGACAAATCAATCAGGGACGAGGTGCGATCGCTTTTCACATCCAAGATCCATTTAAAGTTAATGATAAAGCCACAGATATAGCAGCAATTGAGGCGCTTGACATCAGAGCCGCTTGCATACATCTGATTTTTGCAGCCTATGCTACAGCCTTAGAGCAACCTTGGGAGCAAGAATTTGCGATCGATGAGCGGCAAATTGAGAAATATTTAGGGATGGAGAAACGCAAAGATTTAAGCAAAGCAGCCAAACTAGCTTTAATGAAAAATATCGTTCAGCAAGCTTGCTCGTTGATTATCTCCATTGACTGGCCCCAACAAGGTCGAATTAACGGATTCTCTATTACAGGTAGCCGCTTATGGCACTTAGTAGATATTCAGCATCACTTTCAAGAAGACAATCTTGGATGCAAATATCTTATTGGGCTAACTTTTAAAGTAAAAGCAGGGATTTGGGCACAATATTTCTTAAACAAACAAGCATGTAAAGAGCGAACCGCATTCTATCAATACGGCAGTCTTCCCAAAACGCTGCTAACCACAGTCATGAGCATTTGGCAGCAACATGAAGGTGCAGTCCGACTAATGCTGTGGTTGCTGTTTAAAACCAAAATGGGCAAGGAACAACGCATTACGATTCCTACTTTGCTGCGTATTGCTTACGGTGAAGAAAAAGTCGCCCTTGCATCCAGACAACGGGAAGAACGCAAACGTCTACTGCGAACCTTTGAAAGTGATTTGGAAATTCTCAATCACTATGGAATGAAACCACTTTTCGATCCAGTTACCTATCCGCCAGAAATTCAACCTTTATGGGCGAAGTTAATTGATCTTCCTGAAGATCCAGATGAAGCATTGGAATTTTGGACTAATGACGGTGGCGCTGAAACTCGCCTCACAGACACAGGCCCCCGTGGTAAGTGGAATCTCTTAATGAATGCGCGGATTTTGGCTTTTGAACTCCCACCAGAATGGGAACAACAAATCTCAGAATCAGAAAAGAAGAAAACAAGAACTGCTAAAGCCAAAAGAAAATCCAAAGCTACAAGCGATTTGCTGGGTGAACAGATTTTGCAAGCGCGAAAAAATTTGAATCTCTCCCAAAGAGAATTGGCAAAGCTTACAGGTAAAAGCCAAAGCTGGATTCGAGATATCGAAAATGGTCGTTTAAAAGCCAAATTAGAAGACCAAATACTTTTACGAAAAGTCTTAAATATGACTTAATCTAGATTTGGAATTTAAACGCAGAGCAACGCAGAGGGAAACGCAAAGGTACGCAGGGATTTTGTTACGAATTTGTGCAGCGTTATACTAAATACAGCAATACTCCGCGTACCTCTGCGCTTCCCTTTGCGTCCCTCTGCGTTTAAAAACTCTCCTCTTTTAAGTACTATAACTCATCACCTTACTAGAGGTAAGCCAAAGACTACCTACAGCATATTTAGTAACTACCAACTCTTTTGTAGCATTGCATGAACTTTTCAGTTGTTGAGTCTTAGTTTCATCTTTGATAAGTTTAGCCTGGTAAGTGTAGAGAGAACCAGAAGGTTGTTCAAAACTTAACTCACCCAGAATAGTTTTATTGTCTAGACTTTGCTCCAAAATTTTGCCTGTAACTTTGTTTTTAAACCAATCCCATCCATTGCAGAGGATTAGTTCTTTTTCCAAAACCTGAAGTGCAGCAGGCAGAATTCCCCAGCCTCGATAAACTTTATTTAAGCATTGAATATCGCCAGTCCGAGTCAAAATCGATCTAAATGAATCTACATCAAGACGACCGTAGTATCTTCCTTCTGGTAAGTCGATGACTGTTGGTGCAAACCGATGTCCACCAAAGTGCGATGACTTCCAAATTCGCACTTTTTCCAAGCAAAAATCAGCATTACTCCCTGTAATTTTGAAGTAAAAAGGAGCGCCATATCTAGCACAGCACTTATCATGGCTACCGTGGGTACAAATTAAAATATCTTTAGTCGCACTGGTTTCTACCTCAGAACTAGAATTAATACCCCATAACCATTTTTGGACAACTGCTGCTACTTGCTCAATATTTCCTAGTTTAAACTCTTGCTTATGGTATCCATTACTAAGCCCCTCTTTTTTTTGATAAATCAAAAGCGTAGTGTGGTTTACTTTGTGTGATGCATCATTAGCAATTAAAAGAAATCTAATCGGTACTTTAGCACGCTTCACTTCCTCTACCAAAATTCTTAAATTTTGGGGCACCCATTTGGAATTAAAGGCTTCTGATGTCCAAGGTAAAGGACACTCAACTAAAATATAAGTTTGATAATTGGTGGCGCTACCAATAACATCTTCTCCCGCTTGCTGTGAATTGTCAGAACAAAAAAAACTATTCATCTCGCTGTACTCATTAGCGTATTTTAGGACAAAAGGTATTACAAAATACAAGTGTGTTCTTAGCTACAATATCCTTGGCTAAAGGAGATAAAAAAGAACAATATTCATTCCCAGTTAAAACTAGGTAGCCAATTTATAACATCATTATTAATCGAGGTCTTTCCGGTTAATAAACTCTCCACAATAAAGATAAACAGTGTCAAGATAGATTTTTCCGTATGAGCGGCGTTAATTTTGTATCTAGTTTTATTGTTATTTGGTATTTTATAAATTTTCACTTGCTGAAGCCCGATTTTTATGAACTTGGTTTTTTGACCAAAATCAAATATGTTCAATCTTGTGCGATCGCTTGGAGAGTAACAAGCGATTAACTTGCTTATAATATCAATGTAACTGATATTACAATCAAATATATTCCTCGCAACAACATAGTTATTTAAAGTTTTGCTGAAGTTATTTTCATAGCTACTAGTTACAGTTGTTGTTTGTACACATAAAGATATAATTTTCTGTTGATTTCGTGAGTTAGATATTCCTAGCGATAGATGGAAAAACACCTGACAAGCAGATAGGTGCTTGGTAAGCCAATACTGTTTTAAAAATTTTTTATCTGCTGTTAATGTATTTATCCATACATATATTGCAAATAATTCTCAATTAGATTAGAAAAAATAAAAACAATTAAATCAGGGGTAAATGCTTTATTGCCCCACGTTTAATGCGCGATAAGTTAATGATCAAAAATAGTGACTAATTTTTATCAGCGTCACTGAAATCAACATTAACCAATCTAGTATTTACCCTTTTAGCTAATCTAACTTCCTGAAGCTTATGTCAGGGTTTGATTATATGCATCTATTTTGACTGTAACTGAACTCAATAATAAATGCAAGTATTTGAGAATTTTTATAGTTTCTTTACAGTTTTTTACCTCTAAAAGGTTGCCTAGATCAAGGTTAACGGGCATTTTATAGTGGAGATAGCTCGCTTGAGCAACTATTGATTCTTTCAATACAATAGATAAAGATTTGCAATTGTGACAAATTGTTGCCAGTAAGGGTACGCGGCTCTACCCCTTAGTAATCCAAAGATTTTTAATTATGGCGATCGCATATTTCTATTTTCATGCAGAATTGAATTATTTTTTACCACGGCATCATAAGCAGGTAAAAATCTCTCATTTTTTTGAGGAAAGAAGCTCTATTAAGGACATGATTGAGTCCTTGGGTGTCCCTCATCCTGAAGTTGATTTTATAAACGTTAATGGTGAATATGTAAATTTTTCTTACATAGTTTCAGATGGAGATACTATCAATGTTTATCCAATTTCAGCTAGGGATACTATTATACCAAGCATTTCTGTTCTGCCAAAACCGCTCAGTATTATCCGCTTTGTTTTAGATATCCATTTGGGGAAGCTTGCGACATCTTTACGACTTTTAGGTTTTGATACTTTATACAGCAATGACTATGAGGATGAGAAATTAGCCGAGATATCCTATAGCCAAGCGCGGATTCTCCTGACTCGTGATAAAGGTCTATTGATGCGTAGTTTGGTAACGCATGGGTATTACGTTAGAAATACTAACCCTCAAGAACAAATCTTGGAAGTACTACAACGCTACGACTTGTTTAAATTAATTTCACCATTTAAACGGTGTTTACGCTGCAATGGATTATTAGAATCTGTAGATAAACAATCTATTATTGACGAACTACCAGAAAGTGTACGAGCGCAGATTGATCAATTCCAGCGTTGCCAAGACTGCGATCGCATTTATTGGAAAGGTTCGCACTATGAACGATTGCAACAGTTTATTGATGGAGTACTCAACTCACAAAAAGGCAAGACCAATTCTTCATGAAAATGCACATAATCAGTCCCCCATTGTGAAGGGAGGACTGCGTAGCCGGGGGGTAAATATATGCAGCTTCACAAAGAAACGGTATAAGCAATTTAGTTAAGCTGAACTGCGCCTAAATTGCATAAAAACTCTTTACGGTCGTCAACTGTTGACGATTATCAGTCATCGGTCATCAGCCTTCATGTAAATGTTCTAGTTAAATGCGTAACAGCTTATGATAATTATTTACCCAGCTGAAATATTCCCACTAATTATTTGACTACCCCCGATTCTTGGATCTTCATCTTCGCGATTCAAATCATCTGGAGTGGGATTTAGCTTACTCTGTCCACTAACTTCTTCTGGTTCAATGGGATCTGCCTCTTGAGCTTTATCGATATCAAGAGAAATAGGAGGTTCTTTGGCCTGAGAAAAATCGATGAGTGGATTGGGTTGATCGGGAGTCATGAGTCACTAAATTATTATGCTGTTTTCTTTAGTGTTAAATTTATTTTGCTTGCAAACATCTTTCTTGAGAAATAAACCACGTATTGCCAGAATTCAAAAGAGGCATAAAAAATTATGACATTAATACTAGCTCTCGATTTTGGCGGAATTAAGCTGGCAGCAGCATTGGTAAATATCGGTTCTAGAAAGTGGTTGCGTTATGAACGTCGTCTCTCGCCAGCAAATGCAAATGCTAGTACTGACTTGGAAATTATGCGATCGCTAATTTACTCTCTGTTAGAAGATGCAAAACCGGCTGCGATGGGTGTCAGCTTTGGCGGTCCAGTAGATGCTTCCACGGGGACTGTGGCGATCGCTTTGCTCACAAATTCCGAATTTGCAAATGAGTGAGGCGTGGAGCGTATAAATGCAAACAGAATTAGTTATTTTTGATTGTGATGGAGTGTTAGTAGACAGCGAACGATTAGGCAATCGCGTTCTTGTGGAATTTGTCGCTGAGTTTGGACTTGCAATGAAACTTGAAGAAGCTATTTTGTTATTTAAGGGTTGCAAAATGGCTGATTGTGTTGCTGTCATCGAGCAAAAACTTGGAAAAAAGATGCCGCAAGATTTTGTAACTCAGCTTCGTACCCGTACTGCTGAGGTATTTGAGCGTGAACTACGTCTTGTAGAAGGAATAGAAGCAGCTTTAGATAAGATTAATCTACCTAGGGCTTGCTGAAAAAGTCAGAAAGAAGCAATTTCAAGGGTTGACTAGTTGTTCAGCCCCAGTCAATCATAAGTTTTTGTTGACTATAAATTTTACAATGATAAACTGCAATTATATTATTCGGG
>JAESFO010000412.1_pt1 | contig 43777 bp, 54 predicted proteins | sample 9269421 | NCBI WGS metagenome assembly JAESFO01 (sample SAMN14502839, study PRJNA617101) | algae metagenome | isolation source: Nostoc desertorum CM1-VF14 and co-occurring heterotrophs from rocky... | place: USA: Clark Mountains, San Bernardino, California | collected 2000-06-05 | reverse complement strand
ACCCGATTGGAGAGATGGCCGAGCGGTTTAAGGCACCGGTCTTGAAAACCGGCGAAGGGTTAAACCTTCCGTGGGTTCGAATCCCACTCTCTCCGCCAAGGTAATTCCTAAGCCCCTGTTTCCAGGGGCTTTTTTCGTTTCTAGGCCGCCCGTCCCATGCTTTGACCCACATTCTGTGGATGCGTGATCGAAGCGATGAAACGGTCGATGTCCTCTTTCAACCATACCGCACGTGCGCCGATCTTGTACGACTTCGGGAACGTGCCTTCCTTCACGCGGCGATAGATCGACGAGTGGCCCAAGCTGGTGCGCACTGCGACGACTTCGATTGGTTGCAGGTCGGCATGCAGTTCCGCGACAGTGATCTCGCGCGTCTTGTTCGTAGCCATGGTGTCCTCCTTCAGTTCGTGGCCAGCGCAGCGCGCAGCTGCTCGGTGGCGGTGTTCATGCGATTGCTCCCAATGGCAGCCCGGGCTGTGCAACGCGGATGCGTGCCTCGGCGATCGCGGCGTAGACGGGATCCTGCTCGATGCCGACGAACTGGAAACCTTCGAGTACTGCGGCTTTGCCCGTGCTGCCGCTGCCCATGAACGGATCCAGCACCAGGCCGCCGGCGGGAGTGACGAGGCGGCACAGGTAGCGCATGAGATCGGTCGGCTTGACGGTGGGGTGGTTGTTCGCTCGCGGAGCGACCTGGTAACCCTCATCGCGGCGGGTCATGTGCTGCCCGCTGGTGTTGGACACCATGCCGGCGGCCGACTTCTTGAATCCCTCCAGGCCAGCATCGCGGTCTTCCTTGCTGGCCTTGGCGCAGTAGAAGAAGCGTGTCGCGCCGCCGCTGTCAGCCCGAGCGATTGCGTCGCGAGCGGCGCCCATGTCGCCATAGATGCCGAGCGACACGCGATCACGGGAGTGGCCTCGGAGGTCACCCTGCTGGCCCGGTGCAGCTGGGAACGTCGCAAGCACGTCCTCGCTGCCGTCGTGGATCAGGTTGGCCGGCCAGCGGCCGCCCTCGCTGAACTTGGCTCCGACACCGCAGTCTTCCGTGTTGAGTGCGCCGGTTCCATGCTCACGCCAGTTCGCCTCCACGGTTCCTTCGAGCGGCTTGCGGGCGACGGTGATCGGCTCGAGAGCGGGCTTCAGGGCGGTGCCGCCCCAGGGGCCGTTGTGCGACTTCGGAAAGCCGCTGCCGTAGACCCACGCGATCATGTCGCGGATGTCGAAGCCGGCATCCTCGATGCGCACGGCCATTCGGTGCTGTGTGCGGGTGCAGGCGAAGGCAAGCAGGTGGCCGCCTGGCTTCAACACGCGCAGGCACTCAGCCCACACCTCGGTGCTGGGCACGTCGTAATCCCAGCGCTTGCCCATGAATGACAGGCCGTAGGGCGGATCGGTCACGATGGCGTCGACCGAGTTGTCGGCCATCCCGCGCATTACTTCCAGGCAGTCTCCGGTGTGGATCATGCGGCCACCCTCCGCCAGCACCAGCGCAGCCCATTCCGCGCTGCGCGACATGCGCGGCTGATCGCCCACAGGGTGGCGATGCCGGCCAGGAAGAAGGCCGGGGCGAACAAGTGGACCATTGCAGCGGTGAGCAGCTGGTCAGCCATGGGCGGGCACCTCCGGCCGCATTGGCATGGCAGAATGCCCGCTAGTCCACAGGGGGATCAGGGAATGAGCATGCTGGACGGCGTCAGTCAGTGCTGGTGGCTTGGCGAAACATGTGCGGTGAACTGGAATGCTTGGGCGGCAATAGGAACCGTTGCGGCAGTTTTCACGGCGATTTTTGCGCCATCCGTGCAGCGACTGCTGATCAGACGAAAAGCGAACGCACTTTTTGCGCTCGCGTATCGAGGGGACGTGCTTACTGTCCTGGTTAAGTTGGTTTCCATCCGAGATCGATTTCCGCTTCACGAGGAGCAAGGGGCCGCGTGGGCCGCACAAGAGCTTCTCCAGCGGGATGAGTCTGCTCGTATGGAACTCTTGGCGAAGGCCAGGTCTCTCGACGTTCTTACGACGAGAGAGCTTGATATGAGTAAGTGGCCAGCTGTGGACCTCGATCTCGCGGCAACTCTGGCACGTGCGATGGAATCGGTTCGACACTTTCAAACTGGCGCGGAGGTCTTCGCGGTTCCAGAAGGCGACCGCAACTGGGAACTGATGTTCGGCAGCATAGATGAGGCGCTTCGCGAAGCTCTCGCTTTGGTTGATCGAGCAGAGCTGTCCTTGATGAAAGCCCTTGTTGCGATGCCAAAGACCTAGCACAGCTGATCGCATCTCGCGGTAGTTGTAGACGTTAGCCATTGCTCACCGCCTGGCTGTCGATCAGGGCCAGCAGCCAGTCGCCGCGCCGAATCAAGTCACGCGCTGCCCGGCGTTCTTCGGCATCCTCCTGTTCGTTGTCGGCGATGATGCTGATGCTGCGAACCCAGCATTCAACCGGCTCACGGAACTGCACCAGGTCCACGGCCTGCGCGGGCTGCTCCGTCAGGAAGATCAGGCGCTGGCCTTCGTCCGGGTGATAGTTCAGCTCGGCGATTTCGCGTGCGCCGTAGAGCTTCGGCATCATGCCGGGATACTGCGTGGCCCAGCCCGACCAGCCTTCCCCCACCGGCTCCCCCACCGGCTGGCGGGCGGCGAGGGCTGATCGGACGCATTGCAGCAGGCCAATGCCCACGCCAATGTCATCCTCATAACCGAGCGCCTTGGCGGTTGCGATGCGTTCGACTACATCGGCCAGCAAGCGAGCATCCCCCTGACCACCCGGGGAGGGCTGGGCGGAGAGGGCGGCTTGCCATGCGCACCACAGGGCATGCGTGAGGTTGCTTGCATACGCCCCATCTGCCGCGCGTGCCAAAGAGGAAACGTGGTTCTTCACCCACGCCTCAAACCGCGCCCTCTCGGCCAGATTCCCCAGCCTCACCCTCCCACCGGGCTGCACGTCCGCCAGGGTCTTGTCAGTGCTCATGCCTGCATGTCCTTGCTGTTGGCGGGAAGCCGCGCAAGGCGCAGCGACTCCCAAGTGAGGGGATGGGGGCCACGCTTCACCCGCGTGTCTGCAGTGGTCATCGACACGCCTAGTTCGTCGGCGATCTGTCGCATCGTGTAGCGTTTGTTCTCGATCACGCGGGCGTAAAGTGCGGCCTTTGCTCTGCCAGCCCTGACGCGGTATCGGTGGTGCCGATCGCTTAGCGTGGGGTCCATTAAGTTGCGTCCGATCGGGAGGGGGCAGCGGTCGGCGTGTTCATTGCGGCGATTGCCAGTGGCCGCACGTACCAGGCAGCGAGGCCGTCTTCCGTCTCGCCAAGCCAGGCCAGGCGCCAATCGTCTCCTGGTGCCTCCGGGTTCCAGTCGTGCAGTTCCTGTGTGGCGCTGTAAACGCCCGATCCGATGCACTCTTCGGAAAACGCGCCCTCGACCACGACCAGGTCGAAGCCTTGGGCGAGGAACAACGGCCGCAGCGACACCTCGCGACCGTCAGCCCACAACGGCACATCCGGATGGCACGGGATCTCGCCTTCGGCGTTGCGCGCCGGGAGGCGACTGGGGTGGTACTTGCCGCGCCACGGGTCGGCCGGATCGACCACGGTGCGTGTCTGATTCCTGACCAGCTCCAGCAATTCGGTCGCCTGCGCCAGCCGGGCACGGGTGGTATCGCAGAGCGGCGTGTCGCCGTCCTGCAGGCTGCTACGCAGCGTCGAGACATACGCAGCTACGGGGGCTTCGAACACCCGCAGATCCTGCTGCCGGGGAAGGCGATGATGCAGGTCACGCAACGCGGTCTGCGCCTGGGCGACCGTGATGGCCTTCGCCTGGTTCGGCAGCCATACGGCCTCGACTGCAATCGCGGTGATCGTGTCGAATGCGTCGCGCAGAACGGGGCAGTTCGTGGGAAGAAGCGTGAGGGTCGTGGTCATCGGCGGGCCTGCTTGAATTGGGTGTCGGTGTTAACGAAGGCGCCAGCGAGCGGCGCTACCTGGCACGCCTGCTCGGCGCTAGCGGTGCGAAGGGGGAAGGGCGCGGCGTGGCGGTAGCGGCGATTGGGGTCCGATGCGAACTTGCCGCCTTCGATGCGAATCACCTGGTACTCAGGGAACGCCTCATCCGGCAGCACTTCGCGTGCCTCCTCCATCAGCGCGACAAAGCGCGCCTGCCACTCGACCGGCATCGACTGCAGGGTGCGTCGCGGCACTACGTGGTAGGCGGCGCGGCTGACGCCGAATGCATGCCATGCCGGGCCGTCGGAATAGGTACTGCCGGGCCTGCCGGGTTCGGTGACGGTCGCTGCGTGCGATTCACTGCTCATGGATGCCTCAGTCGATGTCATGAGTTGCCATGCGCTCTGCATAGCTACCGTGGTTAGCCGCATGACGGCTCATCAGCGGGCGAAGCGGGGTGTGCCCCAGCACTTCGATGTGCCCGCCTGCTGCGAGGAAGGCGTCCAGGTCGTCGGCCAACTGCTGCCGGTCGAGTTCCCTGTGTCGAATCGTGGTCGCCGCGTCACTGACGCCGGTGAGCGGACCCACCACACAGGTCGGTCGATCACGCACGGGTGCAGCACGCAACGGTGCGATTGCATGTTGCGTGTGGCTGGATAGGCGCCAGATCCCGCGCACGCCGGAACGGTGGCAGATGGCCTGGCCGCTGCGTGCCAACCCCTTCAGTGTGTAGCCGATGGCCTGGTGGGTGCTGTTGATGCAGCCAGCGGTCTTGATCTGTTCGACCGTTGCGCCTTGCGGGAACATGGACAGGACCTTGCGCACTTCGGCGGCCCGGCCGATCTGTTGCGGGCGGGCGCTCATGCGCGGGCCTCCGCGAGCAGTTCGCGCATTGCCCAGCCGTGGTGCAGGACACGCGATGAGTGGTGAGCAACGGCAGCCGGGTTGTTGGTCAGGACGAGCGTGTCCTCCAGGGGATACGCGGTGTGGCCGTCCCAGTCGTCCAGTACCTCACGCAGGCCAAAATGCGCGCGCAGTTCCTGTGCGTTGGTGGTCTTGCCGCAGCGTTGCGGCCCGTAGATGACGACAGAACGTTTCATGCGGCGATTCCTCGCGTGCGGCGCGTAGCGCGGTTGTTGGGGGAGATCGAACGAACGCGCACGCCTTGGCGGTCGAGCCAGCGGTGCGCGGCCTGTGCGGCAAGTCGGTTGAGAGAGAACGAGACGCCACCGAGGGTGAGCGAGTGGTGCGATACCCCCACGCTCCGGCTGGCGCTGGCGGCGACCTTCAGGAGCGACTCGCGCGGGGCGGCGGTGTAGAGGCCGGCCCATAGCCAGCCTTGGCACACCATCAGCACGAGCGACTCGCCCTGGTGGCCGGTGGCGAACTGCTGCTCGACGGGCAGCGCTGGCTGCGCGCTCATGCCGACAGCGCCAGGTCACGGGCCTTGGCGATCTCGGCCTCGGCGGCGGCGATTCCGATGGCGGTCAAGGTCGCCTTGCGCGGCAGCTGCGGGTCGTCGTACCTGATCAGCACGCGCTCATCCAGCCAGTTCATGACGCGACGCGTGAACAGCTTCTCGGGGCGGTTGCGGGGTGCAAACCCGTTGGCAGTGCGGTGGAGGGAGTGATCCGAAGCGGCATGCGCTGCGAGCAACGCGGCTTTTTCCTTCGGCTTGAGTGGAGCGGACATGAACTGTTCTCCTGGTCAGGCAGCGATAGGCGTGGAAGGGGAGTCGGCGGCGATCTCGGCCAGCACCTCGCCGCGATGGCGGGCGAGCAGGGAGATCGGGATGCGAAGGTGCGCGAGGTTTGCGTCAGTCCAGCGCAGCTCTGCCAAGGCGGCTTTTTCCATCGGTACCGGGCGGGTGGCGAGACCACACCGATGGCATTCGATGTGCAGAAGCGGCGGGCAAGGAGCGCCCAGGCGGTGGCCGGTCGGGGCGCCTTCGGTCACCACGATGTGAGGTCGATGGCCGGGCCGACACAGCGGCACGGAATCGGGGAGCGGGCGAGAGGTCTGGCGCATGGTCAGCCCCTCACCGAGGTGCTGAGCGCCCAGCGTGCCTTGGCCGCATCCCGGTCGCTGTGCGCCTGGTGAATCTCAGTGATGCGCAGCGGCACGACAACCGCGGCTACCAGCACGACGGCTGCCCAAGCGAGGCGGAGTCTCCGACTCATGCGGCACCGCCTTTGGCACGGGCGAGGGCAGCGGCGAATGCCAGCATCGATGCTTCGCACTCGCGGTGCGCGTTGATCTGAGCCTGCATGCCATTGGATTGACCAAGGGCACGGAACGCCACAGTGAGGCGGTCGCCCTGGTCGATCAGCTCAGAGAGCGCGGCGTGGGCAGCGCGCAGTGCGACGGCCTGCTTCTTCAGCATTGATTCGCCCATGCGAATCATGAAATCCGGCGTTGCTGCTGCGACGGCGCCAAACTCGGCGTTTACCCCTGCAATGCGTTCCAAGGTTGCCAGGACGGTTTCAGTAGCGCTCATGCCCGTACCTCCGCAGACATGTCGCGCGAGCAGGCTTCCAGGCGGAGGCTGGCGACGCCCATGCGCCGGGAGCGGCGCAGCTGGTTGCGGCTGTGTTCGCCCTTGCTGCGAACCCAAAGGGTCCGGGCGGTGCTGTGATCACGTGCTGCCACCGCCCGCAGGGCCTTCACGGCCAACAGCGGCAGCAGGCAGGGACTTGGATCGGCATAGCGATGGGACATGGCGCGCTCCTGTTCGAAGGAGGGCGCCGGCGGGTCAGGTGCCGAGGGGGCGGCTGCTGCCGGTCTGGGGAGGGGCCGGCAGGGTGGCGACCCGCCGGTCGCCCGCCGGTCATCGGCCGGCGGGGCAATTTATCCCACAGCTAAATCTGGATTGCAATAGCTGACAGCTAAATTTGTTGTACGGGGCTGGAAATGCCCTTGGCACGCCTGATAATTCCCAGGCATACAGGGGCCATGGAGGCTGGGATGTGGAGCAGGTTGGTGGTGCTAGGGGTTGCGCTTGCGGTCGCGCCGTGGGCTTCGGCCGAGGTGTTCAAATGCAAAGGGGTAAGTGGGGAGACGGTCTACTCGCAGGCCCCATGTTCCGCAGGCGCAGCGCCGATGAAGCTGCGCTCCAACCGAGCTGCCACGGAGAGCTCGGGGGAAGCGGCCAATCGCGCGGCGGTGTATCAAACGACAGAGCTTGCGGATGCAGGCATAGCCGAACGGAATTGCCTGTCGTCTGAGCAAAGCAGGATCTACGGCCCGGTCAACGCGCGGGGGCAGGATGTGTCGCGCCAGATCGCCGCCCTAAACCGCGAGCTGGCCACCGCAAGGAACAATCTTGCAGGAGCCACGTATGCGTCTGGGATAAGGTCTCAGATTGCGAGCCTGCAGCAGGCCCAGACAGCGGACAGGATTTCGGCCGACAGCCAGATGGCCGAAGCCAGAAGACGATGCGGTGAAACTCGCAGTGAGCGTGAACGCGCTACACGGGAAAAATACTCAGGCGCCGGTACGCCATAGGAGTGGGCGCCTGGTGCGCCCACTCTCTTTGGTTCAGAGCCAGGTGTCCCGGATGGAAACGTCTCTGATGAAGCCAGCTTCATCCAAGGGGACGCCGTCCATGCAGCATTCCCTGGCGGCTTCCATTTCCTGATGCAGACGCACCAGTGCATCGTTTTCAAGGCAGTCGATGCCCGGCGTGTTGAAAGTAGCCTGATCGATCAAGCAGCCAAGGTTGTAGTGATCGCGGAGCCAGCGAATACGACGGAGCATGCTATCTCGCGTCACATTGTCGATGGTTGACGGCCTAGGGGCTTCGACCAAGCGCAGCTTGGGCTTTTGCCCATCACGCCTTGCGACGCGCTGGGCGATCACCTGGGCCAATGCTTCGAGTGTCCCGGCGGCCGGGGGCTCCTTCTTCTGGTTCTCCATCCTTCTCCCTGAGCCTTTGCGCAAGCGCTTTGCTGAAGTCGATCAGGTTGTCGGGCGTTACCGTCGCCTCACCTCGGTGATAGAGGTACTCGTAGGCATAAGCCAGTGGCGTACCGTCTTCTTCATTGCTGAAGTCATCGATTCCGAGGTTGGCGAATGTAAGCCTTACGAGCCGGATCGCGGAGGCAATGATCTCAGGGTCGATTCGCAGATCCTGAGAACCAGCAGTAGGGTCAGCACCAGCCCCGTCGTCGGACCTTGGCTGGTCCAGCCAGCCATGTGATAGCCCGGCTGCGCGCTCGATCTTGCGAGCAACGTCATCCCCCATCTTCTTGCCGCTCAACAGCTGATTTAGATAGGAGGGCGCCATGTCCAGGTGGATGGCGATCGCTTTCTGCGTCCCCAGCTGGGGTTTGAGCGTGGCGACCAGGGCCTGGAGGTTGAGGTGTCTGGCGGTGATGGCATCCATACGGCAAGCGTAGCTAGTAGCTAAACACCGAAGTTGCGCTGTGTGCTTGACAAGAAGGTTTAGCTGCGGGCTAAATACTGACCCTATGGACCTACTGACCTTCATTTCGGACCCCGAACGTAAGCGGCGCCTCGCTGCCTTGACCGGCAGTTCTGAGGGCTACCTGTGGCAGTGCGCGACCGGGTGGAGGAACAAGAAGCCCAGTCCGATCTTGGCGCGAAAGATTCAGGTGGCATCGGTCGAGATCGGGGTCGCGCTGGGATGCGAGCCGTTGGCGCTGGCTGCGATCCGTCCTGACATCTGGCCGGCCGAAACCCCATGAGGGCCTCGGCAGATATGAGCCCGGTCTACGGGGGCAAACAGCACCGCGACCACTCCGCCGACGCCCCCGTCGGCGTCGTAGGTACGGACGGCGGTGAAGTGCATTCGCTGCGGGAAGCTGATGATCTCTGCCATGGGATCAATGTTGCGCCCGCCGCTTCCTGCTTTCCCACGATGATCGATTGCGCATTTCAGGGTGGCTCATGACGTGCCTCCGCTCTGACCTGTACTGGCGGGATGCGCTGCACAATGCAGTGTCGCGCGCCCCTGGTGGTCTGCAGGACGCAGCCGCGCACATCGCCAAGCGCCGAGGCAAGTCGATATCGGCGGAGACGCTGCGGAAGAAGCTGAGGGGAATCGACGGTGAGTCGGTCTCTATGGAGATGGCCGAGATCCTGACGGACTACCTTCTGCTGTTCGTCGGCACGCAGGACATCGCCACTGACTGGGTGTGCTCGCTCGCAGGCCAGTACGGCCTGATGGTCGATTACGTACCGCCGCCGCCTCGCGGCGGTTGGCCCGATGAGCTGGCTGCGATCCAGGCAAAGCTGCTGGAGTTGCACAAGCTGACGGGGGCATTGGCCGGTGCGGGAATCGACGCGTTGGCCGACCAGCGTCTGACCGTCCCGGAGGCGGATCGAATCCAAGATCTGTCGCGTGAGGTACGCAAGCTCTGCTACCGACTCGAGCGCAACGCATGCCGTGCGGCTGGACAGCAGGGGATGGAGGACTGACGTGGCAACCCACCACGCCCATCGATCCATGTATCGAAGGCGTGGCCCGGCCAGCGCTGCTGCGCGGCAAGCGATGGAACGGGCGGCACTCGCGTTAACTGACGCGGTGCCGGGCTTAGTAGGCGACGAAGCGCTGGCAGAACGCGAGCGCATTCGCCAAGAAACCGAACGTAGAGATAGCGCCCAGCGCCAGCTCGATGAAGGAGGTATCCGTTGGGTGTGAATCGATGTCTGCACCAGGCCCTGCTGATTGCCCGTCAGCCACGTTCAGAATGGCGCGCACAGATCGAGCAGATCGCAGAAAACTGCGAGGCGCCAGGCGTTTGCACGGGTGGCATTGGCTGCCGGCAGCGAATTGCCGAGTACCTGCGGGTGCAGTGGTGGATGATCGAGCGTCGCGAATCACAAGCCGCGAGGCGCCGCTGATGGCGAACAGTTGCGTAGACACCGATGCAATACGCGAGTCGGCAAACATCGCCGATGTCATCGGCCGTTACGTCAAGCTCAGGCCAGCTGGTCGTGGGGAGTACAGCGGGCTATGCCCGTTTCACGATGAGTCCTCGCCGAGCTTTACTGTCAATGAAGTCAAGGGCTTCTACCACTGCTTCGGCTGCGGTGCGCATGACGACGTGATCGGCTTCCTGGTGCATCACCTGCAGATCGGATTCCTTGAGGCATGTGCACAGCTCAGTGGCGGTCAGTTGGGCGTCGCAGCAGAGCGCGAGAAACTCCCGAGCCAAGAATCGTTGCGGGTGAAGTGGGTGCCCATCCTACCCGTGCCTGATGATGCGCCCGCATTGCTGACCGACAGCGGCTGGACGGTGCCGATCTGGAACGCCAAGCGCGACAAGCTCCGTAGGATGAAGCCGGCCAGGGTGTTTCCCTACCGCAACGCGGAAGGGCAGATCCTTGGATACGTGCTGCGTTGCGAGTTCATCGATCGTGATAGCCGCAAGCTGAGGAAGTGGACGCCGCAGGTGACCTGGTGTGTCGGGCCGGATGGGCAGAAGCAATGGTGCCTTGAGAGCTTTCCGGGGGCGCGCCCGCTGTATGGGCTAGATGCCTTGGCCGCGAAGCCCGACGCACCGGTGTTGATCCCAGAGGGAGAGAAGTGCAGGGACGTCGGAGCGGGCGCCTTCCGTGGTTATGCAGCGATTAGCTGGTCGGGCGGCGGCAAAGCAGTCACTAAAACTGACTGGTCGCCACTGGCTGGCCGGGATTGTGTGCTCTGGCCCGATGCTGACCCGGCCGGGATGCAGGCAATGCTGGGGTGGAAGAACGATGCCAATCAGTTCAAGCCGGGAGTCGCCCAGCTGCTGAAACGGGCAGGCGCCAGATCCATCCGCTTTGTGGATGTGACGGGCCAGCCAGATGGTTGGGACATTGCGGATGCACTGGAACGCGATGGCTGGACGCCTCGGCAGCTCGCAGCCTGGGCGGCGAATCGGGTGGTTGAGATCGACGTGGTGGCTGCCAATGGCGCATGACAGGAGGCTGGAGGAACGTCTGCTGCACTCCGACGCGAAGCTTGCTCGCGCCTACCGAACTGCGGCGCAGGCCGCCCTGGACAACCCATATGAGCACTCTCGGCGCTTGCGCCGAGAGCGGGCAAGAGAATACCTGCGCCTGGCGCGGGGCTACGAAAAGGCAATGCGGCAATGAGCGTGGGGACAAGGCGCAGGATGACAGTGATCGATGGTGGCGGTGCGCCACCGCCAGGCGGTGGCGGGGTAGACCCCAACGCCTGGAAGGAGCACCTCACTAGAAATCGCGATGGCAATGTCGAGGGCACGCTGCACAACCTGATTCTGATCATGGAGAACGATGATCGGCTTAAGGGGCTGTGGTGGCTCAACGACTCCAGTAATCAGGTAAAGCTGCACCGAGATCCACCGTGGACAGGCGGAAGCAGGGATGAGTTCATCGACTCGGATGCCTACGAGCTGGCGGCGTGGCTGCAACACCCGGATCGCTACTGGATGAAGTGCAGCGATGATCTGGTGCTGAAGGCTGTCATCGCTGTCGCGCGCCGGCACCGCCGTCATCCCATCAAGGACTACCTCGGTGCCTTGCAATGGGATGGAGTGCCCCGCGTCGAGCGCATGCTCGTTGAGCTATTCGGTGCGGCGGACAATGCCTACAGCCTGCGCGCAGCGCAGTGCTTCATGGTAAGTGCCGTGGCTCGCATCTTGTGGGTAGACGCCAAGCAGCCCAGCGTGGGCGCACAGGTGGACTTCATGCTGGTGCTGGAAGGTGAGCAGGGCAAGCGGAAGTCGAGCGCCCTGCGCGCGATCTTCGGCAGCGAATGGTTTGTCGAGACCAGCGAATCTCCGAGCGGAAAGGACTTCTACCAGGTCATCCAAGGTGCGTGGGGCGTCGAGATCGGCGAGATGGATTCGTTCTCGAAGGCCGACGTGACCAGCGTAAAGACCGCCATCACCAGGCGCGTGGACAAGTTCCGTGCGCCCTACGAGCGCGTGCCTCGCTCCTACCGCCGCGAATGCGTGTTCGCCGGCACCACCAACGAGCATCAGTACCTACGCGACCCGACCGGTGGGCGGCGCTTCCTCCCCGTGCGAACTGATGGCGACGTGCAGATCGCAGAGATCGCGACGTTGCGCGACCAGCTGTGGGCCGAGGCTGTGACCATGTTCAACGCTGGGTTCGAATGGTGGGAGCTGCCGGCAGATGCGAAGGAAGAGCAAGCCAGCAGGTACGTGGGCGACAGCTGGGAAGGACGAGTCGAGCAGTGGCTCGACCTTCGCATGGAGCCGAGCAAGTACCCGACACGGCTGGCGATGGCGCCGCAGATCGACTGGGCGACCACCGACAACCTCCTGACGTACGCCATCGGGTTGGACCCTGGCAAGCATGGCAAGCCCGAGCAGATGCGGGTCGCCTCGATCATGAAGACGCTGGGCTGGGAGCAGCAGCGTAGGCGTTGGCCCGATGACGGCGGTCGGGAGCCCCGGTGGTTCAGGCCAGGCCTCGCAATCGATGACTGGCTGGCAACCGTACAGCGGTCAAGGCAGGAGGGCCCCAGTGGACCTGACTTCTGACCAGACCTCTCCAGCTTCGTCCACACCCGTCCGAACCACTGACCAGACCTGCCGCCTACTGCGACAGCGCTGTCCTGACCGTCCACACCATTTCTCGCGCGCGTACATGTACCAACACACCGCCCCAGTTCTCAATTACTCAATTCAAAAAAATAGGTGTGGACGGTATGGACAGTGTGGACAGCTTAGTAACGGCGCGGGTTCGGGGTGTCCAGACCTTGCCTTGATGGTTTGGACGGTTCGGACGGCTGGCATGTTCCACGCGAATCTTGGTGGGGTTGTTGGGGCGGGTGGGGCTGGGGGGAGAGGGCAGGCCGATGGGTCCTCCCCGGCCTCAGATTCCACGGGTATTCGGTCGCGCAGTTTTTCGCTAGTCATGACGCATTTCCAAGGGGGTTGTAGTGGTTTCTGATCTGAGCAGTCCGATGAAGCAGGGTGCATTCGGCGATCTGGTGGGTATTTCCCAGCAGGCAGTCAGCGACCTGGTGCGTCGCGGCGTGCTGGCTGACGGTGCGGCTGGCGATGAATGGCTGCTCGCCTATTGCGACCATCTCCGCGAAGTCGCTGCCGGCCGTGGCGGTGAGGCTGGGAAAGACCTGACCGCCGAACGCGCCAGGCTGGCGCGAGAGCAGGCTGACCGCTTGGCAATGCAGAACGCTGTAACCCGGGGCGAGCTGGCGCCAGCGCACCTCATGGAACAGGTGCTGTCGAAGGTCGGCGCACGGGCGGGTCGCATTCTTGAAACCATCCCAGGGACGCTGCGCCGTCGTTTGCCGCAGCTCGCAGCTTCCGACCTCGATGTGGTCACGCAGATTGTCGCCAAGGCCCGGAATCTCGCCGCATCCATGCGTCTGGCTGACGTGGATGCCGACGACGATGCAGATGCGGACGCCAGCGCGGCGATGCCCGTCACTACTGAGGATGATGACCAGTGACCTTGCTGCGAGGAATCGAAGCCAGCCAGCTGCAGGCCGTAGAACGGCATCTGCAGCGCGGACTAGCGTCGTGGGCGGTGCAGGAGCCCATCACGCTGGAGGCGTGGGCTCGGGAGCATTTCTACCTGTCTGCTGAGTCAAGCTACGTTGAGCAGAAGTGGACACCCTGGCCGTTCCAGCGCGGCCTGATGGCGGTGATCAGCAACGACGACGTGGCCGAGGTCTCGGTAAAGAAGTCGGCGCGCGTGGGCTACACCAAGATCCTCCTGGCCTTCCTTGGCTACAACGCAGAGCACCGACGCCGGAACCAATGCATCTGGCAGCCGACTGACGACGACTCAGACGACTTCGTCAAGTCGGAGCTGGAGCCCATGCTGCGTGACGTGGAGTGCATGCGGGCGGTGTTCCCGGCCTACCTGGCCCGGCACAAGGACAACACCCTGCAGCAGAAGAAGTTCATCGGTTCGCTTCTGCGCGTGCGCGGCGGCAAGGCCGCGAAGAACTACCGTCGAATCTCCGTGGACGTTGCCCTGCTGGACGAGCTGGACGCCTTCGACAACGACATCGAAAAGGAAGGTGCACCGGACTCGCTGGCTGCCAAGCGCCTGGAAGGCGCGACATTTCCCAAGCTTGTTGCTGGCAGCACTCCGAAGCTCAAGGGCTTCAGCCTGGTGGATACGCGCTACTCGCAGGCGGATGAGCGATTCACCTACCAGGTGCGTTGCCCACAGTGCGATGCCTTTCATGCCTTGACGTGGGGTGGCAAGGACGAATCGCACGGCTTCAAATTCGAGCGAGACGCAACTGGCGGCGTTGTCCACGTCTACCACCTCTGCCCGCACTGTACCTACCCGATGACGCAGGGCGATTATCTGCTGGCCGCTGAGCAGGGCGAATGGGTGAACTCGCGCGGCGACCTCTGGCTCCGCGCCGATGGCCGCTTCACCACGCCGGAGGGCCATGTGGTCCAGGCTCCGCGCCATGTGGCGCTTCACATCTGGACCGCCTACAGCCCGGCAGTTGCGTGGCAGCAGATTGTCCGGGAGTTCCTGGAGGCGTACATCAAGCACCAGGAAGGCGACGACAGCAAGCTGAAGGCGTGGACCAACACGACTCTGGGTGAGGCCTGGGAGGGAGAGGTCGAACGCACGGACGCTGATGAGCTGGCGAACAGGGCCGAGCCATTCCCGCTCAAGACGATGCCCCGCGACTGCTTGCTGCTCCTGTGCGGTATGGATACCCAGGACAATCGGCTAGAGGCTGGCGTATGGGGCGTCGGGCGAGGGGGGCAGATGTGGACCATCGACCACCGCGTGTTCTTCGGCAATCCTGCACAGATGGAGGTCTGGACTGAAGCTGAGGCGTTCCTGCGGGAGCAGGAATACACACACGCTAGCGGCAGGGCGCAACGGATCTATGCGACCGCGATCGACTCGGGCGGTCACCATGCCGACGCTGTGTACGCGTTCGCACACAAGTTGAAGGCGTTGCGCGTGCACGCAGTGAAGGGCGCGAGCGGCCAGGAGCGGTCCATCGAGAACGGCAACAGCCGCGTCGGCTACCGCTTCAATGGGCGTATCGAGAAGCACGGCCCGGTGCTCTGGCACGTGGGCACGAACCTCGCGAAGGATCGGTTCCAGTCGCGGCTGGACGTTGCTGTCCCGGGCCCGGGCTACGTGCATCTGTCAGATCAGCTCTCGCCCGAATGGTTCAAACAGCTGGCGGGCGAGATCCGCGCTACGCGGAGGATGAAGGGTGGGTCGGAGTCCAGGTGGACCGCGACGCGCAAGCGAATCGAGGTCAAGGACTGCCTGACCTACGAAATATGGCTGGAGGAACGGCTCGACCTGTGGGGGCCCAAGAAGGCGAAGTGGTGGGATCAGTTGGAGGAGCAAGTGCAACCGGAGAACGATCTATTCAGCCTCCCGCCGGCCGCTGCATTGCCGGCGGCGGACGTTGCATTGCCTGCGCCGCCGCTGACCCAGGTCGTGAAAAGGCCCCCGCCGCCCCCGGTGCGGGTCGCGCGCGATTCCCGTGAAACGTCACGCGATGACTTTGGATCGAGCGGTTGGAGTAGCCGCCTATGAGCAACTCGCGCGACATCGATGCTGCCGAGCAGCTGCGTCGCCTGGTGATTCGAGGCATCGTCGAGCAAACCGGCTTGAACGAGGAGCACGCGATGCCCTATGCGACGGCGGTACTGACCGTTCTGCAAACCGAGTATGGCGGTGAGCGTCTGCACATTCCCAAGGCGGCTGTGCAGGACAAGCCGTGTGCACGCGTGGAGGTGATCCGCGCCGAACTAACTGAGGGACAGAGCTGGCGATTGGTCTGCCGCAGGCATGGGATATCGAGAGCCGCTCTCTATCGCTTGTTCCCTGGCGGATTACCTAAACCATCGAAAGCGAGCTGAGAATTCAAGGTCCGTCTCACCTTCTGACAAAGATTGAGACGGCCACCTTGTAAGTGACTGATTTTGCGGGGGCGGATTCTTGATCGTCTCACACGGCTGGTAACGGTTGAGACGACCTCGTCTCCAAACTATCTCCATGCCGACACCCGCTCAAATCATGCTGCAGACGTACCTGGCCGCTGAGGCTGCGGTACTGCAGGGTCAGTCCTTCCGCATGGGGGAGCGGCAGCTGAATCGTGCCGACCTGGCGGAGATTCGCGCAGGCCGGCGCGAGTGGGAAGCCAAAGTGAACGCGCAGGCGCGAGGCGGTAGCCGCATGTCCGTGGCTCTTGCCGATTTCCGGGGTAGCGAGTGAACCGCCTTGACCGTGCCATCGCCGCTGTGGCCCCCGGCTGGGGCGCAAAGCGTGCCATGGCGCGCGCGCGAATCGCTGCCTACAGCAGCGCTTACGACGGGGCCACGCCCAGCCGCCTGCGGGAGGCTGCGCGTGAGTTTGGCTCCGGTAACACGGCGGTCGCCAGTGGCGCGACGCGAATCCGCACGCAGGCGAGGCACCTGGACCGGAACCACGACATTGTGGTGAACGGCTTCAATCAGATGGTCCAGAACGTGATCGGCCGGGATGGGATCGGCATCGAGCCGCAGCCGCGCGACGAGAACGGGAACATCGTGGAGTCCCTGGTCGATCAGATCACCCCACTGCTGCGGGACTTCTGGAAACGCCCGGAAGTCACCTGGTGCCATGACTTCGGTGCGGCACAGCGGCTGATGACCCGGACCCTGTTCCGAGACGGCGAGTGCTTGTACCAGGATCTGATCGGGCCGGTGCCGTACCTCGACCATGGCACTGTTGTGCCTTACAGCATCGAGATGATCGAGCCCGACCTTCTGCCGATGGATCTGAACGATCCGGGTCGGAACATCATGCAGGGCGTGGAGCGGAACGCATGGAACCGCCCCATCGCCTATCACCTGTACAAACAGCATCCTGGCGACCCGAACGCGGTCATGCCGGAAGTGAAGCGCGTGAGCGCGGACTTCGTTCACCACGCAAAGATGGTTGATCGGATCGGGCAGGTGCGCGGCGTCAGCCTTCTGGCGTCTGTCCTCACTCGCCTGGATGACCTTAAGGACTACGAGGAATCCGAGCGTGTGGCCGCCAAGATCGCGGCAAGCATGGCGGCGTTCATCATCAAGGGTGATCCGCAGAGCTATGGCGAGAACGAGACAGTTCCCGAGCGACGCAGCATGCGGTTCCAGCCAGGCATGGTGTTCGATGACCTGGTAAAGGGCGAGAGCGTTGGTACCGTCGATACCAATCGCCCCAACCCCAACCTAGAGACCTACCGCAACGGGCAGCTGCGAGCGGTGGCCGGTGGTATGCGGGTGTCGTTCTCATCGCTGTCGAAGAACTACAACGGCACTTATTCCGCCCAGCGGCAGGAGCTGGTTGAGCAGTACGGCGCATACGGCGTTTTGGCCTATGAGGTGATCTCGCAGATTGTCCGGCCGATCTACGAGCGCTTCATCCAGGCAGCGATTGCATCCGGCGAGCTGGTCGTTCCGCGCGGCGTTTCGATGACCACGGTGACCGATGCGATGTACATGCCGCCGGTGATGCCGTGGATCAACCCGGTCCATGAGGCGACGGGCCTTCGCATGATGATCCGCGCCGGCATCCGCTCGCTCACCTCGGTCATCAGCGAACGCGGCGGGCGCATGTACGACACGCTGGAAGAGATCCGCAACGAACGTAATTGGGCCCGTGATCTGGGAATCACCCTGGACAGCGACCCGGGCCAGGTGAGTGACGCAGGCGTGGCCCAGGCCAGCGCCGATGCCAGTTCCATTTCAACCCCTTCTGAGGATGTGCAATGAACCACCTCACCCGCAACGGTACGGCAGCGGCGCTTGGCGCTGTGTTGGCCGCGACCTTTGCATTCGACGCAAGCGACATAGAGGCGCTGCAGCCAGAGGCCAAGGGAAAATCGGTCCTCGCACTGAGCACTACCAGCGGCGGCGAGGCCGAGCTGCTGATCTACGGTCCAATCGGTGACTACTTCTGGGGTGAGGGCGTCACTGCTGCCAGCGTGGTCGAGCAGCTGGCCGGCACCACCGCGAGCGTGATCAACGTGCGGATCAACTCCGACGGCGGTGTGGTCACCGATGGCTTGGCGATCTACAACGCGCTGAAGCAGCATCCGGCCACGATCAACATGACCGTGGATGGCGTTGCTGCCAGCATCGCCAGCCTGATTCTCATGGCCGGAAGCAGCCGTCGCATGCACGAGAACACCATGCTGATGTTGCATGGCCCCCAGGGCGGTGGCTGGGGCTTTGCCGGCGACCTGCGCGAGCGGGCCGATCAGATCGACGTGTATGGGCGCCAGATGTTGGTGACGTACTCGGGTCGGGCCAAGAACCCAGCCGACATCGAGACGATGCTGACCGATCGCAAGGACCACTGGCTGACCGCGTCCGAAGCGCTGGCGCTGGGCCTGGTCAGCGAAGTCATTCCCGACGTGCACCCCGAGCCTGCGGACTCCGTCGCGGCCGCAGCGCTGCTGTCTTATGTGAGCGCGATCTCCGGGACCGAGGGCGCCGTGCATGCCCTGCTGCGCAAGCACATCCAGGCAACCACCACCGCTTCAGCCTTTGCCTCGCTCCGCGAGGTTCACCAGCGGGCCGTTGTGGCCCACCTTGAGGAAACCAGCATGAAACAGCAGTGCCAACTGATCATGGCGCAGGCGGGCACCGCTCCGGCTGCACCGAACCCCGCCGCCCCGGCATCGCCCGCACCCGCCACTCCGGCTCCGCCGGTCGCAGCCGCTGCTGTCGCGCCTGCGTCCTCGGCGCCGGCTGCAACGGTCGAGCAGGTGATGGCGGCAATCTCGGCCCGCAACGCGGCCATTCGTACCGTCTTCGCCGGATTCCGTGAGGTCAGCGGCGTCCAGGCGCTGGAGGCCGAGTGTCTGGCTGATGCTGCGATCACCGAAGACGTGGCGCGCGGCAAGCTGCTGGCGAAGCTGGCGGCGAGCGGGCAGCCGCTGGCCGGCGGCTTCAGCATCACGGACGTGGTGCCGGAGGAGGATAATCAGCGTCGCGCCCAGGTCAACGCGCTTCTGGCCCGTGCCGGTGTGTTGACCGGTGCAGAAGCCGAAACCGCGCGCAACGGCAACCCCTTCACGCACACCACGCTGTTGGCGCTCGCCGAGCGCTCGTTGATCCAGGCCGGTGTCCATACCCGTGGCATGGATCGTGAGCAGATTGCGCGCGGCGTCCTCGCTGTGCAGACCACCAGCGACTTCCCGGTTCTGCTGGAGAACGTGCTGCACCGGGTTCTGGTCGGGGCCTACAACCTGCAGCAGTTCACCTGGACCCGATTCTGCGCGACCGGCACGCTGTCCGACTACCGTCCGCATAGCCGCTACCACCTTTCCTCGTTCTCCGACCTGAAGCCGGTCAATGAAGCGGGCGAGTATGAGAACGGCGTGTTGGGCGACGGCGAGGCCGAGACGATCAAGGGCGCTCGCAAGGGGCGCATCCTGCAGATCACCCCGGAAGTGCTGGTGAACGACGACCTGGGCGCGTTCGTGCGTATCACCACGGCGCTGGGCCAGGCCGCCGGCCGCACGATCGAAAAGGACGTCTACGCCGTGCTGGCGCAGAACGATGGCATGGGCCCGACCATGAAGGATGGAAAAACCCTGTTCCATGCGGACCACGGCAACATCGCCACCGGCGCCACCGTGTCCGTGGATTCCTTCGACGCGATGCGTCAGCTGATGGCGCTGCAGAAGGATCCGGGTGGCAATGACTATTTGGATATCTCGCTGTCGCGCTTCCTGGGAACGGTCGCGATGCATGGCCGCGCGACCCTGGTGAACAACAGTGAGTACAACCCGGACGTGACTGGCCGGTTCCAGGTCAACAACACCTCCCGTGGCACCTTCAGCGACATCATCACGTCCCCGCGCCTGGGCACGGGTAAGGCCTGGTACGGCTTCGCCGATCCGAATGTGGAGCCGGTGATCGAAGTCGCGTTCCTCAATGGCGTGCAGACGCCGGTACTGGAGCAGGAGACCAACTACCGCACGGATGGTCTCAGCTGGAAGGTCGTCCACAAGTACGGCGTGGGCGCGGTGGGCTGGCGCGGCGCTTCCCGTAACCCGGGCGAGTAACCGGCTACCCGGCTGCGGCTTCCCCGCCGCAGCCGTTAGCTCCTACTTCATTCATGCAAGACGCCAACTGAGGACCATCATCATGGCGAAGAACTACAAATTTCCGGGTGCGGTGATCGACATCGTCGCGGCCTCCGACCTGGTCAGTGGTCAGGCGTCCATCGTCGGCCAACTGTTGGCCGTCGCATTGGTGGACATTCCGGCCGGCGGCAAGGGCAGTGCCCAGATCGAGGGTGTGTTCGAACTGCCGAAGCTCATCAGCGCCAACATTGCTGCGGGTGCTGGCCTGACCTGGGATGCCCAAGGCGGACGACTGATCGTCACCGGCGCCGATGCTGGCGACCTGGAGGGCTGCGCCGTGGCTATCGCTGCTGCTGGCAATGGCAGTGCAACCGTGCTTGCAAAGCTGATCCCGGGCTCGGGTTCGGTGAAGTCGGCGTAAGTCTTGGCCGGCACCGCTCACAGATGCCCGTGTGGCGTGAGCGGTGCCGGTTCTTCCACAGCGACAACGGGGGATCGCATGAGCGCCACCAGCACGCCGCGCGGCGTACGCAACAACAATCCTGGCAACATCGATCGCACCAGCACGCCGTGGCAGGGCGAGGATCGTTCCGCCGCTGCCATCGCCCGCGAGGGCCGGTTCTGTGTGTTCCTGACCCCGCAGGCCGGCTTCCGCGCCCTGGCAAAGACGCTGATCACTTACCAGCGCAAGCACGGCTTGCGTACGGTGAAGGAGATCATCAGCCGCTGGGCGCCGCCGGTGGAGAACAACACTTCGGCTTATGTGCAGGAAGTTGCCAAGGCGGTCGGGGTAAGCCCGAGCGAGGTCATCAGGCTGGACAACGCCGTGACGTTGGAACGGCTCGCTACCGCGATCGCCAAACACGAGAACGGCGGCATGTACTGGCGCGCGGATGTGATCGCCGCCGGCGTTGCTGAGGCCCTGAGCTGATGGTCGGGGGCGAGGTCAATGCGCATGCACCCTGGTGGGCGGCTGGCAGTGTAGTGGCCCTCTGGCTCCTGCGTGAGACTTGGACGGTTCTGCTCTCGCGCAGGAAGGAGCGCACCGAGACGGACGCCAACGTTGAACTCCTGAACGGGCTTGTCCGGCGTGTGGACTCGCTGGAGAGCAGCCTCACCGCAACCACAGAGAAGCTCATGGAAGAGATCAAGCTGCGCATGGCTGCTCAGGAGGAAGCGCACAGGCTGCGTCTGCGCATCATGTCCCTGGAAGCGGCGATGCGAAGCGTGGGCGCGATCATCCCTCCCGAAAGTCCGGTGGTGTCGGCATGATCCGCGCCCTCATCATCGCCGTCCTTCTGCTGCTGGGTGTCATTGTCTGGCAGCGTGGTTCGGTGTCCATCGCTCACCGTGCGGCCGACAAGGCTGTGGCGAGCCGTGACGCCATGCAGGGTGAGCGTGACGCTGCCCGAGCTGAGGCCGATGCCGCCTACGAAACCCTGAAGGTAGAGCGTGGCAGCGCCGCAGCAGCGAACAACCTGGCGTCCAAGTACGAAAAGGAAAAGAACGATGCACAGAAGGCGTCTGATCTCCTCGTCGCTGATCTTCGCGCTGGCAACCAGCGCCTGCACCAGCGTTGGCAAGCGTCCCTCGCCACCGCAGAGCTGTCCGCGGCCGCCGCTGCCGGCAGCCAGCCTGATGGTCGAGCCGACGACCGAATTGAAAGTGCGGGCCGAGCTATTGGCGCCGCCGCCCAGTGCGACGCCCAGGTGAGGGCGCTGCAGGCTTACGCGATGCTGTGTTCGGGAGGTGCGCGGTGAGCGAGGTCGACTTCCTCCGCGATCTGGATGGCACCTTGCACGCCGCCTTTGCGCTGGCGGGCATGGCGTCGCGAGGTCGGTACACGGCCAAGGATGGTCCGACCACCGAGGGCGTGCGCGCCTATGTGGAGCGCGACGTTGAGACCATCGGTGAACTGCGCCAGTTCAGGTCAGGCCGTGTGGAGATCGCGTACCTGCGTTCGGACGTAGCGCCTGACCAGGGCGATCGCTTCGAGTTGGTTTCGAGCGCGTTCGGTACTGAGGTCTTCGTCAACAGTAAGAAGATCAGCGATGACGGCTCGCAGAGCCGCTGGCTGGTGACACGTGGCTGACCTGGCAGAGCCGCTGTCGTGGCAGCTGGTGGAGTTCTTGGCTGCCCGCGTCCGCCTGATCTCGCGCAGCAGTGGCTTCCGCACCGACATCGGTGCGGGCGCCGTAATCATCGATGAAACCGAGATCGGCGAGGACAGCACCGAGCCAGCAACGATCATCTCGGTTCGCCAGCTTTCGCGCAGTGGTGGCGGTGTGGCCCAGTCCACCTCCGACGCGGCCATCACCATCGAGTTCGAAGTTCCGCGTGGCAGCGACGAGGCGAATCCCAGGCTGCTCGTTCACCGCGCGCGCCACGACCTGATCCGCGCCCTGACGTTCAAAGAGAAGTCGCTGCCGCTGGGGGTGACCAGTTTCGAGTTGCTGGAAACCCAGCTGGCGACCCTGGAGGACGATGCCGGGCATACCGCCGTAGTCGCTCAGATCACCGCGCGGGCTGGTCTGACCGAGACCTTTGAGCCCGTCCCCAACCTGTAGGAGAAGCACCACCATGGCACAGCCCAAAGTCCGCAAGTTCGCAGGCGATCTGCGTTTCTGGGAGCACGGCGCGAACGGCGCCCGCATTCCCGTCATCCCGGAGCCGGCTGACAAGTTCGGCAACCAGCCGCTGGAACAGTCGTCGCTGACGTTCAGCTACGAAGCTGGCGACTCGGTGGAGATCAAGAGCAAGCGCCGCGACGCGCGCTATCAGCAGATCATCCACAAGGATTCCAACCCCGGCGTCACCAGCGTCTCGATCACCGCGCTGGAAGTGCCGACAGCCATCCTGGCGCGCATGCTGTACGGCACGCTGGTGGCCACTCAGGTCGCCGCCGGCACCGCGACGGACGTTTCCGTGACTGTGGCTAGCGTGGACACGCCGGTGAAGCTGCCGCACAACTTCCTTCTGGCCGACCCGGAGCCGACGTTCAAGAAGGGTGCGGTCGACTTGGTCAAGGGCACGGATTACACCATCGACTCGGCTCATGGCCTGCTGATTCCGAAGTCCGGCGGCCAGCTGCAGGCGGGCGATACCGTCGTGGCGAACTACAAGTACGACGCATATCTGGAAACCGCCATCAGCGGCGGCACCACGCCGAGCAAGTCCTTCCAGATCCTGGGCGACATGCAGGACCGCATCAGCGGCGACGAGGGCCTGCTGACCATCCCGAACGTCGACCTGACCGTAGATGGCGACGTGGACTGGTTCAGCGATGAGCCGATCCAGGTGACCCTGACCGGCCCGGTGATCTTCCAGGCCGGCGAGGCCGATCTCTACACGTTCAAGATCGCAGCGCAGTCGGCGGGCTGAACGAGCCGTTGACTTCGGCAAAGGGAGGGCGCCCGAACGGCGCCCTCCAAGCATGAATCAGGAAGGTTCAGTGGCGTCCAATCGCAACAACAACCTGCTCAAGTACTACGTCAGCGGTCGGCGGGCAAAGGGCTTCCACGGCCTCACCGACGTGGCTGGCGACGTGCTGAACCGGTACGACCTGTCAGTGCAGCGTGCCTTTGTTGGGCTGCAGCGCCGGGCCGGGCCGGCCACGGCGCAGGAGGTCCGCGCGTCCTACAACATCCGGGCGTCTGCTCTGCGAGGCAAGTACCGCGTGGAGACTGGCGAGCGTGGCTACAGCACGGGCAAGCGCGGCAAGGATGATTTCCTCTCCATCTGGGCGAGCACGCGGCAGTTCTCGTTGATCGAGTTCGATGGTCGTTGGGCTGGTCGGAGATCCAAGGGCGCTACGGCCAGCATCGGCCTGGGCGAATCGAAGACGTATGACGGCGCCTTCATCGCAACGATCAAGGGTCGCAAGGCCATCCGGGTGCGTAGCTGGGATCGTGCCCAGCAAAAGCGCTATGGGCGGGGCCCTGTCCGCATCCTGCGTGGCCCCAGCCCGTTCGAGATGCTCTCCGGTGCAGATGGCAACAGCCGCGCCCTGGCGGCGCGTCGTCGCTTGATCGACCGTTTCCACACCACCTATCTGACTGAGCTGCGCCGTCAGTGGCGCGTCAACGGAAGCACCAATGGCTGATCGGCTGGAAGAAGCAATTCGAGTTGTCATCGAGACGCAGGGCCGCGAGGGTGTGGAAGAGCTGCGCGCGGCGTTCGGCGACCTCGGCGATGTGTCGGTCGAGACGGCCGGTAAGGCCTCGAAGCTGCTCGATTCCCTGACGGGGCTGAACGCAGCAGCAGCGAAGGCGGATGCCTTCGACGGCATGCTGACCGACCTTGCCGAGTTGGAGCGGCAGTTTGGCGATAACCAGAAAGCCGCGCTGGCCCTCAGTCTTGGCATCGGCGAGATGGAGAAGCCCTCGCGCGAGGTACTTGCTACCCAGCGCGAATTGCGGAAGGAGGGCGAACGCCTGCAGAAGGCGCTCCATGAGCAGTGGGATGCGGTCGCCAAGGCTGATAGCGAGCTGTCCTCGCTGGGGGTCAATACCGCCAACCTGGCCGAACACCAGCAGCGTCTGCGGATCGAGGCCACCCGTAGTGCGGCAGCACTCACTGAGCAGGCCATGGCTGCCGCAGCCGAAGCCGAAGCCGGGCGGAGGCGTAAGCAGCAGATCGAGGAAGGCGAGGGTGCCTTCCGCAAGCAGGCCACCACCAGCAAGGCGGCGGCGAAGGCCTTGGCTGAGTACCGCGAGCGCGCCGCTGACGCCGCCGCCGGCAGCGGTGACTTGGCGTCGGCCACCGAGAGCACTGTCAGCTGGTTTGGCAGGCTCAAGGCGGTAGCCGCTGGCGCGATCGCGTTTGTCGGTCTGAACCGAGTGGTCGATGGCATCAAGGCGATCGTGAAGGAAGGCAGCGACGCCGAGCAGGAGCTGGCGCAGCTGGAAGCGGCATTGCACGCCACGGGACGCACCAGTGAGTTCACCGCGCAGAGCCTGGCCGCCATGCGCCAGCAGCTGCAGAGTGGGCTGTTTGACGATGGGCAGATCAGCGCCGCGCAGGTGCGCCTGCTGTCCTACACCAATATCGTGGGCGAGCAGTTCCCGGCGGCGATGCAGATCACCATCGACCAGGCCCAGCGGTTGGGCATGTCGCTGGAGCAGTCGGCCGAGGTTGTGGGCAAGGCGCTGCAGACGCCGTCTAAGGCTATGGAAAGCCTGAGCAAGCAAGGCTTCACGCTGGACGACAGCCAAAAGGCGCTTATCAAGAGCTTGGAGGCCACGGGCCAGGTCGCGCAGGCGCAGTCCATTATCCTGGACCTGCTTGCAGAGTCGTACGGCGGAGCGGCAGCAGCAGCGAAGGTGGGTACCATCGCAGGCCTGTGGAAGGCGGCCACTGATCGGTTCAAGGACTGGAAGCAGGAAGTTGCCGACCAGGGTGTGCTGACCTACTTCAAGGACCAGCTGGACACGCTTCTCACCACGCTGGATCGCCTTGCGGCTGATGGCAGCCTGTCGCGCTGGGCCAAGCAGACCGCCCAGGCCATCATCACCATGGCCGAGGCGGTGAAGGGCACGACCCAGTGGGTTGTGGACCATGCGCGCGTGATCGGCCTGATGGCCGCCGCGTACGCTCAATTCAAGATCGTCGGCGCGCTGATCCAGCTGAACGCCTGGCGTGCCTCCCTGATCGCGACTACGAACGCACAGATCGCCAACAACGCAGCGGTTGCCAGCGGAAGCCGTGGCATCGGTCGGTTCGGCGCGCTCTTGCGTGGTCTGCCAAAGATCGTGCCCATTACCGTCGCTGTGCTGGGGCTGGAAGCGGCCATGGGAGGTCTGGATGTCCTCAAAACCGTGGCTCAGGATATCTGGAAGCAGCACGACCCGGCGCTGAAGCGTGCCGGTGAAGCGCAGCGGGCCTACATCAGCCAGGTGCGCGACTCCGCGCTGCAGCTGCGTCAGCAGGCGGTGTCCTTCGTCGCATACCGTGACGTGGTCATCAAGTCGGCCGAAGAGGTTGCGAAGCTGGGCGAGGCCGAGCGGCAAGCCTACGAGAAGCGGCTGTCCGGTCTGGAGCAGTACCTTACCGCGCAGGAGGGGTTCCTGCTGATGCAGCAGAAGGCCGGTGTTGCGACGGCAGAGCAGCTGCAGCAGCTGGGCCAGGTCACACAGAGGTTGCTGGACGTCTCCACGGGCTTCGCATCCCTGCAAGCAGGTGTGAAGACCGCCGCTGATGCTCTATCCAACGGCATTGGTGGTGCTGCTCAGCAGGTTGTGGCGCAGCTTGAAGGGATTGATGGCAACGCCAAGCTGGCGGCTGAGTCCATCCGTAAGATGTTCTCCGGGCTCAATTTTGCCGATACGGCCAGCCTTGCCTCGGTAGGCGAAGCGCTGGGCTTCATCGCCACCCAAGGTGCTGCGGCCCAGCAGAACGTACGTGATGGCCTTCTCGCGACGCTGCAGCAGCTGTCGGGTGAAGAACTCGCTCGGTTCCAGGGTGCGGCGCAGGCGGCATTCAGCTCGCTGCCACAGGGGGCAGTGAACGCTGCTGCGGTGCTGCAGACCACGCTGCTTGGCGCGATGACCAAGCTGAGCGTGGCCTCGGGCCAGCTGGGGGTCAGCTTCACCCAGGCAGGTCGGGATGCCATCGCTGCGTTCGGTGCCGTCACAGAGAACGCCATTGCGACCGGCACGCAGATTGAGGCCGCGTTCAAAGCTGCCTTGGGAAATGTGGCAACGCTGGACGAGGCACGCACCTTGGGCAGCCTGCTACAGGCTGCGGGTGAGCAAGGGCGCGTAGGGTTTGACTCGGCAGCGAGGTCTGCGGCCGCTTTGAGCGCGCGGATTCGCGAGATCCAGGCCGGCCTCAATCCACTTGCCGATGAGTTCAAGCGGCTTGGTATCCAGTCGCAGCAGTCTCTAGATGCGGCCCGTGACTCTGCTTGGGAAGCCTTCGAGACCATCCGTAAGGGCGCGGAGAGCGGCAAAGCATCTGTCGAGGATGTCCGCCGTGCGTTCAGGGCGTATGCCGACACGGCAAAGGCTGCTGTTGCTGACAGCGATGCATGGCGACGCAGCCAGGTGCAGTCCCAGTTGGACGTTCAGGGAGCTATCTACGACACCGGCGATTCGATGGAGCAGCTTGGGGCAAAGGGTGCAACTGCGATGGGGCGTGTTGAGCAGGGTGCTCAGAGGGCCACCGACGCCATGCGCGACGTTAAGCGTGCATCGGATGAGGCCGCGACCGGGGTCGAGCGGGTGGCTGAGGGGGCTTCTGCAGCCGGCGGTAACTTGGCGAGCGCATCAACTGCAGCTAAGGGCTTCTCCCTGAGCATGGGTGAGATCTCTCAGAAGACGAGGGACATGCTTAGCCAGATGAGTGGCCCGAACAGCCTTCAGCAATTTGCCAACATCTGGAACTCGCTGTATGCGCAGCGGCAGGAGCTTGCAAAGTACACCGAGGAGCAGAAGCAGCTGCTCGAAGGCATGGACGAGCTCGCGGGCAAGCGCAGGGAGTTGGCCGAACGCTTCGACCTGGTGGGCACGAGCGAGCTTGATAGCGTGGTTCAGCTTGAAAACCAAATCGAGGCGAAGAGGTTGGAAAAGGAAAGGGCCGCGAAGGAGGCAGCCGAAGAGCGCCGTAAGGCTGCTGTCGCTGAGGCCGATGCGCAGGCAAAGGCCGACGCTTCCCGCATCAAAGCGGGCGAGACGAAGGAGCAGGTGCTGGTCATTGATTGGAAGGCGCCCAGCAAGGAAATCGTTGCTGGCGCGACTGCGGCTGAGCAGCAGCAGGCCGAACGCATCGCCAATATGGTTGCGCCGCTGGTTTTGCGTAGGGTTCAACAGAGTCGATCCGTGTCTGTTCGAGGGAGGCTCTGATGACACGGATCATTCTGGGCAGTATCGACCTTCCTGCCGATCTCCAATGGTCCGATGAGTTCACGGCCTGGCGTGTCGGCCAGCAAGCGCGTACGAGCCTGACCGGCGCCCTGATCGTTCAGGAGTCAGCGCGACAGGCCGGCCGCCCCATTACGCTGAAAACGTCCCGCGACGGTACCGCCTACGTCGGGGTGGTGTCTCTGCCCACTGTCCGGGCCCTGCAGGAGAGCGAGAGTGAAGCGCGCCTGGCGCCCATCAATCTCATCATGCCCGCGCACAACGGCGGGGACCGACAGTTTCAGGTGCGCTGGCGCCGAACCGATGGCCCGGCGATCGAAGTTGAGCCGACTCGCTTCGCAGTACCGGCATTGGATGCCGATCTCTTCTCTATCACTCTTCGCCTTATGACGGTGTAACACATGACGATCTCCGCTATCGATATCAAGCTGCGCCAGTCGCAGCGACTCACCGACAACCCCGACGGTGGTGGCCGTATGGTGCAAGCCGAGATCATCGACGGCGCCATGAACAATCTTTTCCCCGATATCGGCGATGAAGAACGCACAACGGGGCGAACGACTCTGCGCAAGCTGTTCGTACACCTGGATACGGCTGCACCGGACGTGTTGAAGGATGCGATCGGGGTGTTGATCGACCCGCCGAGTGACCCTCGCGTGACCGTGAGTATGTTCGCGACCGGGTCGTACAGCGATGTTCGGCTGGACGCCAAGAACCGCGTCGAGAGCTACATCACGCGCGGCACCGAGTCCAGGTTCATCCTGATGGGCAACCATTTCAGCGGCCAGATGACAATGCTGGTCTATACAACCTCAGATGCGCCCAGCCCAGACATCAATGACAACTTTAGCCTGTTGACACTCGCCGGTTCCGGGCATGATGAGGCGGAGCAGTACGTTCGCGTGAAAACTGTCCTCTCCAGGACCACTCGCACCTTCACGGACGATCAGGGCGCGTTCGAGCGCGATGTTCTCGTGATCGAGTTGATCAACCCGCTGCTGCGGAACTTCTTCGGACAGGAGGTCGTGCGCTACAGCGCAACAAAGCCGGCCACCCGCGTGTATGAGACAAATGTGGTTGACGCGACGAGCTATCACAGCGTCAAGCGCCTCTCTTCGGCTGCCAAGCCTGGCGACCTCTCTGTGGTGGTGGACACGCCGTACGTTCCGATTGTCCCCACTTCCACGGCCGAGACGCCGGTGAGCGACGTTTTGGCTGGTATGGGCACCATCAGTCACGTGCAGTCCGGCCCGGTCGGGAGCTTGAGCCAAACATTCTCAGCGAGCTTCAACGCGGGCGTGCCAGTCAACCGCTACCTGGGCACCGGAATGGCCGTTGGCAGCGTCAAGGTCATGGCTGGGAGCGTCGAGCTGGTAGATGACGGCAGCGGTGGCCTGGTATCTGCGGCCGTGACTCCCTGGGGTGGCAGCGTCGACTATCAATCCGGCGTGATATCGATCTCGCACGCGACGGGCGCTGGATTGACCAGCCTGAGCATCTCCGCGACCCCTGCCGGCTCTATCTCCGTTCAGGGATACACCGATGAGATCACGGTGACCCAAAACAACCAGGGAATGGTCTGGTTGCTGCAGCTGACTCCTCTTCCGGCACCGGGGACGGTTACCGTCGACTATCGAGCTCTGGGGCGCTGGGTGAGGTTGAGCGACAACGGGAAGGGGCAGCTGGTCGGCAAGCCTGGTCAGGGCGGTGGCACGATCAACTACATGACCGGGTCGGTCGTCCTGACGGCGGGCGCTTTGCCGGACCTGAAGAGCAGCATTATTAGCGCTTGGGGCACGGCGGTTGTTGCAGAGCCTCGAACGGGCGATACGGCCATTTTGCCGCCCGCGCTGCACTTCACCTTGGGCGAGGGGACCGCGATCCCGGGTAGTGTCCACATGAAGCTTCGCGTCGGCGGGGCTGATGTGGAGGTGACCGATAACGGCGTCGGCGGTCTCCTTGTTGGGGGGCAGCTGCGCGGCTCGATCGCGTATGCCACCGGTGAAGTGACGTTGCGCCCGGCCACCCTGCCGGATGCCGATAGCCAGGTTGCGGTCACATATGACTGGGGCCAGCAGCTCAATGCGGCGCCACAACCGGTGCCGGACGGTTCCGGGATCGTCTCCTTTGTGCTGCCGCAGGGGCCTGTGCGACCGGGGTCGGTGCTCCTTGATTGGGTGATCAGCGTGCGCCGTGATCGCGACGACATCTCGTCAGCGCCGCAGCCAATGCGTGCGATCGCCAAGGACGATGGCAATGGAAACCTGCGGGCCGTCTCGGTGGGCGATGCCAGTGCCGACACGGTGTTGGGCTCGGTGAACTATGCGACCGGGGCGGTAAGCCTGCAGGCTGGAAAGTTCATGGTCCGCCAGGTGTCCTACCCGCAGTACGAGCTTCAGTCCGGGCGGCTGAAGGTGGTGGGGTACGGCCGCTTGGATGTGCTCGCTGAGTTTTCTGCTGGCACCATCATCTCAGTCGCCTGGCTGCTGTCGGGCGACTCCTCGCAGCAAGCGCAGGAGAGCTTGCCGCTGCCCGCGATGCAGCTGCAGCTGACGCCCACCATCAGTGATAGCGTCGTTCCTGGTAGCGTGCGCTTCAGCTTCCGTGGGCGGACATACGTGGACCGCAGCGGCGGCCTGTATCACAGCATCGACCCTGCCACTGGCGCGGGTGTTTACGCAGGCACGATCGATTACACGTCGGGAGTGGTGAATCTGTCGCAGTGGGTGCCAGGCGGAAGCAATCAGGTCCAGATCCTCTCCCTGCTGACCCGAATCGCTGACCCGGGCGTTGCGTTCATCTTCTTCCGCGCCCCGGGCTCCCCTCTGCGACCGGGCATGTTCACGTTGAGGGCCAGCCGCCTCGACGGTGAGCTGCTGACCGCGACGGCTGATATCAACGGTGATATCGCCACCTCCCAGATGCGGGGGACGGTCGATTGGGAGAGCGGTGTCGTCAAGGTGCAGTTCGGCGAGCTGGTGCCCGTCGCTGGCAATGAGGGAATGCCCTGGTTCGATCCCGCACTGGTGGAAGGGGACCGGGTCTGGCGGCCGGCTCTGGTCCTGCCTGGCTCGATCTACATGGGAGCCGTGGTCTATCGGTCCATTCCCCTGTCTGAGGTGGTGATCGGCCTCTCATCTGTTCGCCTTCCCAGCGACGGTCGTGTTCCAGCGTTCAAGCCCGGGCAGACGGTCCTGATTCACCACACGGCAAAGCACAGCGTTGCGGCGCCCCAGGCGAATCAGGTGCTGAGCTTTGGCCGGACGCGTATCGCAGGGCTGGAAGTCAGGGACGCGGCTGGGAAGCCCGTGGATAGCGCCTGGTACACCGCTGACCTTGATGCAGGGAGCTTGACCTTCAGCGATCCGCTCAACCTTTCCGCATACACGCTCCCAATCGTAGTGAGCGAGCGTGTCGAGGACCGTCGTTTGGTGGTCCAGCCGCAGATCACAGGAGAAATTGAAATCAACACCGGCCTGACCCACGACTACCCAGCTGGCGAATCCCTCATCAGTACGGCGTTGCGGCTTGGAGAGGCGAATGGATCACTGGACCTGCAGGCGCGTGTCGAGAGCCTGTTCGATCAAGCCGCGTGGACCGGAGCCTGGAGCAACATTCCGATTGGCAGCCCGGCACCTGGCACCTACAACGACACGGACTTCCCTCTCGATGTGACCAACAGCGACGCCATAACGGAGCGATGGGCCGTTCGGTTCACCAGTTCGACGAACTTTGAAGTCATGGGGGAGACGGTGGGCGTGATCGCCACTGGGAGTACCACAACGGACCTTGCGCCCATCAACCCTCGCACCAACAAGGCGTACTTCAGCATGCGGGCTGCTGGCTGGGGTGGTGGTTGGTCGGTGAACAATGTCGTGCGATTCAATACCGTGGGCGGCTTGGCACCGGTGTGGATGGCGCGGACCACGCTACCTGGTACGCCGGCAGGCGCAACCGACTCCACCCGGCTTATGGTCGTGGGCAACGTCGCTGGAGGTGCCCAGTGACGTTGGTACCGATCGTCTACCGCAGCACAGATCCTGGCGCGCCTATTCTTAATGGGCAAGCGGGATCTCTGCTTGCATTGCTCAACGCGATCCTGGTGACGGGTTACGGGGACGGTGCGTCGTCAAAGCCTGGTGCGGGTTGGACTCGGCCCTACGCTAGTTCATCCGTCCAGGTATTCCGCAACAGCGCCACATCAGGATCTGGCACCTATTTGCGAGTTCGCGATGACGCCTCGGCTGCAACGTTGAACACGGGGTGTGTGGCACAGGCGCTGGGATACAGTTCGATGTCCGACATCGACACCGGTGCGGATCAGACGCCCAGCGCGGCGCTACAGGCGCGTGGCTCTTTCATTGCGAAGGCGCCAACGGCAACTGCGGCCGCTCGCAGTTGGATGGCAATTGCGACGGAGATTGGCTTCTACCTTTTCACAGCGTGGAGCAATTTCAACAACGGACTCGGAGCGTACTACTACGGCGACATTGATACTGTCGTCTCGGGTGACGTCTTTCCATTCGTGATGTTTGGTTCCAATGATATGACGTCTTTTTCCGGTGCGTGGAACACCGACGCATGCTCGCTGTTCTTTGCGTCGCCACTAGGAGCCGCGGTTGACGGCGTAGCCAGGCGCGATCAGTCGTATGTGCCCGGTGGCTTCGTAATGCGCAGCTATAGCGGTGGGCAGAATGCGCCTGGTCGCGTTACCACCACTGGAATCGATCCTCCTGCTGGCGCCACTTCGAACAACCGCTCATACGGGTCCGGATCGTACCCGGTGGGTCCAGACCGTGCGCATGGGGGGTACAACTACATGCGCGCTGCTGTACGGGAAGCGCCGTTCACCTTGCGCGGTCACTTGCCTGGTGTCTTGGTGCCGCTACACGCGCGACCGCACGCGGAGGGGAGTGTGGTGCCTTACATTGACGGTATCGGCCTGGGTCAATGGCTGGCAGTCAATTACAACGTAGTAGAGCCAGACGTTGCCGATCGCAATGGACAGGTGCTCTTCCGTTTGGATGCACCCTGGCGATGATCGTCGGCACCTTCTATCGCAGTTGGGGCCCGCGAGGCGGGGATGGCTTCCTCGGAGGGACTGCGCCTGACGGGGATAACGACGGCCGCGCGAAGATCATGAATGTACCGCGTCGTGTGTACATCCAGGTCTATGTGATGCGCGACGCTGTAGACGTCCAGTACGTCGCTTCAGTGCTGAGCGGTCAAGACGGTGTGTGGCGCCTTCAGGGCATCGACCGAACGCGGAAGTACCGCGTGATTGGTACGGACTTGGCTGCGGGGGTCAACTCGGCCATCCAAGACTGGGTAGTGCCGGCAAAGATGGAGCCGTGATGTCAGGGGGCGGTGCATTCGTTCGGCTCAACCTTGGCCCGCGATTCGGTGGTGCGGGTGGGTTCACGCCACTGAATCTCGGTGTCGACTGGGATGAGAATCCTGTTGACCCCGTAGTGCGGGGCCTGTCGCTCGCCGTCTCTATCGCCTGGCGGGAGGCTGGTCGGGCGAGGTGTTCCACTAGGGTGGGATGGGGCACGTCGAGTTCGCTGCGTTGTTCGCGCTTAGTGCCATGGGAGGGCACTAAGCGGGTGGATGGTTCCACGTCAGTTGCGTGGGGCGTCGCCCCCCACATGGCTGGCGAAGCGGGGTTTCGGTGGCGGAACGCGGCTCTCGTTGGCGAGAGCGTTGGGTTGCCGTGGGGTGGGTTGCCGCAGGCGTCGCGATTCCTGCTGGCTGGTTGGCGAGGCAGGCTCGACGTTGCCGGTATCACGGCTCGTATCGCGTGGATGCGAGGCTTGCCTGTCCACGCGAAGCAGGGGCTGCCGTGGCAGGGAGCACCCAGAACGGCAAGCGATAGCTGGTCCGATAGCTGGAAGCACCTCGGCGCAGCCAGGCGTCATGGTCGCCTGCCTTGGGGCTCTGCGAGGCCGTTGCCTTGGGTCATCCGCCCTCCGGTAAAGCCTGACCCCGATCCAGATCCAGAGCCCGGCGTTCCGCCAGGTCATTCCGTTTCGCTGAACTTGGGTTGCTCGGTGGTGGGCGTCCCGGGTCTTGCGCCCCTCAACCTTGGAACCACCGCGTGCTACGTGGTGCGACCGCAACGCAGGACGTATGTCGTGATCAATGAAGTTTCGTTTGTGCGGCTCCCTGATCGGACGCCCATCGAGGTGTCGAGGATCTCACTCAGTGCGAGCAGGAGTGCCTGGGGGTGGACCTTCGACGTTGAGCTGGCCGACCCAACGCAACTGTCGCTGCTGAAGCCAACGGCGGGTGGCCCGCGCCAGTTTGAGGTATCTCTGAATGGACATGTGTGGACTGGCATCATCGAGAGCTTCCAGAAGCAGCGAGAGTTTGCCGATGGGGGAGTCCGGCTCAGCGGCAGGTCGCGGACAGCGCTGCTTGCGGCGCCGTACGCGCCGGCAAGGGTCAAGGTTGCCAACGAGGACAGGAGCATGGCCCAGCTGGTGGCCGAAGAGCTGGCCGATACCGGATTCACCAGCCAGTACGAGACGGTTGATTGGACGGTGCCCGCTGGTGCTTGGTTCTACGACGCCAGCACGCCCCTTGATGCGATCAGTGCACTGGCCGAGGCGAGCGGGGCGGTTGTTCAATCTCATCCGCAAGACCTCTCGCTTCACGTCCGCGCGAGCTACCCAGTCAGCCCATGGCTCTGGCGCGACACCCAGCCAGCCCATGTTGTGCAAGAAGACATCGTGCTGACTGAGAGCTTGCAGATGCGGAGCGCGCCGCTGTATGACGCCGTCGTGGTGACTGGCGAGATTCCGGGGAAAGGAGTCACCTGCAAGGTGCGTAAAGCTGGTGAGGCAGGGCAGCTCTACGCTCAGCAAGTGAGCAGCCCGCTGATCAGCGTCGCTGCGGCGGGTGCTGAGCGAGGACGCAACGTTCTGAGCGATCGCGGTGAGCAGGCAGCCGTCGACCTGACGGTTCCCCTCTTCCCGAAGCCGCTGAAGGCGGGGGAAGTGGGTGCCATCATGCCTTTGGATCTGGTGGAGGTCGTTGCTGCTGAGGGCACTTGGCACGGGCAATGCGAGTCCTTGCGCATCGAGGTTGTGATCGATCAGCAGGCCGTTGTGATCGAACAGACCGCTACTCTGGAAAGGCACTACACCGATGCGGACTGACCTCTGGGATCAATTCGGCGAGCTGGTGACCAGCAGCCCCCGATTGCTGGCGACCGTCACTGCGCACAACGGTGACGGAACCAGCACGCTGACCACTTATGACGGAGTGCAGATGCGGGCGTTTGGTCAGCTCCAGTTGCCCATCCCTTACAACGTGTGGGTTCGGGCTGGGCGCTTGGTGGAAGCTGCGCCCAACCTGCCGCTCATCGAAGTGACCGTCTAGCAAGACAGGGCGCCGCCCGGGTGCCGGCAAGCATCCGGGCGGCGCCGCAACACAGGTGATCTCAGCACCTGGCATTGGCCGTGGCCCCGTCGCCCTCGCGAGAGCGGCGGGATTGTCGGCTTTATCCATCGCAAATGCTGAGAAACCATGACAAAGCCAATCATTTCCTGGCCGGGCGGCAAGCGCCGGCTGCTGAAGCACCTCTATCCTCACTTTCCTATCCACGACTGCTACGTCGAGGCGTTTGCTGGCGGTGCCGCGTCGCTGCTGATGCGGCCATACCCAGCCCAGATGGAAGTGCTCAACGACATCAACGGCGAGCTGGTGTCCCTGTACCGCTGCGTGCGCCATCACCTGGACGAATTCGTGCGCATGTTCCGCTGGTCATTGGTGTCGCGGCAGATGTTCGAATGGGCACAGATGGAGCGGCCGGAGACCTTGACCGACATTCAGCGCGCAGCGCGCTTCTACTACCTGCAGAAGCTCGCCTTCGGCGGCAAAGTGCAGGGGCAGTCGTTCGGTGTGGTGACTGCCGGCGGTCCACGGTTGAACCTTCTGCGCATCGAGGAGGAGCTGAGCGCCGTGCATCTCCGCCTGGCGAACACGGTGATCGAGTGCCTGCCATGGCAGGAGTGCGTGCGGCGCTATGATCGCCCGGGGACACTGTTCTACCTAGACCCGCCGTACTGGGAGACGGAGGGTTATGGCGTTGAGTTCCCGTTTGCTGAGTACGAGGCCATGGCCGAACTGATGCGCAGTTCGGCCGGCCGCTTCGTGGTCTCGATCAATGACCACCCTGAGATCCGGGAAGTGTTCGCCGGCTTCGACCTGGTGCCGCTGCAGCTCGGCTACACCATTGGCGGCGGGCAGGGCAGGGGGAACAAGTTCGGCGAGCTGATCATCAAGAGCTGGGACGACAGCCAGGCCAGTTTGCTATAGCAGGACCCGTGCGCCGGCCAACTCTGGGCCGGCGCTACGTGGCTCGACCTTGATGCTACATGCCGGAGACCGGAAATCCTCGATCACGTGCGTAGGCGGTTCCTTCGCCTACCAGTCTGTACTCCCACTCACCCTTTGACGGGTTAAGGCTGTTGGAAGCCCAGGATTGATCGATCAGCCCGTCCAGAGATTGCTCAATGTCCGAAAGGGGTGTGGCGTGTCCCATCCTCGCCAACAATGCTGAGATCATTGCCAGGGATTGGTACTTGTTGTCGGCAATGCGCAGCGCCCGAATGCAGAGTATCTGCAGCGGTGTCGGCTCGAACGACGGGGGCATCGGCATCACTGGTTTGGCTGGTGGTGCTGGCGTTGGTACGTCTAGCACTGCAGCTACCTGCCCCCTGTGGTAGCCAATGAGAAGACCGAGAACAGCGCCGAGGATCAGCGCAAATACCAAGATTGCTAACACTTCCCAGACCAAGAAGTAGGAGGGGCCTGTCAGGTACTCCTGGGCGCGGGGGCTAAGCCAAGCAGCGGCAGTGGTGCAAGCTGTAGTCACCAATCCGCCGGCGCCCGCTATGGCTATCTCTCTGGCGACTCCGCCCTTTGATCCTTTCACTACGGTCCCCTGTTGTAGGTCGTACTCTGCGGCTAGGGCAGGTCCATTGGGCCGCATTCTAAGTAGTTCTTGCAGGAGAAGCGTATGTGCTATTCCGCCCAGATCACCGCCGCCTATCAGAAGCTGGTCCGCATGACCGGCGCCACCCTGTCGCTGCAGGAGTTCGCTGCTCTCTACGCACACGACCCGGGCAAGAAGCGGCCCAAGACGCCGAAGGCCATGGATGACGCCTTCCGGGCCGGCGCGAGCCAGGCAGAGCTGGCGGTGTGGGCCGAGGTCGAGCAATGGAACAGGGCCGAGGCCACCATCCTGGAGCAGGAGCTGTTCGCCAACCGCAAGCGGCTGGCCGACGCCGAGCGGACGCTCCAGGTGAAGGAGACGAAGAAGGCCCGGGAGGACGTTCGGATTGCCGGCAACAAGATCGAGCGGGCCAAGGCGCGGCTGGCGGACCTGCAGCGTGTCGAGCCGAAGGATCGCGACAGCCGTATCTTCCCCGGCGTCTACGCCCCGGTGATAGTCTCCGAGGGCGGGAAGCTGGTCATCAAGCCGATGCGCTACCAGTGCCGCCTCGCCGGGAAGCCGGCCAACTACGACCAGCGCTTCCCCGGCACCTACAACGCCCGCCGCGACAGCTTGGAGAAGTTCTGGGCGCTGGCGTTCGGACACACCCACGGCCTGATGGTGGTCGACACGTTCTACGAGAACGTCGAGGGGCCGGACGGGAAGAACCAGGTGGTGCAGTTCACCCCGCGCACGGGCGAGCCGATGCTGGTGGCCTGCCTGTGGTCGCACTGGGTGGACCCGGCCGGCAAGGAGCCGGATCTGCTGTCGTTCGCTGCCATCACCGACGACCCAGAGCCGGAGGTGGCCGCCGCCGGCCACGACCGAACCATCATCAACATCAAGCCCGAGCACGTGGACGCCTGGCTCAACCCGGACCCGGCCGACCTGGCCGCCTTGTACCGGATCTTTGACGACAAGCGACACCCGTTCTACGAGCATCGGTTGGCGGCATAGCCGGCTTTATGCGACCAGCTGACAGATGGCCTTGGTCTGTTCTGTAAGCACTGAGGAGGTATGCGGCTGCTGGAGCATCAGGGTGAGGAAGATGATTGCGTAGAATTTGCGTGCGTTTTTCTTGGACATGGCTGTTTGGTTTCGTGGGACGTGGCGAGCATACGGCCCGCGTCACGATGTGCAACGGCCACATTTCTACCTGGAATGTCGGCGGCATGACCGAGAGTGTCACTGCGTGATTGACGATGGAAATGGGGGAGTTTGCGTGAAGTCGTTCGAGGTCACTGCGCGCTCAAGTTGCTGAAATCTGTTCAGCCTCCATTAGTCAAATCTGGAGGCCTCGCGCGCCTTCCAGCGCTCTACTGCGCAAGATGCAGAGCCTGCATACGCTGCGTTGTAGCACCCACCGCCAGCGATTCCGAACGATTCAGGCAGGTGGTCGGTGCGTTCGCAGGATCTGCGAACGCCAGCCGTATCCTTTGCGCAATGCATTCCTCCCACGGCTTCCGAACCGCCCCGATTCCCTCTGGCTGGGTCCAGACTGGTGAGCGCTGGGCGCTCTGGTATAACGGTCGGGAGACAGCCAGCGTTACTCCCGATGGTGGTCCCGGGGTTCGCCTGTGGATGGAGGGCCAGAAGTTCTGGGACGTGAAGCAGGTGCGCGCGGCCAACATCCGGCAGGCGAAGCGCTACGCCGAGCGCTGGTGCGCGGCCAGGCTCTATCCCGATCTGCCTCTGCGTCAGGCGGTCGCCCGGCTGACGGACAGCACCCCGATCCAGCCGTCGTCGCCACCGCCAGGTCTGCCGCCGACCCGCGAACAGCAGCAACAGGCCCGTCGCCTGGCTGAGGCAGGAGCGAAGGAGGTCGAGCGGATCAAGGCAGCACTCCAGCCGCGCAAGCCGCCGGCAGAGACCAAGCCCCGCCCGAGGGACGCCCGCAAGGCGTGGGTCAGGGCGGGGCTCCGGGATCTGCGCGGTTGGTAGAAGCTTCCCGAATACAAGGTTCCTGCCCGTTGCGGGAGTAGGGCCTTGGCGCCATGCCTCCTGAATTGAACTCAATCTAAGCTATTGACTACAATGCACAGTCCGCCAGCCTTCTAAGCCGAGTCACAGTCGGTTATTCTCCGCAATCTGATCGACATCACATTGATGTCGAGTTGCCATTGGAGGCGGTATGTTTCGAGCGGTTTGCGTCGATCATGATGATCGAATCAAAGCATGGTGCGTAACAGCTCACGTTGACTATCGATGGTTCTTACAGGCTGTTAGAGGGTCTGAGGAGAATCTGCAGATCCAACGCGGCGTGATAGGTGGTCGTAAAGCTTATGCCACTCTACGCCAGGATTTGAGAAACGGCTGTGTCCTTCCGCCTATAGTTTTGGCTGTAGCGGGGGCGCCGCTCGATGTCCTCAACCCAGAGGGTATTTTGAAGAGCCTGGACGATCTGTCCGGTGAACTGGCCGCAGTTCAAAGTGAGTCGATCTACATAATTGACGGTCTCCAGCGAACAAACGCCATCAAAATGACGGCGGAGGAGCTGGCGGATAATCATGCTGCACAGGCGGCATTCCTCGATAGAAGCCTTAGAATTGAGTTTTGGGTGGGAGCTTCATTCGGTGCTATTGCGTACAGGATGCTTCTGCTGAATGCGGGCCAGCGTCCAATGTCAATGAAGCATCAGATTGAAGTCTTGAGCTCTCGACTTGGTCAGTCGTTGGAAGGTATTCCCGGCATCGACATCTTCTCAACTGGGGACGGCCGCAGACGTGTGAACCCTGGCCAATTCCAGCTTGCGAAATTGAGTCAAGCGTTTCAGGCCTGGCTTCAGGGTAAGCCAAATATCGACGTTCGTAACGTCGTTATGGAAGAGCTGCTGGCAGAAGGGGCGCTGGAGACCCTGGGGAGCGCTCTGGATGATCAGAACGTGGATGGCCATGACGGCTTCCGACGCCTTATTGCCTGGATTGTCGCCGTGGACATGACACTAGGCCGGGAGCACCTTTCGTTCTTCGGAAGTGAGACAGTTCTTCAGGGGCTTTGCGCCGCAGTTGGTGGGGCTGAGCGTCATGACAAGATTTCGGAACGCGTTTGGCCGGCCTTAGATGAGTTGTTGGCTCAGTGCCAGGCCAATGGGGCAGCAGATGTGCTTGGTATCGAGTTGTACGATCAACTTAGAAAGAGCTTTGATGTAAGCAGAGTGAACGTTGGCTCAGCAACTCGCGAACTGGTGAACGCCGCATTCCAAGAGCTATTCTTCTCTGGTGGTATGCGAACGATGCGCGAGTGCTGGGAGTTCGCGGCTTCCCGAGTAGCGTGACATGGAGGTGCCTAAACACATTGCGGACGTGTTGGGTTGTTCGTCAGAACTCACGGATGCCGATCTGCGTGCACACCTGGATAGTGTGGCCGACGTGCAGCTTCCATGGTTTCTGGCGGGTGATGAGCCTAAAGAGGCGCTCGTTTCAGCCATATTTCACCAGGGTTTCCTAAACCCAAAACTTCTGACGCAAGATATCGAGAATCCAAGAAATCTCTACTATCAGGCAACAGACGGCGGTGTGTACGCGTGCTCGTTGGTTTCGTTTGGAGCGGCAGTAGACGATCCGGCGTTTCCCCTGTCCGCGCTTCCGACAACGGCATTGTCCGATCTGGCTCGTGCTTGGCCGAGATTTCCAATGCTCATTCAGTCAGAGATTTTGCCAGCCACTGATGGAGAGGGGGGGAGTGGCGGGGCGAAGGTGAGATGGAATAACGAAGTTCCTAAGGCGCTTCTTGGCAAGGCTTTGATCTTACGGGATGGTAGCGGCTCTTTGTCCGATGAGGATCACGCTAACTTCCATCCTGTGCTCACTGCCCTTGCCGGGCTCCGCGTGAATTCGTACGAAGTCGCTGCACCCAAATGGACGAGGCACAAGGTCGTTGAACTTGACGCCGTGGGTCTGGTACATCGGCCTGAAATGCTAAGCGGTAAGCTGCTGCAGGAGGCGCTCGCGGAGACGCGAGTGCGTTGGAGATTCATTGCTCTATATCGCGTGTTTGAGTCTGCCTATCTCCTGGCATTGATGGATTCATTCAAATCCAGTTTCTTCGCCAACCCTAAGCGTGCAACCAGTCAAGTGAAGGAGGCCTTGGAGTCAGAGTTAAATCAGTTCAAGGAAGTGGTTAGCGTAAATGGCCTTGAACAATACTTTGAAGTCATTCGAGCCGCAGCCTTAAAGCTGAAGAGCAACACCTTGATCAACGCGATCGAGGGTGAGTTAAAAGAGCAGAATGTGAAAGGCCCCACTTGGAAAGTGGGAGTCGCAATCATCTACAAGCTGCGATGCGCGATTGTTCACGCAGGACAGAAGCACGTTGTGTTCGACCGGCACCAAGACGGCAATGATGCGTTGGTGGAGCTCGTGCCGCTGCTAGAGGACGCAGTACTTGCACTATTAGGATTACGATTGAGTTAAGCCCACTCCGACACTTAATTCAAATTGTTCGCCAAGCCGCAGCAGGCGCGGCAGAAGGCGACAGTGCGGGTGGCAGATGGGTCTAACATGCAGATCTATAAAGGTTTGATGCGGATTGCAAAGCCGTTTACGGCGGTTCGATCCTGTTGATGCCGCCAATGGAATAGCCCTGACTCCGGTCAGGGCTATTCTGTTTGGAAACATTGCGTCGGAGCGGCACGCGATCCCGATCTGCGAGGCGTGGGTGAGGATAGGGCTCCAGCATCTACGGCACGCGGTATGAGCTGAGGCCCAGATACGTGGCCCACTCCTCCATGAGGAGTCGTCGCTTGTCCAGAAGCTGCCCACGGCGGTAGGCCGCCTCTGCCTTGTTCTTGATGGCGTGTGCCATCGCCATCTCCACAACCTCGTTTGTATAGTCCGTCGTCTCGGCTGCCCAGTCGCGGAAGCTCGATCGGAAGCCGTGCACAGTGAAGGGCAAGCCCAGGCCTTTGGGCGCCGGCTTCTGCACTAGGTAGAGCATCGCGTTCTCAGACAGGGAGAACGGGGGTTCCTTCCGGGATAGCGGTTTCAGCAGCGCCACCGCAGCTTCGGTCAGCGGCACGATGTGTTCCCGTCCGCCCTTCATCCTGGTGGCTGGGATGGTCCACACTCGGTGTTCCAGGTCGAACTCGGACCAATCCGCCCCGGTCACCTCGGCCGTCCGCGCTGCGGTCAGGATGACGAACTGCAGCGCCCGTCGGCTGCGCGCCTCCCGCCCGGCAAGGGTGGCCATGAAGGCCGGCACATCCGCGTAGGGCATCGCGTCGTGGTGCTTGGGCTTACTCACCTTGGTGGGCTTGGGAAGCAGGTTCTCCAGATGGCCACGCCAGCGCGCCGGGTTGTCGCCGTCGCGGTGCCCGTGGACCTTTGCCCAGTCCAGCACGCGCTCGATGCGCCCGCGCACGCGCGTGGCAGTCACGGTCTTCTCGGTCCAGATGGGCCGCAAGCATGCCATGACCAGGTGGGTATCGACGCTTCCGACTGGGGTATCCCGCGCCGGCCCGTAGGTCCGCAGGGATTGCTCCCACTGTTCCGCTTGGGCCTCGTTCTTCCAGCCAGCGCGGTGGGAGGCGATGTAGGCGTCTGCTGCCTCGCCAAATGTGGTGCCGGCCGACCGGCTTACTCGGCGGGCCTCAATAGGGTCATCTCCCGCGAGCAGCTGTCGGCGGTGCTGCAAGGCTGATGCCCGAGCCTCCTGCAGGCTGACTAGCTGCGTGGGGCCAAGTCCCATTTCCCGACGACGGCCGCCCCGCTGGTAGCGCAGTACCCAGGACTTTGAACCGGTCGGTCCGACCAGCAGGTACAGGCCCCCGCCATCTGCGTGATAGCCTGCTTTGGTTGTGGTCTGCACGGCGCGCGCGCTAAGTCGATTGGTCGGTCTTGCCATCAATAGTGCCCCACAGTTCGCCCCATGTTTAGGGTCCGGATTCCGCGAGACTCGATGGTATGGGTGTGGAGTCTCAGGCCTTGATACGCCTAGGTTTCTGGACTCCCTGAGAGATTGTGAGAGTGGAAAATCGGCCACTCTCTCCGCCAAGAAGTTCAGAAGAGCCCCTGGAAGCAGGGGCTTTTCTGTTTCCACGGCCCTTGCTGGCCAGCCATCCGGCAACCAAGGTCAGGTGAACGAATGAACCGGTGCATTCCTCTGACCCAACAGGGAATTGCTTCATTCAAGGACGTAATCGTTGCAGGTGCACAAGCGCTGACGTTGGCGCCGGGCAATTTGAATGTGCCAGACACCCGCGCTAGGCTTCGGATGCCCAAGGAGGGCGACCAACGGAGTCATGGCATGAAGATTGGATTCAAGCTTTCTGTTGCTGTTGCGGCCTGTGCGTTGACCTTTGGAATCAGCAGCGCTACGGCGAAGGCCCCTGGCCCTTGTTCCGTCTGCGAGGTCCAATACATTGCATGCGAGGCGTCAGGTACAAACTTGAGTATCTGCACCCGGAACTATATGCAATGCCTGCGTCTGAACGGCTGCATTATCCCGTAGCAGGGCGCGGCGGGGACGTGTGGGGACCTTGCGATACCCTGCAACCTTGCCACCCTCCAGACAAAAGCCTCGGTCCTGCCGGGGCTTTTTCGTTTCCGGAAACGCCATGGCGCGCATCGTGTCGGGGGCGAAACCGAGACGATGCCTATGTGCCCTGATGCAGGCAGGCATATGTGGAGGGAGCGGCATTCAGCCCCGACGCCCACCTGTTGGCTTGTTGTGGCACAACGGGTAACTCGAGCACGACCGGAAAGCCCCATGTGGCCCATTCCGGTCCACGAATACGCCCACCTTGCACACCGGGCAGCGCTCATCGTGGATGGCCGCGCCTGAAATCGCGGTTACTTCCACTGCCCCGTCCTTCACCAGCTCATCCAGGAATGGCGAGTGCTTGCCCTGCAGGGTGAACATCGCGACCGACCGTCGCGCACGCGTCAGCGCGACATAGAACAGGCGCCGTTCTTCGCTCAGCGGATAGGTATCG
>JAESFO010000411.1_pt1 | contig 43860 bp, 42 predicted proteins | sample 9269421 | NCBI WGS metagenome assembly JAESFO01 (sample SAMN14502839, study PRJNA617101) | algae metagenome | isolation source: Nostoc desertorum CM1-VF14 and co-occurring heterotrophs from rocky... | place: USA: Clark Mountains, San Bernardino, California | collected 2000-06-05 | reverse complement strand
GCAAAAGCGGCCTTGTCGTGCACGGCGATGTCCGCAAGCATCTTGCGGTCGATCTCGATCCCGGCCTTGCGGATGCCGTTGGCGAACTGGCTGTAGGTCAGGCCCAGTTCACGCGAGGCGGCGTTGATACGCGCGATCCACAGTTGACGGAACACGCGCTTCTTGGTGCGGCGGTCACGGTAGGCGTATTGGCCTGCCTTCATCACCGCCTGTTTGGCGATGCGGAAGACATTGCCGCGGCGACCGCGGAAACCCTTGGCGAGTGCGAGAACTTTCTTGTGGCGGGCGCGAGCCGTTACACCACGTTTGACGCGAGGCATGTGATTACTCCTTGTTCGTCAGTTGATCAAATGCCCATGCCGGGCAACATCGCGGCCATCGAAACCATGTTGGTCTCGTGGACTGCGGTTGCACCACGCAGGTGACGCTTGTTCTTGGTGGTCTTCTTGGTCAGGATGTGACGCTTGAAGGCTTGACCGCGCTTGACGGTGCCACCGGGACGAACGCGGAAACGTTTTTTCGCGCTGCTCTTGGTCTTCATTTTGGGCATGTGAATGCTCCTTTAGTTTGTGCTCGTGAGGCGCCGCGGATACTCCACGGACTTGTTGGCCCCGAGACACTTCTTCATCCCGCTGCTGCCGGTGCTTCTTGCGAAATGCCGGCAACAGCGAAATCCCTTCGATAACCTGCTCTGTCAGGCCGACGCGGGCGCCGGCGTTTCCGATGAAGCCGGCTTGGGGCTCGCGCCCGGCTTCTTGCGGCCCGGCGCGATCATCATGATCATCTGCCGGCCCTCGAGCTTCGGAAACTGCTCGACGACGATCGTGTCGCCCAGCTCTTCACGGATGCGCTGCAGCAGCGCGAGGCCGAGTTCCTGGTGCGTGATTTCGCGGCCGCGGAAGCGGAGCGTGATCTTGCACTTGTCGCCCTCTTCAAGAAAGCGCCGGATGTTGCGCATCTTGATGTTGTAGTCGCCGTCGTCGGTGCCGGGCCGGAACTTGATTTCCTTGACCTCGATGACCTTCTGCTTCGACTTCGCCTCGGCCGCCTTCTTCTGCTCGTGGTACTTGAACTTGCCGTACTCGATCAGGCGGCAGACCGGCGGATTGGCCGCCGCGACGACCTCGACCAGATCCACATCGGCCTCACCGGCAAGCCGCAAGGCCTCGGAGAGACTCATGACACCCAATGGCTCGTTTTCCGGGCCGACAAGGCGGACTTCCGGGGCCATGATTTCCCGGTTCAGGCGGTGTTGGCGTTCCTCGCGGTGGCGGCGGTCGCGAAATGCAGTAGCGATGGTCAGAATCCTTCAAAAATTGCTACAAAATCTGTAGCGGACGCCGGGGCAGCCCTCGCGGACAAGCGGCAAAATGGTTCGAAAAGCACATTTTGGGGTGCCTCGCGGACAAATCAACGCTTATCAGCAACATCCTGGACGAGCCGTTGCGTGAACGATTCGAGGGACATTGCACCGAGGTCTTGATTGCCCCGGGCGCGCACTGCGACGGCACCAGCTTCCTTCTCTTTGTCGCCGACGACGAGGATGTAGGGAAGCTTTTGCAACGAATGCTTGCGTATTTTATACGTAATCTTCTCGTTGTGCAGATCCAGCTGAACCCTAAGCCCTTGATTTTGCAGCGTTTTCGCAACTTGTTGCGCATATTCCGCCTGGCCCTCGCTGATATTGAGCACTGCGACCTGCACCGGCGCGAGCCACGCGGGCAGCGCGCCGGCGTGGTGTTCGATGAGCATGCCGATGAAGCGCTCGAGGCTGCCGACGATGGCGCGGTGCAGCATCACGGGGTGCGCACGGCCGCTCGATTCCGTCACGTACTCGCCGCCCAAGCGCTCGGCCGTGTTGAAGTCGACCTGCATCGTGCCGCACTGCCATTGGCGGCCCAGCGCGTCCTTCAGCGTGTATTCGATCTTGGGCCCGTAGAAGGCACCGTCGCCGGGCGAGATGATGAAGTCGACGCCGGAGCGGCGCAGCGCCTCCATGACGGCATGCTCGGCCTTGTCCCAGAGTTCGTCCGAGCCGACGCGGTTGTCGGGCCGCGTCGCGACCTTGTAGAGGATGTCCGTGAAGCCGAAGTCGGCATACACCTTCTGCAGCTGCGCCGTGTAGGCCACGCACTCCTCGAGGATCTGGTCTTCGGTGCAGAAGATGTGGCCGTCGTCCTGCGTGAAGCCGCGCACGCGCATGATGCCGTGCAGCGCGCCGCTCGGCTCGTTGCGGTGGCACTGGCCGAACTCGCCGTAGCGCAGCGGCAGGTCGCGGTAGCTGCGCAGGTCGCTCTTGAAGATCAGCACGTGGCCCGGGCAGTTCATCGGCTTGAGCGCGTACTCGCGCTTCTCCGACTCCGTCGTGAACATGTTGTCGCGGTAGTTCTGCCAGTGGCCCGTCTTCTCCCACAAGCTCTTGTCGAGGATCTGCGGGCCCTTCACTTCCCAGTAGCCCGTGTCGCGGTAGATCGCGCGCATGTACTGCTCGACCTGCTGCCAGATCGCCCAGCCCTTGGGGTGCCAGAACACCACGCCCGGCGCCACTTCGTCGATGTGGAACAGGTCGAGTTCTTTGCCGAGCTTGCGGTGGTCGCGCTTTTCGGCTTCTTCGATGCGCTGGATGTACTGGTCGAGCTGCTTCTTGTCGGCCCAGGCCGTGCCGTAGATGCGCTGCAGCTGCTCGTTCTTGGCGTCGCCGCGCCAGTAGGCGCCGGCCAGCTTCGTGAGCTTGAAGACTTTCAGGAAGCGCGTGTTCGGCACGTGCGGGCCGCGGCACATGTCGACGTATTCCTGGTGGTAGTACAGGCCCATGGCCTGCTCGTCGGGCATGTCCTCGACGAGGCGCAGCTTGTAGTCTTCGCCACGCGACTTGAAGACCTCGATCACCTCGGCGCGCGGCGTCATCTTCTTGACGACGTCGTAGTCCTGCGCGATCAGCTCGCGCATGCGCGCCTCGATGGCGGCCATGTCCTCGGGCGTGAACGGACGCTCGTAGGCGATGTCGTAGTAGAAGCCTTCCTCGATCACCGGGCCGATCACCATGCGCGCCGTCGGATAGAGCTGCTTCACGGCATGGCCGACGAGGTGGGCCGTCGAGTGGCGGATGATCTCCAGGCCCTCGTCGTCCTTGGGCGTGATGATCTGCAGCTTGGCGTCATGGTCGATGACGTCGCTGGCGTCGACCAGCCGGCCATCGACCTTGCCGGCCACCGTCATCTTGGCGAGGCCCGGGCCGATGGACTGGGCAACTTCGGCCACCGAAACCGGGCCGGGGAACTCGCGGCGCGAGTTGTCGGGAAGCGTGATCTGGATCATGTGAGAAACCTGCTGAGAAAAAGCAAAAAGCGCGGGGGTTGGCCGCGCTTTGCTGGGGTCTGGTTGGCTGGAAGAACCAGCGCGCGCGGCCTAACGGGCCGTCTCGACGAAGCTGCCTTCTTCGAGACGGACAACCAGTGCGGTGTCCGTAGTTCGCGGTGTCATAACCAGATTGCCTTTCTCGCCCTTGTTGGTGACGGAGGAAAGCGGCGATTCTAGCCGCAGCGACGAAAAAAAGCCCGGCGCGCGGGCCGGGCTCTTGGCAGGCGGGACGCCCGCCGGTCAGTGGAACTGTTCTTCCTCGGTCGAACCGGTCAGCGCCTTGACGCTGGACGAGCCGCCCTGCACCACGGTGGTGACGTCGTCGAAGTAGCCGGCGCCGACTTCCTGCTGGTGCGACACGAAGGTGTAGCCCTGTTCGCGCGCCGCGAATTCCGGCTCCTGCACCATCTCGACGTAGTGCTTCATGCCTTCGCCGCGCGCATAGGCGTGGGAGAACTTGAAGGTGTTGTACCAGTTGCTGTGGATGCCGGCCAGCGTGATGAACTGGTACTTGTAGCCCATGGCCGAGAGCTCGTCCTGGAACGAAGCGATGGTCTTGTCGTCGAGGTGCTTCTTCCAGTTGAACGACGGCGAGCAGTTGTAGCTCAGCAGCTTGCCGGGGAACTTGGCATGCATGGCATCGGCGAACTCGCGTGCGAAGCCGAGGTCGGGCGTGCCGGTTTCGCACCACACCAGGTCGGCCACTTCGGCATAGGCCAGGCCGCGGCTGATGGCCTGCTCCAGGCCGTTCTTGACGCGGAAGAAGCCCTCCTGCGTGCGCTCGCCAGTCAGGAACGGCTTGTCGTTGGCGTCATGGTCGGAGGTGATCAGGTTGGCGGCTTCGGCGTCGGTGCGGGCCAGCACGATGGTCGGCACGCCCATCACGTCGGCGGCGAAACGCGCAGCCTGCAGCTTCTCGACGGCCTCGTGCGTCGGCACCAGCACCTTGCCGCCCATGTGGCCGCACTTCTTGACGGCGGCCAGCTGGTCTTCGAAGTGCACGCCCGCGGCACCGGCGGCGATCATGTTCTTCATCAGCTCGAAGGCGTTGAGCACGCCGCCGAAGCCGGCTTCGGCGTCGGCCACGATCGGTAGGAAGAAGTCGATGAACTCCTTGTCGCCGGGGTTCAGGCCGCGGCCCCACTGGATCTCGTCGGCGCGCTTGAAGGTGTTGTTGATGCGGCGGACCATGGCCGGCACCGAGTCGTAGGCGTAGAGCGACTGGTCGGGGTACATGGTCTCCGAGGTGTTGCCGTCGGCAGCCACCTGCCAGCCCGACAGGTACACGGCTTCGAGGCCGGCCTTGGCCTGCTGCAGCGCCTGGCCGCCCGAGATGGCGCCGAAGGAGTTGACGTAGCCCTTCTTGGCACCGCCGTTGATCAGGTCCCACAGCCGTTCGGCGCCGCGGCGTGCGAGCGTGTTCTCGATCGGCAGCGAGCCGCGCAGGCGGACCACGTCGGCGGCGCTGTAGTTGCGCTTGATGCCCTTCCAGCGCGGGTTGGTGGCCCAGTCTTTCTCGAGGGCGGCAATCTGCTGTTCGCGGCTCAGTTGTTCGGTGAGGGTCTGGGGCATGGTCACTCCGTGAGGTTGGTTGAAAGGGGTCGGCCGCTGGGGGCCTTGGCATCCACTTTAAACCCGCGCCCTACTCTTATGTCTTATAGAAGACATATTTTTGCATCAACAAAATCAATAACTTAGCGCGATATCCCTCCATATGAAATTATTTTTCTCATATCGAGAAAAAATATTGCAACGCAGCAGGCCAACTTTCCGCATTGTGCAATCCATCTTTCAGTGTGAAAACTGGACTCTCGCACCGTCCCGCTGCGGCATCATCGGCTTCTCTGCCACCCGCCACCCAGTCGATTGAACGCTGCCCCCACCTCGAGCCGCCTCGCGGCCTATGGCTGCCTGGCCCTGAGCATGTCGCTCGTCGGCGCCTACGTGGCCCTTTCCAAACCCCTGACGGCCGCGTTCCCGGTGCTGCTGCTCGCGTGGCTGCGCTTCGGCATCGCCGCGCTCGCCATGCCGCACTGGCTGCGCCGAGCGCCGGGCGAGCCCCCCATGAGCAGGCGCACGCGATGGCTCGTCTTTCTCGAATCTTTCCTCGGCAACTTCCTGTTCTCGATCTGCATGCTGTTCGGCGTGAGCATGACGAGCGCGGTGTCGGCCGGCGTCATCATGGCGTCGATCCCCGCCGCGGTCGCGGTCGCGAGCTGGCTGTTCCTGCGCGAGCGGATCACGGTGCGTGTTGCGCTCGCCATCGGATGCGCGGCATGCGGCATCGGCCTGCTGGCGCTCGCGCCGGCGCATGCGCCCGCGGCAGCCCCCGGTGGCACGGCGCGCTCGGCGATGCCATGGCTCGGCAACCTGCTGGTCTTCTGCGCGGTGCTCTGCGAGGCCGCGTACGCGGTGATCGGCAAGTCGCTCACGGGCCGGCTCGGACCGAAGCGGATCTCCTCGCTGATCAATCTCTGGGGCTTCGTGCTGTCGATGCCGTTCGGCGTGTGGCTCGCATGGCACTTCGACTTCTCGGCCGTACGCGTCGAGATGTGGGGGCTCCTCGTGCTCTATGCGCTCGCCGCGAGCATCTGGACGGTGTGGCTCTGGATGACGGGCCTGCGCCATGTGCCCGCTGCGCAGGCCGGCGTGTTCACCGTGATGCTGCCCGTGAGCGCTGCACTCGTGGGTGTGCTCGCACTGGGGGAAAACCTCTCTGCCGCGCAGTTGGCTGCGTTCGCGCTCGCACTGCTTGGCGTCGTGCTTGCCACCTGGCCCGCACGCCGGAGCTGAAGAGACGCACGCGCCCCCTCTGAAAAAACAACAGCTCCCAATGAAAAAAGCGTTTTTTCCCTTGGAAACGCGTTTTTTCTCATTTAGCATCCGCAATGCCACTGGAGACGACAGTCTTTCATTGGTGAACGTTCAACCAAAAAAGGAAATCAACCATGGCAACTGCAAAGAAGGCTCCGGCCAAGAAAGCTCCGGCTAAAAAGGCTGCACCTGCGAAGAAGGCGGCGCCCGCCAAGAAGGCCGCTGCACCTGCAAAGAAGGCTGCCGCTCCTGCGAAGAAGGCTGCACCGGCCAAGAAGGCTGCTCCTGCGAAGAAGGCCCCTGCCAAGAAGGCCGCTCCCGCCAAGAAGCGCACGCCCAACGCCGCCTTCATGAAGGCGCTGACGCCCAGCCCGGCACTCGCCGCTGTGGTCGGCTCCACGCCGCTGCCGCGCACTGCCGTCGTGAGCAAGCTGTGGGACTACATCAAGAAGAACAACCTGCAGGACAAGGCCAACAAGCGCAACATCAACGCCGACGCCAAGCTGAAGGAAATCTTCGGCAAGCCGCAAGTCTCGATGTTCGAACTGGCCGCGCTGATTGGCAAGCACGTCAAGTAAGCGCAGGAGCCCCGTGCTCCGCCATCAAGAAAGCCCGCTTCGCGGGCTTTTTTTTCGCCTGTGCTTCAGCCCCCCGCCTGCTGCTTCGCAGCGCGCGTGATCGTGCCCAGCGTGCCGCGCGTGGTGATCACCTCGGGGTCGAGCGGAATCTCGATCAGGGTGCCGGTGTCGGCCGCCAGCGCGCGCAGCAGCGCGGCCTCGAATTGCGCGGTCTCGGTCACGCGCTCGGCCGCATAGCCGTAGGCGCGCGCGAGGCCGCAGAAATCGGGGTTGCGCAGCGCGGTGCCGCTGGTGCGCTCGGGGTACTCGCGTTCCTGGTGCATGCGGATGGTGCCGAACATGCCGTTGTTGAGCAGCACGATGATCGTCTTGCCACCGTGCTGGGCGGCCGTCGCGAGCTCCTGCCCGGTCATGAGGAAATCGCCGTCGCCCGCGATCGTGAAGCCCACGCGGCCGGTCGCGAGGTTGGCCGCGATGGCCGCCGGCACGCCGTAGCCCATCGCGCCGCTGGTGGGCGCCAGTTGCGTCTTCGCGCCCTTGGCAAGCCCGTGGTAGCGGAAGTAGCGGTGCACCCAGCGCGCGAAGTTGCCCGCGCCGTTGGTGATGGCGGCGTCGGCCGGCAGGTGCTTCTGCAGCAGCGCCACCACCTCGGCCATGTCGACCGGGCCGCGCGGCGCCTCGGCCGGCATGCCCGCGAGCGCCTGCGGCACCAAGTTGGCCTCGTAGTCGGCATGCGCCTGTGCGGTCCAGGCTTCCCACGGCAGCGTCGGGGGCGCGCTCAGCACCTCGAGGCTGCGCGCTGCGGCGCTCATGCCGGCGTTGATTGCCAGGTCGGCCTGGTAGACGCGGTGCAGCTCCTCGGCGCTGGCATGGATGTGCACCAGCTTCTGGCGCGCCTTGGGCGCCTCGAGCAGCGTGTAGCCGCCGGTCGTCATCTCGCCCAGGCGCGGACCGATCGCGATGACGAGGTCGCTGTCCTTCACGCGCTGCGCCAGCTTCGGGTTGATGGCGATGCCCACGTCGCCCGCGTAGAGCGGATGGTGGTTGTCGAAAGTGTCCTGGAAGCGGAAGGCATTGGCCACCGGCAGGCGCCAGTTCTCGGCAAAACGCTGCAGCGCCTGCGCGGCCTGCGGTGTCCAGCCGCCGCCGCCCGCGATCACCAGCGGCCGCTCGGCCTTCAGCAGCAGCTCGCGCAGGCTGCGCAGCGCGCCCGGGTCGCTCCACGGCTGCACGGCCTCGACGCGCGGCAGCGGCCGTGCCGCGGTGTGCGTGCGCAGCATGTCTTCGGGCAGCACCAGCACCACCGGCCCGGGCCGGCCGTTCATCGCGGTCGCGAAGGCGCGCGAGATGTATTCGGGAATGCGGTCGGCGTCGTCGATGCGCTCGACGCGTTTGGCGAAGCCCTTGGTGCTCGGGCCGAAGAAGCTCGCGTAGTCCACCTCCTGGAAGGCCTCGCGGTCGCGGAAGTCGCTGCCCACGTCGCCGACGAACAGCACCATCGGCGTCGAGTCCTGGAACGCGTTGTGCACGCCGATCGACGCGTTGGTGGCGCCCGGGCCGCGCGTGACGAAGCACACGCCCGGCCGTCCGGTGAGCTTGCCGTGCGCCTCGGCCATGAACGCCGCACCGCCCTCCTGGCGGTTGACGATGAAGCGCGCGCGGTCGCCGTAGGCATGAAAGCCGTCGAGCACGGCGAGAAAGCTTTCGCCCGGCACGCCGAATGCGATCTCCATGCCCTGTGCGAGCAGGCACTCGACGATCAGGTGGCCCGCGGGCTGTGATGTACTCATGAGAAATCGAACCTCGTTGCAGTCTATGTCTCGGCAATTATGTGCATCCCCTCTCCCCGCCTTGCGTTAATTCACCAATTGGTTAAATTCGCGCCATGAAGGCCCCCAAGGATCCCCCTCCCGAAACGCTCGAGCCGCGCTCGCGCGATGCCGACCGGTCGCAGCTCGCCATCCTCGCGTCGGCGCGCGACGAGTTCGCCCAGCGCGGGCTGGCCGGCGCGCGCATGGACAGCATCGCCGCGCGCGCGGGGCTCAACAAGCGCCTCATCTACTACTACTTCGGCAGCAAGGACGACCTGTTTCTCGCGGTGCTCGAGCGCACTTACGCCGACATCCGCGAAGCCGAGCAGAAGCTGCACCTCGACGAGATCGATCCGGTCGAGGCGATCCGCCAGCTGGTCTCCTTCACCTGGCACTACTACCTCGAGCACCCCGAGTTCATCACGCTGCTCAACAGCGAGAACCTGCACGGGGCGGCGCACCTGAAGCGCTCCGAGCGCATCCAGGAGATGAACTCGCCGCTGGTGCAGCTGCTCGACACGGTGCTCGAGCGCGGCAGGCGCGACAACCTGTTCCGCGCGGGCGTCGACCCGGTGCAGCTCTACATCTCGATCGCCTCGCTCTGCTACTTCTACCTTTCGAACAACCACACGCTGTCGGCCGTGTTCGGGCGCGACCTGCGCGCGCCCAAGGCGATGGCACAGCGGCTCTCGCACATGACCGACCTGGTGCTCGGGTACGTGCTGCACTGAGAAGCTGCGAACGGGCCGCTGCGCCCGCTAAGGGTATCTACGGATTCGTGGCGGTTGCGCTGCTGCGGTGGGCTTTCTAGAATCGCCAATTCACCCGATGGTGAATTAATCGATTTCGACGACACGGCGGCCCGCCCGCACGGAGACAACCCATGAAGCACCTCGCACGCACCACCGCCCTGGCCACGCTCACCTGCCTGGCCGCCCTGATGCCGGGCCTCGCGTCGGCACAGAACGGCTACCCCAGCAAACCGATCCGCGTGATCGTGCCGTTCGCGGCCGGCAGCACCACCGACATCATTGCGCGCGCCATCGCCGACAAGATGGGCCAGAGCATGGGCCAGACGCTGGTGGTGGACAACCGCGGCGGCGCCAGCGGCACGATCGGCCAGCAGGTCGTCGCCACGGCGGCGCCCGACGGCTACACGGTCATGATCCACTCGTCGTCGCACACGGTCAGCCCCTCGACCTTCGCGAAGCTGCCGTTCGACACGGTGGCCGACTTCGCCGGCGTGACGCCGATCTCGTCGCTGCCGAATGCGCTGGTGATCTCGCCGGCCAAGGGCATCAAGACGCTGCAGCAACTGGTGGCGGCCGCCAAGGCCAAGCCCGGCACCATCAACTTCGCCTCGGCGGGCCAGGGCAGCGCCACCCACCTGAATGCCGAGAAGTTCAAGCTGGCCGCCAAGATCGACGCGACCAACATCCCGTTCAAGGGCTCGGCCGAGGCCGTGACCGAGGTGCTCTCGGGCCGCGTCGACTACTACTTCTCGCCGATCGCGCCGGTGATCGGGCAGATCAAGGACGGCCAGCTGCTCGCGCTGGCCGTGGGCTCCCCCAAGCGCGCCGCCGCCCTGCCCGACGTGCCGACCACGGCCGAAGCCGGCGTGCCCGGCTCGGAGTTCAACTTCTGGATCGGCATGATGGCGCCGGCCAAGACGCCGCGCGACATCGTCAACCGCCTGCACGACGAAGTGGCCAAGGCACTGGCCTCGCCCGAGGTCAAGGAGCGCTTCCTGAAGCTCGGTGCCGACGCCTGGACGCTCAAGCCCGAGCAGTTCGACGCCTACATCAAGGAAGAGATCAAGAGCAACGCAACGCTCGTCAAGGCCGCCGGCCTGGCGCCGCAGCAGTAACCCGAGCCGTCGCCCCGAGCACCCGGATCGCTCCCCATGCTGCGCAAGCTCGTCTTGTCTCCGGCCCTGCGGCCCTTCCTGCTGGTCCTCCTGCTGCTGGTGCTGTGGGACCTGGCGATCCGGCTCTTCGGGATCCCGGCCTACCTGATACCGCCGCCGCTCGAAGTCGTGAAGCAGCTCGTGGCCGAATGGCCGCGGCTTCTCGGCGAAAGCTGGAACACCACGCTGGCCACGCTGGGGGGCTTCGGCCTCACGATCCTGATCGGCATTCCGATGGCGATGGTCATCGCCTACTCGCGCGTGGTCGAGTCGTACGTGTATCCGCTGCTGGTGTTCTCGCAGAGCATCCCGAAGGTGGCGATCGCGCCGCTGTTCGTGGTGTGGTTCGGCTTCGGCATCTTTCCCAAGGTGATCAGCGCCTTCCTGCTGGGCTTCTTCCCGGTGGTGGTGTCGACCGTGATGGGCTTCAAGTCGGTCGAGCCCGACATGCTCGACCTCTCCCGCTCGATGGGTGCGAGCCGGCTGCAGACCTTCTTCAAGATCAGCCTGCCGCAGGCGCTGCCTTCCATCTTCAGCGGCCTCAAGGTGTCGGTCACGCTGGCGGTGGTCGGCGCGGTGGTCGGCGAGTTCGTCGGCTCCAACTCGGGCATCGGCTACGTGCTGCAGGTGGCCAACGGCAACTTCGACTTGCCGCTCATGTTCGCTGCGCTGGTCGTGCTGTCGAGCATCGGCGTGATCCTGTTCGCCGCCGTCGACCTGGTCGAGCGGCTGATGATTCCGTGGCACGCCTCGCAGCGCCCCGCCCACTGAGACAACCCAAGGAGACAACATCATGAAGAAACTGCTTCCCTCGCTCGCTCTCGCCGCGGCCGCGCTCGCCGGCCTGGCCGCCGTGCCCGCGCATGCCCAGGCCGACAAGCCCAAGGACAAGGTCACGCTGATGCTCAACTGGTATCTCTACAGCGAGCATGCGCCCTTCTTCCTCGGCAAGGAGAAGGGCTTCTACGCCGAGGAAGGCATCGAGCTCGACATCCAGGAGGGCCGCGGCTCCGCCGTGACCGCGCAGGCCGTGGCCGCCAAGTCGGCCACCTTCGGCTACATCGACGTGACCACGATGATCAAGGCGGCTGCCAAGGGCGCGCCGCTCAAGTCGACCGGCGTGCTGTTCCAGGTGAGCCCGATGTCGGTCATGGGTTTTAGCGAGAAGAACATCAGGACGCCCAAGGACATCATCGGCAAGACCGTGGCCGTGACGCCCGGCGATTCGATGTCGCAGATGTGGCCGCTGTTCCTCAAGGTCAACAACATCAAGCCCGACCAGGTGAAGATCGTCTCGGGCGACGGCCAGACCAAGCTGAACGCGGTCACCAACGGCCAGGCCGACCTGCTGCTGGGTTACGTGATGGACCAGGCGATCAAGCTGCAGGACGCCACCGGCAAGCCCGTGACGCCGATCCGCTTCGCCGACTCGGGCGTGAACCAGATCAGCTCCGGCATCATCACCAACAAGAACCTGCTGACCGAGAACCCCGACCTGGTCAAGCGCTTCATGCGCGCCTCGACCAAGGCCGCCGAGGCCGCCGAGAAGAGCCCCGAGGCCGCGGTCGACGCGATGCTCAAGGCCAACCCCAAGGCCGGCGTGCGCGACACGCTGATCGTGGGCATGAAGCAGAGTGTGGCGCTCTATCACACCAAGGAAACCGCCAACCAGCGTCCGTTCCGCGTGTCGATGAAGAACGTGAACGAGTCGCTCGACCTGCTGGTGCAGTACGGCGGCATGGACCCCGCCACGCGCGGCAAGCCCGAAGACTACGTGACGCTCGACTTCCTGCCGAAGTGAGCCTTCATCTGCGCGCGCGCCGTTGTCCCCTTTCACGCACTCCATGTCCCAAGTCAACCTGATCGAAGCGCGCGGCGTCGCTAAAACCTATCAGAGCAAGGACGGCCCGGTCGAATCGCTCAAGCCCCTGGACTTCGCGATCCGGGAGGGCGAGTTCGTCTCCGTCGTCGGCCCTTCCGGCTGCGGCAAGAGCACGCTGCTGAAGATGGTGGCCGGCCTGCTGCCGATCAGCGGCGGCGAACTCACGCTGGCGGGCAAGCCGATCAAGGGGCCGCAGAAGGACGTGGGCATCGTGTTCCAGAGCGCGGTGCTGCTGCCCTGGCGCAGCGTGGAAGACAACATCCTGCTGCAGGCCGAAATGCGCCGCATGCCGATGCACGCCGCGCGCACCACGGCGCACGAGCTGATGCAGATGGCGGGACTCACCGGCTTCGAGAAGAAGTACCCCTGGCAGCTCTCGGGCGGCATGCAGCAGCGCGCCTCGATCTGCCGCGCGCTGCTGCACGACCCTTCGGTGCTGCTGATGGACGAGCCCTTCGGCGCGCTCGATGCGATGACGCGCGAGAAGATGAACCTCGAACTGCAGCGCATCTGGATGGCCTCGAAGAAGACCGTGATGCTGATCACCCACAGCATTCCCGAGGCGATCTTCCTGTCGGACCGCGTGATCGTGATGAGCGAGCGCCCCGGATCGATCGCCGCGGTGTACGACATCGACCTGCCCCGGCCGCGCACGCTCGACATGATGGCCTCGCCGGAATTCGGCGCCTACACCCGGCAGGTGCGCGCGCATTTCTTCTCGCAGGGCATCCTGGATCACTGAGGCTGCACATGGACGCGCCCCGCTTTCACGTCGAGGAAATCCGCTTTGCCGAGCGCAACGTGGCGCTGCGGCTGCCGTTTCGCTTCGGTGCCGCCACCGTCACGGCCTGCCCGCAGGTGTACGTGAAGGCGCGCATCCGATTGGCGGACGGCCGCACGGCCGAAGGCTGCGCGGCGGAGATGATGGTGCCGAAGTGGTTCGACAAGAACCCGGCGCTCACCAATGAACAGAACTTCGAGCAGCTGCGCTTCGCACTGCGCGAGGCGCGCGACGCCTACACCGCCGAGCCCGAGCCGCAGACCGCGTGGACCCACTTCGCGGCCAACTACGCACCGCTGCAGGCGCGCGCCAGGGCGCGCGGACTGCAGCCGCTGGTGGCGGGCTACGGCCCCGCACTGATCGACCGCGCGCTGCTCGACGCACTGTGCCTGCACCACGGCCTCGGCTTCGCGGCGGCGATGGGCGCCAATCTCTGCGGCATCGACGTGGCCGGCAGCGGCCTGGCCGACGACCTGGCAGGCTTCGACGCGGCCGGCTTCCTGTCGGCGCAGTCGCCGCGCATGCGCATCGCGGCGCGGCACACCGTGGGCCTGGCCGATGCGATCGACGCCGACGACACCCTGCCCGATGCGCCCGCCGACGGAATGCCCGCCACGCTCGCCGCGGCAGTCCGCCGCTACGGCCTCACGCACTTCAAGCTCAAGCTGTGCGGCAACACCGCGAAGGACATCGACCGGCTCGAACGCATCGCGCGCGTGATCGACGGCCATGCCGAACTCGTCACGCTCGACGGCAACGAGCAGTACGCCGATGCCGACGACTTCGGCGAGTTTCTCGACCGCATGCTCTCGACGCCACGGCTCTGGGCGCTGGCACGGAAGACCGCGTTCGTCGAGCAGCCGATCCGCCGCGATACAGCGCTGCAGCGCGACGTGTCCGCGCTGGGCAAGCGCATCCCGCTCCTCATCGATGAATCCGACGCCACCCTCGATGCCTTCGTCCAGGCGCGCGCGCTGGGCTATGCCGGCGTGTCGAGCAAGAGCTGCAAGGGCTTCTACAAGTCGGTGCTCAACGCGGCGCGCTGCGCCAGGTGGAATGCAGAAGCCGGTGCACCGCGCTACTTTCTCTCGGGCGAAGACCTGACGATGCAGGCCGGCATCGGCGTGCAGCAGGACCTTGCGCTGGTCGGCTGGCTCGGCCTGTCGCACGTCGAGCGCAACGGCCACCACTACGTGAATGGCCTCGCGGCCGCGCCCGAGGCCGAGCAGCAGGCCCTGCTGAAGCTGCACCCGGACCTGTACGAATCGAGCGAAGGCGCCGTGCGCCTCGCCATCCGGGGCGGGCAGCTGGACCTGTCCTCCCTGGCCAGCGCGCCCGGCTTTGCCAGCGGCAAGCCCGGCGCCGGCCTCTCGTGGGACGCGATGCGTTCCGTTCATTGAACCCCTTTTCAACCCCCTCTCTTCCGCTCTCAAGGAATCCAACGATGGCTACACAACGACTCGGACTGATCATGCACGGCGTCACCGGACGCATGGGCATGAACCAGCATTTGATCCGCTCGATCTGCGCAATCCGCGCCCAGGGCGGCGTCACGCTCTCCAACGGCGACAAGGTCATGCCCGACCCGATCCTGGTCGGCCGCAACGCCGAGAAGATGGAAGCCCTGGCCAAGAAGCACGGCATCGCGCGCTGGGGCACCGACCTGGACCGCGCGCTCGAGAACAAGGACGACACCATCTTCTTCGACGCCGGCACCACGCAGATGCGCCCGACGCTGCTCGCCAAGGCCATCCGCGCCGGCAAGCACGTGTACTGCGAGAAGCCGATCGCCACCAACCTCAACGAGGCGGTCGAGATCGCGCGCCTCGCGCAGGAGTCGGGCCTGAAGCACGGCGCGGTGCAGGACAAGCTCTTCCTGCCGGGCCTGCGCAAGCTCGACATGCTGCGCCGCGCGGGCTTCTTCGGCCGCATGCTCAGCGTGCGCCTGGAGTTCGGCTACTGGGTGTTCGAAGGCGACCTGCAGCCGATCCAGCGTCCGAGCTGGAACTACCGCAGCGAAGACGGCGGCGGCATGATCCTCGACATGATGTGCCACTGGCGCTACGTGCTCGACAACCTGTTCGGCGAGGTGAAGTCGGTCTCGTGCATTGGCGCGACCCACATCCCGACCCGCTGGGACGAAGCCGGCAAGCCCTACCAGGCCACCGCCGACGACGCGGCCTACGCCACCTGCGAACTCACCGGCCACAACGGCGAACCCGTGATCGCGCAGCTCAACATGAGCTGGGCCACGCGCGTGCGCCGCGACGACCTCGTCACCTTCCATGTCGACGGCACCGACGGCTCGGCCGTCGCGGGGCTTTCGAGCTGCCGTGCCCAGTCGCGCGTCGCCACGCCGCGCCCGGTGTGGAACCCCGACGAGAAGCAGACGATGAACTTCTTCGACCAGTGGCAGGAGATTCCCGATTCGCAGGTCTACGACAACGGCTTCAAGATCCAGTGGGAACACTTCATCCGCCACGTGGTCGAGAACGAGCCCTACAAGTGGACGCTGCCCGAAGGCGCCAAGGGCGTGCAGCTGGTCGAGGCCGCGCTCGAGTCGTGGAAGGACCGCCGCTGGATCGACGTGCCCGCGCTGAAGGTCTGAGGTCCCGTCACCATGGCACTTTCGCTGACCCTCCCCACCGCGAGCGGATCGCTCGCGCCCTACGCGCTGCGCGGCACCGCGCCGGTCAAGCCCGACGCGGGCGTCAAGTTCAACCGCATCGCCTACTCGGCTGCGCACGTCGTGGCCGACCCGCTCGCGGCCATCGATCCATGGCTGCAGTCCGCGGTCGACTGGGACACCACCATCGCCTATCGGCGGCACCTGTTCTCGCTCGGCCTGGGCGTGGCCGAGGCCATGGACACCGCGCAGCGCGGCATGGGCCTCGACTGGCCGACCTCGCTCGAACTGATCCGCCGCTCGCTCGACGCGGCCAAGGACGTGCCCGGCGCGCTCGTGGCTTCGGGCTGCGGCACCGACCACCTGAACATCGACGACGTGAAGAGCGTCGACGACGTGATCCGCGGCTACGAGGAGCAGATGGCCGCGATCGAGGCACTCGGCGGCAAGCTGATCGTCATGGCGAGCCGCGCGCTTGCGCGCGTCGCCAAGAGCCCGGCCGACTACGAGCGCGTGTACGACCGCATCCTGAGCCAGGCCAAGCAGCCCGTGGTGCTGCACTGGCTCGGCGACATGTTCGACCCGGCGCTGGCGGGCTACTGGGGCACGAAGGATGTCGACGCGGCGATGGACACCGCCGTGGGCATCATCGCGGCACATCCGGACAAGGTCGACGGCATCAAGATCTCGCTGCTCGACAAGGACAAGGAAATCGCGATGCGCCGGCGCCTGCCGGCCGGCGTGCGCATGTACACCGGCGACGACTTCAACTATGCCGAGCTGATCGCCGGCGACGGCTTCGGCAGCGAACCCACGCATGGCCAGAGCGACGCGCTGCTCGGCATCTTCGATGCCATCGCGCCCGCGGCCAGCGCCGCGCTCGGTGCATTGGCGCAGGGCAACACCGAGAAGTTCCACGCGATCCTCGGGCCGACGGTGCCGCTGTCGCGCCACATCTTCGCGGCGCCCACGCGCTTCTACAAGACCGGCGTGGTGTTCATGGCCTGGCTCAACGGCCACCAGAAGCACTTCACGATGGTGGGCGGCCAGCAGAGCACGCGCTCGCTGCAGCACTTCGCCGAGCTGTTCCGGCTGGCCGATGCGGCCAACCTGCTCGAGCAGCCCGAGCTCGCGGTGCAGCGCATGAAGACGTTGCTGGCCTTGCACGGCGTGGAAGGCTGAGCGAAGCGATGCGCGATTTCTCCGGCAATCACGACTGGCTCTCGATCAACACCGCCACCGTGCGCAAGCAGTCGGGCGCCGAGGTGCCGCTCGACCGCATCATCGACCAGTGCGCCGAGCGCGGCATCCGCGCGATCAGCCCCTGGCGCGACCAGGTGGCGGCGGTCGGGCTCGAGAAGGTGGCGAAGCAGCTGAAGGCGCACGGCATCGGGCTCTCGGGCTACTGCCGCGGCGGCTTCTTCCCGGCGCCCGACGCGGCCGGGCTGAAGGCCGCGCTCGACGACAACCGCCGTGCCATCGACGAAGCCAAGACCCTCGACGCGCCCTGCGTCGTGCTGGTGGTCGGCGCCCTGCCCGGCGCGCTCGAAGGCAAGGCCGCCTACACCGACATCGCGCGCGCCCGCGGCGAGGTGCGCGACGGCATTGCCGCGTCGCTCGAATACGCGCGCGAGGTCGGCATGCCGCTGGCGATCGAACCGCTGCATCCGATGCAGGCCGCCGACCGCGCCTGCATCAACACGCTCGAACATGCGCTCGATATCTGCGATGAACTCGACGCGGGCAAGAGCGGCATGCTCGGCGTGGCGCTCGACATCTACCACGTGTGGTGGGACCCGAAGCTCGAACAGCAGATCGCCCGTGCCGGCCGCGAGCGCCTGCTGGCGTACCACGTCTGCGACTGGCTCACGCCCACGCGCGACCTGCTGTCCGACCGCGGAATGATGGGCGACGGCGTGGTCGAGCTCAAGAAGATCCGCGGCTGGGTCGAGGCGGCGGGCTTCGCGGGCTTCAGCGAGGTCGAGATCTTCTCGAACCTCGACTGGTGGCAGCGCCCGGGCGCCGAGACGCTCGAGGTCTGCATCGAGCGGCATCGCTCGGTGGTGTAGGCCCAATCCGGGCAGCCGAACGCAGAAGTCGCAAAGGTTTCGCAGAAGTCGCAGAAGGAAACCTGAAAAAGTTCTCTTCGAATTCTTCTGCGACTTCTGCGCGCTTTTGTCTTTCTTCTGCGTTCGGCTGTCCGACCCCCCAGCCTGTGCTGCAATCCGGCGATGGCTGACCCGACCCTCGACGACCTGCGCCGCTACGCGGTGGCGCGCACCCTGTTCAGGCCGACCACGCTGCCGGCCGCGATCCGCCAGCTCGGCTTCGTGCAGGCCGATCCGATCCGCGCACCCGCGCGCGCGCAGGACCTCACGCTGCGCCATCGCGTGAAGGACTACCGCGCGGGCGATCTTGAAAGCCGCTACACCCGCCTGGCGGTCGAGGAAGACTGCCTCGTCAACTACGGCTTCCTGCCGCGCGAGCACCTGGCGCTGATGCATCCGCGCGAAGCCCGCACGCCGTGGGACGAAGACAGCCGCCGCAAGGCCGCCGACGTGCTCGCCTTCGTGCGCGAGCGCGGACCCGTGCATCCGCGCGAGGTCGAGCAGCACTTTGCGCACGGCCGCGTGAAGAACTACTGGGGCGGCTCGAGCAACGCAACCACGCGGCTGCTCGACGGCCTGCACTATCGCGGCCAATTGCGCGTGGTGCGGCGCGACAGCGGCACGCGCGTGTACGGGGCCGTGGCCCATCCACCCGCCGACGAAAGCCCCGCGGGCCGCGCCCGGCGTGCCGCCGCACTGATCGAACTGGTGGTGCGCAAGTACGCGCCGCTGCCCGCGGCGAGCCTGACCTACCTGGTGCGGCTGCTCGGCTACGGCGCGCCGCATCTGTCGGCGCAGACCCAGGCCGCGCTGCGCATCGCGCGCGAGGATCTGCTCGCAAGCTGCCGCATCGACGGCACCACCTGGTATTGGCCCGCCGACGAGAACCCGGCCTCGCGGCGACACGCACCCGACGATGCGGTGCGCCTGCTCGCCCCGTTCGACCCTGTGGTGTGGGACCGCCGCCGCTTCGAACTGCTCTGGGGCTGGACCTACAAGTTCGAGGCCTACATGCCCGCGCCGAAGCGGCAGTTCGGCTACTACGCGCTGCCGATGCTCTGGGGCGATCGCGTGATCGGATGGGCCAACGTCGCGGCCAGCCCCGGCGGGCTGCAGCCCGCCTTCGGCTACGCCGGCAAGCCGCCGTCGCGCGATGCGGTATTCCGTCGCGGCCTCGACGAAGAACTCGAGCGCATGGCGCAATTCCTCACGCGGCGCTGAGCGCCCCGCCGGCTCGCCCCCGGCCGCCATGGGGCTTTGCCTCGTCGGCGACAGCACGGCGGCGGCGTCCTGCCTAGAATCGCCACCGCCCCAGCGCAAGCCGGGGCAGCGTTCTCAGGGCGGGGTGAAATTCCCCACCGGCGGTCATGGCGGTGTTCTTCGCAAGAAGAACCGCACGAGCCCGCGAGCGCCCGCAGCCCGCCATGGGCTGCGGGGTCAGCAGATTTCGGTGCGATTCCGAAGCCGACGGTCACAGTCCGGATGAAAGAGAGCGCGAAATGCGGGTCGGCCCGCGTGCTTCGCCATGGCGAACGCGCGTCCGGCTGCCTGCGGTTTCGTGCGCCCTGATTCAGGAAACCTGCTTTCGATCAAGAGGCACACCATGAGTCAGATCAACGACCTTCCCCTTTCGGCCATCGACGCGACGGGCCGCCCGCGCGGCCAGCGCATCGCCTTCGTGCAGGCGCAATGGCATGCCGACATCGTCCACCAGGCGCGCGACGCCTTCCTCGAAGAAATGGAGCGGCTCGGCGTGGCGCGCGACACGATCGACGTGTTCGACGTGCCGGGCGCGTTCGAGATCCCGCTGCACGCGCGGCGGCTCGCGCGCTCGGGCCAATACGCCGGCATCGTCGCCTGCGCGCTGGTGGTCGATGGCGGCATCTACCGCCACGAGTTCGTCGCGAGCACCGTCGTCAGCACGCTGATGTCGCTGCAGCTCGAGACCGACGTGCCGATCTTCTCGGCCGTGCTCACGCCGCACCACTTCCACGAGCATGTGGAACACCGCAAGTACTTCCATCGCCACTTCGCGGTCAAGGGCACCGAGGTGGCCGAGGCCTGCGTGAAGACGCTCGAGGGCCTGAAGAAGGTCGACGCGCTGCTGGCAGCGTGACAACGTCTGGTCGGCTGGCGTAACCTGCGCGGATGACCTCCGCCTCCACGCCTTCAACCGACCGCTACACCCTCTACGGCGCGCCCGGCTCGGGCGCCACGCCGGTGCATGCCGCCCTCACACTGATCGGCGCGCAGGCCGACGTCGTCGACGTCGCGACCTGGGAGGGCGACGCCGAGCGCGAGCGCATCGCGCCGGTCAACCCGATGCGGCAGGTGCCGGCGCTGGTGCTGCCCTCGGGCGAGCTCATGACCGAGAGCGCGGCGATCCTGCTCTGGCTCGGCGACCGCCACCCCGAGGCCGGGCTGTGCCCCGCGCCCGGCGATCCGCTGCGCGCGCGCTACCTGCGCTGGATGGTCTATGTGCCGGCCGCCATCTATTCGATGTTCTGGGTGCGCGACGAGCCCTCGCGGCTCGCGCCCGACCCTGCGGCGCAGCCCGCGCTGCTCGAGCGCACCGCCGAACGTGTGGCCGAATGCTGGCGCCTGATGGACGCGCAGATCGGCACGCCCGCGCCCTACCTGCTCGGCGAACGCCTCAGCATGCTCGACCTGTACGTGGCCGTGGTGTCGCGCTGGACGCCGCATCGCGAACGCTTCTACCGCGAGGCGCCGCGCATGGCCGAAGCCGTGAAGCGCGTCGACGCCGATCCGCGCTTGGCCGCCTTCTGGGCCGCGCGCTTTCCGTTCGTGCCGGGCTGGGAGCAGGGCAAGGCCTGAGAAGCGCCGCAGGCGCTTCGAGGGCGTCCTTCGTCAGGCCGGCACCAAGGATGTACGGCGCGCACGCGTCACGTTGAACGCGCTCGCGATCAGCATGCCCTGCACCAGCGCGAGCCCGACGATCACGCTCGTGTACTGGCCATGGTCCATGAGCCGGCCGAACACCAGCGGCGCCAGCGCCTGGCCGATGTCGAGGCCCGCATACACCACGCCGTAGACGCGTCCGGTGGCATTGGGCGGCGTCGAGCGCTTGACCAGCAGGTCGCGCGAAGGCCCCGCTACGCCCGTGACCAGGCCCATCGCCCCGAACAGCACCGGCACCAGCACCGGCGGAAATTCAGCAAACGCCAGCACCAGCGCCAGCGCGGCGGCCACGCCGAAGCCGGTGCCGACGATGCGCTCGCAGCGGCTCGGGTCGGACGCCAGGAAGCCGCCCACCACCATGCCCGCCGCGCTCGCCACCATGTACACCGTGAGGCAGACCGCCACCAGCGCCACCGGCACCGCATGCAGGTGGCCAGCCGCCACCGGCGCGAAGGTCTGCACCACGCTGATCACCACGGCATAGAAGAAGAAGAAGCCGAAGCACATCCACACGGCTGGAATGCGCAGGAAGTCGAACGCACCGCCGATCGGCGCCGGCTCGTCCTGCCCCGTGGCCTTGTGCACCGCAGCCACGTCGACCGCGAGCACACTGCGGTAGAACCAGAGCACGAGCAGCACCAGCACCGCGAGCACGCCGGCCGACGCCAGCGCCACGCGCCACGAGAAGGCGATCGCGATCGGCACCACGAAGGCCGGCGCCAACGCCCAGCCCAGGCTGCCGGTGATGCCATGCACGCTGTACGCGTGGCCGAGCCGCGTCGGCGCCACCTTGCGATTGAACAGCGTGTAGTCCACCGGATGGAACACCCCGTTGCCGATGCCGCCGACGACCGCGGCCAGCAGCAGCATCCAGTAGCTCTGCGCCAGCGCATAGCCGAAGGCCGCCAGCGCCAGCGCGCCGAGCCCTACGAACAGCACCGGCCGCGGCCCGAGCTTGTCGACCACGAAGCCCGAGGCGGCCTGCACCACGCACGAGACCACGAAGAACACCGTCAGCACCGCGCCGAGCTCGGTGTAGCTCACGTCGAACGCGTCCTTCAGCCAGGGGAACAGCGGCGCGAGGATCAGCTGGCTGAAATGGCTGATCGCGTGGGCCAGGCCGACGAGGCCGATCAGTTGCGCATCGCCGCGCAGGTTGGCCGCCGCGGGCGCGGCATTCGTGGAGTTCGGGGAGGACATGGATTGCTTACAAAAAACCAGGGCAGCGTCGATGCTATGCGGGCACGTCGCGGCAGAATGGCGATACAGCGCCAACATTTGTCGAAACCATGCCACGCGCACTTTCCACACCGCCTTCGCCGCCCTCGCCCGTCACCAGCGTGGCCTCGCTCACGCCGCACCTCTATGCGCCCGACGCAGTGCGCCCGCTGCGCGCCAAGGAACACTTCCTGAGCGCCGACACCTTCGTCGAACTGCACCAGCATCCGTGGCCGCAGCTCACCTTCTCGACGCGCGGCGTGATCCGCCTCAACACGCAGGACGGCAGCTACATCGTGCCGCCGTCGCGCGCGGTCTGGGTGCCGGCCGACATGCCACACAGCATCATGCTGATCGAGGACGCCGAGCTGCGCACCGTGTACCTGCATGCATGGCTCGGCCCGCCCTGGGAGAAATGCGAGGTGCTCGAGATCAGTCCGCTGCTGCGCGCGCTGATGCTCGCGCTCGACACCACGCCCGACGGCCTGCCGCTGGCCGACCCGCATGCGCCGCAACGCGAACGCATGATCGCGCCGCTCCTGGTCGACGAGCTCGAGCGCGCCACGCAGATCCGCATCGATGTGCCGCTGCCCGCCGACAAGCGGCTGCGCCAGCTGTGCGAAACGCTGCTGCGCAATCCGGCCGACCGCGCGACGCTGGCCGAGCGCGCCGCCGCCATCGGCGCCAGCGAGCGCACCGTGGCGCGGCTGTTCCGCGACCAGCTGGGCATGAGCTGGCAGCAGTGGCGGCAGCAGGCCGTGATGGCGCATGCGCTGCCGCTGCTGGCGCGCGGCATGGCCGTGAGCCAGGTCGCGGCGGCCAGCGGCTACGCCACCGACAGCGCGTTCTGCGCGATGTTCAAGGCCGCCACCGGGCGCTCGCCCACCTCGTTCCAGCACAAGAAGCGGTCCGCGGCGCTCGCCTGAGGGCGCCGGCGGCGCCGTCATGCCGCTCTGGCAAGATCGGCGGGTTTCAAGACGAAACCACGCACCACCGACCTGCCCATGGCGCCCTCTTCCCGACCGCATCGCCCCCTCACCTGGACCGCCGACATCGGCGCACGCATGCGCCGCCTCTTCTGGCTCAAGGCGATCGGCACGACGGCCTTCACCTGGCTCTTCTTCATCGGCTACTTCCATCTGCTGCGCAATCCGGCGTTCCCGGTCACGGTGATGCCGCTCACCGCGCTCGACCACCTGATCCCGTTCCAGCCCTACGCGCTCGGCGCGTACCTGTCGCTCTGGTTCTACGTGGGCTTCGCGCCGGGGCTGCAGCCGAACTTCCGCGAGCTGCTGGTGTACGGGCTCTGGATCGGCGCGCTGTGCCTCACGGGCCTGGGGCTGTTCTACCTGTGGCCGACGCAGATCCCGCCGCTCACCATCGACGTGTCGGGCTACCCGGGCTTCGCGATGCTGCAGGGAGTGGACGCCGCGGGCAACGCCTGCCCCTCGATGCACGTCGCGGTGGCGATCTTCACGGCCATCCGCCTCGACCACGTGCTGCGCGAGACGCGCACGCCGGTGGGCTTTCGCGTGGCCAACTGGCTCTGGTTCGCAGCCATCGCGTATTCGACCCTGGCGGTCAAGCAGCACGTGGTGCTCGACGCGCTGGCCGGCGCGCTGCTCGGCATCGCCTTCGCCTACCCTTCGATGCGCTGGCGGCCGGGGCGCGCGGCCCCAAGCGCCGTGCCGGTCGGAGCGGATATCATTGGCACCCACTGACCACATGCCGCGCGAGGAAGGGGTCGATCCCGTGGCGCACCTCGCGCTGGCACGATCGACGAGCGGCCGGCACACGACAACAGGCATCGCACGATGAGTTCGCTGAAGGAATTGCAGGACCTGATCCACGAGAAGTACGGTATCGAACCGTCGAAGCTCGACCCCGACGCATCCATGCGCGAAACAGGCGGGCTCGACTCGCTGGCCCTGGCCGAATTCCTGTTCGCCATCGAAGACCATTTCGGCATCACCATGCCCGACGACGACGCGAACATCGACACGCTGGGCGAACTCGCGCTGCTGGTCGACAAGGTCAGGGCCGCCAAGGTCGCGTGAGCCACGAGGTCAGCGTCACCGGGCTCGGCGTCATGGCGCCGCATGGCTGCGCGCCCGACGCACTCTTTCAGGCCCTGCTCGACGGCCGCTCGGCCATTCAGCCGGTCTTTCCCGATCTGCCCAAGCCCGCCGCCGCGGCCACCGTGGCCTTCGACGAGACGCGCTGGTTCACCAAGCTGCAGCTCGCGGGCGTCGACCGCGTGAGCCAGCTCGCGGTGGCTGCCGCCGACCTCGCCCTGAACGACGCCGGCTTCGACCGCGCCGACACCGATCCCGAGCGCATCGGCGTCTATGCCGGCTGCGGCATGGGCGGTGCGGCCGCGCTCGAGGCCGCCTACCGCGGCGGCACGCGCGTGCCACCGCTCACCATCCCCGCCTTCATGCCCAATGCGCCCGCGGCGCACGTCGCCATGCGCAACGGCGTGCAGGGCCCGGTGCTGACTTACTCGGTCGCCTGCGCGTCGTCGTCGGTCGCCATCGCGGAGGCCGCCAAGGCGGTGCAGCGCGGCGAAGTCGACATCGCGATCGCGGGCGGGAGCGAGGCGCTGATCGTGCCCGGCGTGGTGCTGGCCTGGCAGGCGATGCAGACGCTGGCCACCTTCGCCCCGGGCGAAGCCGCCGGCGCGGTGCGGCCCTTCGCGAGCGACCGCAGCGGATTCGCGCTCGGCGAAGGCGCGGCCTTCCTGGTGCTCGAATCCGCCGAACGTGCCCGCCGCCGCGGCGCCCGCAGCCATGCCACGCTGGCCGGCTGGAGCCTGAGCAGCGATGCCACCCATCTCACCAAGCCCGACACGCCGGGCCAGGCGCGCGCGCTGCGCCAGGCCCTGCGCCAGGCCGGCCTCGCGCCGCGCGACGTGGGCTACTGCAACGCCCACGGCACCGCCACGCGCATCGGCGACGTGGTCGAGCGCAACGCGCTGGCCGAGGTCTGGGGCAGCGAGCTCGACCGCCTGCGCGTGAGTTCCACCAAGGCGCTGCACGGCCACATGCTCGGCGCCGCCGGCGCCATCGAGGCCGTGGTCACGGTGCTCGCGCTGCACCGCCGGCAGTTGCCGCCGAATGCGAACTGCAGCGCCATCGATCCGGCCTGCAGCCTGAACCTCGTGGCGCCGAACGATGCGGACGCGCCAGGCCTCGAGGCAGCGATCAGCAACTCCTTCGCCTTCGGCGGCACGAATTCGGTGCTGCTCTTTCGCCGCGCATGAGCCGTGCTTCCGTCGGGGGTATGCTGACGATGGCCTCTTCATCCACCCCTACCGACGGGAGTTCGTCACCATGCGCCATCGCTCTTTGCTGATCTGCACCGTGCTGGCAGCCGCCAGCGCCTCGGCCTCGGCCCAATCCGACCTGCTCGACAAGCTCAAGAACCAGATGGGCTCCGGCGGCGGCGCCGCCGCACTCGGCGAGAACCTGGGCTTCCAGATGCCCGCCATCGGCCAGAGCACCATGGGCAACGCAGCCGGCGTGCTGCAGTACTGCGTCAAGAACAACTACCTCGGCAACGACGCCGCCTCGGTCAAGGACAAGCTCCTGGCCAAGATCACCGGCCAGAAGCAGCAGGAGACCGGCTTCGCGAACGGCGCCAAGGGGCTGCTGAGCGGCGGCGACGGCAACACGCTGAACGTCAAGGGGCTCTCGTCCAAGTTGAAGGAAAAGGCCTGCGACTACGTGCTCGAGAACGCGAGCTCCCTGATCTGACACCCGCAGCCAGCCTCGACGCCGCGCGAGTTTCCGCGGCCCATCACCATTCATGAATCCGGCAGCCACTCCCTCCTCGTCTTCCCTGCGCCAGCGCCTTGCACGCTGGGTTCCCTGCCTTGCCTGGCCGCGCCCTTCCGCGGCGCTGCTGCGCAACGAGGCCATGGCCGGCATCACGGTGGCGTTGATGGTGCTTCCGCAAGGCGTGGCCTATGCGGCGCTCGCGGGCATGCCGCTGGTCACCGGCGTGTACGCCGCGCTGTTCCCCGCGCTCATCGCGGTGATCTTCAGTTCGTCGCAACGGCTGTCGGTGGGGCCCACGGCGCTCACGAGCCTGTTGGTCGGCGCTTCGCTCGCGCCGCTCGCGGTGCCCGCCAGTGCGGAATGGGTCGCGATGGCGGTGTGGCTCACGCTGATGTCGGGCGCGATCCAGATCGTGCTGGGCATCGGGCGCTTCGGCTGGCTGCTGCGGCTGGTCAACTCGCCGGTGCTGATCGGCTTCACGCAGGGGGCGGCGGTGCTGATCGCCGTCTCGCAGTTCCCGGCCCTGTTCGGCTACACCGGGCGCGCGCTGCCCCAGGTGCTGCAGGGCGGGCCGCCGCCCGACCTGGTGGCGATCGCCTTCGGCCTCGGCGGCATCGCGGTGCTGTGGCTCGGCAAGCGGCTGGTGCCGCGTTTCCCGACCACGATGGCGCTGGTCGCGGGTGCGGCGGCCATCAGCTGGACCATCGACTACGCGCTGCGCGGCGGCGCCGTGGTCGGCAGCCTGCCTTCGGGCCTGCCCTCCTTCTACTGGCCGGGCCTGCTGCCCTTGAGCACCTTCAGTGCGCTGGTGCTGCCGGCGCTGATGATCACGCTCGTGAGCTTTCTCGAGACCGCCTCGAGCGCCAAGGTCGACAACGCGCGCGCGGGCACGCTGTGGAACGAGAACCAGGACCTGATCGGCCAAGGCCTCGCCAAGCTCGCCTCGGGCTTCACGGGCGCGTTCCCGACCAGCTCGTCGTTCTCGCGCTCGGCGATCACGCTCTATGCCGGCGCGCAGACCGGCTGGGCCACGCTGTTCAGCGTGGTGGTGGTGGCCGGCGCGCTGCTCTGGCTGATGCCGCTGCTCTACCACGTGCCGCAGGCGGTGCTGGCGGCGGTGGTGGTCACGGCCATCCTCGGGCTGGTCAAGCCCGCGAGCTTCGTGGCGCTGTGGCGCGTCTCGCGCATCGAGGCCGGCATCTCCTTCGGCACCTTCGTGCTCACCATCGCCACCGCGCCGAGCATCTACTGGGGCGTGCTGGGCGGGCTGCTCGCGAGCCTGGCGCACTACATGTACCGCCACCTGCATCCGCGCATCATCGAGGTGGGGCTGCATCCCGACGGCAGCCTGCGCGACCGCCAGCTCTGGAAGCTGCCGCCGCTGGCGCCGCAGCTCTACGCGCTGCGCATGGACGCCGAGCTCGACTTCGCGAGCGCTTCCACCCTCGAGCGCACCCTGACCGTCGCGCTGGCCGAGCGGCCAGAGCTGACCGACGTGTGCCTGTTCGCCCAGCCGATCAACCGCATCGACATCACGGGCGCCGAAGTGTTCGGCTCGATCCGCCGCATGCTCGAAGCGAAAGGTGTGCGCCTGCACCTGAGCGGCCTGAAGCTGCCCGCGATGCAGGTGCTCGAGCGCGCCGGCCTGCTCGCGCCGGGGCCGATGCTGTTCAGCTACCGCACCGACAGCGAGGCGCTCGCGGCGCTCACCGGCCCGGCCGCGCCGGGCGGCGAAGCTACGCGCCCGTAAAGCGCGGCGCGCGCTTCTCGGCCCAGGCGCGCTGGCCTTCGCGCAGGTCGGCCGAGGCCGCGGCGCGCGCCATGTCGCGCTGCAGGTCGTCGGCATCGAGCCTGCCGTGCGCAATGCGGTTCAGGTGCTTCTTCATGCCGACGAGCGGCATCGGCGCCATCGCCGAGAGCGTGTCGATCAGGCGCTGCCCAGCCGCCGCGAGTTCGGGCGCCGGCACCAAGTGGGTGAGGAAGCCGACGGCCTTCATCTCGTCGGCGCCGATGCGCTCGGCCGTGAGGAACAGCCGCTTGGCGTTGTCGAGGCCGAGCCGCGTCACATAGCGTTCCAGCCCGCGGCCATAGAAGTGCAGTCCGAGCCGCGCGGCCGGCATGAACATGTCGATGCCCGCCACGCCCAGCCGGAAGTCGCAGGCCAGCGCGAAGTCGGTGGCGCCGCCGTAGACGCTGCCCTGCAGCAGCGCGAGCGTCACGGGCCGCGCGTCTTCGAGTGCGTTCACCACTTCGTCGAAGGCGACGTCGCGCGAGGCACCGATGCGCCCGATGTCGTAGCCGCTGCAGAAGTACTTTCCTTCGGCCTGCAGCGCGAGCACCAGCACCTCGGGCCGGGCGTTCACCGCCGCGATGTGCGCGGCGATGGCCACAAGGTCGTCGGGCTCGAGGCGGTTGGCCTGTTCGGGGCGCCGCAGTGTGATGCGCGCCACGGCGCTGTCGATCGTGAGTTCGGGAATGCCCATCGCTTCATCGTCCTTTGAAAACCGGTGTTCGCTTTTCCATGAAGGCGCGGCGACCTTCGCGGTAGTCCTCGCTGTCGAAGCAGCGGTCCACCAGCGCTTCGATCGCATCAGCCTCGGGCGTGGCCGAGTAGCCCTCGAAGGCGCGCACCGCGGCCTTGGCCGCATGCACCGTGAGCGGCGCATTGCGCGCGATGCCCGCCGCATAGGCGCGGACCTGCTCGAGCAGTTGCGGCCCGTCGGCCGCGATCATGTTGACCAGGCCGATGCGCTGCGCTTCATCGGCCTCGAGGAAGCGCGCGCTGAACAGAATGTCCTTCGCGGCCGAAGGCCCCACCAGCCGCGCCAGCGCCGCGATGCCGGCGTACTCGTAGCCCAGCCCGAGCTTCGCCGCAGGAATGCCGAAGCGCGAGCCCACGCTCGCGATGCGGACGTCGGCGGTCAGCGCCAGCGCCAGGCCGCCGCCGATGCAGAAGCCTTCGATCATCGCGATGAGCGGCTTGCTGAGCCGTGCGAGCCCGCCCTGCCCGCGCGCGGCGACCTTGCCGTAGGCCGCCTTCTGCTCGGCATCGGCGCGGAACTGCTCGAACTCGGAGATGTCGGCACCGGCCGCGAACGACCGGCCGCCGGCGCCGCGCATCACCACCACGCGCACCTGCGCATCGGACTCGAAGGCTTCGGCCGCGTCGCCGAGCCCCTGCCACATCTCGAGCGAGACCGCGTTGCGGCGCTCGGGGTTGTTGAAGGTGAGCCAGCCCACGCCGTCCTCGACCTCGGCCACGATCTTCGTGGTGGCCAGCGTGAGCCGGCTCATGCCACCGCCCCTTCGGCGCGCAGCGCCTCGATGGCGCCCGCGTCGTAGCCCAGCTCTTCGAGCAGCGCGTCGCTCTGCGCGCCGGGGTCGGGCCCGGCCCGGTGGAACTGCGCCGGATGCGGGCAGGCCGAGAGGTTGATCGGCGAGCGCAGCAGCGCAATGTCGCCGAGCACCGGATGCGTGGCCGGCCGCGTCATGCCCAGGTGCCTGACCTGCGCATCCTCGAAGGCTTGGCCGATGTCGTAGATCGGACCGCACGGCACGCCCGCGGGATTGAGCCGCGCCACCAGTTCGGCGGTGTCGAAGCGCGAGGTGACGGCGTCGATGTCGGCATCGAGCTGCGCGCGGTGCGCGAGCCGCGAGGCGGCCTCCTGGTAGTCGGGGTGCGCGAGCAGCGCCTGGGCATCGAGCGCCTCGCAGAAGCCCGCCCACATGCGCGCCGTGGTGGCCGCGATGTTGACCATGCCGTCGCGCGCGCGGTAGGTGCCCATGGGCGCGAGCGTCGGGTGCGAGTTGCCCTGCTGCTGCGCGACCTCGCCGTCGACGGTGTAGCGCGCGGCCTGGAAGTCGAGCTTGTTGAGCATGCTCTCGATCAGCGAGGTATGCACCCACTGGCCCTCGCCCGTGTGCTCGCGGTGCAGCAGCGCCAGCAGGATGCCCTGGCCGAGAAACATGCCGGCCGTGGTGTCGGAGATGGCGATGCCCACGCGCACCGGCCCGCGGCCCGGCTCGCCCGTGACCGAGCTCAGCCCGCACATGCCCTGCACGATCTGGTCGACGCCGGGCCGGTCGCGGTACGGGCCGTCCTGCCCGAAGCCCGAGATGCTCGCGAGGATGATGCGCGGATTGATGCGCCGGAGCTGCTCGTAGCCCAGGCCGAGCCGCTCCTTCACGTCGGCGCGGAAGTTCTCGACCACCACGTCGCTGCGCGCGATGAGCCGCCGCAGCACTTCCGCGCCGTGTGGCGATTTCAGATCGAGGCAGAGGCTGCGCTTGTTGCGGTGCAGGTTCTGCTCGTCGGACCCGCGCCGGCGGCCGGTGACGGAGCCGCGGTCCTGCGCGGGCGGCGGGTCGACGCGCGTCACGTCGGCGCCCCAGTCGGCCAGGAGCCGCACGGCCACGGGGCCGGCGCGGGCGATGCTGAGGTCGAGCACTTTGTAGCGGGACAGCGGAAGCGTTTCGGGACGGCGTTCGTCGGGCATCGGGAGGCTTTCTGTGATCGAGTGAAGGAGGGCTGGTTCAGCGCGCGGCCCAGTAGCTGCGAAACGCCTTGCGCGGGTCGTCCTCGGCGTGCGTGCGGCCGCTGTCGCCTTCAAAGACCAGCGTTTCGCGCCGCGCTGTCGTGTGCGCCGGCCAGTGCGGCATGCGCGGGTTGTTCGGATCGCCGGCGGCCGCAAAGGCGACCCACGCGCCCGCGAGCTGGTCGGCCAGCCGCAGGCTCTCGGCGCTCGGGCCGTTGAGGCCATGGCGAATGTCGTGCAGGCTCGGCCCGATGTCGGTGCCGTGCGGCGCGCCGTAGCGCCCGCCGTAGGCCGGGCTCGGGATTTTCCAGAGGTAGGCGTAGGCCGGGGCCGCGCCCGCGGCCGCCTTGCGCGCCGACTGCAGGTGCGCGGCGCGGCGGAAGGTCATGTCGGTGTCGATACGCGCCTGCAGCACGTAGGGCGAGGCGGCCGGGTCCTCGTCGCGGTACATCGCGACCAGTGCGCGCGCGCCGTCGCCCACGCGGGCCTGCGCGAACTTCAGCAGGCCCGCCTCGTCGAGATCGAAGTTGACCATGCGGTAGGCGCGCTCGTCGAGCGTGGTGCCGACGATCATCGGCACCTCGGCCGACATGGCCGGCGCGTCGGGGTCGAACGGGTGGCGCGCGATCGCGCTGCCGTCGAGCACGGGCGAGAACGCGCGCGGCGCCTCTCCCCGGGCGCGGTCGGCGTTCTCCATCGCGACCTGCGCCGCGAGCAGCGCCTGCATCGGCATCGCCTGCAGCTGCGCGGCCGCGTTCTCCTTCTGCAGCCCGAGCGCCGCCACGAACGCGCTGGCGGCCTGGCGCGATGCCTCCTGCGGCGTCACGCGCAGCACCGACCCGCTCATCACGCCGGCGCGATGGAACAGCCCGCGCGCCGATGGCATGACCATCAGCACGCCGGTCTTGAGCCCCCCGCCCGACTGGCCGAAGACCAGCACGCGCGACGGATCGCCGCCGAAAGCCGCGATATTCTCGCGGATCCAGCCCAGTGCCGCGACGATGTCGAGCATGCCCACCGCACCCGACTGCGCGAAGCGCGCACCACCGATTTCCGACAGGTCGAGAAAGCCGAAAGAGCCGAGCCGGTGGTTCAGCGTGATGACCACCGCATCGCCGAAGCGCGCCAGCATCTCGCCGTCGAACTGCGGCGAATTGCCCGAGCCCGCGTAGTAGCCGCCGCCGTGCAGGTGCACCATCACCGGCCGCTTGCCGCGGCCCGAGGGCGAGACCGACGGGGTCCAGATGTTCATCACCAGGCAGTCCTCGCCCATGCCGCCCGGCTGCAGGTCGTACATGATCAGGTCGGCATAGGCGCGGCGGCGGTCGGCCGGCAGTTGCGGCGCGTGGTTGCCGTAGGCCGTGGCGTCGCGCGTGCCGGCCCAGCGCGCCACCGGTGCGGGCGGCAAGTAGCGGTTGCGCCCCGCGGTGTCGGCGCCGTAGTGCACGCCCTTGAACACCGCGACGCCGCCCGACATGAGGCCGCGCAGCCGCCCGTTGTCCGTCTCGACCACCGGGAAGATTTCTTCCGCCGTTATCGCGCGCGCGGCGCCTGCGCACCACAGCGCGCCGGTGGCGGCCGCCGCGCCGAGCAGGCCGCGGCGCTGAAGCAGATTGGGGTTCGCTTGCATGATCAGCTCACCACCGCCACGCCGCGCGGATCGAGCGACAGCGCCGACTCGTGCCCGATCTCGAGCACGCTCGACGGCGGCGCATGCACCTTGAGCGTGCCGCCGCCGCCCAGCGGCTGCACCACGTAATCCCAGTATTCGCCGAGGTAGGTGCGCGCCACCACCGACACCTGCCCCATCGGCAGCGCGCCGAGCACGGGCGTGCCGAGATAGAGCGACTGCGGCCGGATCGACACGCGCGCGTCGGCACGGTCGCGTGCGGCCTCGCCGTCGAGCGGCACCTCGCCGTGCAGGCCGTCGAGCCGGATGCGGCCCTCGCGCAAGGTCGCGCTCACGAGGTTGGTGCGGCCGATGAAGCCCGCGACGAACGGCGTGTGCGGCCGGTTGTAGAGGTTCCACGGCGTGTCGACCTGCTCGAGCCGGCCGAGGTTGAGCACCGCGATGCGGTCGGAGATGGTCATCGCCTCCGACTGGTCGTGCGTGACGTAGACCGTGGTGAAGCGGAACTCGTCGTGCAGCCGCCGTATCTCGCCGGCCATTTCCTCGCGCAGGTTGGCGTCGAGGTTCGACAGCGGCTCGTCGAGCAGCAGCACCTCGGGCCGGACCACCATCGCGCGTGCCAGCGCCACGCGCTGCTGCTGGCCGCCCGAGAGTTCGGCCGGGTAGCGCTGCGCGAGGTGCGACAGGTGCACCACCTCGAGCATCTCGCCCACGCGGCGCTTCGATTCGTCGGCCGGCGTGCGCCGCACGTCGAGGCCGAAGCTCACGTTCTCGGCCACCGTCATGTTCGGCCAGATCGCATAGCTCTGGAAGATCATCGACATGCCGCGGTGCTCGGGCGGCACGGTGCGCCCGGCGCCCGAGATCTCGCGGCCGTCCATCTCGATGGCGCCTTCCGACAGCTCGATGAAGCCCGCGATCATGCGCAGCGTGGTCGTCTTGCCGCAGCCCGACGGGCCGAGCAGCGTGACGAGCTCACCCTGCCGCAGCTCGAGGCTCAGGTCGTTCACCACCGCGGTGGCGCCGTAGCGCTTGTGGATGTTCTGGAGTCGCAGCTTGGACATGGATGGGTTCTTCCTCTCGTTCGTCGTTCGATCAGCCGCGGCGCAGCATGAAGTCGCGCCCCGCGATGCGCATGCCCGCGGCCACCACCAGCGTGGTGATCACCACCAGCACCACGCCCATCGCGGCCAGCACCTCGTAGTTGCCCTGCTCGCTGAGGTCGAGCGTCAGCACCGACACCACGCGCGAGGCCGGGCCCGTGAGGAACACCGCGGTCGACAACTCCTTGGTGCAGATCACGAACACCAGGATGAACACCCCCACGAGCGTGGTCTTGAGCAGCGGGAACACCACGCGCGCCAGCACCGTGATGCGTCCGCCGCCCAGCACGCGCACCGCTTCCTCGAGCTCCGGGTTGAGCGAGCGCACCGCGGCCGCGCAAGCGGTCACCGCGATCGGCAGGAAGCGCGTGGTGAAGGCCACCACGATCAGCATGCCGGTGCCGTAGAGCGAGAACGGCGGGCCCGCATAGGCGGCGTAGAGCCCGATCGCGAGGATGAGCCCCGGCACCGCGATCGGCGCCAGCGCCAGGAACTGCACCACGTTCGGCCACGGCGTGATGCGCCGCTGCACCGCGTAGGCCACGCACAGGCCCATCAGCACGCAGACCAGCGCGGTCGCGCCCGAATACAGCACGGTGTTCACGATGGCTTCGCGCACCGTGAGCTGCTCGAAGAAGATGGCGCGATAGTTGGCCAGCGTGAGGTTGCCGCTGGCGAGCCCGCGGCCCCAGGCCTTCGAGAGCGACGCGGTCACCAGAATGGCGAGCGGCATCACCACCGTGAGCAGCGACACGAAGGCGGCATAGCCCAGCAGCGGCCACTTCCACCAGCCGATGTCGAACGGCCGGCGTTCGCCGCCCTTGCCCGACACCGAGACGAAGCCCTTGCGCGAGAGCAGCCGGCGCTGCACCCAGAGCATGACCACCGTGAGCACCAGGATCGGCATCGAGAATGCCGCCGCCTGCTCGACGCGCATCGGGTACTCGAAGAACGACACGATCTGCGTCGTCGCGAGGTTGATGCCCGCGGGAATCGCGATCAGCGCCGGCGTGCCGTAGAGCGCCACCGACTCCAAAAATATCAGGATCGCCGCGCCCACGATCGACGGCAGCACCAGCGGCAGCGTGACACGCGTGAGCGTGCGGAACTTGCCCGCGCCGTGGATCGATGCGGCATCTTCCAGTTCGGTCGAGATCAGGTCGAGCGCCGACTTGGTGAAGACGTAGATCAGCGGAAAGGTGTAGAGCGCGATGACGAACGCCAGGCCCCAAAAGCTGTAGATGTTGAACGGCCCGTTCTCGCCGCCGAACACTGCGAGCCAGAGTCGGTTGAGCCAGCCCGCGTTGGGCCCGCCCAGCAGGATCCACGCGATGGCGCCGAGGAAGTTCGGCATGACGAAGGCCGCGAGCACGCCCATGTGCGTGAGGTTGCGAAACGGCATGTTGGTGCGCGAGACCGCCAGCGCAAGCGGCACGCCGAGCGCGAGCGCCAGCACGGTGACCGCGCCGCCGAGGTAGAGCGAATTCAGCAGCGCCTGCAGGTTGCGGCTGCGGCCGAGCGCGCTGGTGTAGTTGCGCAGCGTGGCGCCACCGTCGCTCGTGCTGAAGCTGTCCCAGACCAGCCGCACGATCGGGTTGGCGACCAGCAGCACCAGCAGCACGACGAGGATGCCGAACAGCCACAGCGAAGGATCGGCGAGCCGCGACGGCACCGGCGCACGCAGCACCTGCGCGGGGGGCGGCACCACCGCCTCAGACACCGAAGGCATCGCGCCAGAGGTCGATCACTTCGGGCACGCCGTCCACCGATTCCTGCGGATCGGGGCGCAGCGCGGCCTTGCTGTCGTCCAGGCCCAGCACGCCCGGGCGCGGCTTGGCGCCGGCGCGCTTGGGCACGCCGAAGCGCTCGACCGAGAGCTTGTCGACGTCTTCACTGCCGAGCAGCCACTCCATGAACAGCTTCGACGCGTTCGGATGCGGCGCGTTGGCCATGATGGCCGAGGGCGAGAGCATGAGCACCGGTCCCTCCTTGGGCGCGGCGATGGCCAGCGGATTGCCCTTGTCGGCCATGGTTGCCGCGAGGTTGATCGGGCCGGCCGCGATCGAGCGTTCGCCCGAGGTGACGGTGGTGACCGTGTCGATGATCGAGCGGCCGACCTGCGGCTTGTTGGCCGCGAGCTTCTTGAACCAGCCGTCGCCGTAGAGCTTGCGCATCTCGATGGCCCAGACGCCGACGAAGCCGCTGAAGCCCGGATGTCCCACCGACACCCGGCCGCGCCACTTGGGATCGACCAGGTCGTTCCAGCTCTTGGGCGCATCCGCGGGCTTGACCTTCTGCGTGTTGTAGACGAGGCCGATCATCGCGACGCTCGCGACGTGGAAGTAGCCGTCGGGGTCGAGGTTCTGCAGCCGCTTGTCCATCGAGGCGCTGGCCGCGGGCACGTACTTGGTGAGCAGCTTGCGCTTCTTGAGGTCGAGGTAGTGCGCCACGTCGGTCGACGAGAAGACGTCGCAGTTGGCGGTCTTGGCCTTCAGGTCCTGGTTGAGCCGCTGGAACGCGACCTGCGCGGTGGTGCGCACCACGTTGACCTTCACGCCGGGGTAGCGCGCGGTGAAGGTGCGCGACATCAGCTCGGCGTCTTCCGAGGGCAGGTAGACGATGTACCAGGTCAGTTCACCCTCCTTCTTCGCGGCTTCGTGCAACGCCGAGAGCGACGACGAAGAAGAAGCGGCCTGGGCATGGGCGGCGAGCCAAGGCGTGAGTGCGGCCGCCGATGCGGCCGCGCCGGCCAGGGCGTGGAAATGGCGTCTGTTCAGTGGCATGGGTGTCTCCGTGGCCGGGGTCGTTGGCGGAATGCGCCGGCTCTTTTTCAGTGTACGAACGAACGCCATAAAAATACATAACGGGTTTATACGTATTCTGAAAGGCTTCTTCCGTGCACGGCGCTGGCTAGAATCCGGCACATCGGAGACCCGCCCATGCCCCCATCGACACGCATCAACCTCAGCGACAAGATCCGCGCCGCCCTCGAGGCGGAAATCACTTCCGGCCACCTGACGGCCGGCTCCCGCATCGACGAACAGGAACTCATGGAGCGCTTCGAGGTGTCGCGCACCCCCGCGCGCGAGGCGCTGCTGCAGCTGATGTCGGCGGGCCTGGTCACCACCGTGCCGCGCCAGGGCGCGGTGGTGGCGAGCCTGTCGGTGCCCGAATACGTGGCGATGCTCGAAATCCTGATGGAGCTCGAAGGCCTGGCCGCGCGGCTGTCGGCGCGCCGCATGCCGGCGGTGCAGCGCAAGCTGCTCGAGCAGGCCGACCAGGCCTGCCGTGACGCCGCCGCGAAGAACGACGCCGAGGCCTATGGCGCGGCCAACCGCAGCTTCCACGAGATCATCTACGACGGCAGCCTCAACGAAGTGCTCGCGCGCCAGCTGCGCGCGATGCGGCTGCGCATGCGCCATCCGCAGCGCACGCTGTTCGACCGGCCGGGCCGCATTCGCAATTCGCTGGCCGAGCACCGGGTGGTGCTGGAGGCGATCCTCCACGGCGACGAGGACGCCGCCTACCGCGGCATGACGGGGCACATCTCGAGCGGCGGCAACGTGTATGCCGATGCGATCGCCAGCATGCCGCACGGCGTGCCCGTGGCCGCGCCGGTCGCCACGCCCGAAGTGGCGGCCGATGCGCTGGCCGTGACGCAGCGCGCCGCCGGCGGGCGCAAGTCCACCAGCAAGGCCTGACGCCATGCGCACCCAGGCCATCCGCATCCAGCGCCACGGCGGCCCCGACGTGCTCGAGACGGTCGAGGTCGACGTGGGCGAGCCCGGCGCGGGCGAAGTCCGCATCCGGCAGTCGGCCATCGGGCTCAACTTCGCCGACATCTACCAGCGCCGCGGTTCGCACGGCCCGCATGCGGTCACTGCGTTCCCGGTGGTGCTCGGCGCGCAGGGTGCGGGCACGGTCGACGCGCTCGGGCCCGGCACCGAAGCCGAAGGCTTGCGTGTGGGGCAACCGGTGGCGTATTTCCATCCGGGCGCCTACCAGGCGGTGCGCAACGTGCCGGCGCACCGCGTGGTGCCGCTGCCCGCGGGCATGTCCGAAGAAGTGGCGGGCGCCACGCTGCTGCGCGGCCTCACGGCCGAGTACCTGCTGCGCCGGCTGCACGTGGTGCAACCGGGCGAGGCAGTGCTGGTGCATGCCGCGGCCGGCGGCATGGGCGTGATCCTCTCGCAGTGGGCGCGCGCGCTCGGCGCCACCGTGATCGGCACCGTCGGCTCCGAGGCGAAGAAGGCGGTGGCGCTGGCGCACGGCTGCCACCACGTGATCGACTACCGCAGCGAAGACTTCGTCGCACGCACGCTCGAGGCCACCGGCGGCCAGGGCGTGGCCGTGGTCTACGACGCGGTCGGCAAGGACGTGTTCCTGCCGTCGCTCGACTGCCTGCGCCCGCTCGGCATGGCCATCAACTACGGCACCGCGTCGGGCGACGTCGAGGCCTTCGACCTGCAGCGGCTGCATGCCAAATCACTCAGCGTGTCGCGGCCCACGCTGCGCACCTACATCGCCACCGCGGCCGACCTGCGGCGTGGCGCGGCCGCGCTGTTCGACGTGGTGCTCGGCGGCCAGGTGAAGCTGGCGGTCGGCCACCGCTATGCGCTCGCCGACGTGCAGCGCGCGCACGCCGATCTCGAAAGCCGCGCCACCACCGGCGCCGCGGTGCTCATTCCATGAAGCTCTACCACGGCTGGCTCTCCAGCGCCTCGCGCCGCGTGCGCCTCTGCCTGGCCGAGAAGGGGCTGCCGTACGAGAGCATCCCGATCGACATGGGCCGCCAGGAGCACCATTCGCCGGCCTACCTTGCGATGAACCCCAACGGCGTGGTGCCCGCGCTGCAGCTCGACAACGGCGAAGCGCTCTACGAGAGCTCGACGATCTGCGAGTACCTCGACGACCTGCATTCCGAACCGCCGCTGCGGCCCGCCGACCCGTACCAGCGCGCGGTGATGCGCAACTTCGTGCGCTGGACCGACGAGAAATCGCTGCCCCACCTGCTGATCCTCAACTGGAGCATCGCGCTGCAGCCCGGCGCGAGCCAGTGGACCGATGCGCAGCTGCAGGAGCGCCTCGGCCGCGTGCCCACACCCGAGCGCCGCGAGGCCTGGCTGCGCATCGCCCGCAAGCCCTACACCGACGAAGAGAAAGCCACCGCGCTCGAGAAGCTGCTGGCGCTGGTCGACAAGATGGAGGAAATGCTGCAGCCCGACGCCGAGTGGCTGGTCGGCGGGCGCTATTCGCTGGCCGACATCGCGGCCGTGCCCTTCGTCGCGCGCATTGCCGAGCTCGCGCCGCATGCGCTGTCGGACGTGCGCTGCCCGCGCGTGGCGGATTGGTGGCAGCGCGTGCAGCAGCGCCCGGCTTTCGCACTGGCACGCATCGAGCGCTTCGACGCGGCGCTGGCGCAGCGCGGCAACGTGGCGCCTAGTCCCGCACCGGCCCGCGCAGGCTCTTGACCTGCGAACGCTGGCTCTTGCCTTCGAGCCGGCGCTGCTTCGAACCGTAGGTGGGCTTGGTGGCGCGGCGCACGCGCGGCGGCGTTGCCACGCTGTCGACCACCGCCTGTAGCCGCGCAAGCGCATCGGCGCGGTTCATCTCCTGCGTGCGGTGCGTCTGCGCCTTGAGCACGAACACGCCCTCCTGCGTGATGCGGCTGTCGCGCAATGCGAGCAGCCGCTCCTTCACGTCGACGGGCAGCGAGCTGGCAGGAATGTCGTAGCGCAGGTGGACCGCGCTCGACACCTTGTTGACGTTCTGGCCGCCCGCGCCCTGGGCGCGGATGGCGCTGAACTCGACCTCGGCGGGGTCGATCAGGAGCGGTGGGCGAGGCATGCCCGCCAGTGTGCCTTCAAACGCGTTCAAACACGGCGGCGATGCCTTGGCCGCCGCCGATGCACATCGTGACCAAGGCGTAGCGGCCGCCGACGCGGTGCAGCTCTGCAATCGCCTTCGTCGTGATGATCGCGCCGGTCGCGCCCACCGGATGGCCGAGCGAGATGCCCGAGCCGTTGGGGTTGACCTTGGCCGGATCGAAGCCCAGTTCCTTGATGACCGCGCAGGCCTGCGCTGCGAACGCCTCGTTCGATTCGATCACGTCGAAGTCGGTGACCTTCAGGCCGGTGCGCTCCAGCACCTTGCGCGTGGCCGGCACCGGGCCGATGCCCATGTAGGCCGGCTCGACGCCCGCATGCGCATAGCCCACCAGGCGCGCCAGCGGCTTGAGCCCGTCGGATTTGACGCGTGCGCCTTCGGCCAGCACCACGGCCGCGGCGCCGTCGTTGATGCCCGAGGCATTGCCCGCGGTGACGAGGCCGTCCTTCTTGAATGCGGGTTTCATCTTCGACAGCGCGTCCGCCGTGGTGTCGGCGCGCACATGCTCGTCGGTGTCGAACAGCACCACGCCCTTGCGCGTCTTCACCTCGACCGCCACGATCTGTTCCTTGAAGCGGCCCGCGGCAATGGCCGCCGCCGCGCGCTGCTGGCTGGTGGCGGCCAGTTCGTCCATCTGCTCGCGCGTGATGCCGTAGCGCGCGGCCACGTTCTCGGCGGTGATGCCCATGTGGATCTTCTCCCACGGGTCGTGCAGGATGCCGAGCATGTAGTCGAGCAGCTGCACGTCGCCCATGCGCGCGCCGTAGCGCGCGGCGGTGTCGAAATACGGGCCACGGCTCATCGACTCGGAGCCGCCGCCGATCGCGATGTCGCAGTCGCCCAGCGCAATGGCCTGCGCCGCCGACACGATCGCCTGCAGGCCCGAGCCGCAGAGGCGGTTGACGTTGAAGGCCGGCGTCTCGATCGGGCAGCCCGCGTCGATGGCCGCCACGCGGCTCAGGTAGGCGTCCTTCGTGTCGGTGGGAATCACGTTGCCCATCACCACATGCCCGATGGCTGAAGGCGCAAGGCCGCTGCGCTCGATCGCGGCCTTGACCGCGGTGGTGGCGAGCTGGGTGTTGGGCACGTCCTTCAGCGAACCGCCGAAAGTGCCGATGGCCGTGCGGGCGGTGCCGACGACGAAGATATCGCGTGAGGTCATGGGGTGCTCCTGGATGAAGAAAGTGGAAAAAGGATTCAGCGGCCTTCGAAGCGCGCCGGCTGCTTGGCGAAGAAGGCGTCGACGCCGGTGCGGAAGTCGGCACTCGCGGCACACACCTGGAAGGCGGCCGATTCGGCGTCGAGCTGCGCCGGCAGCGCGCGGTCGAAGCTGGCGCGCATCAGCCGCCGCAGCTGGCCGAGCGCCACCGTCGGCCCGTTGGCCAGCCGCCCGGCGAGCGCCATCGCCTCGGAGGCCAGCGCCTCGGCCGGCACCACGCGATTGACGAGCCCGATGCGCTCGGCCGCGGCGGCGTCGAGCGTGTCGCCGAGCAGCGCGATCTCCAGCGCACGCCGCAGCCCCACCCAGCGCGGCAGCGCCCACGAGGCGCCCACGTCGCAGCTGGTGCCGATGTTCACGTAGGCCAGGTTGAAGCGCGTGCCCTCGGCCGCGAGCACGAAGTCGGCCTGCAGCATCAGGCTCAGGCCGGCACCGGCCGCAACGCCGTGCACCTGCGCCACCACGGGTGCATCGATGGTGGCCAACACGCCGAGCGCCTCGTGCAGCGGGCCGATCAGCGCGGCCGCGCCACCCGCGGGATCGGCCTGCAGCACCGCGAGGTCGCCGCCTGCCATGAAGCCCTTGCCCGCGCCGCTCAGCAGCACCGCGCGCACCGTGCGGTCGGCGGCGATCTCGCGCACCGCGGCCAGGAAGGCCTCGGCCATCGGCACGTCGATCGCGTTGAGCGCGCCCGGCCGGTTGAAGCGCAGGGTGGCGATGGCGCCCTCGCGGCCGACTTCGAGCGGCGGTGCTGCCGGGATGGTGGCGTTGGTCATGGTGAGTGCTCCTTGTTCATGCAGCCGTCTTGCGAACGGCGGTGGTCCCGGCCTTGCGCCGCGCGCCGCCAGCGGCGGGCGGCTTCTGCAGCACGCCGTTCAACAGCAGCGCGATGCTTTGGTCGGCAATCTGCTCGGGCGTGAAGTCGCCGTCGCGGCGGTACCAGCGGCCGATCCAGCTCAGCCCGCCGGCCAGCATGAAGGCGGCCATCTTCGGATCGCAGGGCGCGATCGATCCCTCCTCGATGCCTTCGGCGATGAGGCGGCGGAATTCCTGGTCGATGCCGGCCTTGAGGCGGCGCAGTTCCTTCCGAAGCGGCGCGGGCAGCGGGTCTTCGCCGATGCGGATCACGCACATGCCGAAGTCTTCGCAGACGATGCCCGCGTAGCTTCGCATGCAGGCGATGAGCTGGTCGAGCGCGCGTCCGCCGTTGCGGCGCACTTCGTCGATGCCCTCCTGCATCAGGCCGAGCGCGGCACGCACGCACTCGAGCAGGATGTCGTCCTTGCTCTTCACGTAGTAGTAGAGCGTGGGCTTGGTCACGTGCAGCCGCTCTGCGATGTCGTCGAGCGAGGTGGCGTGGAAGCCGCGCTCGTTGAACAGCTGCGCCGCGGTCTGCAGCACCGCCTGGCGCTTGAGCTCGCGCTGCATGGCGCGCTTGGCCGACGACACCCAGGGCGACTCGTCCGTGGCAGACGGCGAGGCCTTGGCGGCGGTACGGCGCTTGGTGAGGGTCATGGCGGCGATCCGGGTTTGCGCGCAGGGGGTAAGTCCTGATGCCACGGCGTGGGCGCGTCTAGAAGATCGCGACGTTACCGGAGAGTAGGAATTCTACGGGCAAGTAGCCCGCCATGCCGACGCCGGAACAACCCTGAGACCCGGACCACACGACGCCATGCACGCCGCCACCGCGCCACCGCGCCCCCCTTCACCGGCCGACTCGGGCATTGCCGCGCCCGTGCTGCGCGTGGAAGCGCTGACGCTGGCCTTCGGCGGGGTGAAGGCGCTCAGCGGCGTGGGCTTCGACGTGCAGCCCGGTTCGATCACCGCGGTGATCGGCCCCAACGGCGCGGGCAAGACCTCGCTGTTCAACACGGTCTCGGGCTTCTATCGGCCCAACGCGGGACGCGTGGTGTTCGAGGGCCAGGACATCACGCGCCTGCCGGCGCCCAGGCGCGCCGCGCTCGGGCTGGCGCGCAGTTTCCAGAACATCGCGCTGTTCCGCGGCATGACGGTGCTCGACAACATCAAGCTCGGGCGCCACGTGCACCTGAAGTCGAACGTGTTCGATGCGCTCTTCTACCTGGGCCGCGCACGCCGCGAAGAGGCCGAGCTGCGGCGCGACGTCGAGGAGCGGATCATCGACTTCCTCGAGATCGACCACATCCGCCATGCGAGCGTGGCCGCCTTGCCCTACGGCCTGCAGAAGCGCGTGGAGATGGCGCGCGCGCTGGCCATGCGCCCCAAGGTGCTGATGCTCGACGAACCGGTGGCCGGCATGAACCGCGAAGAGACCGAGGACATGGCGCGCTTCATCCTCGACGTGCGGCGCGAATGGGGCATCACGGTGCTGATGGTGGAGCACGACATGGGCATGGTGATGGACCTGTCGGACCACGTGGTGGTGCTCAACTTCGGCCAGGTGATCGCGCAGGGCACGCCGGCCGAAGTGCAGGCCGACCCCGAGGTGGTGCGCGCCTACCTCGGCGCGGGCGACGTCGGCGAGCTGCGGCGCAGGCTGCGCGGCAACGCGCCGGGGACTGTCGTGGCACCGGAGGCGGCCTGATGGACTGGGCCTACCTGTTCGAGATCGCGCTCACGGGCGTGGCCGGCGGCGGGCTCTATGCGCTCGCGGCGCTGGCCTTCGTGCTGGTCTACAAGGCCACGCGCGTGGTCAACATCGCGATCGGCGAAATGCTGATGATCGGCGCCTACCTGTTCTTCGCGTTCGCCGCGAGCTTCTCGCTGCCGATCTGGCTCGCGGTGCTCGGCTCGGTGCTGGGCACCGGTCTGCTGGGCGCGGTGGTCGAGCGCACGATGATCCGCCCGCTCCTCGGCCAGCCGCCGATCTCCGCCTTCATGGTCACGGTGGGGCTGGCGTCGGTGCTGGTCGGCGTGGTCGAGATCGTCTGGACCGCCGACCAGCGCCGCCTGCCCGAGTTCATGCCGAATGCGCCGGTGATGGTGGGCGATGCCTTCCTCGCACCCAAGGTGGCCTACGGCGCGCTCGCGGCGCTGGTGCTGATCGTGCTGGTGCTGCTGTTGTTTCGATTCTGGCGCGGCGGCGTGGCGCTGCGGGCCACGGCCTCGGACCAGGGCGCGGCCTACATGATGGGCATCAACGTGCCGCGCGTTTTCTCGCTCGCCTGGGTGGCCTCGGCGATGATCGCCGCGGTCGCGGGCATCGTGGTCGGCGCGATCGGCGGCATCTCTTCGTCGATGGGCGTGTTCGGGTTGTCGGTGCTGGTGGTGGTGATCGTCGGCGGCCTCGACAGCGTGCTCGGCGCGCTGGTGGGCGGCCTCTTCATCGGCCTGGTCGAAGCGCTCGCGGGGTCCTACCTGGGCGGCGAATACAAGCTACTCGCAACCTTCGTGGTGCTGGTGGTGGTGCTGATGATCCGGCCGTACGGTCTGTTCGGTACGCATGAGATCGAGAGGCTTTGAGATGGCTTTGAAGCACTCAGGGCTTCGTTCGGGGCGCGATCACGCCGACGGTGGACTCCCCTCCGCGAATGTCCCCCGGCCTGCGGCCTCCTCCTTTATTTCGCTGCGCGGAGCCCACCATCGGCGGAATCGAAGGCCGCTGCGGTCGAACCGCCGGCACAAGCACTGCGCCCTGTGTGCCCAGGGTACCGGGTGCTCCCCGCAGCGAAATAAAGGAGGAGCCGAAGGCGGGGGACATTCGCGGAGGGGAGTACCCGGTGGCCT